>SL_3KL_010_SEDDRAFT_10003566_pt1 | contig 14120 bp, 9 predicted proteins | sample SodLakKL_010_SED_2_FD_10381 | JGI IMG/M metagenome (IMG submission 10381)
TTTGTCTGGGATGCTTCCTCATATGCCACCGGTGTGTATATTGTCAGAATGGAAGTATCCGGGGGCAGTGGCTTGACATTGCACTCCTCCGCGCGCAGCATGCTTCTGATCCGATAGCCCGGCACATGACCCTTTCACAGTCACCATGAATACCATTCCAATCCATGCCAGATGAAGATGAATGTTCAGATACTGCCTGACGGCAAGCATTCCCTGTCGACCGGCAAACCTGACCTTGTTTCAGGGACAGTGTGGGACAATGACCGGTTTGTCACCGGCACAGAGCTGGCGTCGCTTTTTGCCCGGGCTTCCACGGTTGCGGAGGCCTCCCGCCTGTGCTCCCGCCTCACCGGTCGGTTCCGCTGGATCCGTGTCCAAATGGACAGCGTTTGGCTGGCTGCGGACCACTTGCAGTCCATGCCCGTTTTCTACACCATCGATGGCAACACCGTTCGCATCGGCACCACCCCCGGGGCTGTTGCCGCTTCCATGGACGATCCCCAGCCGGATCCGCTGCTTGCTGCGGAGTACCTTGTTCTGGGATATATCACAGGAAATGAAACGCTGATGCGGAATATACGTCAAGTGGAACCGGGGACCCTTCTGGAAATCAGTGGCGGCAGGAATGACCAGCCGGTCCGGACGACGGTGCATCGCTATATGCATTATGCACACACCTACCGTGATGACTCCCGGGAACGGTTTTCCCGGGACCTGGATGATATTGTGATGCAGACCATGGAAAAAGCGGTGCGGTATGCCGACGGACGCCCCGTGATTCTGCCGCTCAGTGGTGGATACGATTCACGCCTTATAGCGCTCTCCCTGGCCAGGCTGAACTATCCCGAGGTGCACTGCATCAGCTATGGCACAAAAGGAAGTGCCGAGATGAATCTGAGCAGACAAGTTGCCGAGGAGCTGGGTTTCCGGTGGACCGGCGTGCACTACACGGGTGAAAAATGGCGCAAGTGGTTTCACAGTGCACAGCGACGAGCCTATTACCGGAAAGCCTGTCGGGAGGCCCGCATCCCCAACATCCAGGAACTGGCAGCGTTCGGAGAGCTGAAAGAAAACCGGCTGGTGCCTGAGCATGGTGTGGTGATGGGCGGTCACCTGGGTGACGCACTTGTCGGCGGAAAGGGGATCTACGACAGTTTCACCTATCGGGAGCGTCCCGAAACCAATCCGGAAACCATTATCCGCCACATTCTTCACTATCACTACTATCTGTGGGACTGGTCGCCTTACCGGGCGGGACTCGAACCCTGGTTCCGCAAACGTATTCTGGATGATCTGGGCGACATTGAACGATACCCCGACAGTCCGAGCGCCTGTGAAATGTGGAATATCCGGGAACGCCAGTCGCGCTTCATCGTAACTGCAGGCCAGCTGTACGATTATTTTGGCTATGATTTCTGGATGCCGTTCTGCGACCAGGACTACCTCCGTTTCTGGCTGACCGTGCCATTGCGGTACCGGCATGATAAAAGCCTATATACATCCTATATCAATCGATTATCGCCCGTCAAGACCGCAACTCATCAGCCCGAAAAGTCTGTTCTGGCCCTGCGTGAAGCCATACGAAACACACCGCTTTTCGTTCCGGCAAGAAACCTCTACCAAAGGTGGGACCGGCACCGTAAAAAGCAGCGCGAATACCACCAGCATCCCATGGCATGGTATGGCATCATGGAGCCGGATGATTTCAACACCCTTTTTACAGGTCGTGAAAACATCAATTCCTTTCAGTCGCTCGAACTGCTTCGAACTCTGCTGGAAAACGGCTATCTTTCGCCCGATTGCATTTTAAAAAGTGCCACGGGATGCCTCTCCGGCATGGAGCCGGCAGACCGGTCCTAAATCCGGGTTCCGCATTCCTTTCAGGCCCTTTCCCACCGGAACACGGGACGTGTCCCTATCATTATTTCAGGTTATCATGCGATTCGGTATTGTTACACCGGCCCATAATGAAGCCGATACCATTTCCGATTACATCTCGTCCGTGATCAGGCAGAGCATCCAGCCGGCCGCCCTGATCATCGTCAACGACAACTCCACCGACAATACCGGGGAAATTGCACGTCATATTGCCAAAAAGCATGACTGGATCACGGTTATTGACAGGGAATCACTCCCCGTTCACCGTACTGGCTCAAAAGTAATTGCAGCCTTTCTGCATGGCCTTTCGAAAACGGATTACAATTCATGGGACATCATTGTAAAAATGGATGCGGACCTGATCCTTCCGCCTGATTATTTCAAAGGGGTAACAGATGAATTTGCACGGAATGAATCAGCCGGGATATGCGGCGGGATATGCGCATTGCGCAAGGGCGAAGATCTCGTTCCCGAGCGTCTTACCGATCGGTTCCACGTACGCGGAGCTTTGAAAGCGTATCGCAGAAGCTGCTACGACCAGATTGGAGGGGTGCGCCCGGTTTACGGCTGGGATACTCTGGATGAGTTGCTTGCCGCCTATTATGACTGGGAAACGGTCGTTCTGCCTGACCTTGTGGTCGAACATAAGGCACCCACAGGATCTGACACCAGGCCGGTCGCTTTGCACAAAATGACCGGGCAGATGTTCTACCGTCTGGGATATGGCCCTGTCATCTCCCTGGCGGCATCCGCAAAACGTTACCGGATGAAACCTTTCATGATCTCCGCACTCTGGAGCTACCTGGGATACCTGCATGCGGCGCTGCGAAAACCGGAGCAGTATATTACCCCGGCACAGCGTATATTTATCCGGAAATTGAGGTACCGCAGAATGCGGGAAAAAATCGCTGGGAAACGTGCCTAATCATCTTTTTACAGCCAAACCGCAATGTTAGCACATGCGCAATCAGGACGCTGCAGATGGGACTGATTCTTAGACAGAGCTTTGCCAATACGATTTACTCCTACATTGGAGCATTGATCGGATTCGTGAATGTGATCTGGCTGTTTCCCTACGTCCTAGAAGCAGAGCAGTTCGGGCTCACACGGGTCATGATATCCATAGGCATCATCGGCGCCCAGGTTGCCAGCCTTGGAATGGGCAACGTGACCATACGTTTCTTTCCGCTGTTCCGCAATCCGGGCCGCCGCCACTTTGGTTTTCTCTTTTTTGCGGTGACCGTCCCGCTGGCAGGATACCTTCTGCTGAGCCTGCTGGGCTGGATATTCCAGTCGCCTGTCATCCAGTTTTATGCCGATGACAGTGCGCTCTTCGGCGACTACTACCTGCTTCTCTTCCCGCTGCTCCTGTTCATCCTCTACTTCCACATCCTCGAGAGCTACATCCGCTCGCTGTTCGATACCGTGGTCGCCACCTTCTTCCAGGATATCCTGCTCCGCCTGTTCCAGACGGCCGTCGTCCTCATCTACTATTTCGGCTATATCCCGTTCGGTATGTTCATGTGGATGTTTGTGGGGACATTTGGATTGCAGACACTTCTCATGCTGCTATACATCGGTTTCAAGAAGCAGTTGTTTGTAATCCCGGACTTCAGCATCCTGACGCGGCCGCGCATCAAAAGCATGGCAGAGTATGCGGCTTATGCCTTTCTGGGCAGCGTAACGGCCATGACTCTGGGCAACATCGATATGCTGATGGTCGGCGGCATGACCAATCTTGCTGAAACCGCCGTGTATGCCGTAAGCCTCTACCTGGCCACCATGATCAAGATCCCGGCGAGGGCGCTGATGAAGATATCCCAGCCGCTCATTGCCGAAGCGCAGTACAAAAAGGATCTGAACACGATCTCGGAAATCTACACCAAAAGCTCCATCAACCAGATGCTTGTGGGCGGCGTTATCTTCATCATTATCGGTGTAAACCTGGATCACGTCTACCAGTTCCTTCCGGAGGAGTACCATGCCGGCGCCTATGTATTCCTGTTCATCGGACTGGCCAAAATGATCGATATGACTGCCGGACTCAATGCCGCTATCATCCGGACATCCAGCTGGTACCGTTTTGACCTCTACGCCACACTGTTGCTGGTGGTTCTCACCGTTGTCACCAACCTCATCTTCATCCCGATATTCGGCATCACCGGTGCGGCCATGGCCACTGCCCTTTCCGTGCTGATTCACAATGCTTCTTACGCTATCTACGTGCAGATACGGATGGGCATTCACCCGTTTACCAAAAAGAACCTTAGCGGTATTGCCGTCCTGATTACCGCCCTTCTGATTGCCTGGGGTATACCGGAATTCCCCGTCTGGAGTATCGACCTGGTCTTCCGCGCCGCTGTAAGTGTTGCAATCGTCACCATCGGCATTTTTGTCCTTGACCTTTCGGAGGATCTTCAGAATTTCATCCGGCAGTCTGCCGCATCACTCACCCGCCGCAAACGCGGCTGATACCTGCCATTTTCAGACATCATGTGATCTGAAAGCCGGTTTCAACCCGGCAGCCTGATGTCCAGGCCGGGTAAAGTAATTTTGCCGCGATTCCCTTATCTTTGAGCGGTTCACACCCTGTGCAAACAGAAACAGAGGAATTGTCACAGGAAATGGCCATGACGGCTCCCCGACGCACAGGGGTATGATTACAACCGTCATGAACATTGCATGTGACGTCAGAACCGAAGGTCACGAAGTGCTATAAAAATTATAACTACAGGAAATGCTGCAGGTATTGTCAGAGGAATTTTTACACCGTAAATACATACTTACAAGACATCACGAATGAGCAAAACCACATTTACCACCCACCACGGAATGACCGATCTGCTGCCCGGNGAAATTGAACAGTGGCAGGCACTGGAGTCCCTGATCCACGAAACGGCCCGGCGGTACCACTTTCAGGAGATCCGCACACCTGTCATGGAGCAGACCGAACTGATTGCACGTGGTGTGGGTCAGCTCACGGATATCGTGAGCAAGGAAATGTTCACCTTTGACCGCGGTGAGGACCATTATGTGCTCAGGCCGGAAGGGACGGCACCTGTGGCCCGGGCCTATGTGCAGAACCATCTTGCCCAGCGGGGCGGCACCCAGCGGCTCTACTATATCGGTCCGTTTTTCCGCGCTGAGCGGCCGCAAAAAGGCCGTCAACGCCAGTTTCATCAGTTTGGCGCGGAGCTGATCGGTTCCTCCAACGCCATAGCCGATGTGGAGATCATCGCTTTCATGACCGCCATTTACCGGCAAATCGGCATCAAAAATACTACTCTGAAACTCAATTCCGTTGGAGATCCCGCTTCACGGGATGCCTATCGCAAAGCCCTCCACGACTATTTCAGGCCGCTGGCGGACAGGCTCAGCGAGATTTCGCGCAACCGCCTTGATACCAACCCCATGCGCATCCTCGACTCCAAAGAGGACCAGGATCAGCCGCTTAAGGCCGATGCACCCAGAATCACCGACTATCTCAATGAAAAATCACGGGAGCATTTTGATACGGTTAAGGAACTGCTGGACCGGCTGGACATCCCGTACGAAATGGATCCCTTCCTTGTGCGGGGACTCGACTACTACACTGAAACCGCCTTCGAGCTGGTCAGTCCGGATCTTGGCTCGCAGGATGCCCTTGGCGGCGGGGGCAGATACGATCTGCTCATCGAGGAGGTTGGCGGCCCTCCGACACCGGCCGTTGGATTTGCGTGCGGCATCGAGCGGCTAATGATCGCCTGCGAGGCCCTGGGCATTACCCTGGCGCAACCATCCGGACCGGATATCTATTTTGTCACGCGTGGAGAAGAGGCTGCCCGCTGGGCGCTCGAAAAAATGCCGGAGTTGCGAAATAGCGGACTCGTTTGTACTATGGATTATGCCGGCCGCTCGCTGAAGGCACAGATGAAGGACGCCAACCGCCAGCAGGCACGGTTTGCGGTGATAATCGGGGAGCAGGAGCTACAGGAAAACCTGTTCACCCTGCGGGATATGGTAAAAAGTGAAGAATATCAGGTGACAAGCGATGACATTGCAGATCGCGTTAAAGCCTGAATGACTGCTCTTTTCGGAAAAAACAACGCCGGCGTCACATCGGCAGCCAGACAAATCTGGCGCGATGCGTCCACCTGCTTAAACAAAACAACTTCACGGACCGATTCAGTTTGATATGAGAACCAAGCTGATCTTATCTGCTCTTGTGCTTGCCGGGCTTTTGTTCCTGTTGAACTGGGCGGCTGGACGCTATCTGGCCTCTGTAGTCACGCAACAGTTTGACCGGGTCGCGAAAACCCATGCGCAGACGGAGTATTCATATGACAGAATTTCCGTTAATCCCGCTTTCGGCTCACTAACTATCAGTGACCTTATTTTCCGGCAGCAGGACAATGTGGTTGAAATCGAACAAATCACCGGATCGCTGACCCATGCCGACCTCTGGCGCATTCTTCGAAAAGGCTCTCATGATCCATTTGCACAGATTCGCTCCTTTCGGATACGGATAGAGGAACTTGTTGCCCATAATGCATCTGCAGGATCATCCGGAGCACATTCGCGCGATAACGATCCCTTCCAATGGCTGTTTGGTGAAAGCGTGATGGTGCGCAGAGCCTATCTGTTGTACAACGGGCACATGGATGAACTGCTTCAGATTGCCGCAAGCAAGGAGCCGCCCCAATACAACCACCGCATAAGCATGAGCCTGGATGATATCGTCTTACATGAGGAAATACCGGAACAACTGATGGCACTGCCGATTTTTTCCGGATACCGTTTCCCCGATTTCATGGAGCAGGTGGCGCTGCAGATCCAGTATCGCTCAGACCGAAAGACAGCCACCCTGAGTTCACTTCGCATATCAGCGCCCGGACTCTCTTTCAGAACATCGGGAGACATCAGCTTCAGCAAGGAAGGCTGGCCGGCAGAACCCGATTCGTGGAACCTGAAATACATGCTGCGGGCTGCTACGCCTGAGCTGACCCGGTTACCCTTGCCCGGCAAGCTTGGTGGTTTTGCCATGGACACGCTCTCCGTGACCAGTGACATCTCCTTCGATCATGAAATGAGGGACCGGCACCCACTCACGCTCCCCGGCGAGAATTCCGTCTATCTGGGCGGCGTACGTTGGTATCCCTCAAGTGAACTCATCCGGCAATACGGAATGATGCTGGGTATGTTCGGGCTGCCGGAAAATGAATTGCCTGTTCATTCCATAAGAGCAAATTGGATCAACAGAAGTGACACCCTTCGTATCAGGGACACCAGATTATCGACCGAACCGTTTGACGCCAGGATTCAGGCCATTGTGGCCATCCCGCCCGGGGAACACGCAACTATCCTGGATGGATCCGTCACTTTTTCACGTACAAGTGCTGCCTTCAATGATTTCGTCGACGGAGTGGAGGGCCTGTTCCAAATCAAATTGCCGCGTAAAGACGGTCAGCTGCACTTTGAGTTTTATGGCGACCCGCAGGCACCCATATTACGGTTCATGGAAGAGCTGGCCGAACCGCCGGAACCCGGGACTTGATTGACTGTCAGGAAGAACAGAAAAAGGTGCAAGTGCAGAAAGGACAGCCAGAAAAACTTGCCAGTGCAGTCAGGACAGCCAGCAGCCCCCTGTTTGTCAGCCGGGAGGCACCGGGCGTCAGACCGTCAGTTCCTTTTCCTTTTTCCCGGAACTGTGGTAATCCTTGAATGAGGCCAGTCCCTCGTCACCCATATAACGCCTGAGAATGTTGGGATCGGTTTTTGTCAGATCCACCAGAATCAGTCCGTCCAGAACATCGCTGAAGTCCGGATCCACATTGAAGCCCATCAGTTTGCCGCCCAGTTTCAAATACTGCTTCAGCAGGATTGGAACGCCCTTGTTGTCACTTTCGAATTCAGATATGAGTTCGGAGACATCCTCCAGGCTGCGGATCATCGTACGGTTCTTCGGGTCCATTCCCTTTACCCGGCGTCCCCGGTAGGGGGTTTTGGGCTTAACCATGCGGGCCATTTCAGGCAAATAGTTGTGCAGCTTGAGGAAGCTGACCATCAGGTGGCGGGACATGGAGTGGTACTCGCTGCTGATGCTTACCGGTCCGAACAGCACCTTGTACTTTGGATACTTGACCACATAATGACCGATGCCTTTCCAGAGCATCAGAAGCGGGGCGAAGCTGCGCTGGTATTCGGGACGTACAAAGGAACGGCCCATCTCCAGCGCCGGGCTGATCCGGTCAAACAGGGAACTTTTGATATTGAACAGCGTGCTGGTGTAAAGACCCTTCTTCCCATGTCTTTTGATGATGTTGTCGGTCCGGCCAATCCGGTAAGCGCCCACCAGTTCCTGCTTTTCACGGTTCCAGACGAACAGGTGCACATAATACTCGTCAAATGCATCGAGATCGATCGACTTCCCGGTCCCCTCATGTGTGCCCCGGAAAGTCACTTCCCGAAGCCTGCCGATTTCATGAAGCAGTTTGGGTGCCTGTTTCTTCACAGCGTGATACACCTCAAACTCGTTACTCTCAAATAATTTCTGGGTAGGTGGCAGTTCCGCGATCTCCTTTGCCACTTCATCGGGTGGAACCGGATCCACTATGGGTTCCACGGTTTCACCGGTGATGCTGATCGAGATGGAGGTGTCCGGGGATGTATCTTCCTCGCCGCTGCGATTTTGCAGCATGAACGTACGCTGTCGCAGATAACTGATCATCTCCTTGTCGCTTTCGAACGATTTCAGCTTGTTGAAGCCAATCACCTTGCCAATGCAGATGTCGATATCGCGGTCCTTTTTATTCAGCAGCTCCTTGGGCAGCATCGCCGTGCGCAGGCGCGGATGGATAAGTCCCATCATCTGGAACATGGGCCCGTTGAAGCCGTCAAAATAGACCGGCAGCACAGGGGACTCTGTTTTGCGGATCAGCGCCGCAACCGATTCGGCCCATTCCGACTCCACCACCTTGCGCTTGCTGATGGAGAAGTGTGCAACTGTCCCGGCAGGAAAAATACCCAGCATATGATCCTCCCGAAGCCACTGCATCGACTTTTTCATGGATGCCAGATTGGCGCGCGCCGAACTGCTGCCTCCAAACGGATCCACAAAAAAGAAGACATCCCTGAGTTCGGGAATGCGCTCCAGCAAATAGTTGGCCAGGATTTTGGAATCTTCCCTCGCTGAACGGAGTATGGACGCGAGGATGATTCCTTCCAGTCCGCCAAATGGATGGTTGGCGACCACGACTACGCGGCCCTCTCTCGGGATACGGTCCATATCCCTGTCCGATATATGGTAGTTGACATTCATCCTGTCCAGCAGCTTGTCATAAAAAGCCTGTTCGGTCTCATAGTGCAACGTCTCGTTGTAGAGGCTGTTCAGGCCATTGAAAGACAAGAGCCGCTCCAAAGGCCTGCGGGCAACGCGAAAGAGTTTATTCCTGACCGAACCATCAATCTCAAGGTCCAGATTGAAAATTTTTGCCGGCTTTTCCGATTCACTCATACAAACTGATCATTTAATTACATAAACTGTTATCCGAACTGCTGCTCGCCCCCTTTCCTTGTGGATGGCTCCCATTGCCGACTAGTCTGATTATAATCAGACCAGGAAATTCAACTCCGACCCGGTAAATGAAAATGCCTCTTCCTGAAAAAGGTTTCACTATTGCAACGTGAAGACCTAAACGATAATTTTACAGGACACTCAGGCGTTTGAGGATTTGTCGGAATATAAGAAACAAACTTACAGCATACCATGTCCGAAGTAGCATACCAGAAACAATCGGCCACCCGAACCAGAAAAAAAAGCAAGGCAGGCGAACCTTCCCTGTACAAGGTGATCCTGCTCAATGATGATTACACCACCTTTGACTTTGTTGTAAGCGTGCTGACAGGTATTTTTGGCAAGTCCGTCCCTGAAGCCGTTACTATCACGGCGGACGTTCACCGCAAGGGTTCCGGCATATGCGGAGTGTTTACGCGCGACATTGCCGAAACCAAAGTCGACATGGTGACACAAAGCAGCAAAAAGGCAGGCTTCCCGCTTCGTTGTACCATGGAGAAGGCATAACCTCATCGCAAAAGATCCACATATCTCATGATCACCAAGGCACTGGACCAGGTTCTACGGAATAGCTTCATGATTGCTTCTCATCTCGGACATGAGATGGTGACGCTCGAGCATCTTCTGCATGCCATTGTAAAGGACGAAACCGGGGCCAGAATACTGCGCAGCTGCGGAACGGATATTGAGATGCTGGACAAAGACCTGGAAGACTTTTACAGCCACATGCCCGGCCGGCGGGACAAAGCCGAGGAACCCCTTCATACCCTCGGATTCCGCCGGACCGTCCAGCGCACCCTCATCCACAGCCAGTCTGCAGAACAGGAAAAGGTCGACGTAGGCGACCTGCTGGTCTCCATGTTCGCCGAGGAAGAGAGTCACGCCATTTACTACCTGGAAAAGCAGGATGTAACCCGCCTCGATGTGCTCAATTATGTGGCACATCGCATCGCCAAACCCGGTTTCGAGCAGCCTGAAGATGACGAAGGGGATGGCGCTGCTGATCCGGGCAGTGATGCCGATGATTTCCACGACGAGTCGGAATGGGACGACGGATTCGATCCGGATTCCGCAGACAGCGAGGACCCGTTCGGGGAGCAGGAGCATGGCGAATTTGACCACGAAGATGAAGATGGTTTTGTGGATCCGGATGCTGAAGGGGATGGAGATGCTGATGGCGAAGGCAGGGATGATATCTTCGGGATTCCCGACAAGCCGGGCAGCGGCAAAAGACGGTATCACTCCCGCCCGGACAAAGGCGAAGAGGATCCTGCAAGGGACGCTCGTCCGGGAACAGCACCCGGGAGCGGTCCCGGCACCCGTCGGAAAAAGACCGACCTGCTTGAGCTTTATACCGAGGAATGGACAGCCAAAGCCCGTGAGGGAAACTTTGACAAAGTAATCGGGCGTGATATGGAAATCGGACGGAGCATCGAGATCCTCTGCCGCCGCCAGAAGAACAACCCGATTTTTGTTGGCGATCCCGGTGTGGGCAAGACCGCAATCACCCAGGGACTGGCCCAGAAAATCGTTGCCGGGGAGGTGCCGGAACGCATCCATGATTTCCGGATCTATGCGTTGGATCTCGGGGCGCTGCTTGCCGGCACCAAGTTTCGCGGTGATTTCGAAGCGCGGCTGAAAGGGGTGCTCAAGGCGCTTCAGCGACGCAAAAACGTTATCCTTTTCATTGATGAAATCCACACGATCATCGGTGCTGGAGCGGCGGGATCCAGTACGCTGGATGCATCCAACATGCTCAAGCCGCTGCTGGCTGACGGCAAGATCCGGTGCATCGGGGCCACCACCTTTGAAGAGTACAAGAACCTGTTTGAAAAAGACCGGGCACTGTCGCGCCGATTCCAGAAGATTGAGATTGACGAGCCCGATGTGGCGACAACCGTCGAAATACTGAAGGGCCTGAAAGGGGTGTATGAAGAGTACCATGGATTGAAAATCACCAATGCGGCCCTCGAGTCCGCGGCCCGCCTGTCAGCCAAATATCTGACCGATCGCCGGCTGCCCGACAAGGCGATCGACGTGATCGACGAGGCATGTTCGCAGGTCTCCCTGCGATCATCGAGCCGCAAACAGGTCGGAACACGCGATATTGAAATGCTGGTGTCCAAGATGGCGCGTGTCCCCGTGCATCAACTGGCGGGTGCTGAAAAAGAGGGTCTGCGCGACCTGGAAGAGGAGCTGAACCGCAATGTTTACGGACAGGGTCCTGCGGTCAAAGCATTGGTGGCTGCCGTCAAGCGAAGCCGGGCCGGACTCGGAAACGAAAGCAAGCCGGTCGGATCGTTTCTCTTTTCCGGTCCCACAGGCGTGGGAAAGACCGAGCTTTGCCGTCAGATGGCCGAACAGCTCGGCATTCCCCTGATACGGTTCGATATGAGCGAATACATGGAGAAGCATACCGTGTCGCGGCTCATCGGAGCGCCGGCCGGATATGTCGGTTTCGAACAGGGCGGCCTGCTGACCGATGCCATCCGCCGCCAGCCCAATTCGGTGCTACTGCTGGATGAGATCGAGAAAGCGCACCCGGATATTTTCAATATCCTGCTGCAGATCATGGACTATGCCACGGCCACCGACAACACCGGACGCAAGGCTGACTTCCGCAATGTACTGCTGGTGATGACATCCAATGTGGGTTCGCGCGAGATGAGCAGCCCGAAAATCGGCTTTGGAGGCGAGGGGACTTCCAGACTTGGCGGTGAACCGAAAAAAGCCATTGAAAAGCATTTCAGCCCGGAGTTCCGGAACCGCCTTGATGATATCGTCATCTTCCGGCATCTGGACCGCACCGTTGTCGAAAGTATCGTCTACAAATTCATAAAGGAGCTGGAGCTGCAGCTCAAAGGCAAGAACATCCGCATCCACCTGACCAAAAAGGCGGTAAACTGGCTGGCGGACAAAGGATACGACCCGGCGTTCGGTGCCAGGCCAATGGCCCGGGTCATTCAGGAATCCATCAAGGACAGGCTTGTGGATGAGATGCTGTTCGGCAAGCTGCAGCAGGGCGGCAGCGTCACCCTGTCAGAAAAGGACGGCGGGCTGACATTCCGGTTTGACTGAATGCAAAAAAGCCATGGCCACCGAAGTGGTCATGGCTTTTGAGTAGCTTTTTTGCCCCCTCAGAGCGATACTCCTGGGGGAAAATTCCCGGGCCTGACATATCAGAACTGAGTTCACATACACATTTACTGTGGATGGTCAGCCGGACATTGGATGGTCAGCCGGACAGTCGGTTGCCACGAGATCAATCTGCAGAGGGAAGCAGTACTTCATCGATGACATGGATCACGCCATTGGTACCGCTGATATCCACCGTAGTGATACCCGCCGAGCCGTTTATCGTAGCAGCACCACCGGAGACTTCAATGGTCAGTGTTTCACCGTTTAATGCGGTCACTTGCTGTGTCGGTTGAAGATCGGTTGAAAGGACTTCTCCCTGAATCACATGATAGAGAAGTACGTTGGTCAGCTCTTCCACCGTAAGTCCGGCAGCAACGCTGGCAATGGCGGCAAAAGCTTCGTCGGTCGGCGCGAAGACCGTGAACGGTCCTTCACCGAGGAGCGCATCCACCAGGTCAGCCTGGATGACGGCTTGCACGAGGCTGGAAAGGAAATAGCGCTTTACAGCATTGTCGACGATCGTTCCATAGGCATCGGGAAGAATTACGGCATCGATAACATGGATGACACCGTTACGTGCTTCAATGTCAGCGGTAGTTACACTGGCAGCCGCGTTTATGGTGACACCGCTTCCGGAGGCAGTTACGAAAATATCCTCACCGTTCAGGGTTTGAGCGGCTTGCTGTGCTTCGAGCTGGCCGGAGAATACCTCGGCACCGAGTACATGGTACAGAAGGATGGATTCCAGCTGCTCTTCGGTGAGTGACTCCAATGTTCCTTCAGGAAGTGCGGCAAAAGCATCATTGGTCGGTGCAAATACGGTGAATTCACCGTCGCCGTCCAGGGCTGCATCGAGTCCCGTGGATTGCAGCGCTCCGACCAGTGTTGAGAATTGGGCATTGGAAGCTGCAATTTCAGTGATGCTTGGATCCTGCATATCGGATGAGGTGGCATCATCGGAGCAGGCATTCAGAGTGAATGCAAACGTTAGTACGAATACAGGCAGATAAAATCTTCTTGTTTTCATTGATACGGTATCTGGTTGTTGATTGGTTGTGTTGTCGTGTTGTTGTCTGTGAACACAGTGCAAAAGGGCAAAACGGCCTGTGACGTTCCCGGGAATTTGATTTTTTTTTGTAACCACCACTGGCCGGACCGGATCCGTAGAATCGACTTTAGGGCTCAAGTGATTGGCATGCAATAAACTGATCATTGACAGACAATGCATACGACCAGCTTTAACATGCGCAACAAAAAAAGCATCAGCCCCGTGGGGAAGCCGATGCTTTTTCTATGACAGTGGCTTATGTCCGGTGACAATGCCTGAAGGGCAGTGCCGGACTGAAGGGCAGTGCCGGAAAGGGTAAATTATGATTATTGAGCAGAAATTTTGCGGATGTGTCCGAAACCGGATTATCGTTTTATTGGATAATCGGGCGGTTCCGGAAGTTCGACATCGATCTCTTCCAGAAGTTCGAGCAGATGTTCCACAGCGGCATTCAACTGCTCGTCGATGCCGGCATACTCTTTGGCCGGATCGTTGTCGACCGGG
>SL_3KL_010_SEDDRAFT_10003567_pt1 | contig 14120 bp, 5 predicted proteins | sample SodLakKL_010_SED_2_FD_10381 | JGI IMG/M metagenome (IMG submission 10381)
CGGTGCCGTCTATACCTACTACAATGATGAGGGTTTTCTTGGAACCAGCATAGGTGAGCAGGAACTTTCAGCAGCAGAGGCATTTACGCGCATACTCGGTGCCTCGGTAAGTGGACCGGTAATCCAGGACAGGCTCTTTTTCTTTTTAAGTGTTGAACAGGAGACAGCCTCAAACCCTGGTTTACAAAAAGTCGCGGCACGACCCGGTCTTTCTCCCGACGGATTGACGGTGTCAAGAGTACCTGCCGACGAACTTGAATTTGTAAGCGAGAGGATGAGCGCTCTTTATGATTATAATACCGGTCCATATGAAGGTTACGATTTTGGAAACGAAGGGCTGCGGTTAAATGCAAGGATTGATTTTAACATTAACCAGAATAATAAACTGATGGTCCGTTTTAACCGCTATGAAGCCTTCCGCGATGTTACCGTGAACGGTAACAGCCTGCGATACCATCCCTCGGAATTGAGATACGGAAATACCAACAGGTTTGGTATTGAAGCAATGAACTTCCGTAACAGTCACTATTCGGTTGACAATAATGTCACATCAATAGTAGGTGAATTGAATACTATTATCAATGCCAATATGGCAAATAATTTTCGTATCGGTTTTAACAGGGTGGAAGATCCGATCAGGAGTATACCGGGCGGACAGACTTTTCCTTTTATTGAAGTGCTTGAGTTCGACGGAGCAACACCATTGTATTACATGACTTTGGGTAACGAACTGTATTCAGTTGGGAACGAGCTGTCAAACGATATATTCAATGTGACGAATAACTTCTCATACTATTCGGGAAGTCATAATTTTACCTTTGGTGTGAACTTTGAATACATGACCTTTGCGAATGCCTTCAATCCTGTTCTCAACGGGCTGTACAGGTTTAACTCATATGATAATTTTGTTGACGCGGTAATTAACAGGAATCCTGAGGTGAGACCCGACCTTTTTCTGCAGGGTTATTCGTTCAAGGGAGCAGATGATGTTCCTCTTGATGAGACCGCTTTCGGCCAGTTAGGAGTGTATGCCCAGGACAGGTTTGAGGTTAACCCACAGCTCAGTCTTACATTCGGCCTGAGGATTGATTTTCCTTTCTACCCGATAGATCTGCCCGGCAATCCCAACCTGGATGCAATGAACCTGTCATTTACAAATCCCCGTACAGGAGACAATATTGTACCTGATGTAAGTACACTGCCACCTGCACGACCGCTTTGGTCACCCCGGTTCGGATTTAATTATGATGTATTTGGCGACAGAACCCTTCAGGTTAGGGGTGGTTCAGGGATGTTCACCGGCCGAGTGCCTTTTGTATGGATCTCCAACCAGGTAAACAACAATGGAGTTACCCGCGGTGGTTATGGTCTCGAACCAGACGATTGGGGTGTTGATGGTTATCCGCAATGGCAGGGGTTCCAGGATGATGTTACTTTCTATCGTCCCGATCCTGCAACCCTTGAAGCACAGGTTTCCAGTAATCTGGCAATCACCGATGAGAACTTTAAACTGCCCCAGGTATGGAGGTCAAACCTCGCGGCTGACTATCAGCTTCCATATGAGATTATAGCAACACTTGAAGGGATTTATTCACTGGATATAAATAGTCCCCTTGCTGTCAACATTAACACAAATGAACCAACCAGGAGGCTGAACAATCCTCATAATTATCCATTCTGGGCTTCGGGAGATTATTACGACAATACTGCATTTACCGATGTAATAATGCTTACCAACATAAATGAAGGTTTTTATGCATCAATCACTGCAGAACTTTCAAAGAGATTTGGTGAATATGCAAATGCAAGGGTTGCCTATACCAGGAGTGTTTCGAAGGATTACGGACTGATTGGCGGCTCGCAGGCTGCATCGCTCTGGCCCAACACCGTTGTTGACGACCGTAATAATCCTGAAATCGGCTTCTCCCGGTTTGATCAGCCAAACAGATTGATTGCTCATCTTTCACTGAACACAAGGGCTTTGGGCAACAGACTGAATACAAATGTCTCAATTATATATGATGGTGGTGAAAGAGGACGATACAGCTACACCTATTCCGGAAGATTTGGTGATGGGGCACAGCGGTTAATGTATATACCCAATTCACAACAGGATGCTTACCTTGTTGATAAAATGAGCAACGGTGATGTAGCTATGACAGCTGCCGAGCAGTGGCCGATACTTGATGCCTTCATCAGCCAGGATCCTTACCTGAGCGGAAACAGGGGTAAAGTTGCTGAACGTAACGGAGGCAAGTTCCCGTGGCAGCACCGTTTTGACCTTCGTGTCGCGCAGGATTTCATGATCAGAGCCGGTTCAAACAGCTATAAACTGCAGGGATTTCTTGATGTACTTAACTTTGGCAACCTGATAAATTCAGAATGGGGTGTTGGGGAAACCAGTGTTCAGAATAACCTGATGAACTTTGAAGGCATTGATGCTAATGGTAATGGCATGTTCACCATAAATAATATTCCGGGAACATCTGATTTTCCAACTACAACCTACAGGCCCATTTATGCATTGAGTCAGACATGGTCTGCACAGATCGGTATTCGTCTTTCATTCAATTAATTGCAATCCAGAATAATAATTTCCTTTCGGGGAAAGAATTAAAATTAATATCTGCGTAAGCTTTCCGGCCTCCATCAGGAGGCCGGTTTTCTTTCTGGCATAGTCCCGCTTGGACATTACCGAGACCAGAGGACGTGGGTTTTAAAAATAGAATATGACAAGAAACGCTTCTCCCTGCCAGAGTTATACATCGCTAAGGCTCAGGCTAAAAGGTGCTTTAGTTAATAACCTTCATCGATTTGTTAATAACTACAAAGCCGTAATTACCATAAATGAAGCTGCCATTATTTAATTTTGGTATCCCACACCAGCATAAACTGGGTTATTATAAAATCCATATTAACAAATCATTAATTTTTCATCACATGCAAGCTAAGGAGATGTCAGTACAAAAGAAGATCGCTTCAGGGTCAGAGGAGGCAAGAGAGAAACCAGCCGTTCAACCCGGTGGTTATACATATGAGGAGGCGTTCAAACATTCTCTGGAGTATTTTAAGGGTGATGAGCTGGCTGCCAGAGTATGGGTTACCAAATACTCCCTGAAAGATTCTCATGGCAACCTGTTCGAGCTTACACCTGATGATATGCACAGAAGGCTGGCACGTGAAATTGCAAGGATCGAAAAAAAGTATCCCAATCCCATGACAGAGGAGGATATTTACCAGTTAATGAGGGATTTTAAATATATTGTGCCACAGGGTGGCCCTATGACGGGAATCGGTAACGATTTTCAGATTGCCTCCCTTTCGAACTGTTTTGTTATAGGCAGTGATTCCGGAGCCGATTCCTACGGTGGGATAATGAAGGTTGACCAGGAACAGGTACAGCTTATGAAACGAAGGGGAGGAGTAGGTCATGATCTTTCACATGTCCGGCCATCAGGCAGTCCTGTTTTAAATTCGGCCCTTACTTCAACGGGTGTAGTGCCGTTTATGGAGAGATATTCGAATTCAACCAGGGAAGTGGCACAGGACGGCCGCCGGGGAGCGCTTATGCTGACCATTTCAATTAAACATCCTGATGCCGAGAAGTTTATTGATGCCAAGCTTCAGGCAGGCAAAGTTACCGGTGCGAATGTTTCTGTGAAGATCGATGATGACTTCATGAAGTCAGTTATTGAAAAGAAGCCCTATATTCAGCAATTTCCCGTTAATTCCGATAACCCGGTGGTTAAAAAGGAGATCGATGCGGGAAAGCTATGGAAGAAGATAGTTCATAATGCATGGAAATCTGCCGAACCCGGCATACTGTTTTGGGATACAGTGACACGGGAATCCGTACCTGATTCATATTCGGATATGGGATACAGGACAGTATCAACTAACCCTTGTGGGGAAATACCGTTGTGTCCATATGACAGTTGCAGGCTACTTGCTGTTAATCTGTACAGTTATGTTGAAGAACCATTTACGGCAACGGCTAAATTTAACTTTCACAAATTCAGGGAGCATGTTGGTTATGCACAGCGAATAATGGACGATATTATTGACCTGGAACTGGAAAAAATTGATAAAATACTTGATAAGATTACCAAAGATCCGGAAGATGAGGAAATTAAGAGAGTGGAGAGAAAGCTTTGGGAAAATATCAGGATTAAGGCTGAAGAGGGTCGCCGTACAGGAGTTGGCATAACTGCGGAGGGGGATATGCTTGCCGGCCTGGGACTCACTTATGGTACAGATAATGCAACCGATTTTTCAACAGAAATTCATAAAACTGTTGCTCTTGAAGCCTACAGGGCATCTGTTAGTATGGCCAGGGAGCGTGGTCCTTTCTCCATTTACGATGCCCAGCGTGAAAAAAGCAACCCTTTTATCAATAGGCTGAAAAATGAAGATGAACAGCTTTACCGCGATATGGTGCGTTACGGCAGACGGAATATAGCCCTTTTGACTATTGCTCCTACCGGAACAACAAGTTTGATGACCCAGACTACTTCCGGCATCGAACCTGTCTTTATGCCTTTTTATAAGCGCAGGAGAAAGGTGAATCCCAATGACACCAATGTTGTTGTTTCATATGTTGATGATCTTGGTGATTCCTGGGAGGAGTACAATGTTTTTCATCATAAGTTTATTACCTGGCTGGAAGTAAACGGATATGACGTTGATAAAGTTAAAAAATATGATAATGATGCCGTCAATAAGATTGTGGAAAAATCGCCATATTATAAAGCCACATCAAATGACGTTGACTGGCTGAGCAAAGTAAGGATGCAGGGAGCAATACAGAAGTGGGTTGATCATTCAATAAGCGTTACCATTAATCTGCCCGAGGATGCCCGGGAAGATCTGGTAGGCAAGCTTTATATTACTGCCTGGGAGAGCGGCTGCAAGGGCGCTACTGTGTACCGGGACGGATCTCGGTCAGGAGTGCTGATTTCAAATAAAAAGGAGAAGGAAGTTATTCATACACCGAAAAAACGGCCCGAGGTCCTCGAAGCCGATGTAGTAAGGTTCATGAATAACGATGAAAAATGGATTGCCTTTGTTGGCAAACTTGATGGTAAGCCTTATGAAATTTTTACAGGTAAGGAAGATATAGATGTACTTCCGATACCGAAGACCATTAGCAAGGGATATATTATCAAGAACCGTCATGAAGACGGTACCAAGCGCTATGATTTCAGGTACATAGATAAGTATGGTTACGGTACAACATTTGAGGGATTATCGAGGACTTTTGATACGGAATTCTGGAACTATGCCAAGCTGATATCAGGAGTATTAAGGCATGGGATGCCTATACCTGATGTGGTTAACCTGGTTACATCCCTTCGGCTGGACAGTGAGAATATCAATACCTGGAAAAACGGTGTTGAGAGAACTCTTAAGAGATATATTCCAAACGGTACAAAACCTAAAAAGGGAATAGTCTGTAATAACTGTGGATCAGACAAGCTGATGTTCCAGGAAGGTTGCCTTACTTGCAGTGAATGCGGAAATTCCAAATGTGGATAAATTTTTTAACCCCGGGATAATCTATATTAAAGCAAATATAAGATGATTTATTGCCTCGGAGATCAAACTGGATTAACCCTGATCAGAGTCTGTCTATAAAGTCAGTGTCTGGATCATAATGTCACATCTGATGAATTTCGACAAATGAGAGATTCATTGCATGTGAGATCAACCGAAGGTTAATGTTCGGACGCTAATTACTTCATTTTATAACACCCAGTTCTTTCCCAATCCTGGTAAAGGCCTCAGCACATTTATCAAGATGTTCCTTTTCATGGGCAGCCGACACCTGGACCCTGATGCGGGCCTGGTCCTGTGGCACTACCGGGTAGTAGAATCCAATTACATATATCCCTTCATCAAGAAGTTTTGCCGCAAAGTCCTGCGACAGCTTTGCATCATATAGCATAACAGCAATTATGGCCGACTTGGTTGGCTTTATATCAAATCCTGCGGCTTTCATTTTCTCCAGGAAGTATTTTGTGTTACTGTGCAGTTTGTCCTGCAGTTCATGGGTTTCGCCCATCATGTCAAACATTTTTATTCCGGCATTAACCACTGAAGGCGGTAATGAGTTGGAGAAAAGGTATGGCCTGGAGCGTTGCCGCAGGATCTCAATTATTTCTTTCCTTCCTGTTGTAAATCCGCCGATAGCTCCTCCGAAAGCCTTTCCAAGTGTTCCTGTTATAATATCTACTTTCCCCCGTAAGTTAAAGAGTTCAGTGACCCCCCGGCCTGTTTCTCCGACCACTCCGGCTGAATGACACTCATCAACCATAACCATCGCATCATATTTTTCTGCCAGTTCATTTATTTTATCCATTGGTGCCACATTTCCGTCCATCGAAAATACACCGTCAGTTACGATTATACGGAAGCGCTGTTCACGGGCCTCTTTTAGTTTTGCCTCAAGATCGGCCATGTCGGCATTGTTATATCTGTACCTTTTTGCCTTACAAAGTCTTACACCATCAATTATAGACGCATGATTAAGTGAATCGGATATAATTGCATCCTCCTCAGTGAGTAATGGCTCAAAGACACCCCCGTTGGCATCAAAACATGCTGCATAAAGAATGGTATCTTCTGTCCCGAAAAATTCTGCTATCTTCTTTTCAAGCTTCTTGTGCAGGTCCTGTGTTCCACAAATGAACCTTACAGAAGACATTCCGAAGCCATGTGTGTCCATTCCATCTTTTGCAGCCTGGATAAGCTTTGGGTGATTTGAAAGACCCAGATAGTTGTTGGCACAGAAATTAAGGACCTCCCTGCCATTCTCAACTTTAATCTCTGCATCCTGTTGTGATACAATAATCCTCTCTTTTTTGAAAAGTCCTGCTGATTCAATATTCTCCAGCTCTTTACTAAGATGTTCCTTTATCTTTCCGTACATACTGTTTTAATTTTTATAGTTTTTAATAATTGTGTTTTACTTGCTCTGTCTGAAGCAAAGATAGGTTATTTAGGATTTACAGATGTGCAATAATTTAATTACGCACATGCAACAAAAAAAATAAATTTTACCGGGATTAAACAAGACATTTTTCATGTTTCTGACTCTGATAATTAATTAGTTTTGTGAATAAATCTAAAAATCAAATTAGTATGAGTAGAATTCTTGTAATTGGATCGGCAGGACAAATTGGTTCAGAACTAACCCTGAATTTACGTGAATTATATGGGGGCAGCAATGTTATAGCTGGCATCCGAAAAACAAAACCTTCTGAAAAACTAACTGAAACAGGTCCCTGTGAGGTGGTTGATGCTCTTGACCTTGATGGTTTTGTCTCGGTTGTTAAGAAGTACAGGATTGATACCATAATTAATATGGCCGCTATACTTTCTGCCACCGGTGAGAAAAACCCTATGCTGGCCTGGGATGTCAATATGAACGGGTTGATAAATGTACTTGAAGTAGCAAGGGACTTTAAAATGAAACAGGTGCTGGTTCCAAGCTCGATTGCAGTATTTGGTCCAACAACTCCCCCAGACAATACTCCGCAGGAGACAGTTCTCAAACCAACTACAATGTATGGTGTGACAAAGGTTGCCGGCGAGCTGCTTGGTGATTATTACGTTAAACGTTACGGATTGGATGTCAGGGGTCTTCGGTACCCGGGCATTATTAGCCACGAAACACTTCCGGGCGGTGGCACTACCGATTATGCAGTTGCCATATATTATGATGCTGTGAAAAACGGAAAATACACTTGTTTTGTTAAAGAAGATACTCGTTTGCCAATGATGTATATGCCTGATTGCCTCAAGTCGACAATAGACCTGATGCAGGCTGACTTCAGTAAACTTAAACATCATTGCGATTTCAATGTTGGTGCCATGAGTTTCAGTGCCGGCGAGCTTGCTGCCTCAGTAAAAAAGTATATGCCTGAGTTCGGGATTAGCTATGAGCCGGACAGCCGGCAGGCAATAGCTGATTCATGGCCCAACTCGGTTGATGATTCTGCAGCTCGTGAAGAGTGGGGATGGAAGCCTGATTATGACCTCGATGCAATGACTAAAGATATGCTTGGTGCGATAAAAGAAAAGCATTCAAAGGGATTGATAAACTACTAAACCAGATAAATTATGACTGCCAGTAATCCGCAACAAGACAGAAAAGAGTTTTCTCCAAAGGGCACAAAAATTGTTCCGGGCAGAGCATCTGAAACCGTTATCAAAGGCGGACCGCGTGTCAGATTTGCCCCCAGCCCAACCGGTCCCCTCCATATCGGCGGAGTTCGCACTGCTCTCTATAATTACCTTTTTGCGAAGAAGCACGGCGGCACCTTTATTCTCAGGGTAGAGGATACCGATCAGCAAAGGTATGTGCCGGGAGCGGAAGAGTACATAATTGAGTCGCTCAAATGGTGCGGCATTGAACCTGATGAGGGAATTCCTGCCGGGGGCCCTCACGCACCATACCGCCAGTCTGAGAGAATGGACCTTTACCGGGAAAATGCCATGAAACTGGTTGAAACCGGACATGCCTATATAGCTTTCGATACACCTGAGGAACTCGATGAGCTCCGCCGGGAAAAAGAAGCTGGCGGAGGGGTTTTCCAGTATGACCATACGGTGCGCAATTCTTTAAGAAACTCCCTGTCACTTTCAGCCTCAGAAACTGAGAAGATGAAAAATGAGGGAGTGCCTTATGTTATAAGATTCCGGATTCCGGATAACCGGGAGCTGAAGATAAACGACATTGTAAGAGGCGAGGTCACTGTAAACACTTCGACCCTCGACGACAAGGTGTTGTTCAAGGCCGATGGAATGCCCACATATCACCTCGCCAATATTACCGATGATTACATGATGGAGATAACACATGTGATCAGGGGCGAGGAATGGCTGCCGTCCCTGCCGTTGCATGTGCTGCTGTATGAGGCATTCGGATGGCAGGACAATATGCCCTTGTTTGCTCATCTGCCCTTGCTGCTGAAGCCAAGCGGACAGGGTAAGCTCAGCAAGAGGGATGGTGACAAACTGGGCTTTCCGGTATTTCCTCTTCAGTGGGAAGACCATTCAACAGGTGAGATTTCATCCGGGTACAGGGAGTCGGGGTATTTTCCCGGAGCCTTTGTGAATTTGCTGGCCCTGCTTGGCTGGAATCCCGGCACCGAACGTGAGATATTCTCAATTAATGAACTCTCCGAAGCTTTTTCGCTCGACAGGGTCCATAAATCAGGTGCCCGCTTTGACCCTGATAAGGCGAAGTGGTTTAACCATCAGTACCTGATGGCAGCCGATATAAAAGATGTAGCTTCCGCTTTCGCGGAAATAGTAGCAGAGAAGGGTTTTCAGACAGATATGGGGAAGCTGGAGGTTATTTGCTCCCTTGTACGGGAGAGGGCTCACTTTGTAGGTGAAATCTGGGACCAGGCCTCATTTTTCTTTGAACGGCCACGGTCATATGATGAGAAGCTTGTACGCAAGAAGTGGAAGGAGGAGACCCCCGGGTTGCTGGAGAGAGTCATAAAACTTCTTGAAGAGTTACCTGAATATGATGCGGAAAGTCTTTCTGATAAGGTAAAAGGTTATCTGGAGAAGGAGGGGATAGGACTTGGAAATGTTATGATCCCGGTAAGGCTTGCCCTTGTGGGTGAAGGTAAAGGCCCCGATCTTTTTGCCATAATAGAACTTCTCGGCCGCAAGGAAACCATTGAGCGGATCAGACTGGCTATTGAAAAGATAAAAGCAATATAATAAGCGTAACAACAGGCTATGGTTAAGGAAATATTTTTATGCCTGTACCCGGATTAGTCAGGGATGATTTTTGATTGTAGCGGATGTTCCGGTAGTAGTTAAATTTTACATTCATTGTGCTTTCCAATTCAGAAAACCCTAATTGCTTGTTTATATTATTTTGTGTTACTTGGTAACATGGATTATTTAAAGCAGAAAGTCAGGTCAGAATTGGGGACAGGGTACCTGGCCGATACCCCTCAGGTCGCTGAACAGTTTTCCAAACCTGTAAACCACTGCAATTTCATGTGCCCCGCCGGTGGTTTGCAGCATGCTTGATATCGTAAGGTCATAGCTGTAGCTAAGCAAAAACTGGTCGAACAGTATTCCACCCGATACCACCAAAGCATCGCGGTTCCATGAGGCACCGGATTCGGGCATTCCCCTGTACCAGACACCAACCCTGAAAGGCATTCTGAAATAGTATGCTCCCAGGTCAAGCTGGTTGATCTGCGACTGCCTCTTAAACTGCCATGCAAGGGATATTGACTGGTCATCCCTGTTACGCTGTGTACCTGCTATTTTGAATGTCACACCTCCAAACCCGGTTATACTTAACGGCACGAACCCGGGATCATCAGAAAGTGCCGTATTGAGTTGCATAAGATGATCGACGGTAGCTCCTGCCCATAAATTACTGGTAAAGACAAGGACCGACGTGCTGAAGTTCATCTGGCCCCTGTTCATCTCAGGAGGAGCCTGGATACTGGTTGGCAGGATCGTCTCACCATAGAACTGGTCGGCAAAAGTCAGCTCCTCAAAATTTATTCTTCTCTGAAAATAGTAAGTCTGCAGTCCCGGTTGTATGAACAGATCCCTGCCGGCCTTTATCCGGTATGAGTAACTCAGGCCTGCCCTTGTGGCAGTAAGTTTGTTGCTCCCTGCATTATCATGCAAAAAACTGATCCCCACGCCACTATTGTATTCATTTATATACTGGTCGTATGAAACGGCATAGGTCACAAATCGCCCCGAGAGCCTTGGCCACTGATCCCGGTAATTCATCACCAGCCTGCCCTCATTCGCAGAACCCGCCATGGACGGACCAAGGGTCATGGGCGATGCATAGAATTGTGAGAACCGCGAATCCTGGGAGAATGAAGCAGATGAAATAAAAAACAATACAACAAGCAAAATTGCTGCCTGCCGGCCTGAATTTTTGCTAAAAAACATTTTCAGGGCTCCTCTTATATACCCGGTCAGGCGGTTATATTGTTCTCCCTCTCCTGAATTTATATATGTATTGTGGCCCATAATCATTTTCATAATAAATTAATAAACAAGCAGCTTAACCTATGTTTTAATCTCTTCTCATCAGAAGGAAATCTCCCGTTTCAGTAAATTTTTCATCGCTGTTAAGTGATCCGGTCACCCTGAAAACATATACATCTTCAGAAACAAGCTGCCCTTTATAATATCCGTCCCATCCGACCTCTATATCTGTGCTTTCAAACAGCCTCACTCCCCACCGGTTGAAAATCTCCAGCCTGTAGCTGTCTATATTGCCGTTTATTATTACCGGGTAGAATACATGGTTTGTAAAATCGTTTCGGTCAAATCTGCCGCCGCTTGATCCCGCTTCGTTTGGCGTGAATGCCGACGGGAACCTTACCCTGGTTGTTTTGGTTACTGTGACCGGCACACCAAATGTCATATTATCGTTACATCCCTCTGCCGACCAGACTTCAAGACTAACATCATATTCACCTTCATCCTTGTAAGTGTGAACGGGATTAATTTCATCTGATGTGTTCCCATCGCCAAATTCCCACAAATAATATTCGCTGTTGTATGAATAGTTATATGTCCTCAGCTCGTTACCCGGTATAAACAGCTCGGTGGGGGCAAGTTCAAAGCTTGCAACCGGGGGTTCGTGGACTGTGATAGTTCTTTCGCTTACCACCTCCTGTCCGTCTGCCCCTGTTATATAAAGTCTTGCTGCATATTTACCGGGTTTTTCAAATGTATACACCGGATTATCTTCTGTAGTTTCGCTTCCCTGTTCACCAAGATCCCAGCGGAAGGGGTAATTATCTGTTGTTGTTTTTGTAAATCTTACCTGCAGCGGGGGACAACCTTCCGGGCTGCTTACAGAGAAACTGGATACCGGCTGACGGTAATATGTTATCCTTACCTCATCGGAAGAGATGCAACCGTCAATATCGACCGACCAGATAAAGGTATTTACTCCTTCATAAATACCTTCCACCCTGGTTTCAGGTGATGAGGCATTCAGTATATCGCCGCCACCCGCATCGACCGACCATAAACCGGAGCCTCTGGCAGGGGTATTCCCCGAAAGGGTAACATTATTTTCATACAGAAGCTGATCAGGACCTGCATAAACATCGGTCATGTTATTCCTTACCTCTACCTCGTCGGACAATGAACAGCTGTTATTGGTAATGGTCCATCGTAACACGTTGATGCCCTGTCCCAGCTCCCTTGCCATTGTGTTGTTTCGATTCGGATCATCGAATGACCCCGAGCCGCTTACCAGGCTCCATTCTCCTGTTCCTATTGCAGGCATGTTGCCGTTAAGCGGTGTCTGGTTATCGCAGACTGCAATACTGGCTCCTGCATTTGGAATGCTTGGCATATCATTGCTTATAACCACATCGCTTATGGATGAGCAGTTTTCTTTCGTGATAGTCCACCGCAATATATTCCTTCCTCTCGAAAGCCTGGTAACAGTTGAGTTATGCATTTCAGCATCTTCAAAAGCTCCTGATCCGCTTATCACGCTCCACCTTCCTGTGCCTTCCAGTGGTATGTTCCCTTCGAGCGTGATTTTATCGCTGCAGATTACCCTGTCGGCGCCTGCCATTGCTGTCGCGGGTTTATTGTTCACAAGGGTTATATCGCTGTAATCAACGCATTGTCCGTTATTTACCGTCCACCGCAATATATTCTCATCAGGGGCGAGAGAGCTTACCACGGTCTCGTTGCTGTAGGCATCTTGAATTATTCCGGCACCCTGAACAATGCTCCATACTCCTGTTCCTTCGTCGGGCCTGTTTGCCGTCAGTACGGCAGAATCATCACACAGAACCTGATCAACACCGGCGAATGTATCGAGAGGTTTGTTATTTCGTATCACTACCTCGTCGGCAGATGTACAACCCTCATGCTGGACCGTCCACCTGAAAGTATTCGCACCCGATCCCACGCCATGCACCAGGGTATTATGCTGTCCTTCATTTTCAAACTGTCCTGATCCGTTAATAACAGACCAGGTTCCGGTGCCGGTAACCGGGTTCCTGGCAGAGAGTTGCAGCGAGTCTGTACATGTTATCTGATCTGACCCGGCATAGGCGTCACTGGGACTGCTGTTCCGGACCGTGATTTCGTCCCACGAAATGCAGCGGTTGTTGGTGACTGTCCAGCGCATAATATTGTTGCCCCTTTCCAGTCCGGTAACCCGTGTATTGGGGTTGCCGGGACTTTCAAATACTGCCGAACCGGAGCCGCCCCTGACGGTCCATTCACCGGCTCCGATTCCCGGGTTACTGGCATTGAGCATTACCTCGCTGTCGCAGGTCGTGATATCGTGTCCGGCACTGGCAGAAATATAGTCGTAGCTCACCTCTATCTCATCATAGCTGGTGCATCCCTGGTTATCGATGGTCCATCTGAACACGTTCCTGCCCGGAGCAAGCCCCGACACCGAGGTGTTTGCCTGTTCAGGATCCTCAAAGGTGCCTGAACCACTTATCACACTCCACCGTCCCGTCTCACCTATTGCCTGGTTGGGCTGGTTGGCGTTGAGGTCTGCTTCATCTTCGCAAACATTCATATTATAACCTGCATCAGATGCTGTCGGCTTGTAGTTTGTTATTGCCAGTTCATCAGAAAGAGTGCACTGGTTGTTGCGGATGGTATACTGCAGCCTGTTTTCACCATTAGCGAGGTTGCTGACGAAATTTCCGTCAAAAGAACCTGATCCGCTTATTACACTCCACTCGCCGGTACCAATGGTCGGCGTGTTGGGAAACAGTTCAGCCGTTCCATCACATGAGAACTGGTCTTCGCCCGCATCGGGTGTTGTTGGAATATCATTACTGATGACAACCACATCTGATGACACACAACTCTCATTGGTGATGGTCCACCTGAACATATTATTGCCCTGTGCCAGGTTTGTTACCCGGGTGTTATGCAACGACGGCTCATCAATTGCAGCTGAGCCTCCCTCGATGGTCCATATTCCCGTTCCTGTAAGTGGCTCATTACCCGTAAGGATATAATCTGAAGAGCACAACGACCTGTCAGTACCCGCATTTGCAATAGTAGGCATGTTATTGATAATTGTTACCTCATCATAGTATTCGGTCGATCCTATT
>SL_3KL_010_SEDDRAFT_10003568_pt1 | contig 14120 bp, 7 predicted proteins | sample SodLakKL_010_SED_2_FD_10381 | JGI IMG/M metagenome (IMG submission 10381)
CCGGAGTACTTTTCACGCAGGCGGCGGCGCGATTCGATGAGGTTATCCATCCGGACTAAAAGTTCTTCACTACTGAACGGTTTAATCAGATAATCGTCTGCACCGTGCTGCAATCCGGTAAACTTATCCTTTTCTCCCGCTTTTGCAGTCAGCAATATTATCGGAATGTGACTTGTCCGCTGGTCGGTTTTGAGCTTCCGGCAGAATTCGTATCCGTTCATCTTCGGCATCATCACATCGCTGATAATGAGATCGGGAATTCTCTCGCCCGCGATTGCAAAGCCCTCGGCGCCATCCTTCGCTTCAAGAATTGTATATTTATGTATGATCTGTTCCCTGATATACTCGCGCAGATCTTTGTTATCCTCAACGATAAGAATCAGCGTCTCATCCTCATCCTGGTGTGCTTCGGTCAACTCATCCGTGTGTTCAACCGCATCTTCTATATAATCTCCGTTGTCACCGTACAACGCAGCGATATCATCCTCGTCTTTATCACCATCGATAATCTCATCCGGCGACAGGTGTTCTTTGCCCAGAGGAAACGAGACGGTAAACACTGACCCTTTTCCGATTTCACTCGCAACGGTAACCGTACCCCGATGCAGCTCAACCAGTTCTTTCACCAATGCAAGACCGATCCCCGTTCCTTCGTGCTCGTGTGAACTTGACCCGCCGACCTGATAAAACCGGTCGAATACATATTGAATTTGATCCGACGGGATCCCGATACCCGTATCGTGAACGGCGATACGAACCGATGGACGGGATACATTCTTCACGATTGCAATATTAACAGAAACGGAACCGTCGCTGGGTGTAAATTTGATTGCGTTCGAAATGATATTTATGAAGATTTTTTCAGATTTATCACGGTCGAAATAGAGCGCGATACGTTCTTCAGATGATGTGAAGCTCAGATTGATGCGTTTCCGTTCCGCATAGGCGGAGAAGGACATGGTAATACCCCGTACAAAAGGAACAATATCATATAATCCGGCATGGAGCTTCATATTCCCGGATTCGAGCCGCGAAATATCAAGTAGTTGATTAATGAGCCGCAACAACCGTCGCGCATTCGAGTAAATGAGCCGGGATTTATGCCGGAGCCGTTCATCGCCGATATCAGAACTTAATTGTTCTGCCGGACCCAGAATTAACGTCAGCGGCGTTCGAAGCTCGTGCGAAATATTTGCGAAGAACCTGGATTTCAGTGAATCCAACTCTTTCATTTTATCACGATTAATATGTTCAAGACGAAGCTCGTTTTTCAGTCGTGCACGATTCATTTCATACCGTCGTAATCCTAATAATATGGAAACACCGGCAAGCAGATAAAACAGATACGCCCACCACTTGCCGTAAAAAGGCGGTTCGATGACAAGCACTATCGAAGCTACCTGATCGCTCCATACACCGTCATTATTGGAACCGCGTACCCGGAATGTATAGCTTCCGGATTTCAGGTTTGTAAACGTTGCAGTCCTTTGCGTCCCCGAATAAATCCAATCTTTATGAAATCCCTCAAGTTTATATTCGTACAGGTTTTTTTCGGGTGCGGAGAAATCAAGAGCAGCGAATTGGAATGAGATAATATTATCGGAATGCGGCAGCGTAGTAACGTCGGTTTCCGAAATCGATTTCTGTAGAACGGAGTTTTCTTCTCTATGAGAAACAGTCCTATTAAATATCTTCAATGCTGTTATTACAACATTGGGAAGATAGGGATTATCGGTAATGTCGTCCGGGTGAAAATAATTCAATCCGTGAATCCCGCCGAAAAANATCTCACCGCTTTCACTCTTGAAAAAAGCTCCGGTATTGAATTCGTTGCTCTGCAATCCGTCGCTGATATCATAGTTTTTGAACGTCTCGGTTGCGCGGTCAAACCTCGACAATCCCTTGTTTGTACTCAACCATAAATAACCGTTCTCATCGGCAAGAATTCCGTAAACGACATTGTTCGGCAAACCGTCTTCTATGGTAAAATAACGAAAATCTTCACGTTCTATATCGAATCGATTCAGACCGCCTCCCGCAGTGCCCAGCCATAAAATGCGTTCGGGTTCATCCGGATCCGGATGAATCGATTTGATGTCGTTGTTGCTTAAGCTGTTTATCCGAAGCGGATCGTTGCGGTACGCATAGAAGATGTGAGTATTCAGATCGAACCGCAGAAGCCCGTTATCCGTGCCGATCCAGAAGCGTCCTTCCTTATCCTGATGTATCTGCGGTCTCACCAACTCATCGATTGCCCTTTCGGTATATTGAAAATGAATGAAGTGACCATGTAACTCATCGACAAGTTTACTGAAATAATTTTTTGTCCCGATCCAGATACTTCCTTCATTATCTTCAAAAACAGCAAACACCTCCTGCTGCGGTAAACCTTGTAAATTATCCGGATCATATGTGAATTGATTTATCTCACCGGTTATAGTATCGAAACGGAAGAGACCGGCATGGGTGGCAAAGTAAAGAGCGTTACTATCCGATGAACGCAACATAGCCCAGGGGCCGACGTTACCGAAATCGTTTACACGGTCCGAGGTGGTCTCAAAACTCTTAAGTTCACCGGTGGTACGGTTCCAACGGTAGAGTGTCTCGGTGCCGATCCAGATATACCCCGAATCGTCTTCGAGTATTGCTCTCACGCTAAAGCCGGATATTCTTGACGGATGGTCATCTGCACGCCGTATTATTTTAAAACGATCCGCACTGGGTGCTGCCATATTGATGCCATATCCCGGTGTTCCGAACCACAGAATACCGATACGGTCACGATACAAACTCGATACCCCGTTGAAATTGATGCTCTCCGGATTAAATGGATCGTTTCTGAAATAATCGTACGACGTACGTTCCGGGTCAAACCGCATTAACTCTCCCGGCGTTGCCAGCCAGAGATAACCCGTCTGATCCTCGATTATTCCGATAATTCTTCCCCATCCATAGCGATAGATCTGATAGTGATGAGGATAATGGATATAACTACCGTCAGTAGTGTTAAAGTGCGCAATACCGCTCGTTGTTCCGAGCCACAGTGATTCGTCATCATTTCTAAATATTGCAGAAATAGAACTGTCCTGATGTGTCGCGGGCGCATCGGGATGTTTTGTGTAAATGACATAATGACTGAAAGCTTCTTCACTTTCCGAGACAATTAAATTATTAAGCCGTTTTTGAGTACCAACCCATAAATTATCTTTTTCATCTACCAGTAACGAGTTAACAATATCATCGCTTAAACTTTCCAGAATGCCGGGTTGGTGTTTATAGTGAACAAAACCCGGTAATTCGGAAGGATCCGTTTCGTCAAAAGAGAGCTTGAATAAACCGTTACCGGTGGTCCCTACCCAAATGTTGCCGGCCGAATCTCCTGTAATGGCGGATATCTTGTATGTTCCCGTGTCATACCTTCCCATTGGTAAATTATGTATGCGTTGAAAAACCTCGGTATCACGTATGAACCGGTTCAGTCCGCCGTCGTATGTCCCGATCCACAGATTACCCTGTCCGTCTTCAAAGAGAGCGGTAATATAATTTGCAGAAACGGAAGTGGAATCGAAGGGGTTATGTTGATAAATGGTGAAGGAGTATCCGTCGTAACGGTTCAATCCGTCCTTCGTCCCGAACCACATGAAACCTCGGCTATCCTGGAATATTGCAAACACTGCATTTTGGGAGAGACCGTCTTCAGTTGTGAGGTGTTTGAAGCGCGGTTGTTCGATTTGGGCGTGGATGTTAGAAGGCGTTATAAAAGTAACGAATAGAAGAAAAAATAGACTATTTATCTTACCGTATTTTGCCAAATGATTAAAGATTCCATTGTTAAATATTTAAATATTGTGCACCGATCAATCACTCTTTTCAACAAGATTATCAATTTTTTCCCTCGATGGTGATTCGATTTTTCTCCCGCTCTACGATTGACTTTACACGGTCTAAAATTTGATCGAAACGTGGTTCGTGACGGACCGATTCGAAAGACGGATCGATCATCGCGTACCGATAATGACGCCAACCGGAAGCAACCGCATGTTCAAGATATTCATACGTCTTTTCTTTTTCGCCGAGCATGGCATAAGACGTAGCAAGTTGATACGGATAAATAAAGTGTTCATTACCGGAATCGATTACCTTTCGTGCTTCTAAAATCCTCTTCTGTATATGAGTTTCAAAATTTGCCCGATCTCCTTTTTTCAGATAAATGTAGGCTGAACCCGGAGATAAAAATTTCATTGTCCCAAATCCTATTATACCCGAATAGGGTGTATTTGTTTTTTTATAATTAATCAAAGCATCGTCATATTTGCCATCTAATATCTGTATAAACGCCAATAAGTTGTTAAACGTTGCATTGTAAGGATCCAAATTATAGAGAAATTCTGCCTCTTTATACGCATCGGGAAATTGACCGGAAAGTAGCATACATAACGCCAATGTTATACGTGGACTATCGAAATCGGGAGTATAAAAAAGGGATTGTTGAAAATATTCCTTTGCTCTTTCGAGATCATCCAAATAGAGGAAGATAAGACCGAATCCATAGAACGGCCACGGATCAGTGGGAGAACGTAATCGAGATGAGTGTCCGATCCACTCTGCAGCATTCTCAAAATCTCCCTGTACGAGGAACGATATACCGGTATTCAAATGAGCAATATCGTGGTTTGGATTCAATTTTACTGCTTTCAAATTTTCCTCGATTGCTTTCTTAAATTTTCCGCTTGCTATATACACAAGTCCAAGCGCTTTGTATCCTTCAGCAGCGGTTGGATCGAGACGAATTGCAGTATTACCAGCAGTAATTGCCGAATCAAGCCATTCGGTTTCATAATTGAACCGAAGCACCCGTTGACCGTAAGCATCTGCCAATCCGGCATAGGCAAGAGCAAACTCCGGATCGACATCGATCGCTCTTTTGAAAAATTCTATCGCGCTTTCGTTATGTTCTCTCCGATATCGGGAATAATACTCCCGGCCTCGAAGATAATAATCGTATGCTTCAAGATTTTTGGTTGGCTGCCGTTCTATATAGCTCCTTTCTTCCGCTGAAAGATTAATTTGCAAAGCGTATGCGATTTGAGTAGCGACATCGCTTTGTATAGAAAAAATGTCCTCAATTGTTCTATCGTATGTTTCCCCCCAGAGTGACTCATTTGTTTGTAAGTCGATCAATTGGCTATTTATCCTAACCCGATTGCCAACCCGACGGACACTCCCCTCTAAAATTGTATTTACACCAAGCTCATCACCAATCTCACGTATTGGTTTCTCACTACCTTTATATCGCATCATCGAGCTGCGAGACATCACCCGGAGATTCCCAATCTTCGAGAGCTGAATGATTATATCCTCCGTGACGCCATCCGTAAAATACTCATTATCTGGATCGGGACTGAGGTTTTCAAATGGCAGGACTGCAATAGAAATACGCTCCGGGAGTATATCACTTACATATTGAGAAGTTCTGGATAGAAAATAATAAAAAGCAATCACAATCATGATGAGTACAACTGACGACGCTACAATTATATTATGCCCTTTTCTCTTTGAATGCCTATCCCGTGTTTCTATTTCATCAATCTTATTTGCAGAAGAATCCGAAGGGGGATGTGTAGAAATCTGTGTTGAAGTTTTTTTCTTGAGACGCTGCAATTCAGTTACAACATCGTTAATCGATTGATAGCGTTCGTTCTTATCTTTTTCCAGCATTCGCTCTATGATATGAATGAGATCCGGCGAAATATTGGGGATAAAATTCGATAGTGGTTGAGGTTCTTCGTGCACTATAGAATACATCATCGCCGCTTCGTGTTCACCGCGGAATGGCATTCGTCCCACAATCATCTCATAAACCAGTACACCGAATGAGAAAATATCCGACCGATGATCGATTTCTGCTCCCTGTATTTGTTCAGGTGACATATAGGCTATTGTTCCCACCGTGGTGGCAGTTTTGGTCAAACGAACTGAATCCTTCACCTTCGCCAATCCAAAATCCATCACTTTGACACGGTTCTTCGAATCTACCATGATGTTTTCAGGTTTAATGTCGCGATGGACGATGCTTTTTTCATGTGCTTCAGCAAGGGCTTCGGCGATTTGGAGAGCAAAGGTAATTGCTTGGTTTACACGTAGGGGTGTTTCATGAAACGCCCCTACGGTATCACGGAGTGTTACACCGTTGATATATTCCATCACGATAAATTGTTTCCCATCATATTCATCGATGTGATGAATGGTACAAATATTCGGGTGATTCAATGCCGCGGCAGCTTTGGCTTCGCGGATGAAGCGTTGTTTATCCTTATCTGTGGCAGTTAAATGAGATGGAAGAAATTTTAACGCAACGGTGCGGTCTAATTTATTATCGTGTGCTTTGTATACTACACCCATCCCTCCTTCACCCAGCTTCTCTATAATCCGGTAATGCGAGATTGTTTGCCCGATCATAACACCTCCCGCTTCCGCTTTCCTGCCCCGCAACCAGCGGGGGCTTCAGCGGGATCCACAAAATGGCAGACGCTCACAAAAAGCGTTCGCGGACCATTTTGGAACATTCCACCTTCGCCCAGTTTTTCGGGTATATTATAGTGACTGATTATTTCGCCTGTCATTGGCGATAACTCCTGCAATGATGCACTCAATAAGATATCTGTGGGAAGCTATAAAGTCATTGTATACCGGAACTATGCTCATTATACGCTAAGTTTCCGATTAATGCAATAACGGTCGAAATAATTGTAATTCAAATAATCCATAATTTTATATCAAAATGTGCTTAATAGTGGTGAAATATTGTCAAACATATACTTTAACCACGAGTAAAGTAACAAACCATATAACTTCGACGTATTTATTTCAATCATAAAATTACAAATATCATGATTTTTTTTCGCTTACTGAGCGATTAACCCGCCAATGTTTATTGGTGTCCGATAATAGTTGTTACGGGAAAAGGTGTGTATACTATTACACGTATATATGTCATTAAAATTCTACTATTACACACCATATTACAATATTTTTTATTTACCTGTGTTTAATATAACACTATTTCCACTAAATGTGCCATGTAAAAACAGCTCTAAGTTACTAGGTATAAAGGATTTACAGTTGTTGGCACACAATATGCGACCTAAGTCAATAAGTTTAGCAGTAACTAACAAACAATAAATCAAAATAAGAGTAGAGGAGAATAGAATTATGGGTACAAACAGATTTTTTCTGCCATTTGTAGTCTTGTCGTTATTTATTTTAAGTGTTATCGGGCTAAGTGTCGCGGATGATAAACATTACGACAATGATAAAGCAAAACTCACAGGTGAGATCGAACCTACCGGTATATCAGCAACGGTCAATGTAATTGACAATAACAATGATGCTGAGCGTGAGTTACATAATAATCCTGATGGAGTGCAAGCGGAAGGGTATTCGGAAGCAGAGGAAAATATTGTAGCTTCTACTGACGTAGATCCCCAAACCGGAATGTTCGAAATAGAGGGACTGGAAGCCGGTTCGTATAAAATAGAAATTGAACCGCACAATGAAGGATATGAGAAAAAAGAAATCGAAGACGTCACACTCGAAGCCGGTGAAGAGAAAGACCTGGGTGCAATTGCACTCAACGAAAAAGAACCCTACGACGATGAAATGGAGTGGGAATAAATAATTATCGGTAGATATTATTTACTGTGGGATTGAAATATCATATACTTAGATAATGCCGGTCTTTACCCGGTGTAGAGACCGGCATAAAAATATCTATAAGCAATGAGTAGTGTTCCTTGCATTTCAAATTATAATAGTTTGCTTTCATAAAATGTTAGTACGAATCAAAAAAAAAATAATATATTATCATAATAGAAAGATACTGATCATGCTCTGGACAATTTTCGCAATACTTTTGGTGCTCTGGCTCCTGGGATTTGTGAGTGGAGTAACCCTCGGTGGTTTTATTCATTTATTATTGATAATTGCAATTGTAGCAGTTCTCATACGACTAATTCAAGGTAGACCTCCCGTGTAATCTCTGATCACGGAATAATAGACCATACATCATCAACCCGCACCAGTTATTGACACTGTAATAAATTAACGCGTTTTTTTAAATATGCATATACTCTCACGAACGTAATAGTACATCCAATATCCCTGAACGCAGTGTCTGCCATAAATATTTCGAGAATGCATCGTCGGGTTCTTGTTCGTGATCTATCTTTCCGATACGTGCCGTTCCGTTTTCATCCGGCATGTTTTCGCTAAGCAGGGCAAAATTTTTGGCAAAAAATGTCCGGATCGACAGTTTAAGGTTCCGACTGTAATCATCTTTATCAACGAATCTTATTTTCAGGTTGTCATAAAGCAGATGTATGTACCCGGAACTTACATTTCCGGCCATTTCAAATTCAAAAGTTAGTTCATGAACACTTCCACTTTCAATCTTTATTCCTTCCATATCTTTAAAAATGGAATTTAACAGGGTTAGGTCAAAAGGATTCAATTTCCCGGTACCGGACATCCTAAAAGGCTCATCATCTAACGTAAAGCGCAACTCGGTGTTGAGTTCGGAGTGGTCTTGTAAATATGTCACGGCTGTAAGAACAGCCGGTGAACGGGAATTGGAATTAACCTCCCGAATACGAATGGCGGAATTCATAAATGATACCGTTCCCGGTCGTACCCCGTCCGTGTCCTGTTCTGAATACCGGATATGTGCATTTCTGAATGAAATTAATTCGAATTCTAAACCGTATCCCAAATCCTGAATAATTTCGTTTAATAGTTTTTTATTATCCTGTTTTGGCTTTCCCGGTAGTTGTTTATTCTTTGCCACATGAATATCAAAGTAACCAAAAACAAGAGAATCGGCTTTGATAATGCTATCTTGTTCGAACGCCGAAGGGACAACACCGTACACTGTAAAATCCTCGATTTCTAAATCGACCATATCTACCCGGTACGGGGATGCACGCATAAATTGCTCGTATCCCCCAACAGGTATCAATTTTAAAGAGGAAAGTGTCAATCGCTCATACTTCCTCGTAAAATTAAATCCCGCAAGCGAGAAACGATATCTATCATCGGAAAAAAGTACGTCCAGGGAATCTACGTTTAATCTATTATAGCTAACATTGTAACTTTCCTCTCCTGATACGATTCTGATATCAATAGATGCCTGCACAAACAACTCGTTTAGTATATAATTTTTGCTTTCATCTTTTTGTACTTTGACCGTACCATCTACGAAATCTAATTTACGAATATTGATCCGCTGAATGGATGCACCGCGAACCGATTCCTCTTCTTCAATCTCAATGCCTGAGTCACTCTGTACCAGGGTAAAATTCTTCATTTCTAACACAGACAAGGATATACTATTACCGAAGAGTGAACGGAGACCGATTCCGGATACATTAAGCGTGTCAGCTTCAAAGATGAGATTATTGTCTGTAGTAGAAGATATCGTAAGACCGTCGAGTTTTACAGCACGTTTTAAAGGTGAAATGCGGGCTGATTGTAATTCTACAGTGTATTCCGGACCGACTGCATTTGATAAGATAGATTGTATATGATCCTGATCCACACCGTACCGCAGCCAAATCAATGACCCTGTCAACAACAGCAGAACAACTGAAAATATAATGATAAGTGTTCTTTTCATCACAATTAAATTGCGTGTATCAATAGTCAGGACAATGATACACATTTAATGCAGTGGACACTAATAACTATTTGCCTTTTCTCATAACAAGCAGAATAATACCAATCAATGCGACGATACCGCTTCCGATAACGGGAGTCCAATCGGCAGTAGTTACTGCTACTTCTGCACCCAGAATTTCAAAGCTTTCAGATTGCTCCATTGCGTTATATCCGAAATATGTAAGTCCTATAACACCGATGACAAGAAGTGTCATTCCCACTTTTTTCATGTTGCCCTCTTAAGATAAATTAGTTTGATAGATTGAAGGCTGTCTGTATTTGCAATATAGTCAAAAATATTTTCGAATACTACAGCGATAATTAAATCACTGTTGAATAAGCGGGGTGCCTCAAACGACATTATAAAACCTATTTCTGCAGAAGCACCCCGCGGTTTAAATATTACTGCTATGCTGCTTTTTCAATCGATTCGTGCATAACTTCAACCGGCACCTTATTTGTGACAATATCGAATACCGGCGAACGGGCTTGAGCAATTTGAATCAACTCCTGCTTCCGCTCTTCAGACATATTACCTTTGATCTTGTAGATCACCCGGATATTCTGATATCCGTTCCGTATAGTATCATTGAGTCCGAGGAAGCCGTGTAGATCAAGATCCCCTTCGAAACGAGATTCTACCTCATCGATTTTTTCACCCATCGCTGCAGCATGGTATACAAGTGCCGTCGTTAAACATCCGGCCAGTGCATGAAGCACAAACTCGACGGGATTTGCACCAAGATCGGTACCAAGCAATACCGGCGGTTCGTCATTATCAAATATGAACTCTTGCTTGTGTGACATATCCTGGCAGGTGCCGTAGAAATCTTTTATAGTGGTCCTGTTGAGCCCACCATCCATCCATTTATTGTTTGCCTTAAAGGTAAACTTTGCAAGTGTCGGTGTCGATTTGATTGCCTTCACCGTATCGACCAGATTATCGACATTTACGCCGTTAACTATATTTGGTTGTTTCATGGTATCCTCCCTATGAGAATAAATTTGTGAGTAATAATGTTATTTTTGAATGAGCTTTTAATTATTTCCTCGAGGAGCTGCACTCTGAAGATATATAATGCGAAAAGCGTGCCAATTAATTTCGGGTGATTGGGGGGTGATTTCAGGTAATTCGGTTGTGTGGTGGCTCACGAGAATTCGTCGATAACGAAAATTCGTGATAGCGCTACTTGATTACTTTCTTTTTAAACCTAATACTTTAATACGTGAACTCAATGTCGTGGGAGGCATCGCAAGAATAGCCGCAGCACCGTCTCTTCCCGCAATTTTCCATCCGGATTTCTCTAACGCACGCAGAATGTTTGTGCGCTCGAGGTCTTCCAATGCCTGTACCGTCAGTATTTCATCGTCAGATGATTCACGAATAATCTTCGGCCGAGAAACTGTTGAGATGGGTATATCCAACTGCAGAGTCCCGTTATTTGATTTGATGACCCCGCGTTCTATAATATTCTGCAGCTCCCTCACATTACCCGGCCAACGATATGCCTTCAATTTACTGAATATTTCCAGCGATAACGGATTTATTTTTTTCCCAAATTTTCGGGAATATTTTTTCACAAATGATCCGGCAAGAAGTGCAATATCGTCTCCACGCTCACGAAGCGGCGGAACGTTAATTGGATATACATGGAGCCGGTAATATAGATCCTCACGAAATTTGTTCTCCTTGACTTCTGTATAAAGATCCTTGTTTGTCGCAGCAATAATACGCACATCAACTTTGCATGTGTGCGAACTTCCCACAGGTTCAAACTCGCCTTCCTGTAAGACACGGAGCAATTTTACTTGAAGTTCGACCGGCAGTTCACCGATTTCGTCAAGAAAGAGCGTGCCCTTATGAGCAAGGGTAAATCGTCCTTCCCGTTTGGTGGTTGCACCGGTAAAGGCACCTTTCTCGTGACCGAAGAGTTCGCTTTCGATTAAGGATGCGGGTATCGCCGCACAATTAACTTTAATGAAAGGTTTATCGCTCCGTTTACTTTCTGCGTGAATCGCCCTTGCAAAGAGCTCTTTACCTGTTCCCGTTTCACCGCTAATTAATACAGTCGAATCAGTGGGCGCTACCTGTGCGACATCGCGTAAAGCGTGAAGCATCGGTTCACTTCTCCCTATGATCTCATCGAAGTTGTGAATTGCTTTGATCTCCTCACGCAAATATTCGGTTTCCGATGTGAGAGATTGAATTCGTTGTTCAGCCTCTATACGGTCGTTGACATTCCGGAGAATAAGAGAGAAATACGAATTCCCTTCGATCATATAACGCGATATTGTTGCTTCGGCAGTAAAATGATCACCGTCATAACAGCACGCGTTTAATCCTCCGGCAATCCACATATGCTGCGTTGTTTTGCGGTGCATATCGAGATTTTTCATGAGTGATACAATTTTCTCATTACTTTCCTCAGTAAAGTATTTTTCAAACGATCGTCCATATAAATCAACAAATTTGCAATGAAATATTCTTTCAGTTGCAGGGTTGCAGTGTGTTATGATACGGTTTGCATCGAATTCAATTATTGCATCCATTGCGCTGTTGATTATGTTGGTGAGTTTAACCTCACGCTGCCGTATCTCTTCTTCTGCGTGGATACGTTGTAGCTCAGCCGCTGCCCGTGCAGCAAATATCTTAAACAGCGATATTGTGCGGGGATTGTCCGGCATGGGACGGATGTCAAGAACGGCAAGATGTCCGAGTATCGTTCCATCAGTAGCTTCAAGAGGTATACCGAGATAACTCACCGCTCCTATCGCGGTTAAATCGGGATCACGGGGAAAAAGATTGATTACATTTTTTGGAATGTGTATGAGACAATGATCGTCGATTACCGGTTCGCAAGGTGTGCCCGCTATATCATATTCATACTCATCGACGTAATGATCACCCAACCAGAATGCAAAGGCCCGAAGACGGCGGCTATCGGTCAGATATTCAGTGACCCATGCACCATGGGTGTGCAATGCACTGCATAGATTTTTTACAAGCGAACGAAAGAAAAGCTCTCCCGTAGCTCCAGCCGTTCCTTCAAGTATAGCTCGTATCGCGGTATTCTCGTCAAACTCCTGAAGCGGCTGTTGGATTATGGTCGTCATGTCTGTATTTCCGGATTCGACCGTATAATATACATATTAATATCTTAAATACAAGAGGTGAATGGTGTATTTATAGAAAAGGGCCTGGATCTGTGAAACATTATATAGTAATATAAAAATGCTTCTTCCTGTTTAAACTCCCGGTATAAACACTTGAAATGGTAGAAAAACAGGCTTCATGAGTTTTGATAATGAGATCCACCTTAGTTACATTAATCCTGATTACCGGCAAGTTCAGGTATCACCGGTTCCGATTTCAATCTATCGACAATTGTCTGATATTCTTGATTTTTTCTGATATGACGGAAGGAATTGTCACTTGCAAGCAGCGTATAATCTCTCCACCCGCAGCGAACTGCACGATTGAGCATGTCGACTGTTTTTTGAGTCTCTCGCAGCAGTGCATAATATCCGGCCAATTCAAAAGCAAGCGATGCATCAGTATCAAACCATGAGAGATTAAAGTTATAATGCTCCTTATTGTTGAAAAGATATAATGCATCATTAAACGTTTCTTCCGCTTCTTTTTTCATGCCAATCCGGTAATATAATTTTGCAAGACATGCTTTCGCTCTGACCATATGAAAACCGATCCCCAGTGATTTGGGATGTTCGGATATAAGATCGATCGCTTTAGTATAGTGCTTCAGTGCATCGGCGTCTTCTCCGTGCAATGAATGCGCATATCCAATACCGCAATGCGTAAGCGCGATCATCGGGATCTTGTAAACATGTTCCAATGCCGTCAGTGTCTGAAGCGACTCTTCGAACGCAATCAATCCCCGGTCAATCTCTCCCTGATAACAATATGCATACCCGATAAGGGGATAAAATCCGATACAGCGCGGACCCTGAAACGATTGTTCTTGATCCAAGGTACGCGCATAGTAAAATATTTCCAAAGCCCTTGAATAATTTCCGTACATCATATGAAACCACCCGATAAACAAATAATTCCACTGATATGCCGGTTCGTTTTCCATTGACTGCTTAAACGCCTGTGTTGCTTCCGATAACATTTTAAAGTCATAGGAAACAACCACTTCGTATAAATAATTAGCAGCAAGGAAGTAATAAGCATAGTGGTTAAATGGATCCAAATCTACAGCACGCTTTCCGTGATAAACTGCTTTCTCCGAATTGTGCCTTCGTCCATATGCGTACGATAACCAGTGATGCGATTCTGCGAGCGTGTTATCAAGCTCAAGCGCTTTGTTAAGATATTCAATACCTTTATCGAGATCGGAAGGATCGGTTTTCGCGATATAATGAAAAATATAAGTGGTGCCGAGTCC
>SL_3KL_010_SEDDRAFT_10003569_pt1 | contig 14119 bp, 9 predicted proteins | sample SodLakKL_010_SED_2_FD_10381 | JGI IMG/M metagenome (IMG submission 10381)
CTGAGCGGCACCCTGATGCTGGCCTCCCTGATCGCGCTGGTCACCGGGATCTCCCTGCACCTCTTTTTCCCCCTCGCCCCCTTTCCCTTTACAAGCATCCCCGAATTGTTTCATTACTGGTTTGCCAACCCCTGGCTGATGAATCTGGCCATGGCCGGATTGCTGCTGACCATCGGGATTCCGCTGCTGCTGCTGACCGTTTTCGGCATCGGCCTTATTTTCCAGTTCCCCCGCCAGCACAGGGGCTGGAGTCTGGTGGCCCTGCTGTTGTGGATCATTGGGGTGGGCTTGCTGGCCTATGCCTTGCTTGCCGGCATGAATGGCCACTACCTGACACCGTAAGCAAGGGCTCATGGCAATTGAACATTTCGCCTGGTTTTTTATTTTTGTAATGGGGACTGACTGTTGCCTGGCAGCCAGTTGCCGCCGGGCACGATCTGCCCGTCACCAAACCGACATCCTATGCCATCGAAGAAAAAGCGCTTTACAAATAAGCAGATCCGTGAAATACTGAACGACTACCGCCTGGCCAACGAAAGCCGGCAGGCAAGCATCACCGGCCGACGTGAAGTATTGACCGGTAAAGCAAAGTTCGGGATCTTCGGCGACGGCAAGGAAGTGCCCCAGCTTGCCATGGCCAGGGTATTTGAAGAAGGCGACTGGCGCTCGGGCTATTACCGCGATCAGACCTTTATGCTAGCCGCAGGCATGCTCAGCCTGGAGGGCTTTTTTGCCCAGCTATACGGAGACACCGACATCCAGGCCAACCCGGGCAGCGGCGGAAGGATGATGAACAACCATTTTGCCACACGCAGCCTTGACGAAAACGGGAACTGGAAGGATCTCAGCCGGCAGAAAAATTCTTCGGCAGACATTTCGCCCACTGCCGGGCAGATGCCCAGGGCATTGGGACTGGCCCTGGCTTCAAAGGTCTACCGCCGGCACGAGGGCCTGAAAAATGCTTCCCGCTTCAGCAATCAGGGCAATGAGGTCACCTTTGCCACTATCGGCGATGCCAGCACCAGCGAAGGTCACTTTTTTGAAACCCTTAATGCTGCCGCTGTGCTCAGGGTTCCCCTGGCCATCTCGGTATGGGACGATGGCTACGGTATCAGCGTACCGATCGAACACCAGACCGCCAAAAGCAGCATTTCGGAAGCACTCAGGGGGTTTGAGAAAAAAGACGGCGATCATACGGGGATCTATATTTATACGGCCAAAGCCTGGGATTACGAAGGCCTGATCAACACCTACCGCAAGGGCATCGACCGCTGCCGCAAAGAGCATGTGCCCGTGCTCTTTCACATTACCGAAGCCACCCAGCCCCAGGGCCATTCGACCAGCGGCTCGCACGAGAGGTATAAGTCGGATGAACGGCTTCGCTGGGAAATGGAAAACGATTGCATTGCCCGGATGCGGCAGTGGATCACCAAAAACGAGATCGCCACCGCCGCCGAACTGGACGAGATCGAAAAGCATGCCCTGCAAAGGGTAAAGGAAGCCAGGCGCAAAGCATGGAACAATTTCCAGCAGCCCATATTACGCCGCCGGGAAGACTTTATTTCCAGGGTAAACCTTTCCAGCTGCCGCTGCCTGAAAGTCGACAAAATTGACCAGAAACTGCAAGAGCTGGCCCGTATCGGAGAACCTACGCGCAAAGACATCATCTCAACGGGGAAAAAAATACTGCGGCTGATCTGCGACACCTGCAGCCCTGGCGAGAAAACTCTGAAGCAGATCGTGACCAGCTGGCTGGCTGAGGAGTTTGCCGACAATCAAAACAGGTATTCTTCCCACCTTTACAGCCAGTCGAAGCATTCCCCCCTGAACATCGGGGAGGTCAGGCCCGAGTATGCCGATGATGCCCCCATGGTCAATGGCCGTGAGATCCTGTTGGCCAATTACGACCGCATCTTCAGCAAATACCCCGAAGCCATGATCTTTGGCGAAGATGTGGGGACCATTGGCGGGGTGAACCAGACGCTGGAGGGAATGCAGAAAAAATACGGGGAGCTTCGCATTGGCGACACAGGCATCCGCGAAGCCACCATCGTCGGGCAGGGCCTGGGCATGGCCATGCGCGGCCTCCGTCCCATTGCCGAGATCCAATATTTCGACTACCTGCTGTTCGGGCTGCAGGTGATCAGCGACGATCTGGCCACATTGCGCTACCGCAGTGCCGGCGGACAAAAGGCCCCCCTGATCATCAGCACCCGGGGCCACCGCCTCGAAGGTATCTGGCATTCGGGCAGCCCCCTGAGCATGGTCATCAATTCGGTAAGAGGGGTCCATGTGTTGGTGCCCCGCAACATGGTGCAGGCGGCCGGATTTTATAATACCATGCTGCAATCGGACGATCCGGCGCTCATTATCGAACCCCTGAATGCCTATCGCCTGAAAGAAAAGATGCCCTCCAACATCGGGGAGTTCACCACCCCCCTGGGCAAGCCCGAAATTCTCAACGAAGGCAGCGATGTAAGCCTCGTCACCTATGGTTCGTGTGTGCGCATCGCCCAGGATGCCATTGCCCAGCTGGCCGGATTCAATATCTCGGTCGAACTCATCGATGTGCAGTCTTTACTGCCCTTCGATACCCGGCACCTCATTGTGGAGTCGCTCAAAAAAACAAACAAGATCGTATTTTTCGATGAAGACGTGCCCGGGGGGGCCACTGCTTTCATGATGCAGAAAGTGCTGGAAGAACAAAAGGGCTATCTGTATCTGGATGCGGAACCATCGACAGTAACGGCAAAAAACCACCGGGCTGCATACGGGACCGATGGGGATTACTTTTCGAACCCCAACGCAGAGGATGTGTTCGAAAAGATCTACACCATGATGCACGGATACAATCCGGCGGCGTATCCCGAAATATTTTGAACCCCGGGGGCTCAGACCGGACTAATAGTTTTCGGAGAGCTCCTCGAACCAGCCCTGCGGATGCCGGCATGCCGGACAGTTTTTCAGGGCTTTCTCCCCTTCGTGAACGTATCCGCATTTGATGCAAAACCACCTGGTCTTTTGGGGGCGCTCAAATACCGAACCTTCCTTAACGCGTTCGAGCAGCCTCAGGTAGCGCGCTTCGTGGTGTTTTTCTACCTGGGCAACCAGTTTAAAGGAGGTGGCGATTCGGCGGAAACCTTCTTCCATGGCCACCCTGGCAAATTCGGGGTACAATTCGGCCCATTCCTCGTTTTCGCCCCTGGCGGCCGACTGCAGGTTCTCGGCCGTGGTGCCCAGCTTCCCGGCAGGATAAGCGGCTGTGATCTCCACTTTTCCGCCTTCGAGGTACTCATAAAAGGTTTTCGCATGGATCTTTTCGTGATCGGCCGTTTGCCTGAAAATGGCGGCAATATGCTCATATCCTTCCTCACTGGCAATTTTGGCATACATTTCGTACCTCCTGGCAGCCTGCGATTCGCCGGCAAAAGCCTTCAACAGGTTTTGCTCGGTTTTCGTTCCCTTGATACTGGTTTCGTTCATGTTGGTTGATCCTCCTGTTGTTTACTAACCATCGCATAATGCTGGGTGAATAATGTGGTATTCCTTTTTCACGCCATCCGGTCAGCCTTTTGGTGGCGGGACGTAACTTCCGGGCCCTAGCTTGCAGGAAAAAAGCCTGCCGGTCAAAAATACCGATTTTTGCAGCAGCATATAAGCAATCCCAATCCAAAACACCTTTAAAGAAGTAATTTATAAAGAGATTAAATAAGGAAACTTTGGCTGCCGGACCGCCCTGCCCGCTTACCGGGTAAATACCATCACGTCCTGAAAGTTCAGGCATTCTTCACGGGGCGAGCCGCTCCACCACCCTTCGTGGCACGATTTGATGCGAAGTCCGGCCTGCCGGGCCATTTTTTGAACAAAGCCCATCCGGTAGGCGATGTTGGCATTCTTTACCCTGGCATCGTGCAGAAAGTAATCTCCATGGCGATGAGCGAAGAAAGGCCTGGGCGAATTGTCAAGGAAAGCCTCTGACTTTTCGGTGATCAGGAAAAAAGTGGCAAAGCAATGCCCCCCCCTGTCGAGTACCCTGGCGGTCTCTGCCAGGTAGTTTTCCACCTCGGCGGGCTGCATATGGGTGAATACGCTGGTGAGCACCACAAGGTCGAAGTCGCTATCGAGACAGGGGAAGCAGAAGCTATCGGCCGGGGAGCTGCTGCCCGGATTATAGAGGTCGTTTTGCAGGCTGACATGGGTAAAGGAAAAATTTGCATGGTCGCGGTAATGCTTGCTGCACCAGCGAATCCCCGACCTGACGATGTCGATGCCCTCGTAGCGCCCTTCGCGGCTGAGGTAACTGCTCAGCGGCCTGGCCACCCTGCCGATGCCGCAGCCCACATCCAGCACCCTGTGGTGTGGCTGCAACCCGCACAGCTCAATGAAGTTCTGCAGGAAAGCCTCTCCGGCAGCTACAAAATCTCCCCTTCCGGTAAAGATCTTACCGCGGGGTGGCACCAGCCTGGGGCGGTTGCCCGTCAACGATCCGAGAATGTCTGACGGAAGGTAAACCAATCGCCTGACCAAACTACGCTGACCGGGCAAAAGGCGGTAATATGCTTTGCGTAACAACTTCATACAAGGATCAAACCCGGTTCACCACACCGGTACCCTTCCTGAACAGGATCTGGTTGCGGTCGGGACCGGTGGAGATGATATCTATCCTCACTCCCAGGAAATCCTCAATGAGTTCGAGGTAATCCTGAAGCTCCACCGGAAGGTCCTCAACGATCCCGGCATCCTTCAGCTCGCTCATCCATCCCTTCATTTCGCGGTAAACGGGAGACATGCCAGAGGGATCTGCTCCGGAGGGCAGCATCTCGATGCGCTCGCCCCCGCTTTCATAGGCAACGCATACCTTAATGGATTCCATCTGGTTGAGCACATCGGCCTTAGTCATGATCAGCCGGCTTACCCCGTTGATCATCACCGCATACCTGAGCGAAGGCAGGTCAAGCCAGCCGCAGCGCCGGGGCCGGCCGGTGGTGGAGCCGTACTCCTTTCCCTCCTCACGCAGCCGTTCACCCTGTTCATCAAACAGTTCGGTGGGAAAGGGGCCACTGCCTACCCGGGTGCAATAGGCCTTGAATACGCCAAATACCTCCCCAATGCGGGAGGGGGCCAGCCCGAGCCCCACACAGGCGCCCGCGGTAATGGTGTTGGAGGAGGTCACATAGGGATAGGACCCGAAGTCAATGTCCAGCAATGTGCCCTGGGCACCTTCGGCAAGCACCCTGGCCCCTTTGTCGAGGGCCTCATTGACAAATACTTCGCTGTTGACCTGGGGCAGAGTGCGGATGCGCTGAAGGCCGCCGAACCAGGCCTGTTCGTAAGCATCAAAACCCATTCCCTCTATCTGGAGTTCGGCGGTTTCAAAACCCAGGCTTTTAGCCAGCCTGAGGTGTTCCTGCTTCAGGCGTTGGTATTTTTCGTTGAATCCTTCGGTTGCCGCGTCTGCCAGCCTCAGCCCGGTGCGGGCGATTTTATCGGTATAGGCGGGCCCGATGCCTTTCAGTGTGCTGCCAATTTTTGCATTGCCTTTCTGCCACTCCAAAACCAGGTCAAGCATCCGGTGCGAGGGCAGTATCAAGTGAGCTTTCCTGCAGATAAACAGGGATTGTTGCAGTTCGTCAACGGGCAGCCCGAGCTGGTCGATCTCACGGCTGAAGATCACCGGATCGATCACCACCCCGCTGCCCACTACATTGAGGCATCCTCGGTGAAATATGCCGGAGGGGATGCTGTGCAGAATGTATTTTTTTTCTTCAAATTCGAGGGTGTGTCCTGCATTGGGACCTCCCTGAAAACGGGCCACCATTTTGTAATGGGGAGTGAAGACGTCAACGATCTTGCCTTTCCCCTCATCGCCCCACTGCAATCCGAGCAAAACATCGGCTTTTTTACCTTCTCTCATGTGTGGATATTTTTTTTTGGATGATATATAGTATATATCCCAAAAATACGGTAATTATGAAAGAGAGCAAATTATCTTTTCAGTCTTCGCGGCAATCCTTGCAAATGCCATAGTATGCAAACGAACGGTGGGTTATGCGGAAATTCATGATGTCTTCGATGGAGTTTTGTATCTCCTGGAAGCGGGGGTCGCAAAACTCGAACACGTTTCCACAGCTGCTGCAAATCAGGTGGTCGTGCTGGCGGTACTTGTAGGATTTCTCAAACTGGGCCACATTTCTTCCAAACTGGTGCTTTACAACCAGGTTGCAGTTCAACAGCAGTTCGATGGTGTTATACAGGGTGGCCCGGCTTACCCTGTATTTGTTGTTTTTCATTTTGATATAAAGAGACTCTACATCAAAATGCCCGTTGGTAAGGTATATTTCACGCAAAATGGTGAAGCGCTCCGGGGTTTTCCGGTGACCATTGCTTTCCAGATAAGCAGAAAAAATGGATTTTACTTTGTCAAAAACTTCCGGATCGCTATGTTTTTTATTCATGTGGCATCTTTGGTTGTTGCGTCCGGTATCCGGATCCTGTCAGTACGTAAGTCAATGCCCGACTTCCGGATAATCGGATATCGGGCGTAAAGATATGAAAAAAAAAGATTATTTGAAATGCGTATAAATAAATCCCTGGATGACTGATTACATGTACCTTATGGTGATTTACCCTTTTCCTATCCTGTCTACTTTCCTGACCCCTTTGATCTTTTTCAATTTCTTGATCAGGTTGTTCAGGTGCTGGTTGTCGTTGATGTACACCATGACCTCTCCTTCGAAGGTGCCGTCGTGGGTATCGAAGTGGATGTTCCTGATATTGACATTGTATTCGCTCGAAATGATGTTGGTGATGTTCTGAAGCAAGCCCACCTCGTCGATGCCCTTGATCCGGATGCCCGACAAAAAGGCGATTGCCCGGTTGGTGATCCACTTGGCCTTCACCACGCGGTAGGCGTATTTCGACATCAATTGTACGGCATTGGGGCAGTTGTTGCGGTGGATCTTAATACCCTCGTTGATGGTGACAAAGCCAAACACATCGTCGCCGGGAATCGGATTGCAGCAGGGGGAAAGCGAATAGCTGAGGGTTTCCATGCTCTCGCCGATAAGCAGGGTATCGGGCTTGTCTTGCAGCTGTTTCCTGATGGGGTCCTGCACCTCCTGCTTTTCGTCTCTGGATTCTTTGGAGCGGGAAAATGGTTTTTTCAGATAACTCAGCAGCCCCCCTCCATCCTGTTCCGAAGCAAACGCCTTGAGTTCTTTCTGCCCGATTTTGCCGATGGCCACCTCATAGTGCAGGTCGAGCGGGGAGGCCACACGGAAGTGATCGACCAGTTTCTGGATGCTGTCCTGATTGTAGTCGACCTTCAGCTGCCGCAGTTTCCGTTCAAGGATCTCCCTGCCCTCCTCGGCCTGAGTTTTCTTTTGCTCCTTCAGGGCCGATTTGATCTTGCTTTTGGCCCTGGCAGTGGTCACATAATTCAGCCAGTCGGGTTTGGGTTTTTGTTTGCGGGAAGTGATAATCTCTACCTGATCGCCGCTTTTGAGGGGATAGCTGAGGGGCACCAGCTTGTGGTTTACCTTGGCCCCCAGACAGTGATCGCCCACCTGGGTATGTATGCCATAGGCAAAGTCGAGGGAGGTTGCACCCAAGGGAAGGGTCCGCAGCTCGCCCTTGGGGGTAAAGACGATGATCTCGTCCGAGAACAGATTGAGCTTAAAATCGTCGATAAAGTCCAGGGCGTTCGAATCGGCGCTTTTCAGTATCTCCCTGATGCGGCGCAGCCACTTGTCTATGCCGCTTTCCGCATTTTTGGCCTCCTTGTATTTCCAGTGGGCAGCATACCCTTTCTCGGCCACCTCGTCCATGCGTACCGTACGTATCTGCACCTCCACCCACTTTCCCTGCCGGCTCATCACCGTCACATGCAATGATTCATACCCATTGGCCTTGGGAGTGGATATCCAGTCGCGCAGTCGGTCGGGGTTTGGCTGGTAGATATCGGTAACAATGGAATAGGCCTTCCAGCAGTCAGCCTTTTCCCTTTGTTCGGGGGTGTCAAGGACTATGCGAATGGCGAACACATCGTACACTTCCTCAAAAGGCACCTCTTTGTTCTTCATCTTTCCCCAGATGGAGTTGACCGACTTGGTCCGTGCCAGAATGGTGAAATCCAGGTCTTCCTTTTGCAAGGCCTTTCTGATGGGCTGGGTAAAAGACTGTATGAAACGCGTACGCTCTTCCTTGGTTTCAGCAAGCTTCTGCTGGATGGATTGATAGATCTCCGGCTCGGTGTACTTCATGGCCAGGTCTTCGAGCTCGCTTTTAATGGCATGAAAGCCCAGGCGGTGCGCAAGGGGGGCGAACAGGTAGAGGGTTTCGTTGGCGACCTTGAGCTGCTTTTTGGGCGGCAGCGAATAGAGGGTGCGCATATTGTGGAGGCGATCGGCCAGCTTGATCAGAATGACCCGCACATCATCGGAAAGGGTCAGCAGCATCTTCCGGAAGTTTTCGGCCTGCACCGAGGTGGTCTGGTCGAAAATATCTGAAATTTTGGTCAGCCCGTCGATGATGCGCGAAACCTCTTCATCGAAATGCGCGGAGATGTCCTCGAGGGTGTAGTCGGTGTCCTCCACCACATCGTGCAGCAGCGAACATACCACGCTGGTGGCGCCCAGGCCGATCTCTTCCACCGCGATCTTGGCCACCGAAATGGGATGGTAGATATAGGGTTCCCCGCTTTTGCGGCGGTGGTTTTTGTGCGCCTCCAGGGCAAATTCAAAGGCACGCCGTATCCGCTTCCGGTCTTCCTTGCTGGTACTTGGCCTGCACACCGACAACAGGGAACGGTATTTCTTTACAATGTCCTGCCTCTCCTTTTCAAGTTCCAATTCATTCATCTGGGGAAGTCCTCATTTAAGCTGTGGGTTCTTATGCAAAGATACGCCAAAATCAAAGAACAAACGCCCGGTTTAACAGCCCGGCAACCGGAGCCCAACTCCTTGCATCGCTCCGGCCATGCCAGCGGCAAGGCTGCTTTGAGGCAGCCGGCACAGGGCTTCCGGGATCCGGGTCAGGGATTGTTCAGAGATTTCGGGTCAATCACAAAAAGGACCTGTCTGTGGGCCAGGGGAACCTCCCCCCATGTCGATGCGTCAAATGAAACACCCACCAGGGAGGAGGTGGGGAGGACATCCGCTTTTTGGTGCAAAAAAGAATTGGCCAGCTGGGTAATGCCGGGATTGTGCCCAACGATCATGACCGAGTCATGGTGGTCGGGCAGGGCAAGGATCAGCTCATAAAGTTTATCGCCTGTTCCGTTATACACCTTGCTTTCGATAAGGATTTCGTGGCGGGGGTAATTCAGGCAACGGGCCAGTATAACGGCTGTTTCGAAAGCCCTTTTGGCATGGCTGCACACGATCAGCCCGGGCGATACCCCCCTGTTCAGTAAAAATGCGGCGATCCTTTCTGTCCGCTTCCTTCCCTGGGAAGTCAATGACCGGGCCTGGTCGCTCAAGCCGGGGATTTCCCAGGACGACTTTCCGTGACGCACCAAATAAAGTTTCCTCACACGGTTTATTCTCTGGTGAAACCTGTTTCTTTTACAGTTTGCCCTCGACCGGGCAGTCCGGTAGTTTTAATGCTTCAATTTAACTAATTTCTCAACATAAACAAAATGATTGATTTTTTACCTCAGCGACCAAATATGGCAGCATTCACCACAAAAGCCGAAGAGGTCAAACACCCCGTGACCCCGGCGGGATCTGCCGGGGTCACGGGGCGAAATACGGCTAAAGCCTCTGCCAGGCCCTGCTACCAGGCAAACAGCGGGAATTCCTTCATCAGGGCGTTGACCTTTGCCCTGACCCGGGCAATCACATGTTCGTTGTCGATATCGGAGATCACCTCATCAATCAGGTCGACGATCTGTACCACATGTTCTTCTTTCAGCCCACGGGTGGTCACAGCGGGGGTTCCGATGCGGATGCCTGAGGTCTGGAAGGGCGAACGGCTGTCGAAGGGCACCATGTTTTTGTTGATGGTGATGTCGGCCAGCACCAGGGTGTTTTCTACTTTTTTGCCGGTAATATCCGGGAACTTGGATCTCAGGTCGATAAGCATCAGGTGGTTGTCGGTGCCACCGGAGGTAACATGATAGCCTTTTGAGGTAAATGCCCCGGCCATGGCCTGGGCGTTTTTCATTACCTGCTTGCCGTACTCCCTGAAGGTGGGGCTCAGGGCCTCGCCGAAGGCCACTGCCTTGGCGGCGATCACATGTTCAAGGGGGCCGCCCTGAGTACCCGGGAAAACAGCGCTGTCGAGCACGGCCGACATCATTCTCACCTTGCCCTTGGGTGTGGTAAGCCCCCAGGGGTTCTCAAAATCCTTGCCCATCAGTATCATCCCGCCACGCGGCCCTCTGAGGGTTTTGTGGGTGGTGGTGGTGATGATATGGCAATGTGGCAGGGGGTCATTCAGCAATTTGGCAGCGATCAGACCGGCCGGATGGGCAATATCGGCCAGCAGCAGGGCGCCGGCCTTGTCGGCGATCTCCCGCATACGGGCGTAATCCCAGTCGCGCGGGTAGGCAGAGGCCCCGGCAACCATCAGCCTGGGCTTTTCTTTCATAGCTATCTTTTCCATCTGCTCGTAATCGATGGTGCCGGTATCTTCGCTTACCATGTAGGCCACGGGTCTGTACAATATGCCCGACAGGTTCACCGGGGCTCCGTGAGAGAGGTGGCCTCCATGGCTCAGATCAAGACCCATGAAAGTATCGCCGGCCCTGAGACAGGCCAGGAAAACAGCGGCATTTGCCTGGGCACCGCTATGGGGTTGCACATTGGCCCATTCGGCGCCAAAAAGCTCTTTGGCCCGATCGATGGCCAGTTGTTCCGTTTGGTCGACAATCTGGCAGCCCCCGTAATAACGCCGGCCGGGATACCCCTCTGCGTATTTATTGGTCATCACACTGCCCGTGGCAGCCAGCACCTGCTCGCTGGCAAAATTCTCCGAAGCGATCAGTTCTGCCCCATGAAGCTGGCGCTGAAGTTCCTGATCGATCAAATCAAATACCTTATGATCTTTTTTCATCTATCAAAACTGATTTATTATGTTGTTGGAAAATAGAGACTTAAACTAAAGCCCAAAAATACATATTATTTGCCAAACCCCCTATGGCAAATATCTTTCAAAAATGGTATTTTTACCCCTGTTTAAGCAATGATTGCCGGGTAACCCGGCAGGAAGCCCGAAGCAGAAAATCATCCGGCAAGCTCCTGCATCATTTAAAAAATCAAGTTGTTATGAAAAAAATTGTCTTCTTTCTTGTTGTTTCCATTCTGATCTCCCAAGCCTTGTTTGCCGGCGACCGCGTTGTGGTATCCAGGTGGCTGACCACCGGCCCCCTCGATGTGAACCTGCCGGTTTTCCACAACACCCCCGATACCCGTGGCAGCACTTTTTCCGACCGTCAGCTGCTGGTATTCGACCATATTGAGATGCAAGAATACTTCCCCGCAGATGGCAAGCCCCTTCAATGGCTAAACGGACAGTCTGCCACCTGGCAGCAAATCCATTCCGATGCCGACGGGCTTGTTGAGATCGGGCAGGCGGATGCCACCAACAACCCTCAGGTGGCTTACCTGGCTGCCTATATCCATACCGAACGCTGGATAGACGCCCGGCTGGAGATGAAGAGCCCCTTCCTGTTTGAGGCATGGCTCAACGGTGAAAAGATCGGGACCAAATCCAGCATTGAGCGCCAAAAGGCGGAAACCGGAAACGACGACGAACAGGGCGAAAACAACAGCATGGGCCGGGTGGGCCACCAAATGAAACTTCCGATGGGAACCCATCTTTTGGTAATAAAGGCCTTGCGCCCTGCCGGCGAAGAAACCCCCTGGCATCTCACGGGCCATATCAGCGTTGGGGAGCCTTTTTCGGCCAACGACCTGATGCCCGTCACCGACCCGGCCAACATCAAAAACATCCACCATTTCATGGATGGGGTAAAACTAAGCAGTCTCCGCCCCTCTCCCGATGGCAGCATGGTGGCCATCGCCTACCGGCAGTCGCTCCCGCCCTCCGACCGTTCGGAGAGCTGGACCGAGATCCGCCGCCTGGCCGACAACAGCCTGGTTCACTCCTTCCGCCACGCCAATGTTTCCCGCATTTCGTGGCTGCCATCCTCCAACGCCATCTCCTATACCACCCTGCGCGACGGCCGCACCACCGTTCACTGGCAGCACATGGAAACAGGAGAGAAGAAGCAGTTGCTCGACGGGGTCGAACACTTTGGCGGGCTCAGCTGGTCTCCTGCTGAGGACTTTTTCATTTACTCGGTAACCGACCGCGGAAGCGGTGCCGACGCCACCATGCGCCACATACTCGGCATGCAGGACCGTCAGCCCCATTTCAGGCACCGCAGCTTCCTTTACAAATACGAGAAGGACTCCGGTGCCAGCACCCGCCTTACCCATGGCAGCCTGACCACCAGCCTGCACGACATCAGCCCCGGAGGCAGCCACCTGGTGTTCAGCCAAAGTCATCCCGACTACCTCGAAAGGCCCTATTCCAAACACCACCTCTTCATCATGGATCTGGAAAGCCTGCAAACTGACACCCTGCTTGCCAACCAACGCTGGGGTGTCTCAACGCAATTCTCGCCCGATGGCAACTACCTTCTGGCCACCGGGGGGCCTTCGGCATTGGACAGGGCCGGGGAAAACATCCCCCAGGGGATGATCGCCAACAATTACGATACCCAGGCCTATATCATTTCGCTGGCCGACCTCAGCGTAGATGCCTTCACCCGCGATTTTGACCCCAGCGTGGTTTCGGTCTACTGGCACCGGGCAGACAACCACATCTACCTGCTGGCCGGCGACGAGGATTACCGGAGGCTTTTCCGCTACAATGTCAACCGCAGAGGATTTGCCCGCATCGACACCCAGACCGACTTCATCACCAGCATCGGCTTTGCTTCCCAAAGCCAGACCGCCACCTATATCGGCAACCTGGTCAATGCCCCCCACCGCGGTTACAGCATCAATCTGAGAAACGAGGGGGTGGCCCTGCTGGCCGATCCGGATGCAGAAAGGTACCGCCACGTGCAATTCGGGGAGGTCAGGGACTGGGACTTTACCGCCGGTACGGGAGTACGGGTCAAGGGACGGGTTTACCTTCCCCCGGATTTCGACCCCGAAAAAACATACCCCGTAATCGTTTACCAGTACGGCGGCACCAATCCGGTAGGGCGCACCTTTGGCGGACGTTATCCCTTTAACCTCTGGGCCGGGAACGGCTATCTGGTCTACGTACTGCAGCCCAGCGGCGCCACAGGTTTCGGTCAGGAGTTCTCGGCCGCCCACGTAAACAACTGGGGAAAAACGGTAGCCGACGAGATCATCGAGGGCACCAGAAAATTCCTGGAGGCCCATCCTTTTGCCGATCCGGCGAGGGTAGGTGTGGCAGGTGCGTCATACGGGGGCTTCATGACCATGCTGCTGCTGACCCATACCGATATCTATGCCGCAGGCATTTCCCATGCCGGTATTTCCAACATCGCCTCCTACTGGGGCGAAGGGTACTGGGGCTACAGCTACAGCGCAGAAGCCACCGCCAACAGTTTTCCCTGGGACAGCCGGGATATCTACGTCGGGCAGAGCCCGCTTTACCGGGCCGACAGGGTGAACACCCCCCTGTTGCTGATCACCGGCGATGCCGACACCAATGTGCCACCGGGCGAAAGCATACAGATGTACACAGCCCTGAAACTGCTGGGCCGGCCCGTCGAACTGATACTGGTCGAGGGTGAGGACCATCATATTGTTACCTACAGCAAACGCCTGAAATGGCACGATGCCATCATGGCCTGGTGGGACAGGCACCTGAAGGAGGAACCCGAATGGTGGCAGGAACAATATCCTGAGAACAACTATTAGGCAGGGAGCCAGGCTTTAACTGCTTTTTCGCAACAGCTGCTCGAAATAGGGAATGGTTTTTTCAAGGCCCTCCCTGAGTTGCACCCGGGTTTCCCACCCAATCAGTTCCCTGGCATAGGAGATGTCGGGCCTGCGCTTCACCGGGTCGTTCTCGGGCAGTGGCAGGTGGGTAATGCCCGACGAAGACCCCGTCAGCTCCCTGACCAGACGAG
>SL_3KL_010_SEDDRAFT_10003570_pt1 | contig 14118 bp, 12 predicted proteins | sample SodLakKL_010_SED_2_FD_10381 | JGI IMG/M metagenome (IMG submission 10381)
AAATAGGCCAGCAGCAACAAAAAAGCGTTGCGGTAAGATCGCAGTTCGCGCATTGTGCGGGACAAACGGGCCAATGCTTCCCTTAATGCGCTACCTAACGCTACTTCATCCGGGTCCAGCTTGGGCGCGGGTTCTGACACCCAGCGGAAGAGGGGAATGGCAAAAATTGCCCACCAGATNCCTACCACAACAAAGGAGAGNCGAACCGGCAGAGTAGTTCCATCCGCCATTGCAAACCAGCCNGGCNGCTGTATCATCAGCAGGCAAAATGCAAGCAGCAATCCGGCCCCCAGATAACCCAGTGCAAAGCCGCCTGTGGAAACCCGGTCTATCTCTTTGTTGCTCGCAATATGGCGCAGCAGGGCATCATAAAAAACGGTGCTTCCGTTTGCACCTATGTTGATAAGGACAAAGACAAACAGAGCCAGAAACCAGTCGCCTTCACTCACAAAAAAGAGCGCCACCGATGCCAGCACGCCAAGGGCGGTAAACACAGCAAGGAGAAGCTTTTTAATTGGCCTGCGGTCTGTTAAGGCCCCCAGGAAAGGAGCAATTATGCCTACAATGATAATGCCCATCGCTGTGGCCCAGGCAAAGTTGCGCGTGGCGATGTGGTTTGGTAAATCACCTGAAAGCACAGTCTGAAAATAGATAGGAAAAATAGTGGCCACCACCACAGCCCACATGGCAGTAATGGCCCATTCATACATGGCCCAGGCCCGCAGCTCGGGGCGATGCAACCCTAAACGTTCAAGCAGGGACATGGAGGTGGCATGCCCTTCTTCATCCGTTGAATTCATGACCTATCCTTACATGTTCAGCACCGGCAAATCCAAAAACTCAGGAATTCCGGATCTGAGAGGTTTTGTTGATGAGCTTTTCCGGCTTGAAATCGCACAATGTGGGAAATTATAAATTGTTGCTGCAGCAAATGCAATAATATTGCATTTTGGCGAACGATGGAATATGTTGTTGGCTTTAAGAAAGGTTTCAGGAAGACACATTATGATCAGGATAAAAAAAAGACGAAAGCAATGAAACCACTTATACCTTAAAAATCCCATTCAAAGAATTAGGATTATTATGTTTAAAAGAAACAAACCGATAAAAATACTTCCAGGATTTTTGATTATTGCTTTTTCGGGTATTTTGCTGTCAATTCTATTGATTCGCCCGGTAGGTTCGCATCCCCATGTCTTTATTGAAACCGGGCTTGTGGTGCAACTGAGTGATGAGGGTATAACAGGTTTTTGGCAGCATTGGGCTTTTGATGAGTATTTTAGTGCCTGGGTCATTGATGATTTTGACACCGATAAGGATGGAAAGTTCAGTGAGGAGGAGCTAAAGCATGTCTATGAAGGTACTTTTACGTATATTAAACAGCATGGCTATTTTACCAGGGTCTTGAAATCGGATAAGGAAATACCTGTCACAAAAATTGAAAATTTTTCTGCGGAGATAAAAGACAACCGTGTCATATACTCATTTTTCGTGCCTTTGGAAATAAAAATCAGTCAGTCTGCTCAAGACATAATTATTGCGGTTTATGATGAATCATTTTACTGCCACATATTCTTTCCACCAGACGAAGTTGGATTTGATGGAAATCCCTCTTCCTGGAAAATTGAATATACAACTCAGGAATTGCCTGAGTTTAGTTTTTATTTTGGATTCCTTATCCCTACAGCTGTCAAGCTTAGTATAACTCCCTTATGATCAGAATCGTAATTTTGCTGGTTTTTTTGTGCGGTTTTCTNTTTTTCCCGGGGGAGACTTTTGCCCGCAACCCCTTTCAAATGCCTGTTGAGCAGGAGCACAATAATGAAACCTCCTTTAAACCCGAAGATTTTCTTCCTGTTTGGGCCAAAGAACTGGGGCAAAAGGCGATGGCAAATATAATCAGGTGGCAGGCCCTGATCCGGCAAAAAGCCGGAATGTATGCCCGCCAGATCAGGGAAAATCCCTGGGGCACTGCATTCTGGTCATACCTTGGTCTCGCTTTTGCCTATGGAGTGATTCATGCACTGGGACCCGGTCATGGCAAGGTCTTTGTCAGCACTTATTTTTTAAGCCGAAAAGCCTCCATAAAACAAGGTATTTTAATGGGCGGGCTCATGAGCTTTTTCCACGTGTTTTCAGCCATTGTATTGGTTTTTATTTTTTATTTTGTATTAAAAGCCGGAGGAATGGGATCTGTGGACCAAACGGGTAAGCATCTTCAAAAAATAAGCTCCGGTCTTATCTTCCTTGTGGGTTTGTTTTTGGCCTGGAAATCCGGCATGGCGATTTTTCAGGGTCATGATGGGCATTCCCATGGTTCTGATCCGGAAGCCGACTCCAAAAGTCTGATTTCCTTATGCCTGGCAGTGGGCCTTGTGCCCTGTCCGGGAGCAGCCATCATCCTTTTTTTCTCCATTACTCTTGATATTCTGATGGCCGGTATGCTGGCCATGATATTTCTGGCCCTCGGTCTTGCAATAACAACCATCTCTTTTGCTCTGGTCTCTCTTCTGGCAAGAAATGTTCTGGCCAGGGTCACAATCCGGGCCAATATTGTCAGCCCAAGGCTATACTACGTTCCTGCCCTTATGGGAGCTGTCTTTATAACTTTCCTGGGAGCCGTTCTTTTTTTTAACCCGGTGATGTAGCTTGGTCAGAAAATTAATGATCCCCAAAAAAACCCTCTTGGAACAACCAAGGAGAAATTATCTATGAAATTGGAAACTCCGCAGAATCGAACTTTCCGGGAATATCTGATATTGGGAGTTAAAGGATTTTGCATGGGGGCGGCTGATGTGGTTCCGGGGGTGTCGGGGGGGACCATGGCATTTATTCTTGGAATTTACCGGGAACTGATTGCTTCTATTAAATCCATTAACATGGATTTTGGGAGGCTTTTGCTGTCCGGTAAAATTAAAGATGCTTTGGGTGTTGTTTCATGGCAATTTCTTGCGGCAGTTGCAACAGGTGTTTTTGCGGCGATTTTTACCATTGCGAAGTTTTTAAGCTATATGCTTTCTGCATATCCTGTGTGGGTCTGGTCATTCTTTTTCGGGCTGGTGCTGGCATCTGCTGTGACCATTTGCCTTGAGATTAAAAGATGGACCCTTAAAGTCATTATCGCAATCCTTTTTGGAACGGCATTGGCTTTTTATATAGTGGGTCAGGTGCCGGTCTCAACTCCCGAAACCCCATGGTTTCTGTTTTTTAGCGGCGCATTGGCCATATGCGCCATGATTTTGCCGGGCATATCAGGCGCTTTTATTTTAGTACTTCTTGGCAAGTATCAGTTTGTCCTGGATGCCGTTAATAATCTTGATTTTTTTACCCTGGCAGTGGTGACTTCAGGAGCTGTTGTCGGACTTATGTCCTTTGCGCGGCTTCTCAGCTGGCTTTTTAAAAAATATCAAAAAATGACCATTGCGCTTCTGGTAGGCCTGATGCTGGGATCGCTCCGGAAAATCTGGCCTTGGAAGACTGATATGGCAATTTACGATGAGAAGTTATCGGAATGGGTGGTGGTCGCTCAGGTGAATATGTGGCCAGGCCGGCTTGATTTTGAGGTATTAATTGGCTTTGTACTCATGATACTGGGTATGGTCATGGTGATTTCCATGAAATATATTGCAAATGCAAAAAGTTTTGATTGAAAATCAATCCCCCTTTAACGGAAACAGCCGTATTTCGATATATTTCTTGACACCTCTTTTATTTAGGTCTACATCTTTTAATTTTCTTTATTTCTTTAACTCGATGATCAAGTTTTTTTGACACGATATTTTGAAAAAACTGTCATTCCGGGCGCAGCAGAGCGGAGATCCGGCTTTTGCCGAAATGACGAGAAAAACCTGGAGGCCCTTTCATGGATTACAAAAAAACGCTTAATCTTCCAAAAACTCAATTTCCTATGAGAGCTGATCTGGCAAAGCGTGAGCCTGAACAGCTCAGGCAGTGGGATGAATCCGGGCTGCATGATCGAATCAGAAAAGCTTCGAAAAACCGGGAATCTTTTATTCTCCATGACGGTCCTCCTTATGCCAATGGGCATATTCATATGGGCACGGCGCTGAACAAAATATTGAAGGATATCATTATCCGTTCCCATCAGATGATGGGATATGACGCTGTTTATGTTCCCGGCTGGGATTGCCACGGGCTTCCCATCGAAATCAATGTGGACAAAGAATTGGGTGATGCCAAAAAAAATATGACCCTATCCGAGGTTCGAAAAAAATGCCGTGAATATGCCGAAAAATATATTGATATTCAGAAAAAGGAGTTCAAACGCCTGGGGGTCATGGGAGAATGGGAAAACCCTTATTTGACCATGGCCTTTGATTATGAAGCCGTTATTGCCCGCGAGTGCTGTAAATTCGCCTTGGAGGGAAGTCTTTTCAGAAGCAAAAAGCCCATTTATTGGTGCAGTACGTGCCGGACAGCATTGGCTGAGGCGGAAATCGAATATTACAATCAAAATTCGCCGTCGATTTATGTCAAGTTCCCCATGATAGATTCCCTGGCAGAACAATACCCAGGCCTGTCCGGAAAGAAAGTTTCGGTAGTTATCTGGACTACAACCCCGTGGACTATTCCTGCCAACCTGGCTGTTTCTCTGCATCCGGAATACGAATATGTGGCTGTGGATGCCGGTGAAGATGAAGTCTATATAGTGGCACAATATCTTATGGCCACATGTATGGAAATTTTTGGTGTTGAAAATTATTCCGTATTGACCCGGATAGATGCCCGTGACCTGGAAAAAAAATGCTGCAAACACCCGTTTTATGACAGGGAGTCACTTTTGATTCTGGGGGATCATGTCACCCTGGATGCTGGTACCGGATGTGTGCATACAGCGCCTGGGCATGGGAGGGAGGATTATGAAGCGGGTTTGGAATACAATATTGATGTCTATTCTCCGGTCGACGATGAAGGCCGTTTTACAGGGGATGTCGGCTATTTCGAAGGCAAGTATGTATTCGATGCCAATACCCAAATCAATGCAAAACTTAAAGAGAAGGGTATGCTTCTGGCCGAAGAGCGTCTTGAGCACCAATATCCTCATTGCTGGCGTTGCAAAGAACCGGTTATTTTCAGAGCTACTCCCCAGTGGTTCATTTCCATGGATAAAACCGGGCTTCGTCAAAAGGCTTTGAAAGAAATCGACCAGGTTCGGTGGATTCCTCACTGGGGACGGGATCGCATTTACGGCATGATTGAAAACCGTCCCGATTGGTGTGTCTCGCGCCAGCGTGCCTGGGGAGTTCCCATTACTGTATTTTACTGTTCAGAGTGTGAAGCAACTGTAATGACCCCCGAAATCATGGATCAGATTTATCAGCTTATTTCTGAAAAAGGTGCTGGTGCCTGGTTTGACCAGGATATCACCCATTTTGTTTCTGAAAACCTCAGGTGTAGCCGTTGCGGACACAACGAATTTAAAAAGGAAAACGATATTCTGGATGTCTGGTTTGATTCAGGGGTGAGCCATGTGGCCGTGCTTGAGGCCAGGGACTATTTAAAATGGCCTGCGGACCTTTATCTGGAAGGAAGCGACCAGCACCGGGGCTGGTTTCACAGCTCTCTTCTCACCGCAGTGGGACTCAGGGGCGCAGCTCCATATAAAAGTGTGCTGACCCATGGGTTTGTTGTGGATGAAGCAGGTAAAAAAATGTCAAAGTCCATCGGCAATATAGTTATGCCCGAAACGGTAATAAAAAGATACGGGGCGGAGATTTTGCGGCTATGGGTTTCGGCATCCGATTACCGGGATGACATCCGGATCTCGGAGAAGATTTTGAAGCAATTGAGCGATGCATACCGCAGAATTCGGAACACCTGCCGTTTTCTGCTGGGAAATTTGTATGATTTCGATCCCGTAAAAGATGCGGTTACTTATGAATCCATGCCGGAGCTTGACCGTTTTGCACTTCACAAATTGCAGAAGCTGATCCAAAAAAATCTCAAAGCTTACAAAAATTATGAATTCCACATTGTCTATCACTCGCTTTATAACTACTGCACCGTGGATCTTTCGGCCTTTTATTTGGATATTTTAAAGGACCGGCTTTATACGGCGCCTCCGAATTCTGTAAAAAGAAGAAGTTCTCAAACAGTTCTTCATACCATACTGGATGCCATTGTCCGGCTCATGGCTCCTGTGATGGCTTTTACTGCGGAGGAAATCTGGAAGAATATGCCGGAAACGGAACATAAAGAAACCAGTATTCATATGGCAAAATTGCCGGAAATAAATTCGGTTTATCTTGATGAACAGCTGGCGGCTACCTGGGAAAAGCTTCTCGAATTAAGGGGTGAAGCCACTAAAGCATTGGAAAAAGCCCGGGCGGAAAAACAAATCGGGCATCCTTTAAGTGCGTCGGTAACCCTTTCGGTACCTGAAGACCTTTATGAAACACTTTCTCGATATGTTGAAGAGTTAAAAAAGCTGTTAATTGTATCTGAGGCCTATTTGGTGACAGACAGACTCGAAGAAACCACTTATGAAAGTGATGTGGTAAAAAATCTTTTTATCAAGGTAGAACCGGCGCCGGGTCAAAAATGCGAACGCTGCTGGGTTCATGACCGGCAGGTGGGAAAAGATGAACAGCATCCCGCCATTTGCCCCCGATGCCTCGAAGCCTTGAAAGAAATTGAAACGTGAGAGATTCTTGATTTTCATGGCCATTGAGTGCCTGTCCGGAAACGCCTATACTCCCTCCTCCAGCCCCTCTCGGAGGTAGTATAGGAGTTTTCGAACATGCACTAAGCAAGCTTTAACGTATTGCGGATAAATATGAATGTCAAATTCAAGGTTTAAAAACAGCAAATATTTCAGGCTGTTTATCATAGCGGGTGCGATAATTGTGATTGACCAGATTTCAAAGCTGGTGGTTTTTGAATTGATGCCTCTTTATGAAAGCCTGATAGTTATACCCGGTTTTTTCAATATCACCCATGTTCACAACCCCGGTGGTGCATTCGGGTTTTTGGCTGAGCAAAGCGCCGCTTTGCGTTATTTTGTGTTTCTGTTCATATCCGCTGTTGCCGTGCTACTGATCATTTATTTTTACCACAAAACACCTGACAACTATTTGCTGCTCTCCTGTGGTTTTGCCTTGATATTGGGGGGTGCGGTGGGAAATATGATCGACCGGATTCGTTTGGGTGTTGTTATCGATTTTCTGGATTTTTATGTGGGAAATTTACATTGGCCCGCTTTTAATGTAGCAGACAGTGCCATTACGATCGGTATGGTGATTTTTATTTATCACCTTCTTTTTAACAAAATGCCCGCCAAAATGTGATGAGTGTGATCTGTTTGTTTGAAATCCGATTTTTAAAAAATGACTGAAATTCACTTTAACGACCTTGCAAAAAAAATAAAAAGTACCAAAATCGAAGATTTTCCGCAGGTATTTTTGATTCATGGGGAAGAATTTCTGTATAAAAGCGCTATGGACATGATTGTGGATCTTTTGTTACCTGGTTCTTCCAGGACTTTGAATCTTGATCCTCTTGAGGGCATCACGGAGAATATCTCCCGGGCAGTTGAAAGGATCAATACTTATTCCCTTATTCCGGGAACTAAAATAGTGGCGCTTCGGGATGCAAAGATTTTTTATTCCAGGGAAGATAAGTGGACCCTTTTTCAAAAAGCAAAAGATGAAACTGAAAATAATGAGATGAAAAAGGGAGCCGGCTATTTCACATCTTTTTTAAGCAGCCTCGATCTTGATTTTGACGACATTGAGGGGGAAAATCGGGCCGATAGACTCGGAATCGACCCGAATGAAGACTTACGCTGGATGGACAAAATATTGGGATATTGCCGGGACAAAGGGATTTCGGTCCCAAAACAATCCTCTGACTTGATCGGGTTTTTAATCAGTGCATTGGAAAAAGGTTTTCCAAAAGGCCATTATTTGATCATCACAACGGAATTGGCTGGCAAGAATCATCGCTTGTATAAGGCCATTAAAAAGGCCGGGTGGATTATCGACTCTACAGTGCCGAAAGGAGAGAGAAAGGCGGATAAAGTTCAGCAGGAGAAAATCCTGAATGAGCGCACACGAGGTATTCTCTCCAAAAGAGGCAAGTCCATTGAAAAAGATGCCTATTATGCAATGGTGGATATGATCGGTTTTGATATTCGCGCTTTTGCCAATGATTTGGAAAAATTGATTAACTATGTTGGAAATCGCGATACCATTACTTTAAGTGATGTCCAGGCGCTTCTGAAACGTACACGGCAGGATCCTGTTTTTGAATTGACCAATGCCATAACCGACCGGAATTTTGAGTCTTCATTGTTTTTTCTGAATTCAATGTTAGCTGCAGGTATACATCCGCTTCAGGTATTGACAGCCATAGCAAATCAAATCAGGAAACTGATCATTGCAAAAGCTTTCACTGAAAGTCCGTCGGGTAAAGTTTGGCAAAAGGGTGCCCACTACAATTATTTTCAAAAAAATGTGGTCCCTGCTATCCTTGATCATGACAATCTTCTCAGAAAACATCTTGAACGATGGGAAGAATTTTTTAATAAACCGAAAACAAAAAGCAATAAAAAGACATCAAAAAACAAAATTGCAGACAGCTCGGACCTTTTTTTGATGAAAAACCCTAAAAACCTATATCCCACTTATCAATTATTAAAAAAGTCCGACAATTTTTCTGCAGATTCCTTAAAAGCCGGACTTAATGCTTTAGGGGAAGCAGATTTACTGATGAAATCAACCGCTCAGAATCCCACGCGTGTGCTGGAAAATGTTCTTTTTAAGATTTGTGGGATAATGCCAGTCACCTAAAATCGCGTAAAAACTCAGGGAGTAAATTCATGGGATTTTTCAGAAAACAGGAAGAACGAATGGCCATGCGATTGCTGGCATGGAAGTACCAGCGAATGAATGAACAGCTTCCACCCATAAGACAACTGGAAGCACAGGCTTCCAGCCTGGTGTCAGAGGCTCATAGAATTGCAAAGGAAAGAGGTAAAAATATGGTGGTGATTTTAAAGGACCTGGTGGAGGACATCAGAAAAAAGTAATTAGCCTGTCCGAAAACTCCTCTCCCTCCGGGAGGGGTTGGGGGAGGGAAAGGTAACCTCCTGATATCATTCACCCCCACCCTGATCCTCCCCCAAAGGGAGAGGGAGAAACAGAGTTTTCGGACAGGCACTTCTAATTATAAATGCTTGCCTGATTTTAACTGGCAGTCAACATAATAACCAATATCTCCTTGAAAATAGATTCAACCTCTGCTAAGCACTCTTTTTAATATTTTCACTAACGTGGATTTGAACGTTTTTAACGTGATAAACATGGAGCAATGATGATCCGAGTCGCGGTTGTGGGTGCAACAGGTTATGCCGGAGCTGAACTGGTCAGAATACTGGCAGGACATCCAAAGGTTAAACTCGAGATGTTGACTTCCAGGCAGCATTCGGGAAAAAGATTTTCCGATATTTATCCTTCCATGGCCGGGGTTGTAGATATGTTTTGCCGGGAATTTGAACCGGAAATGCTTGCTGCAAGCCTCGATCTTGTATTTTTGGCGCTTCCCCATAAATTACCCATGGAGATTGTTCCCTCCCTGATAAAAAGAGGGTTACGCATCGTTGATCTTTCCGCGGATTTTCGTTTTTCAGATGTTGAATTATATCAATCCCATTACCAGCGGCATACATGCCCGGAACTGTTGGAAAAGTCGGTATATGGTTTATCTGAAGTTTATGCCCGGAAAATTAAATCAGCCGACATTGTTGGCAATCCCGGCTGTTATCCCACCAGTGCGCTTCTTCCCCTCATACCGCTGATAAAAGGTGGATTCATAGAAACAAACGGAATTGTTGTGGACTCAAAATCCGGCGTAAGCGGAGCCGGGAGAGTTCCATCTCTGACCACACACCACTGCGAGGTTAATGAATCCTTCAAAGCATACAAAGTGACAGATCACAGACATAACCCCGAAATGGACGAGATCTTGAGCAAAGAAGCTGAAAAACGGGTGCATGTCACCTTTGTGCCTCATTTGGTTCCCATGACCCGAGGTATGGAAACTACCATATATGCTTCGTTGGNTAAGCATGCAAATCAGGAAGAAATTCGGGANNATATCCGCCATTTTTATCGGGGGCATCCCTTTGTCCGGCTTCGNCCTGCCGGAAGTTCNGCGGATACTTTGCATGTNAAGGGAACTAATTTTTGTGACATGGGTGTCCATGTGGATTCAATGGCCAATATGGTGGTTNTGACATCGGCNATCGATAATCTGGTAAAAGGTGCCGCCGGTCAGGCTGTTCAGAATATGAACATCATGTTTGGTCTGGATGAAACACTGGGGCTGATGGCTGTTCCTTTTCCCCTTTAAAATGGCTGAATGCGTGTTCCAATGATTTCAGGCCAAATGATTTCAGGTAGGAAGGTTCCATGAGTTTAAAAATCGATCAGATTTCAATATTCATTGAAAACCGGTCAGGGCGTATGGCTCAAATAACATCGGCGTTGGGTGATGTAAATGTTAATATTCGTGCCATGTCCCTGGCTGACACTTCGGATTTTGGAATTCTCCGGCTCATTGTCAACGATGTTGAAAAAGCTGTGGAAGTGCTAAAAAATAAAGGTTTCACAGTGCGCATATCCCAGGTGGTGGCTGTTAAAATTAAAGATCAGCCCGGAGAACTTGGAAAATTTCTTACGGTTCTTGAAAAGGCCGGATTAAATGTGGAATACATGTATGCCTTTGTGCAAAAAAGCGGGGAACATGCAGTGGTAATTTTTAGATTTGATGATCTGGATCGTGCCATTGACGTGATACAAGGTGTTGGCAGTGCTGTTTTGAGTCGTGAGAAGGTTATTAATTTTTAAAAAATCAAGGAGGGAAGGCCTGTGAAAAGAAGTATTTTTTCTGCAATGGTAATTACCTGTTTTTGTCTGTTTTTTGCAGCAAATCTTTATGCAGAGCCCAAGGAGTATCGCATAGGGGCTGCATTTGCTGTTACCGGAAGTGCATCCTGGCTGGGTGAACCTCAGAAAAACACGGTGGAGATGCTGGTAAAGGAAATCAATGATGCCGGCGGCATCAACGGTCACAAATTGAGGTTGTATATTGAAGATACACATGGCGATAATACCAGGGCGGTAAACGCTGTAAGAAAACTCATTAAGATGCACAACGTATCAGCCATAATCGGCCCTTCCAGAAGCGGTACCGCCATGGCGGCAATCCCTGTTGCTGAGGCTGCCGGAATTCCGCTGATTTCATGTGCTTCAGCCGAAATCCAGCTTGAACCTGCCGACCAGCGCAGAAATATATTTAAGGTAGCACCCAATGACAGCGATGCAATACGGGTTATTTATGATCATATCGTTGCCCGGGATTTGAAAAAAATTGGTATTATCACGGGAACTACAGGATTCGGAGCCGCAGGCCGAACGTTGATGTTGGAGATGGCTCCGGAATATGGTCTGGAAATTGTTGCAGATGAAACCTACAGCCCCGGGGACACGGATATGACGGCTCAGCTGATCAATATCCGAAACAGAGGTGCAGAAGCCATAATTAACTGGTCCATTGTTCCGGCACAGTCGATCATTCCGCAAAACATCAGACAACTCAGAATAGAAATCCCGTTTTATCAGAGCCACGGTTTTTGTAATGTAAGGTATGCCGCTGCCGCCGGTGAGGCTGCGGAAGGCAATATATTTCCCTGTGGAAGAATACTGGCTGTGGACACCCTTCCTGATGATCATCCTCAGAAACCCGTATTGCAGGAATATAAAACCCAGTACGAAGAAAAATACAGGGATCATGTGAGCACATTCGGCGGCCATGCTTATGATGCGCTGCTTCTTGTGGTGCAAGCCATGAGAGCTGTGGGCGATGATCCTCAAAAAATTCGAGACTATCTTGAAAATGCCGAATTTGTGGGTATTGGGGGTATTTTTAAATTTTCTCCAACGGACCATTGTGGTCTCGACCAGACAGCTTTTGAGATGTTGACGGTCAAAGATGGTAAATTTGTCGTTCTTGATCAATAAACAATGAAATTTCATACCAAATAAGAGGGGGGATGCTCTTCCCCCTTTTTCACGATACGGTGCTAAAAAGAGATGAGTTCAGGCGGAAGCTTTACGGATTTGCTTCAGTTTATTTTCATGGGGCTGCAAAGAGGCAGTATTTATGCCATGGTGGCCATGGGGTTTAACATGATTTATAACTCCACGGGAATTATAAATCTGGCCCAGGGAGAATTCGTGGTCCTTGGGGGACTCATGATGGTTACGTTGACCATGGGCCTCAATCTCTCCATCCCATTTGCTTTAATGATAACGGTCATTTTTGTTACGGTCATCGGGATTCTTATGGAACGTTTTACCATCAATCCTGTAAAATCTCCCACGGTCCTGAGACTTATCATTATTACGGTTGCTGTTTCCATTTTACTCAAAGGGGTGGCCATGTGTTTTTGGGGTAAAGAATCCCATTATATGCGGCACTTTACCGGTACGGAACCTTTTGAGATTATGGGTGCCACAATTCTTCCGCAAACCCTTTGGATTATAGGTATCTTGCTTGTTATCGTCGTAGGATTTGCTTTGTTTTTCAATTTCACAATGACCGGAAAAAGCATGAGAGCGTGTTCAATCAATCGGGATGCGGCCCGGTTGGCGGGCATCAATGACCGGAATATGGTGATGCTTTCTTTTGCTTTATCAGCGGGAATTGGGGCGGTTGCAGGCAGTATCATAACGCCGATTATTCAGATGGATTATGCCAGAGGGGCACTTTTGGGAATAAAAGGGTTTGGAGCTGCCGTGGTGGGGGGCTTGGGAAACAGTTTCGGGGCCGTTGTCGCGGGACTTCTTATCGGAATTGTAGAAGCCCTTGGAGGCGGTTACATTTCCACTCACTACATGGATGCTTTTGCTCTGTTAATTTTACTGGTTGTTTTATTTATCCGGCCCAGTGGTATTTTTGGAAGCCGTGAGGCTTCCCGGTTGAAAGAGTTTTAGCGACATGGACCACAGAAATTATATCGGTCTGGTTATTATCGCAGTAATTATTGCCTTTATTCCCACGCTGGTTAAAAACGATTATTACATCGGTATATTGGTTTTCACGGCGTTAAATTGTCTTACGGCTCTCGGACTTTGCCTTTTGATGGGATATGCCGGCCAGATTTCACTGGGGCATGCCGCTTTTTTTGGACTGGGGGCATACTCAACGGCAATATTGACGGTCAATCTTGGGTGGTCCCCGTGGATAGCCATGGGAGCCGGCGCCTGCCTGACAGCTGTGATCGCCCTTATCATTGGTGTTCCTGCTTTACGGCTTAAAGGACATTATCTGGCTATGGCCACCCTCGGTTTTGGGGCAATTGTCAATATTGTTTTCGTGGCGGCGGTAGGTTTGACCGGAGGGCCCAGCGGAATTTCCGGAATTCCACAGTTAAATTTTTTAGGTATTGAATTAAATACGGATAAAAGTTTTTTTTATTTCAGTTGGGCCGTGGTTATCCTTGGGCTTTTTTTGGCCCTGAATTTAATTCATTCCCGTGTGGGGCGCGGACTCAGAGCTATCCATGACAGTCAGGAAGCAGCCAGCTCGCTGGGAGTCAATACCTCAAAATACAAAATTAAAATTTTTGTTCTGAGCGCCGCTTATGCTTCTGTTGCAGGAAGTTTATATGCCAGCTTTATCAATTATATAGATCCGGGACCTTTTGATGTAATGCACTCGGTGCTCCTGGTGGTCATGGTGGCTGTGGGAGGTATGCACAACATATGGGGGGCGATGATTGGTGCGGTACTGCTTTCGATTCTTCCCGAATTCCTTTCAGCCCTTTCCGATTATTTCGGGGGCATCGGAATAGCCTACAAATCTGATTACGATATGTTGATTTATGGCGGTATTCTTCTTGTCATCATGCTTTTTTTGCCCGGAGGACTTTATGAGGGTATCCAAAGATTACTGCAGGCATCCCGGAACTTAATAAACAGATTCAAAATGAGGGCTTTTTCTTAGGTGGCACAACCAATTCTTCAACTGATAGATCTGTGTAAAAATTTTGGCGGCGTTGTTGCCCTGGATCATCTGAATATTCAGGTGGAAAAG
>SL_3KL_010_SEDDRAFT_10003571_pt1 | contig 14116 bp, 13 predicted proteins | sample SodLakKL_010_SED_2_FD_10381 | JGI IMG/M metagenome (IMG submission 10381)
TGCGGCCAGTAGCCGAGCGCCTTGGAGCCGATACGGATCGACTCGAGCTGCTCCAACCGGAGGAGCGGTTCGAGGTAGCGCTCGAGCACCCCTTCCTTCATGATCATCGGGTCGCCACCGGTGATCAACACGCTGGTGACCTCGGGGTGGCCCTGCAGGTAGCGGACGAGACGGTCGATGTCGCCGGTAGCGATCTTCAACTCGGGATCACCGACGAACTGCGCCCAGCGGAAGCAGTAGGTGCAGTACGCATGGCAGGTCTGTCCCTGCTGGGGGAAGAACAGCACGGTCTCGGCGTACTTGTGCTGGACCCCATCGAGGGGCTCATCATCGTCCTGCGGCTTGTTGAGGGTCATCTGACCGGCAGGATGCGGGTTGAGCTTGGCGCGGATCTGGTTGGCTGCCGCGTTGAGCTCTTTGCGATCGACGCCCTGCCGGAGCAACCCGGCCATCCGGGTGACGTCCTCGGGCGGCAGCATGTCCGGCTGCGGGAAGGTCAGGCGGTAGATCGGGTCGTCCGGGACGTTGTCCCAGTCGATCAGTTCCTCCACCACGTAGTCGTTGACCCGGAACGGCAACACCGTCGCCACGGCGCGGGTCTCCAGACGCTGGACGTCGTCCAGCCCGCCGCGAGCGGTCAGCTCGTCCAGGTGGGCCGTCGTGTACGCGCGGAAACGCTCCGTCTGGTCGGGCGGCGTCGGTGTGGTGTCGATCCGGGTCATAGGTCGCTTTCGGTCGGGGCAGAGGCATCCTCGGCACAGGTGGGCAGGGTTCTACGGTTCTCGCGCTCGCGCCGGCGGCTAGCCGGTGACTCCGGGGTCCCTGACGCAGGAACGCCCTGCGGAGTCGGCGAGACAGGCATCCATGTTACTGGGCGAGGTGGACAGACGGTTGCTGATACAACTACCATGATGAGGGTGCCCCTCCGTGGCACCGTCACGCCTCCTCGCGCTCGCGTCGTAGAAGGGCAGGCTCATGCAGTTCGGGATCTTCACCGTCGGTGACGTCACACCCGACCCCACCATCGGCCGCACGCCCACCGAGGCGGAGCGCATCAAGGCGATGGTCGCGATCGCGCTGAAGGCCGAAGAGGTGGGACTTGACGTGTTCGCCACCGGCGAGCACCACAACCCGCCGTTCGTGCCCTCGTCACCGACGACGATGCTGGGTTTCATCGCCGCGCGGACCGAACGGATCGTGCTGTCGACGGCGACGACGCTGATCACGACCAACGACCCGGTCAAGATCGCCGAGGACTACGCGATGCTGCAGCATCTCGCCGATGGTCGGGTCGACCTGATGCTCGGGCGCGGCAACATGGCCCCGGTCTACCCGTGGTTCGGCTACGACCTCCGTCAGGCCATCCCCCTGACGGTGGAGCACTACGGGCTGCTCCATCGGTTGTGGCGCGAGGACGTCGTCGACTGGGAGGGCCGGTTCCGGACACCGCTACAGGGCTTCACCGCGACCCCGCGGCCCCTGGACGGGGTACCGCCGTTCGTCTGGCACGGCTCGATCCGCAGCCCCGAGATCCCGGAGTTGGCGGCCTACTACGGCGACGGGTTCTTCCACAACAACATCTTCTGGCCGATGCGCCACACCAAGCAGATGGTGGAGCTGTACCGCCGGCGCTACGAGCAGCACGGGCACGGCGCCGCCGACCAGGCGATCGTGGGGCTCGGTGGCCAGGCGTTCATGCGGCCCAACTCCCAGGACGCCGTGCGCGAGTTCCGCCCCTACTTCGACGTCGCGCCGGTCTACGGGCATGGCCCGTCGCTGGAGGAGTTCAGCGCGCAGACCCCGTTGACCGTCGGCAGCCCGCAGCAGGTCATCGAGCGGTACGCCGGGATGCGCGAGCACGTCGGCGACTACCAGCGGCAGCTGTTCCTGATGGACCACGCTGGACTGCCCCTCGAGACGGTCCTCGAGCAGCTCGAGTTCCTCGGTGGCGAGGTGGTGCCGGTGCTGCGTAAGGAGATGGCGAAGGGCCGCCCTGCCCACGTCCCCGACGCCCCCACCCACGAGCGCCTGCGGGCGGAGCGCGAGGTTGCCGGCACCGACGTGGTCGCAACCGGGCAGGAGGTCGCCGACCGATCTCGCCCGGCTGCTCAGCGCAGGGTCGATCCTCCTCGCTGATCCCGGCGCGGGGGCCGGCTCACGTCGGCCTGAACGGCGGCGTTGGAGCGGGATCGCGGGTCGGGACGAGGTTCCGACGGCCAGGCTACGCCCTCCGCCATAGCGGGGCGATGCCTCGAGCCGGGGCCGCGGCGAGGGCCGCGACCCCGCGGTCGACTAGCCCATGGACTGCAGCTGGTCGATCGAGGTGACGTTGCTCGGTGCGGGGTCGGCGGGTAGCGCTGCTGCATCCCCCGCGGGGTCGTCGGCCAGGAGTTGCCGGCGGACCGAGCTGACGCGGTCCTTCCCGCTCCTGGCGTCGCGGAGAGCTTCCTCGACGGCGTCCGTGACCTCGGGGCCGAGGTCCTCGGTGGCGACCAGCCGTTCCAGTCGCCGCGCGGCGTCGGTGAGCAGGTCCTCGACCTTCGCCGTTGTGAGGCGCGCCTCCATGACCGACCACGAGCTCGGCTGTGCGCGGTGCAGAGACGTTCCTGGCCGCCGGTGGATGGTGTTCATGACGTGCGCTTCCTGGCCGGTGCTCGATGGGACCGGTCACGCGTCAGCATCCCCCTCCACGCGGCACCTCTCCAGGGTCGAAGGGCTCATCATCCCCGCTGCGGCCTCGACGAGCCGGGGCGACGCCCCGTTAGGTGTTCGACCCCCACCCGTGTACCGTGATCGGCATCACGCGTTCGCACGGGGCCTCTCGTTCCTCGTTCCTGTTGGGACAACCCGGGCAGCTACGCGTCAAGATAGGGATCAGCACATGCCAGAAGGCACCGTCAAGTGGTTCAACGCCGACAAGGGTTTCGGGTTCATCAGCCCGACCGAAGGTGGCGAGGACCTGTTCGTGCACTTCTCCGCGATCCAGGCCGAGGGCTACAAGTCCTTGGACGAGGGTCAGCGTGTCAGCTTCAACGTGGGGCAGGGCCAGAAGGGCCCCCAGGCCACTGAGGTCACCCCGCTCTGATCTGACACCAGACCGATCGTGAGGTTCGAACCGGCTCCGGCCCGACGGACACCAGGATCGAGTAACGGGCCCCGCCGCTGGCGGGGCTCGCTGCATCNGGGGGGACGACACCGCCCGCGGCTACNACGACCGGTGCCGACACCCGCCTCACCTCGCCTGCCAGCGAACGGAGCTGACATGCCACCGGCCGCGGAGATCCGTGGGTGGGCACGCCTGATCAGCGGCGTCGCCGACGAGGCCGTCGTCGGCACCGTGCACGACATGCACCGGGCCATCAACCGTGGGGTGTTCCGCTGGCTGGGGCCGATCGGTCGGCCGGTCGCCCAGGTCGTGGACGCGGTCACCGACCACGCCTACGCGGGCGTGCGCCTCGGGATCCGCGGCGCCGGGGAGCTCGGTGCTGCGGCTGCCGGCTACCTCGGCACGGACCGGACGACGCCACGCTCAGCGAAGGCTCGCGCCGTGGCCCACGGCGTGGTCGACGGGCGGTACCTGTCGCACGCTCCGGAGCTCGACGTCGACCTGGGCCTGCGTGTCGACGGGCGCGATGTCGCACCGCAAACGGCCAGCCTGGCCGCTGCCTACCCGGAGGCACGCGGTCGCATCGCCGTCTTCCTGCACGGGCTGATCGACTCCGAGGAGGTGTGGACCGCCGAGGCGCCGGGGCATCCGTCGCTCCCCGACGTCGTCGCGGCGCACGGGATGACGCCGGTGCTGGTGCGGTACGGGACGGGTCGCACGATCGCCCGGAACGGCGAGGACCTCGACGCCTTGCTCGCTGAGCTGGTCGCGGCCTGGCCGGTACCGGTCACCGGGCTGACGCTGATCGGGCACTCGATGGGTGGCCTCGTCGCACGCGGGGCGTGCCTCCACGCGGCAGCCCGTGGTCAACGGTGGCTCGCCCCGTTGACCGACGTCGTCTACCTCGGCAGTCCCCACCACGGGTCATGGCTCGAGAAGGTCGCCAACGTCGGCAGCTGGGTGTTGCGACACAGCTCGTCGCACAGCGCACCCATCGGCGAGCTGCTCGATGGCCGATCCCGGGGCATCAAGGACCTGCGCTTCGGCACCTTCGTCGACGATGGCGCGACGGCGGAGGATGCGCGGCCGATCGACGGCTTGTTGACGGGACGGAGCCCCGACCGGCCGTGGCTACCGGAGGTGGCCCACCACCTCGTCGTCGGCCGCCTCCGCCCGGATCCCCGTCACCCGCTCAACGCCGTGTTCGGTGACGGTCTCGTGCGGAGAGGGTCGGCTGGTGGCTCGCGTCGCCGACCGCGCCTCGGTGCCGATGAGGCCAACGTGGTGCCCGTCGCGGCCCGGCACACCCACCTGACCCACCATCCCGAGGTGGTGTCGGCGCTGCGAGGCGTGCTCGACGGGGCCTGACGGCGCCCGGTCGCTCGCCGTGGCCATCAGCTGGCGGGGTCACCAGCTGGCGGGGTGGTCCTCGCAGCACGTGGGGTCGTCGTGGAGTTCGACCTGCACGGTCACGTGTTCGATGCCGGTCCGTTCCCGCACCAGCCCGTGGACGGCATGGCGCGCCTCGTGCTGGTGGTCGGGGTCGGACACCTCCACGTGGAGCGACGCGACGTCCATCCCCGAGGTGAGGGTCCACACGTGCAGGTCGTGGACGCCGGTGATGCCGGGCAGGCGTGCCACCTCACGCACGAGTTCGTCGACGTCGAGGTGCTCCGGTGCGTGCTGGAGCAGCACCCGCAGTGACTGGTAGCCGAGGCGCAGCGCGCGGGGGAGCAGCCAGCCGACGATCAGCAGCGCCATGACGCTGTCGATACGGGTCCAGCCCGTGAGGTGGATGACGACGGCGGTGACCAGCACACCGATGGAACCGGCCGCGTCGGCGAGCACCTCGAGCCGGGCGCCACGCAGGTTGAGGCTCTCCTCGGCTCCGGGGCGCAACAGCCACGCGCACAGTCCGTTCACGGCCAACGCCACCGTCGCGATGATCAGCAGCGGGCCGGGCTCGATCGGGTGCGGAGCGTTCCAGCGCTGGAGCACCCCGACGAGCACGACGATCGCCACGCCCAGGAGCAGCAGCGCGTTGGCCAGCGCAGCCAGGATCTCCAGCCGGTACCACCCGAAGCTGGTCCGTGTGGTCGGTAGCTGAGAGGCCGCGAACGAGACGGCCCCCAGGGCGAGGCCGAGTCCGACGACATCGGTGGCGAGGTGGCCGGCGTCGGACAGCAGCGCGAGCGAGCCCGTCGCCAGGGCCACCGTCACCTCGGCGACGAGCAGCGCGAGGACCAGTCCGAGCACGACCGCGAGGCGGCCGCGATGGGCCGCCGCGACGTTCGGCGGGGTCGTGTGGGCGTGGATCCGGCGAACCTCCTCACGGCAGACGGTACGGCGCGCCGGGCTGGTCGGCATCCGTGGAGCCGCTTCGGGAGGGGTGGTCGTCACCGTTCTCGGAACGACTCGCCGTCCCGGGCGGACCAGCCATGCCGAGGGTGGGCCTCGCTACCAGCAGCCCTTCCACCCCGTCAGTAGCGCAGGATCGCCGCGCCGTGGGTGTGATCCCCGGTTGCGTCTCTAGGGAGGACGTACACGGTGCCACCGTTGCGGAGGGTGTGGAGCAGGGCGTCGTCAACCATCGCGAGCATCGCGGGCTCGGTGCCGGCGAGGTCGACGGCGGCGGGGAGCAGCAGCGTGTCGACCCGACCCTCCAGGGCGGCGTCCATGATCGCTTCAGGATCGCCGGCGGTCAGGCCCGTCCCGGCCAGCTCCTCGTACCGTTCCAGTGCGGCCCGACGCCTCGCGGCGAACCATGGTTCTGCGATCTCCCAGGTCGCCTCCCGCAGTTGCTCGATCGGCGTGGGTTCCGGGTTGCCGTCGATCGCGCCGAGGATGGTGCGGTGGGAGGTCAGCGACCAGAACTCGGTGACCAACGACCGTACGCCGGCGAGCACCAAGGGTCCGTTCCGGCGGGCGAGTCGTGGGCGGAGCGCATGCTCGACCACCCGGAGGTACCGGCGGCGCTGATCGTCCGCGGCATCCTTCGCGCCGCCGTGACCGTGGAAGAAGGCAGCGTCGGCCGAACCTGCCGGAGCGCGGTGCAACTGCAGGGGCACCTGGCGGTCGTGATCCGGCAGTGTGTCGTTGACCCCCGCAGGCAGGTCGGGCACCTCGATCTCGGTGGCCGACCAGCGGTCGACGTCGAACAGGCGGACCTGCTGCTGTGTGAGCGTGAGCAACAGCACGTGGTCGTCGGTGAGGAGCCCCGCGAGGGGATGGATGTGGAACCGCTCACCCACGATCGACAGCTCGGGGGCCGCGAAGGGCAGCTGGAGCACGTGGGACCGGTCGGTCGACAGGAGCAGTGCGAGCCCCTCGTCCTGTCGTTGCCAGAACAGCGGATCCTCGAGGATGCTCGTCGCGGGCGCCACCACCTCGTCCACCTCGGACCGGCGCAGCCCGACCTCCTCCAAGGCGGCCCGCCCCTCGGCGAGGAGGCGGCGCAGCCGGGTGCGGTCCTGCGGGGTCTCGGGTGCCCGTCGATGCGTGGGGAGGTAGAGGGACAGACAGGGCGGCGCGACGCCTGAGGTCAGGGCGACCAGCTCCGCTGGCGGCAGGTGGTGCACGAAGGTCGGTGCGGCTGGCGCGGAAGCGGTCATCTAACCCTCCGTCCTGTCCCTCCACCTCACGACCACGAGGATGCGCCACCGACCCACCCGCTGCCAGAGGCGATGGGCCTGGCTTCGCGGCCGTCGTAACATCGAGTGCACCGGCGACCGCCCCACGGATCGAGGACCATGGCCTCTTCCGCCCGCGCTCGTCATCACGCATCCTGGATGGTGCGCCTCGGAGAAGCTGCCCGCGAGGCGTGGACGGGAAGGAGTGGCCATGACCACGCCCCTCAGCGAGGGCCTGGACATCGGCTCCGATCCGGGTGTCGGTTCCCAGGCACGCCTGCTCGACGCCGCACGGATCGCCCAGCTCCAACGGGCGGAGATCGCGACAGGCGTGACCTACGTGCAGCTCTGGTCGGACGGGAGGTCCTACGCGGGCAAGATGCGCCTGGAGCCGGGCGCGGAGCTCGCGACACACACCCACCGTCGTCACGCGCACCACGTCTGGGTGATCGACGGGGTCGTCGAGGCGATGGGCCGACGCTTGACGCCGGGTTCGTACGCGTACGTCCCGCCCCGGGAGCCCCACGACATCTCCGCGGGCCCGGACGGCGGGACCATCTTCTACCTCCACCTCGAGGTAGCCGATCTTGAGGAGCCGCCCGGCGACGGCTGAGGGTGGGCGAGCCGAGCCCGCGATCGCCGTCACGGACGGGATGCGAGCGAAAGGGGGCCATCCATGATGGTTCCGACGATCGGAGCCAACGGATCGGAGGTCACGTTCACGCGCACCTCGGAGGTGTGCTGGCGCATGGAGCCTCGAGGCGACATGCGGGTCCCGGGGATCCTGTTCGCCTCCGAGCGACTGCTTCCGGACGTGCAGGGCGATCGCAGTCTCGAGCAGGTCGCCAACGTCGCGACGCTCCCAGGGATCGTCACCGCCAGCTACGCGATGCCCGACGTCCACTGGGGCTACGGCTTCCCGATCGGCGGGGTGGCGGCGACCGACGTCGATCGTGGAGGGGTGGTCTCGCCCGGCGGGGTGGGCTTCGACATCTCCTGTGGCGTCCGCCTGCTCGGGAGCCCGTTCGACCGTTCGGACCTGGCAGCTCACCTCGGGACGCTCATGGACGAGCTCGGGAGGTCCATCCCCTGCGGGACGGGGCGTGGAGGTGTCTGGCGGGTCGGCCAGCGCGACGAGCTGACCCGCATCCTCGTCGACGGGGCGGAGTACCCGGTCGAGCTCGGGTACGGCGAACCGCGCGACCTCGACCGCTGCGAGGACGGTGGCCGGCTGACCTCCGCTGATCCGGACCAGGTCAGCGACCGGGCGCTGGAACGTGGGATCGGGCAGGTGGGCTCGCTCGGCTCGGGCAACCACTTCCTCGAGGTACAGGTCGTCGATGAGGTCGTGGACGAAGCGTGCGCGGCGGTCTTCGGTCTCCACCTCGGCCAGGTCTGCGTCATGATCCACTGCGGTTCCCGCGGACTCGGCCACCAGGTCTGCACGGATCACGTGCGACGGATGCAGGCGTCGATGGACGCCCTGGGGATCGAGGTCCCCGACCCGCAGCTGGCGTGCGTGCCGGTGCGGTCGGACGAAGGACGGGACTACCTGGGAGCCCTCGCGGCATCCGCCAACTTCGCACGCGCGAACCGCCAGTGGCTGACCGAGGCGACACGCGACGCGTTCGGCCAGGTCGCGGGTCGCCGGGACCTGCCGCTGATCTACGACGTGTCCCACAACCTCGCCAAGGTCGAGACCCACCAGGTGGACGGCCGCCAGGCGCACCTGTGCGTGCATCGGAAGGGCGCGACCCGGGCCTTCGCCGCCGGTTCCAGCGAGCTCCCAGACGATCTGCGCGCGGTGGGGCAACCCGTGCTGGTGCCGGGCTCGATGGGGACCGCTTCGTACGTGCTGGTGGGGACCTCCCCGGGTGACGCCTTCGCCTCGTGCGCGCACGGCGCCGGACGCACCATGAGCCGGCACGAGGCCAAGCGGCGCGGCCGCGGTGGTCGCCCGCTCCGTGACCAGCTGCGTGGCCAGGGCATCGAGGTGCGGGCGAGGTCGTTGCGGGAACTGCCGGAGGAGGCTCCAGAGGCCTACAAGGACGTTGACGAGGTCGTGCGGGTGTGCGAGCTCGCCGGGCTGGCTCGGCCCGTCGTGCGGCTGCGTCCCGTCGGGGTGGTCAAGGGATGAGCGTCGAGATCGAACGTTGCGGGCACCGGGTCGTCGACCACACCGCGGACGAGATCGTGACGGCCTGGGGGCCGACCCGCGAGGCCTGCCTGGAGCAGGCGGCGCTCGGGCTGATCGACAGCGTCGCTGACGTGCGTGACGTCGGGTGGTGCCACCACGTCGAGGTGGTACTGCGTGGCACGGACACCGAGCTGCTGGTCGGGCTCCTCGACGAGATCATCTTCCGGCTCGACGCGGACGACGAGATCCCCGTGCGGGTGCGGATCCGGCGGCACGGCCGGGAGGTGGTCGCTGGCCTGTGGATGGCCGACCGGCGTGCCGCGGTTATGGCCGGTGCGGCGCCCAAGGGCGTGTCCTACTCCGGGCTGATGATCGAGGAGGATCCCTCCGGCCTGTGGCGTTGCCAGGTGACCGTCGACGTGTGACGGTTGTGGCCTTCGCCCCTTGTCCGTGCTGGCGATGGGTAGGACGCTGGACGTGAGGGTCACCCGTCGTGTGACCCGAGGCAGGCCGATGATGACCTTCGCAGACCGCCGGGACGCTGGGCGTCAGCTCGCGTCGCGCCTCGCGCCGTGGCGGAAGGCCGCTCCGCTGGTGCTGGGCCTGCCGCGCGGTGGGGTCCCGGTCGCGTTCGAGGTGGCGACCGCCCTCCACGCACCACTCGACGTGCTGATCGTGCGCAAGCTCGGATGTCCCGGACAACCCGAGCTGGGACTCGGCGCGATCGGGGAGGACGGCGTGCTGGTGCGCAACCGCGATCTGATCGCGCAGAGCGGGGTCTCGCCCGCACAGCTGGAGCGGATCGTGGCGGCGGAGCAGGCCGAGCTGGCGCGTCGTCTCGAGCGCTACCGCGGCGGACGTCCGGGTAGGTCCCTGCAGGCGCGCACCGTCCTGATCATCGACGACGGGCTCGCGACGGGGTTCACCGCCCGCGCCGCCATCGAGGTGGCGCGCCATCGAGGAGCGGCGCAGGTCGTCCTGGCGGTGCCGGTCGCACCCGCCGAGACCGTGGCGGAGCTGGCGAGCGTGGCGGACCACGTGGTGTGCGTGCAACAGCCGCGATGGTTCACGGCGATCGGTGGGTTCTACGACGACTTCCGGCAGACCAGCGACGAGGAGGTGGCTGAGCTGCTGGCCGCTGCGGACACGACAGCGGCCCCTCGTGGGTGAAGACAGGCACGCTGCATGACGGTTGGTGCCACCGCCTCACTCGCCATGCTCACTCACCCTGACGGAGTCGCTCGAGCACGTCCGCGTTGTGGTCCTCCGGGCCACCGTGTCCCACCTCGTCCTGCCAGAGCCCCCAGATCTCGGCGTCGTAGTCGGTCGTCCGGAGCTTCTCCAGGTCGATGTGGTGCCGGACGAGCGTCGTCGCCTCGTCGGAAGTGAGCGTCGGTGTCCCCGTGGCGTCACGCGCCGGCTTGCCCAGGACCTCGTGGGCCTGAGGACGATGCAGCGGATGCACGATGCGCGCATCGGATCCGGGGAAGACGAGCGTGTCCCGGTCGCTGTCGTTCCACCGGATCAGGTACGGCGGCTCGCCGCCGGCGCCGCGGACCTCGAGGATCTCGGCTTCGTGGTCGGCCTCGTTGATCCGGTGGCCCTTGATGACCAACCGATCACCTACCTGCGCCTTCATGATCGCCTCCTCGTGGCCGTCGGTGGGCCACACCGCTGCCCTCGCTGCTCAGCCCTGCTCGCTGGTCAGTCCGGTGGGCACCCGGACCGGCCTGACTCCGTCGAGCGCCTCGGGCTTGCTGATGGGGGCGATCGTCACGGTCCCGCCACGGAGCAACTGGTCGGTCTCCAGTCGGACCGACTCGCGCTGGATGCCAGCGGGGAAGGTCACCTTCCGTCGGGTCAGGATCATCCGGTCGATCACCACAGGGATGTGCAGGAGCGACGGAACGGCCGGGAGGGCACCGGGCTCGAACTCGGGGAAGACCCCCCGGATCTCCGTCTCCGACGCGAACGATGCGCTGGGGTCGCCCAGTGCCGTGCGGGTGAGGCGGAGGTCGAGCCGTCGCGTTGCAGGGATCACGGCGACCGCGTGCCCCGTCTCGACGTTGAGCACGATCGGTTTCAACACCTCGTCCGCCGGGATGCCGAGCGCGCGGGCCTCTTCGAGGGCGGTCTCGCTGCGCTCGTGGGGCAGCACCTCGAAACGCACGCCGAGCCGCTCCAGGTGTTCGGTCACGATGGTCATCGCCGCCACCTCCCGCGGAAGCTCCCGAGAACCCGAGTCTGGGCGCGATGCGTCCGCCCTAGCTGCGCGATGCGTCCGCTAGCTCGACTGTGCCTCGCGGAGGGGCGATCCCGGAAGGGGCGTTCGACCTCTCATCAGGGTCCGATGGTCGCCGGGACCTCCGCGAGGGCCGACCCCGATCGCACGGAAGGGTGTGAGCGTCGTGGCTCGGGACCTTGGCCCCTTCCGCACGGTCCCACCGCGGTGGACCCTCGATGGGCCACGCACCCCGTCCCTCGGTGACCGAGGAGAGCTCCGGATGAGCGCGAAGGCCCCACCGGACCCGAGCCCGCTGCCGGAGCGCGATGGCCGGCTCGGGCACCGGTTCCCGACCGGGTTCCTGTTCGGTGCGGCGACCTCGTCCTTCCAGATCGAAGGTGCGGTGGACCGTGACGGTCGCGGACCGTCGATCTGGGACACGTTCTGCCACACGCCGGGACGCGTTGCTCGTGGTGAGACGGGCGACACCGCGGTCGAGCACTACGACCGGTGGCGCGACGACGTTGCCCTGATGGCCGACCTGGGGCTGCGCGCCTACCGGTTCTCGATCTCCTGGCCGCGCATCCTCCCGGACGGCGACGGGACGGTGGAGCCCCGGGGCCTCGCCTTCTACTCCAGGCTGGTGGACGCGCTGATCGACGCGGGCATCGAGCCGGTCGTGACCCTCTACCACTGGGACCTGCCCCAGCCGCTGCAGGACCGTGGGGGTTGGGTGAACCGTGACACCGTCGGTGCGTTCGTACGTTACGCCCATACCGTCCACGCGGAGCTCGGCGACCGGGTCACCTACTGGACCACGATCAACGAGCCGTGGTGCGCCGCGTTCCTGGGCCATGCATCGGGTGAGCACGCGCCCGGGATGACCGACCCACGGGCCGCGCTCCGCGCCGCCCACCACCTGCTGCTGGCGCACGGCGATGCCGTTCGCGACCTCCGGGAAGCGGGCCGGGGCGAGCACCGGTTCGGGTTGGTCCCGAACCTGTACGGGGTCGTACCCGCCAGCGGTGCCGCGGGCGACCTCCGTGCTGCAGAGACGATCGACGTACTCCAGAACCGGTTGTGGCTGGACGCCACCCTGCTCGGCACCTATCCGGACGAGGTGCTGCAGATCGCCGAGCGGTTCCGGGCGGCGGACGCCATCCACGACGGCGACCTGGACCGCATCTCGGCGCCCCTCGACCTCCTCGGCGTCAACTACTACAGCCAGCACCACGTGCGGGAGGCGGCGCACGGCTCACCGGCTCCGCCGAGCTTCCCCGGTGCCGAGCACGTCGCGTTCGACCCGCCGCCTGCACCCCGTACCGCGATGGGCTGGAGCATCGAGCCCGGCGGCCTACGTGAGCTGCTGCTGCGCCTGCACGACGCGTACGAACTCCCGCCGATCGTGATCTGCGAGAACGGTGCCGCCTTCGACGACGAGGTCGCCCCCGACGGGCAGGTCCACGACGCAGCACGGCAGCGCTTCATCGCCGACCACCTCGGCGCGGTCGCCGAAGCCCTCGACGCAGGTGTCGATGTCCGCGGCTACCTGGTGTGGTCGCTGCTGGACAACTTCGAGTGGGCGTACGGGTACGCCAAGCGGTTCGGCATCGTGCACGTCGACCCGGCGACGCAGACGCGCACGATCAAGCAGAGCGGCCACTGGTACCGGGCGCTGATCGCGACCGCGAACACCTCGTGAGGTCCGGGGGTCGCCGATCAACGTCGCCGCCTCCAGGCAGGTCAGGGCTCGGACGCGCAGACGTGGAGGTGCTCGGCAGCAGGGTGCTCGTCTCGGGGATCACGAGGTGCCACCGCGGTCATCGCCACGTAGGGTGGTCACCTGCAGGAGACGGGAGTTCGCATCGCGATGGGCACCATGAGCCTCGACGAGATCTGTGCCTCGGTCGGACGCCAGCCGGGCGAGTTGACGAGGCGTGATATCGCACGTGCGTTGCTGACCCTGCCGGCTGCCGAGGCGCTGGACGCCCTTCCCGGGCTGCGGCGTGAGCTGCTGGCGGCCGGCCATCCCCTGACAGCGGGGTTCTGGGCACGGACCGAGCAGCTGCTGAGCGACATCTCGGCGGGAGCTGCGACCGCCGGTGACGTGCGCCGGTGGCTCGAGGCGACGGGGAGCGAGCCGACGCAGCTCGTCGCGGGCGGGTTCCTGTGGCCCGATGAGGACGAGCGCGGTCCGGTCGCGGAGGAGATGCACGGCCGGCTGGTCGCCCACCTCGAGAGCCTCGTGGCCGCCGGCGAGATCGACCCGGACCGGCTCCTGGCTGGCGATCCCGACGCGGTGGCAGCCTATGAGCGGGTGCAGAACGACTGGCTGCATGCGCCGCTCGAGGACGGTCGCGAGCCGATCTGGGCCGTCACCGACGAGGAAGATGAGCGGTTCCTGGCGGCCTGGGACGACGCCGAAGCGGACGCCCGCCAGGTCCTCGGCGAGCTGGTGGACGAGGTCGGTCCTCGACCGTGCCCCGAGGTCGAGCTGCGCGACGCCGTGGTCCGTCTGCGGGAGATGCTGCACGACGACTCGGGGTTCTACGACCTGCTCCGCGCCATCGCCGGTGAGCCTGCGGTGCTAGCCACCGACGACCGCGAGCTCTGGACGGCGGTGGCCGCCGGCGTCGTCACCGGCGGGCAGTTGGATCCCGCCGACGACCGTGCGTTCGACGTGGAGAGCCACGCCGCATGGCTGTCGTTGGACCACCACGACTGGATCGGTGCGGTCGTCTCGCTGACCCGGCTCGGCCCGGGGTCGGCCGCCGACGCCGACGCGTTGGCGCGGTACGTGGCCACGTTCGATGTCGATGAGGACGTCGTCGATGGGCGGGCGGCGCCCGATGACGGCGCGGACGTGGAGGATCTCGACGCCCTGTGGGGTGACCCGTTCGACGAGGTCGAGTACGACGTCGAGCTCGCAGCCAGCCTCGGGTTCCACACGGTGACGCACTTGTGGCGTCTCCTCGGTGCCATCGACGAGGAGGAGCGACTGACCGAGCTCGGCTGGTGGG
>SL_3KL_010_SEDDRAFT_10003572_pt1 | contig 14109 bp, 5 predicted proteins | sample SodLakKL_010_SED_2_FD_10381 | JGI IMG/M metagenome (IMG submission 10381)
GATGTACAATCTTCTGACCGGATATCACGTTGGCACTAACCGTGCGACATTTCTTATGCTGCCGAGACCTCACACCGTACAGCCCACTCTTCGTCGCACGTTTGTTCAGGGATTTCGGGAAATCGAGGGAATACAGGATTTCTTTCTTATAGTTGCAAGACCTAAAGATGCCAATGCATTATGTATCCAGACCTCATTGGAAACCGGTCATATCGTAGAAACTGCGTTCGATGTGGCTGACGATAGTGACAAGGCTTTCTGGGAATACAGAACTGAGACAGTCACAGTTTTTGAACAAGGAGGAATCCTTTTCAAAGATACGCCCGTCGGCAGTAAGAGTATTAATAAAATCTTCCACATTATAACGCCAAATAGTGGTTGGGAGTTTGATCCGGACAAGGGAGATCCCGGTCGTGTTTCTGTTGAGGAGAATATTATTCGATCCCAACACGGTATGCAACCAGATGATGATTCAGCATATATCGAAAATGGGAGTCTAAACAATTACTCCTATTTTATATCAGCACCGGATAAACTAATTATTTCTGCAACGATATCATGGAATAGTTTGGTTGGAGTGTGGGCTCAAGGATTTGTTACATTCCATCGTCAGTATAAGCTATTTCTAAGACGTCGAAAGACAATTTCTAATCAGGAAACTTACGCAAAGGATAGAGAGCGACTTGTTATTACACATCGCGATCTTACAGTATGTGCAAAGTTTGATGATGGATGTCCGAAACAAATTAGACCGGATCAAGCTTCAGGCAGCGGCCCGGACATTAATGATAATTTGGATGTTTTCATCGTTGATGACGTTCCATTAAAAACTGGATCCAGGGGTATTGAATTGTCGGTACTTCAGGAAGCGATGACTGCCGGGACGAGCAGTCCATCTCGTTCGGAAAGAGGCTTCGAATCATTCCTCGATACCGATGCTTTCAAGGAGATGGTCAAAAGAAATATACCGGAACAAGTATTAGATCAACCAATCGATAAAATTGAGGGAATGTCTGAATCTGTGCGTGAGCGACTTAAAGGAGTAACAACCCGTGATCTGTTGCATAAGGACCTGCCGGTGCTTGCACGACGGACCGGACTTGAACCGGAAACGATCCAGGATGTACGCCGAAAAGTTTTCGGATTTTCTCAAATGAGAAATCCACAGAGGCAACAAACCAAATCCGGAGATAAAGATTGAATAGTGTTGTGCTACTAATGGAAATCGCTGGATAATGACGGGCTCTGAATATCGGAACTCCTTATTTTACGATCATCATCCTGCGAACATCAGTAAACTCTCCGCTCGTAATCCGATATATGTAAACACCGTTCGGGAGAGTACCGGCATTGAATGTTAGCGTATGCCTCCCGGCTTCCTTATGCTCATTCACCAACGTGGTAATCCTCCGGCCGAGCATATCGTACACTGCAAGCAGCACATCGCCGCTTACCGGGAGATCATACCCGATAACGGTTGATGGGTTGAACGGGTTGGGATAGTTTTGGAATAGTTTGAATGCTTGCGGGAGTTGAGATTCCCGTTCTGCAACAGAGGTTGCGATTGTATTTATTTTTTTTGCATAAACGTTGAGAAAACCGGGTTCTTGACGATCGTCAAGCCACGACAGGTAATAAGAGGTACCGTCCGTATCTATGTCGGGATATCCGGAGATTCCTTCATGCCCGGATATTTCGACTGGACCGTCGACGGGATTCCCGTGCATATCGAACTCTCTTCCCTGTGCGCGAAACGCAGCGTCAACTGCGGTACTATCGGTCCAGACTACCATAAAACTGCCGTCATTACGCATAGCTACTTCAGGACGAGAATAAATATCGCCTCCCGCCGCAGTGGCGGATATCTGAAAATTCTCTCCGACCGGATTTCCCGCAGCATCGAATAATTGTCCGAATATCTGAGGTCCGCTTCGCGTATCTGCCCATACAACCACCGATTGTCCGGCATCATTCATTGCAATACTCGGCACCAGCGCGGCAGCAGTTCCGGGCACTGTGTCATTAACCCGGTAGTTATCACCAAGCCGTTCATTACCGGAGTAGAATTGCACCGACACACTCCACATCCCGGAGTATCTGCCATCCTGCCAGACAACCGCATTATGTGAGCCGCCTGCGGCAACATCCGCAAATACATGCGGGGCAATTCCCACGCCATCATCGTGCGGAATTTCACGCTCAACCAAAACATCTAACAATACATCGAATGTACGGAGAGCGATGTTACGAAAATCGCTGTTATATGATGCTTCATCAACAATTACTGCAATGGCATCATCGGGTGCAATATCGAACCTCGGATTATCCTGATGACGCGATGATGAGAAAATAATCGGGAACTGCACGTTTTCACCGAAGTCCGATAGTTTGATTTTTTCTCCGTCAGAGTTAATTGCACTGATAGTCGCCTCGGCTGATCCGATATCGTCACCGCCGATTGAAAGCCGCCCCGAGTGCTGAAAGAGCAACACAAGTGTTCCGTCGCTTAAATAGTTCGCCTCGGCATTCTCCAGATAATCGAATAACCATATCGCCGGCGGTTCGCTTTCGGGGCGGAAAAAATGCATCCCTTCGAGCGGCTGTCCAGATTCCGAATACCGCTGTACGGCAATATGAGAACGCGCATTCGTGTTTGAATGTACGCCGGGACGATCGTTGTAGTCCTGCCAGAGAACACTGAACGATCCGTCAGGGGCTGCAGCAATACGCGGCCGCCAAACTCCCTGAGAATTATTCTCCACATCATTGACAGGAAAATCGTCGATTAAAACCTGGGTTTTTAAATCGAGAAAAGAAATCGCCAGTAAACATACGATGATAAAAAACATTCGTTTCATTTTATGCTATCTCACTAATAGTAAATGTCTTGTTTCTACGTGCTTGTCGGTCTGTAAGCGATAGAGATAAGCACCGCTTGGCAGGTTGCCTGCATGAAATACAACTGAATATTCACCCGGTTGCAATCGTTCATTATTCACGATAGTGGTAATGTGTCTCCCGGTAACATCATATACCGAAAGGGAAACAACCGTTTTCTCCGGTAGACCAAACCGTATCGTCGTTGCAGGATTAAACGGGTTCGGATAGTTTTGAGAAAGTGAATACTCATCGGGGATACCGGCGATATTTTCAACGGAGGTCTGTACACCGGTCGTGAAATTCCATTCTCTGCTCCAATCGCTGTCGCCGTCCTGTGAAAGTGCCCGAACACGCCACTGATACTCCGTAGACTCATCAAGATTGTCTACAAAAACCGAGGTGCGCACTATTGATTCGTCGAAAACTGGACTGCGAAATCCCGCATCGGCATGCGTCACCTGAACACGATATGCTTCCGCGCCTTTTACACCCTGCCATTCAAGTCTGACGCTCACGGGGAGGTTTCTGGTACCGTCTGCAGGGACGACAAGCTCCGGTGGATCGGGTATTTCCGGCTCAGGTTCACTCTGAAATTCATACGCTCCGATATCGATGGTGCCGTTATCGAAACGGGTATTTCCGGCCAGATCGATCGGTTCATTGTTTTCACCGACCGGAAATACAGAAGGGTCGGTTCCAGGATCGCCGGCATTAATAGCGGGACTACCATCCTGCAAAGTGAAATCGCCGTTCTCCGGATCGGTAAAGAGGGGGTCGACCGTTAATTCATTATTCGGGGTAAATCCGGCTCCCTCTTCGATATCATTTGAGGCATTCGAATACAAACTATAGCCGATTATCAGAGAGCTGTTTGCGGAATTATAGATTTGATTTCCGTTATTCGCGGTGTTATTCCAAAATATAGAGTTTGTAATCTCGACAAAGCTGCCGTCATTATACATGCCTCCGCCATTGCCGTTTATTGCTTCGTTTTCAGTAAACGTTACATTTGTCAGCACGGGGGTACTGCCAACATTTAAAATTGCACCGCCGTTGTTGTCGGCCGAGTTGCCGGTAAACAAAACGTTCACCAGTTCGGGTGAACCGGAAGCAGCATATAAGCCGCCTCCCAATCCGCCGTCTTCAACACTGGTTGCAATGTTTCCGCTGAAGATCACGTTTTTTAAAACAGGCGATCCGGAAGCAGAATACAGTCCGCCTCCAAACGTTCCCGCAAACGGATGTTCCGCTCTGTTCTCTATGAATGAGACTTTTTCCAAAAGAGGTGAATCGTTCTGGTTATACATACCCGCACCGATCAGTGCGGTATTCTCTATGAAGAGTACATCGATCAACGCCGTGTTGCTGTTTACGCTATAAAGCCCTCCGCCAGATTCCGCCGCAGCATTACCAACGAAACCGGTTGCGTGGATCGTCATTTCGCCGCCGGAATTATACAATCCGGCGCCTCTTTCGGCTGAGTTGTTCTCAAATAAAACATCGGAGAGATCAAGCGTGCCGCCGTTATTGAATATTCCTCCGCCGAAATCCGAGGCATTGTTGTTAATAAAGTGCACATTGTTGAGCGCCAATGAATTGGCACGTGTGTTTATTCCCCCGCCCCGGTTGGCTTCAAAGGATTGACCTACCGCATTCCCGTGCCGGATAGTCAAATCGGATATTTCCACATTCAATCCGTCGAATATCAAAATAACACTTCCGGATGCCTCACCCGCCTGCAAGTGTGCCTGAATGGTCGTGACTCCCGTTCCGGCACCGTGTATCGATACCGATTTTTCAATTGACAGAGATTCGGTATATACACCGCCCCCGATGCTGATAATATCTCCGGGGACTGCAGCGTTCGTTGCGAACCCGATCGTTCGGCATGGTGAATCGGGATCGTCGCATTGATTGCCGCCGGCATTGCTGCCGGACAGCGATACATAACGTGTGGTCTGTGCATTTAGCGTAAACATATGGAGTNTCATCACTACCAGCACAAGAGTTATTCTGTTTAATGGTTTCATTTTTTTATTCGTCTCCTTAAAAATCNCTATCGAAGAGAATGCATTGTGATATAAAAAATTACCTAAAATTANTTCATCAGCAATAACCGCTTAGTTTGTGTAAACGCTCCTGCCTGCATTCGATACAGATATATGCCGCTCGAGAGCGAAGACCCGTCAAATTGTACCGTATGATAACCGGCATCCATCATATCATCGACAAGCGTTGCGACCAATCTGCCGACGATATCGAACACTTCAAGCTTTACGTTTGCCGTTTCAGGAAGTGCAAAGCGGATGTTTGTGGATGGATTGAACGGATTGGGATAATTCTGTATCAGACGATATTCGTACGGAAGAGGGTCCGAACCATCGGCAACGGACGTCACCCGATTATCAAATGCTGCGAATACCGCGCCGGCTAAATCTCTGATTCCGGGTACCGAATCGTAGTCAATGTTCACTATCGAGCATCTCTCTCCGTCGAATTCCTGATTCGATACGGCAACCCATTCAGAACCGTTCCAGAAATGCATCACATACTCCGAATTCCAACCACCACGGCTTGTAATGAAATTCTCGGAACAAAACTCAACTTCAACCGACGAAAGTCCGGCAACCCGGTCGAAATGTATATCAACATAGTTGCTCACCGCATTAAACTCGTGCCGCTCAGCGGGGTTATCGGAGTACCGGGATGCCGTTATCGTGCGATACCCGTATGCATCGAGTTTAATGCTTCCGCCGATTACTTCCTCTGCAATCAATCTTCCGGATCCGTATACTGCTCTTTCGACCACTTCATCGATTTCGATTCCTCTTTGAGTGGTATATATCTTGGTAACGTCTTTGACGTTTTCATTTTCTTCGAGCATCGCCGTCACCACCGCAACACCTCTTTCCCTATCATCGGAAGGGAGGAAATCGACAGAAACAAAACCCTGCTCGGTTTTCTCGAGGATGTGTGTCGTATCTACCCGCCCAAATTTTCCGAGATTCGTTTTAAATATGACACCTGTTCCGTCCGGAACGGGTCTTCCATCAGAGTCCAATATGTGTGCTTTGATGGATAATCCACTAAAGTCATCGACGTTGATATGACGATGATCCGTTTCAATTCCTACCCAAGGCACGTCGATTGGTATATCGACGCCAATACAAACGGGCTCTATATCTTTGTTTACTGCATCGGCACAATAGTTCAAAAAACGTGGTAACGGTTCTCCGACTATCGGCAAAGTTTCCAGTTCAAAGCTTACTGTTGCGTTATCTCCCTCAAACATTAGATTTCGGAGATTTTTTGTCAATCCCACCTCTCCGTCAAATTGAGAACCCGATACCCATCCGGTTAACCCTGCAGCTATCCAGCCGCCAATGTTTTCAACAGTCATAGACGCTGTAAATGTATCACCTGCACCGACTGCCGGGGGGTGTTCTATTTCTACAAGTGACAGTTCCGGGGTTTTATAGACTGCATATATAAACAAGCTATAATCCTGCTTACTGAACACTCCGGGATTCGTAAACCTTACCGTTGCTGTGAATGGAGCAGGGAAAGGATCCTCGATGACAATTTTCTGAACGGCAGATTTACTCGAGACTCCTTCCGGCAGGACGTGTGTAATATTATTCCCACCCGGTCCGCTCACCACAAGCTCCAGATCGTATATCAGCTCCCCGCCGCCGCCGGGTCGGTCATTATATGCAAGCACGAATATTAAACGGTCAATATCCGCAGGAATGGCAAACGGGAACATTTCTTCATTATTAATGTAACCGAGTGTACCGGATTTCCACATCAGCACTTCGGTTTCACCTCTTCTGCGCAAACCGGCAGCATTGTATGCATTTAACAAGCCATACCCGACATCGGTATTGGCATAACCGGAAAGTGGGTTGTCTCCTCCCGCATTTATGGGAATCGTCGTTCCAATTAAGCGAGCTTTAAGTGCTTCGCTGCTCAGATTATTCCATTTTTCCAGCATTAACGCTGCGGCTCCAGTTACATGCGGCGCTGCCATACTGGTACCGGAAGTACGAAGGTACAAGTTAGTGGCTTCAGGCCAGATATTTTGAGTTCCTATGTTCAAGGCAGGATTAAGAGATACCACACCGTATTTATGATAACCATAATCGGCAAAGTGTCCTCCCGGGGCAACAAGGTCCGGTTTCAGACGACCAATGTCTCTGACCGGTCCGCGGCTGCTATATAACGCAGTACCGCCACGTAATTCACCATCCCTGTCGTCATCGGTTACATAATTAACGGCTCCTACGCTAATCACGTTTTTCCCTGTAGCCGGATTACCAATTGTTTCCGGATCGGGACCATCGTTTCCCGCTGCCAGAATAATGATTTCATCGTTGTTCCGCACGTAACGGTCAAATATTCTTGTATTTATGTTGTAGTTAAAATTGGAAATACAAGGATCGACGGTGTCACAGAATCCCCAGGAATGATTAGACAATCGTATATCATTTGCCCTGAACCTTATAAAAGCGCCCGGGTAAAAAGGAAACGCAAACAGATCTACCGCATATAGTGACGCATCGGGTGCCATCCCCTGAGCACCATACGCACCGGAAATATTTGAAATACCCGGATTCCGTGCTGCGATAATACCCGCTACGTGTGTTCCATGTGTTTCTAATCCGGAGTCTGTACCGGGAAGAAATGTATTTCCGGCAAAGTCGGGATGATTTATATCGGGATTGGTATCTATGAGACCGACACGAATTCCTTCTCCGGTTCTCGGAAATTGCCATAATCTCTCGGCGCTCACCATCAACCTGCTGTCCTGAGCGAAGAATTTTGTCGGTAACAGATTATCCGGAATATCCTGGAGAGATTCTGATGGAGTTATATAATCAATTGAACGGACCCACCATAGTTCTGCTAACTCGTCCACTTGTTCGGGCTGGATGGATACAATGTACTTCTGTATACTCTCATCGAAATCGATAATTCTAATTTGTAATTCATCAAGATCGGTACGGTATCTCCGCAAATCGGAATCTACAGGTGAAACAACGGCAGCTAAATTACCCGAGAAAGGAACGGTCATTTTTTCTCTTGCCGGGTAATATCCAAGCCACCTGAATTGATCGAATTCAACTATTGTTTTAAATGCATCTATTGGAAACGCAACGACATAGGTAGCAGGCCCTATCCAGTGTCGCTTGAATAATCCTCTGATTCCCATTTCAGCCAGGGTCATATAGTCATTAAGCGACGGCATTTGTTCAAGTTGTAAATATGCAAGAGTATAATCTCCATCTGATTTGCGATCGATACGATTAATAATCTCTTTATCGATTCCCGGCTCCGGCGCGAATCTCCGGTCATTGATTATTACTTCGTGGACATTGCGCGGTGATTCGGGTCTCGATTCGGGATCAAGCTCATATTTTTGTACAAATTCGGCAAGCGTTCCGGCAGCATTTTGAGGTTCTAAGGAGTTCAAGATCATAAGAAACTCCGTCATCTCTCGTTGATTCAGGATTGACGCGGGTATTATCTCCGGTCCCGACTCATCGTCAAGATCATCTCTTCTTTCATCTGCTGGTAATCCCAAACTAATTATAAGTATCAGGATTATCCCTTTGTATAAAATCCCCGGAGAAAACGATGTATGTAGGTATGTAATAAAGGCTTTAAAAGTTTTTTGGAAAATACATTTCATAACGAATTCCTCCATAAGATTGATAAATTTTGGAAAATTATATTATGAGTTCACTCTAAAAAGGTTGAATAGCCACGCCTGCCTGCCGCAGGCAGGCGTGGCTATTCATATTTAAAGTCGCTTTTTAGAGTAGACTCATATTGTATTAATCGAAAACGTGTTGGTGCGGTTACATTCACTCTACTATCTATACTTGAGATTATTTGCAATAATCAAATTTATTTCATAAAATCTCATATACCATATAGATAACCCAAATTGCCCTATGAGGGGTAACGGGTGAAGAAAAAACATGGAATAATTAGTAGAGTGCAATGGACAGGTCTGTAACGGCTCTTTTGCATGAAGTGAAAGAGGGAAATAACGAGGCATTCAACCTTCTATACCAGAGTGTTTATGACGAACTCCGCCGTATTGCGAGCAAAGTGAGGTTTTACAATACGGGGGATACCCTTAACACCACCGCACTTGTTCACGAAGCTTATTTCAAGCTTATTCCAGACAACGACCGCACTTGGGAAAATAAAAACCATTTCTTCCGGGTCGCCGCCCGCGCGATGCGCCAGGTGTTGATAAAGCAGGCACGTTTTAAGAACGCTCAAAAAAGAGGCAGCGGTACGCCGAACCTCAGCTTTAAAGAAGAAATATTTCCGATGGATGAACAGTTATCGCATGAAATTTTATCTCTCGATCAGGCGTTAACGAAGCTCGAGACCATAGATGAACGTCAGGCGAAAATAGTCGAATATCGTTTCTTTACAGGTATGAGCGTTAAGGAGACGGCAGAAGTTCTCGGCATCAGCGCCGAGACGGTCAAACGCGACTGGCGAGTTGCCCGCGCCTGGTTGATTCGTGAATTAGAAACATCGTCATAATTTATGGATACACATCGCTGGAATAAAGTAAAAGAGATTTTCAATGAAGCATGCGAACGCCCGGATGAGGAACGGCTTGCATTCGTGAAGAGCGAATGCCGCGGCGACGAAAAGCTTGAATCCGAAGTAATCGATCTGCTCCGCGCCGACGGCGGCACGTCCGCCTTGCTCGACAGCATCCCCGAGATATCGTACGATATCCCCGGCAATGAACCGGTCGAACCGGTGCATACTGAAATCATCGGCCCATACCGGATAATCGAAGAAATAGGAAGAGGGGGGATGGGTGTTGTGTACCTCGTCGATCGCGCCGACGATCAGTACAAAAAACAAATGGCACTCAAGCTCGTCAAGCGCGGTATGGATACCGATGAAATTCTTCACCGCTTCAGGTCGGAACGTCAGATACTTGCTTCACTCGAACATCCCAACATCGCCCGGCTGTACGACGGCGGGGCAACCGACGACGGCAGACCGTATCTTGTTATGGAATATATCGACGGCGAACCGATCACTTCCTATTGCGATACATACAAGCTTGACATCGATAAACGATTAAAACTTTTTATGACGGTTTGCCGCGGCGTACAGTTCGCACATCAGAACCTGATCGTTCACCGCGACCTTAAACCTTCGAACATCCTGGTAACGAACGACGGCGACGTACGGCTTCTCGATTTCGGTATTGCAAAACTGCTTCAGGAAGCACCGGATGAAGACCGCGCGTATACACGGCCATGGGCGCGGCGCGTTACGCCGCAATATGCATCGCCGGAACAGCTTTCCGGAGAACGCATTACGACGGCATCCGACGTCTACGCTCTCGGTCTCATTCTCTATGAATTGCTGACCGGCACGCATCCGTATAAAGACAGCGCCGGTAAAAACACATTCGGGTTGCCGGATAAATCGCGTTGGGTCGAATCGCCTGCATCCCGGGTTTTGAAAACAGACACAGAAGAGATCTTTTCCGCACGGCGAACCACACGTAAGAATCTGTATCGATATATTAAAAACGATATCGAAAATATTATTCTCACGGCGCTTCATCCTGATATCCAGCTGCGGTATCAATCGGCAGAACAACTTCTCAGGGATATAGAACGGTATTTCAGCGGTCATCCGATCTCGGCGCGGCCGGGTACGAGAATTTACCGTGCAAAAAAATTTATAGGCCGGAACAAAACTGCAACCGTATCGGCTCTGACTATATTTATAATAACATTGCTGTTTGCCGTATTTACGTGGATACAGAGTGAACAAATAGCGCGGGAACGCGACCGCGTACAGATCGAACGGGATAAAGCTCAGGAGGTGGCGGAATTTCTTGAAAATTTACTCTATGCCGCAAATCCGGCCTTCGGTACTGAACGGGCTGATACGATGAGAATGAGAGAGTTTGTAACGAAAAGCACCGAGACCATACGCCAGGACCTTATCAATCAACCTGTTCGAAGAGCGCAGATGCTCAACGTACTCGGTAAAGTTCACAGTTCGTTAGGTATGTTTGAAGAGTCTCACCAATTATTAAAGGAGTCGCTTGATTTAAGAATTGATCTTTTCGGAGATTACCATCACGAAGTTGCAGAAAGTAAAAATGATCTCGGGGTGGTTATCGGAAGAATGGGTGACTATGAAACCGCCGAAAATATGATCCGGCGGGCGCTGGAAATCCGAACATCCATATTTGGAAAAATACACGATGATGTCGGCAGCAGTATTACCGATCTGGCAAATATCGTTAATACAAGAGGAGAATATACTGAAGCGGAAAAGTTATACCGGCAGGCGCTGGCCATCAACACCGAGCTGTACGGTCATTCACACCGAAAAGTTGCTTTAGCAAAATTTAATCTGGCGACCATTTTACACCGACAGGGAAATCTCAGCGAATCGGAAGAACTGCACCGGCAGGCGCTCGCATTGAAAAAAGAAATTTTCAAAGGTGAACATCCCTCAATTGCAGCTTCATATAATAATCTCGGTTTAGTTCTTTCCGCCAAAGAGAAACTTGATGAAGCCAGAAAGTCGCTTTATCAGGCATTCACCCTGCGGCAGAAAATCTATGGAGATATTCATCCGAGGGTCTTGACAAGTTTAAATAATCTTGCAACTGTTGTTGCAGAAAAAGGCGACTACGAGACAGCAAAAGAATATTACGAGCAATCTCTCGCACTGCGCAAAAAAGTGCATGGAGAGCGTAGCATGGAGATGTCTGTTGCGTATAATAATTATGCCGATATACTGGAGAAGATGGGTGAATCTGAAAAAGCCATTGCCTACAACCGGGATGCACTGGCAATTATCGAAGCGAACGTCGGTTCTCAACACCCTGCGTACGCGCTTGTGTCGGGAAATCTTGCAGCGAAACTCCGGCGGCAAGGTTTAATTACCGAAGCAAAAGAAATATACCAAAAAGCACTTTCTGTTTATCAAAACACGTTACCGCCGGATCACCCGAGCACTGCACGTGTAATGCTGGGACTTGCACATTGTTATACCGATCTGGGCTTATACGATCAGGCCGAAACTTTACTGTTGGAAGCGTATGATATATTTCAAGAAAAAAACGTGAATATTGAACCTGCACGTTTAAGTCTTATCTACCTTTATGAATCCTGGAACAAGCCGGATATGGTCGCAAAATACAGGGATATTGAATAAGTAACGGGGTTTACGGCTTACCATAAGCAATTTGTATTTAGCTCAATTATTTATCACAAACGTATCTTCTGTTGCAACCTTACATCCATCACCGACGATCCGGCATAAACAATGAACATTCCCTCCTCAAGTACCCAATCCTTCTTCTCCGGATCCCAGAATGAAAACGCTCTTTTATCAAGCGGGATGACAACCGGTTTGCTCTCACCGGGTTCGAGATATACTTTTCTGAATCCCTTCAACTCCTTTACCGGACGGGGAACCGAGCTCTCGACATCCTGAACGTACACCTGAACAATCTCGGAACCGGCTCTCGCGCCGGTGTTGGTTACCGCACATCTCACGGAGACGAACTCCGTATCACTATTGTGATGTACCGATACTGCAAGGTCATTATACTCAAACGTGGTATACGATAACCCATGACCGAAAGGATACAACGGCTGAATCCTTTTCGATTCGTACCATCGGTAGCCGACGAATATTCCTTCTTTGTAGTGAATATCGTAAACGTCCCGCTTTTTCTCCTCCTCGTCATTCCAGCCGTCGTAAAGAGATTCGCCTTCGGGGATGTAGCCGAACCCCGGAGAATCTGAGAATTCCTTCTCGATCGTGATCGGTAGTTTGCCCGAGGGATTCGTTTTTCCGGCGGTGATCTCCGCGAGCGCGGTGTTTCCGTTTTGTCCTCCGTACCAGGCATAGATGATCGCTTTCGCTTTATCGTCCCAGCCGGTCATTCTAATACCACTGCCTGAGGTGACGATAACTATCGTGTTCGGATTGTTAGCGACACACGCGAGTGCCCGCTGTTCCTGATTGTCGGGCAATGCAAAGGGTCTGTCCCACCCCTCGCTGTCGAATGTCCCGACGTTGCACAGCACGACATCGGCGGACTGGATCTGCGCCGGCGTAGGATCGGCAACGTATGTTATACGGTCGCCGAACTCTTTTTTGAGAGCATCGAGCATCGTGACGTTGTTGTAACCCTTCACCTCGGCGGCACCACCGCCGACAGCCATTTTTTCGACATACTCCCCGGTGAGGAGTATACTTTTTACTTCTTTTTCCAACGGAAGGATATTGTCCTCATTTTTAAGCAGAACGATTCCTTCGCGTGCGGTTTGCAGCGCGACCGTTTCGTGCTCCGGATATTTTTCATAATAGACGGGTTCTTTCTTCCTGCCGTGGAGTTTCATTGCAAAGTAAGTGCAGAGAATGCTCAATACCATCCGGTCGATATCCTCGACTCTGACTTTCCCGTCCTCGATGAGAAGATGTGCATCCTTCAAAGCGATTGCGTATGGCATTTCAATATCCTGGCCGGATGCGGCAAGCTTTTCCCCGTCCGCTACCGACCACCAGTCGGTCATGACAAGCCATTTAAATCCCAACTGCTCTCTCAGCAGGTTGCTTATTACATACTTGCTCTGTCCGCACCATTCGCCGTTCAGTTGATTGTATGAGGTCATCACTGCTCTCGCACCCGCATCGATGCCGGCTTTGAACGCGGGCATGTAGATCTCATGCAATGCCCGTTCATCGACGATCGAGTTGCTCTTGCGTCTGTAATAATCGGTGTTGTTCGCGACAAAGTGTTTCAGTGTGGCGACAACGCCGGTGCTCTGTACGCCTTTGACATATCCGCTTACCATCCGTCCGGCTAGAAACGGATCTTCTCCGAAGTACTCGAAATTTCTGCCGCATTGAGAGTGGCGGTAAATATTCATACCTGGACCGAGCAGTATACCGATACCGCCTGCTCTGCATTCCTCCCCGATTGCTTCCGCATATTTGTACGCGAGGTCCGGATTCCAGGTGGCGGCTAATAATATCGCGCACGGGAATGCAGTGGACTTTTCGGGTCCGTGCATCGATAAGTCGACGCCGAGAAGTTCATCGATGAGACGTACTCCCAGTGTGGCATCGGCCATCTGTACTTCATCCAATCCCAGCCGCTCTATAGGACGGATGAAGAACATCCTCTCGCCGCCGACGTAC
>SL_3KL_010_SEDDRAFT_10003573_pt1 | contig 14103 bp, 7 predicted proteins | sample SodLakKL_010_SED_2_FD_10381 | JGI IMG/M metagenome (IMG submission 10381)
TCAATGAGCAGAAAAATTACATCATTAACATTGGAACCTGTAGCACCTGTTTTGATTAATCCCCCCACCTTCTCAAAGTAATGATAGGAATCGTTGTTTGATATGAAAGTTTGGATGTCTAACCCATAAAGGTCTTTTCCATCCCTGAAAACAAAGCCGTCTGTTACCGCTCCAGCAGCATCTGTTGGTCCGTCATCTCCATCTGTGGCGAATGAGACGAATAACACATTCTGCATCTCCGCAATCTTTATCACCATTCTTAAGGTTAAATCCAAATTCCTGCCTCCTAAGCCATCACCAATTACATTGACAGTTGGTTCTCCACCAAAGATCAAACAAGCTGGTTTGTCAATCGGATGGTTATGGGCTATCTGTGTTTGCAATATGCTGCGAATAAAGTTAGCCACATGTTCTGTAAGACCAGTTAAGTGTGTTGAAACAATGACTGTGTTATAACCCAAAGCGGTTGCTTGACATCGTGCTGCTTCTGCGGCGATAAAATTTGTTCCCACCAGATGGTTGTGTACCCTGTCAGATGGTAACTGACCAGGTTTCGGCGTTTCTTGAATTTTCCCCTCACAGCCATTCTGTAAGACGGTAAGAATACTTTTAGGTATTTTTTCTTTGATTTGGTATTTTTTCAGAATGCTTAGTGCATCATCAAATGTGGTTGGATCTTCAACTGTTGGCCCAGACGCAATCATATCTAATGGGTCACCAATGACGTCTGAAAGGATCAAGGATTCAACGAATGCTGGTTTTAACCTTTCAGCAAGGTGTCCTCCTTTAACCCGGTCAAGGTGTTTACGGAGTGTATTGATTTCGTTGATGTCTGCTCCACAATTGAGCAATACTTGCGTCATTTGCTGTAATTCATCTAGTCTAACGCTTTCAACTGGATCCATGAAAAGCGCAGAACCACCACCTGAAATGACAACAAAGACAAGATCTCTCTCAGTAAGTCGTGGCAAATCCTTCATAATTGCTTGTGTGCCTGTTACCGATGCAGTTGTGGGAATCGGGTGTCCTCCCAAGTAGACGGTGAGGTTATCATAATTTTTCTGTTCTGCTTGGAATTTGTTGTCTTTTGTTATAACGCTTGCGGTTATCACGAATGTGCCCAATTTATCAAGCACAGCTTTCGCCATCTGTACTGCAGCTTTTCCAAATCCAATCAGGAAGCCGCGGTCAAAATCGTTAATATGAATGAGCTTATTGCCAATATGAAGTTTGTCACCATCAAGATGGATATTCTCATAAACACAATCATACGCATCAATGGACTCAACCACCTTCGCAAGAATTTCGCAAGCATCTGTACCTAACTTATTGTTCCTTTTGAAAATCCTGTTCATAAAGACATCTGACTCAAAGCCGGATTCTTTCGTTTTCATAGCGATAAACCTCAACAAATCAAAAGATAATTGTCATATAAGTGATTGTTTAGTCAAATTATAAGGTACAATAGCCGATGGTGAAATGATAAAATTTACATCTAACCTGATTTAATAAACTAAACAACTTACTTGAGGAGGAACACGTGGATGAAGTATTGACCGGTCTTTTGAGGCCAAAAAGTATTGCAATAGTTGGAGCCTCGTCCACACCGGGGAAAATTGGCCATACTGTTGTTAAGAACCTGCTTGATAGTGGCTACGAGGGTGGCATTTATCCTGTCAATCCATCTAGCGATGAGATTCTCGATCTGAAAGTTTACCGATCTGTACTTGATATACCAGGATCTGTTGACGCAGCGGTCATCACTGTTCCTGCAAAATTTGTCAACAACATCGCCAAAGAATGCGGTGAAAAAGGTGTCAAGGGCTTAATCGTTATTACATCAGGTTTTAGTGAAGTTGGCGAGACAGAAATGGAAAAAGAACTTGTCAACATTGCCCGCTCTTATGGGATGCGTGTATTAGGACCAAACGTTGTAGGAACTTTGTCAAACTCTGATAAATTGAATGCTTCCTTCGCACCCTTCCTCCCGCTGGATGGGTCAGCGTCATTGGTTTCTCAAAGTGGTGCGTTGCTAATTGCGATCGATGCGATTACTTACACCCGTAGAATTGGATTTGATAAGTTAATTTCCATTGGAAACATGTCTGATGTTAATTTTAGTGACATGGTAGCCTGGCTGAATGATGATGAAAATACAAAGTGTATTACCTTTTATATTGAAGGGCTCAAGGATGGCCGACGCTTTATCAAAGAAAGTCTAAATGCAACCAAACCCATCGTTGTTCTCAAAGCAGGCGTGTCTGAACATGGCGCAGCAGCAGCAGCTTCTCATACTGGATCACTGGCAGGGGCACAAAAGATTTACAATGCTGCATTTGATCAAGCAGGCGCAATTCAAGCTACAGACTTAAGCGACCTTTTTAATTGCACATTAGCTCTTTCGTTGCAGCCACCCATGTACGGTGAAAACCTTCTTATCATCACCAATGGCGGTGGTGTTGGGGTGTTGGCAACTGACTCAGCTGAATTTGCAGGCGTCCCATTAAATTTTGCTCCAGAATCCGTCCAAGAAGAACTCAAGAAGCATATGCCAGATTTTGGTTCAGCAAAGAATCCTGTTGACCTAACAGGTATGGCCGGGACCGATTGGTACTATGATTCAACAAAATTTGCCTTTGCACATGATTGGGTGGATGGTCTGGTCGTTTTGTATTGTGAAACCGCGATGACCAATCCGATGGAAATTGCTAAATCACTACATAAAGCTATAACAGAGACTGGTATCACCGATAAGCCAATTACTATATCGTTTGTCGGTGGCGAACGCTCTGAAGAAGCCATGCAATGGCTGGTTGAAAATGGTATTCCAGCTTATAACGATCCTGATCTTGCCGTTAAAGCAATGGGCACATTACGGGATTATGCCAGACTTCAAGGCCTGAAGAAAGAGTCAGCACAAAAAAGCTATGAGGTCGACAAAAAGACCGCATTAGAATTGATCGAAAAAGTTCGGGCTGATGGAAGAGTAAACATGACGGAGATTGAATCCAAGCAAATCTTTAAGGCCTATGGATTACCCGTAGTTCAAACATCTCTGGCCACCAGTGAAGATGAAGCTGTAACCAACGCAGAAACTATTGGGTACCCGGTTGTGATGAAAATTGTCTCACCCGATATTCTCCATAAATCTGATGCAGGTGGCGTCAAAGTTGACCTCAATAATGAAGATGAAGTTCGGAAAAGCTACCGTGAGATATCAGAAAACGTAAAAGCATACAAAAAAGATGCTGATATCCACGGGATATTAGTTCAAGAGATGGCACCATGGGGGACAGAAACAATTGTAGGCTCAGTTAATGACCCCACGTTTGGACCAACCGTGATGTTTGGTCTAGGTGGTATTTTTGTTGAAGTATTAAAAGATGTTACCTTCCGCGTTGCCCCCATTAACGAAAAAGAAGCAAAGATCATGCTTGATGAAATCCGAGGCGCACCCATTCTTGATGGTGCCAGGGGTGAAGCACCACGAGATAAAGCAGAACTAGCCAAAATTTTATCCAGATACGCCTTCATGGTCACTGATTTAGATGAAGAAATCCAAGAATCTGATGCAAACCCAATCCTTGTTTATGAAGAGGGTAAGGGTGGTAAAGTTGTCGATGCTAGCATCATTTTAAAAGAAAAGTGATTTTCTAGATTATAACTTCTTAATAAAGCCACTATGATCAAATTCCCATAGTGGCTTTTTTATGTTAAGTTTTAGTTTGCCTAAACAACTTGTTTTTTATCATTTCCAAATCAAAATTTTAATTCCTGCTAATCAGTGACAATTACGCAATCTGATCAAATTTAATCAATGATTTGTAATCCTCCACTGCACCCCGGTCAAAACAACATTGAAGAATCTGTTTTCCCAGATCGGACAATTCATCCCAAACATAATCCCGTAAAACTTTATGGAAAAAATCATACAATATTTCTGCACCTCGATCATATGCTTCTTCACCAACTTCAGGCTGAGTATCCACTGCAAAAAACCATCGGGAAAGTAATCGTCCCTCGATATTGATTTGGTGAGGATATTCTCCCAATAATGCACACCGTGCAGGCCTAACCTGATCGATTGTAAATCGAGCGTTTCCGCGACGGGCTAAATATTCACGCATCAGCCATTGCGGCATGAAACCCACCTGCCAAGCTCCAACATGCTGATTAGGTGTAAGCACATAACATGTGTTTGGGCTTGAGAGAATTTGATCCAACAAATAGTTCGCGTGAATCGTTCGTTTACCAGTCGCAAAAGCCCAATAAGAGCCAACCCCTTCTGTTGACAATCCAGTCGATTCAACAATGCTGGGGTTATCATATCCACGAGGAGAGGCAAGTCGCCAAAGCCAGGCTAATGCGGGCGGTAAAATATGGAAAAAACCAACAATGCCATAAGTTGGTCGTTCTAATGTGCATGGGGGCGTTCGAATGCCAAAAGATCGAATATCAACTTCAACAGGCTCGTTGACGACATTTTGCATAATGCGCCGAGGCACGACCACCCTAGGGTTTGGACAACGCTTGTTTGGTTCATCCATAACATGATCCCATATCATTGCAATCCCATCTGGGGCAGCATTAATATTTAGAAAAAGAAGGGATTCTTTCGGCTGAGCGGTAAGACGTTCAAGGTTTAGATCCGTTCCATATTGCTGAATATGATTGGTTCTAACAAACCAAGCCTCCTCTGCATCGACCACAACTAACTTCCCATTTCTTTGTATGCTCGGATGGCAAAGCCCCATATCATCCGTAACGGGATGAAGCGTGCAGGTTCTAGGTTGTTCGTGTAAACGTCTTTCGCCTGTAACCAGGTTTTCGCCATAAAGTAAACGCCCATCATCTTCTCGATGGGGGTATTCGAGCATTTCACTTTTTCCTGCTCCGCTAGCCCCTTCATGCATAAAGGTTACAGCGTTATCATAAGGGGTAACAACCCGGACTGTTGAGCAATGGGTTGTCAACCATCCTTCTTTTTCTCCTTGGTTTAGAAGAATACTGTAAGCTGCTTTCTTAGCACTCGGTCCGGGGTAAAGGCTATAGGAGAAGACTTCATGCATCCCAGGCTTCCGATAATGTACAACAACCTGTTTACCTTTAAGGTCAGTATAACGAAAAGTTGGTGCTACATAGATAACGGATGATGGGTTAAAATCGTCAGGGATATCCTCATAAGCAATAATTCCTTGCAACAACGCCAGACCAAACCCAAAAAAGCCTGCATTGGCAGGTGCCACCACCAGGGCATCCTTCCCCATCCCCTTTTTCCCTGTGTAGTAGCCATAGCAAACCAGGTGGTTTTCTTTCAGCCAATCAAATGTCCGTTGACGTAGATCATGGAACGGATAGCCATAAACTTCTTTGAATGTCATGTGATCAGTCGGTTCATCATCACCAATCAACATGGCATCAGGATCACGACGACGCATATAGGCGGATGGGTAGTTTGCTGCTATACCATTTCGAACACGTACAACTGTCGCATCAATAACCTTGCTAAAGGCGGGCACATCATAAGAAACCTCAAAGGTTTTCCTGCTAGCATCACCGCAAGCTAAATCAAATAGTTCTTGGGTTGTGCTAACAATTTTTACATTAGGATTCTCAGCAAAAACTGCAGCTAATTCTTCAGGTGGATGATAACGTCGCCAATCTCTTTTCATATTTGCCTTTCCGTAGCTGATAATTAGGAATTAATTAAAACGGTGTTTCCAAAGTGTAAATAAGAAAATGCAAAATCACTTGACTCTAACCTTTGGATGCCATTATTGAAACATTCTCATTTTTTGGTAAAGCTGGCGCCATCATTTTTTCAACTAAGTCGGTTGTCAATGAGCGAGGTCTTTCAATGCTCAAACCTAAGGCTCGTGCCCAAACAGCATGAGCTGACAAACCTAACAAACGGCTGGCACCAAATAACACGGTACAGAATTCAGCCTGCGTGAGCCCATAATGGTATTGCAAGGTCGCACTAATTGCATCAACGTTTGGATACGGATTATTGACCTTGCCTGTATTCTGTAAAACTGTGGGAATAACTTCAAAAACCCGCTTAACCAATGAAAATAATGGATCCTCTGGCATGTGATGTTCAGCAAATCTGTATTGGGCCGTGAACCTGGTGTCAGTTCTTCGAAGCACGCCATGTCCATACCCAGGTATCACCTTTCCATCTTTTAAGGTTTGGATCGCGAATTGTTCCAATTCTTCGTGTGTTGGCAAACCACGATAACGTGATTTCAATTCCAACAACCAACGCAATGTTTCTTGGCTGGCTAAACCATGTAAGGGACCAGCCAGGGCGTTTAAACCCGCTGAACATGATAAAAACAGATCAGAGAGGGTTGAATTAACCAGGTGTGATGTGTGGGCACTTGCATTTCCGTTTTCTTGATCAGCATGCAATGTCATAAAAAGACGGCAGAGATCTTTGTATTCCTCATTGGTGCCCTTTCCAATCATGTGGGCAAAATTCGCACTCCAATCCAAACTAGGATCAGGCTCCGTAATCTTGCCTCCGCGGTATTTAATGTTATAGATGGTCGCTGCCAGCGTTGGAAGATTGGCTGTCAAGTTTAACGCGTCTTCCAGCATCGGTCTCCAGTATTCATACCGGGATATGCCTTGATGGTAGGCTCGTGCAGCTGCTGAAGAAGGTTGCATAGCTAATATGGCTTGAGAGAAAAGAGTCATCGGATGTGTGTCTTCAGGCATTGTTTTTAGTAAATCAATTACATAGCCGGGTAATCCCTGGCACTCCTGCCACATCGCCTCGACAGAAAGAGCATCCTCCAATGTAGGGAATTCATCAACTAAAAGCAAATAATACAGACCCCCTAATAGTGGATAATCCGTATTTTCAGCTTTTGGTAGCATCGCCAACAATTCATCGATCGAATAACCACGAATTAATAACCCCAAATTCGGATCAACATGAGATATTTCTGTAATCAATCCAAATATTCCACGCATGCCGCCATAAAGCTTTGAAACCGTAACTTCGCCAATTGGTGTTGAACCATATTGGGCAAGCAAATTGCTTATTCGACGACGCCATGATGGTAATTGGTCTGCAATACGATCTTCAAATGCAATCTTATTACTCATAACTCTCTTGGCAACAATTGTGTCTTCTTGGGTATAACTTGACATATCACCTCATTCTTCTCGTCTGAGATTAAAAATTTTCTAATGAGCATACACAGCTCATAGATTTATTACTTCGCAATTATTGGAAGTCGGTTTTTGGACGTGTGGTGGTGTAACCTAACAAACTTGATACTTGCTTAGCTGTGCGAGTACAAGCTGATGTTATTCTGCTTAATTTTTCTGGATTGAAGCGCTGTGTAGGACCCGAGACTGTCAAAGCCGCAATCATTTTTCCCCGTTGGTTAAATATCGGCGCTGCTATACCAGATGCGTCGACTGTCCATTCTCTGTGACTGACGGCATAACCTTGAGATCGGATTATTCTCATTTGCTCGTGCAATTGTTTTGAGTCTGTGATGGTGTAAGGTGTTAAAGGATCTAATTCAGTGTCATTAAGAAACTTCTTACGGTCTTCATCTGACATATAAGCCAAAAATAATTTCCCGGCTGATCCTGCATACAGAGGAATATTCCGCCCTACTCTGGCAACAACCCGCACATTTTGATCACTCTCAAGCCTTTCAACACAAACTCGATTGTTACCTTCCAAAACATATAAGCTAACTGTCTCACCGGTCATGTGCTGTAATTTTTGAATAAATGGAAATGCCAACCTTCGAATATCTAAAGTTGCACTGTAAACCTCTGCCCAAGCAAGGACCTTACCTGCCAGAGCGTATTTGTGTGTTTCATGATCCTGTACCAGCAATCCGAGTTCTTTCAAAGATGATAGTATCCTCCCTGCAGAGCTGGAAGATAACCCAGTCAAGCGCGCAATTTCTCGAACCCCAAGATAAGGTTCGTCCTGTGAAAAGCAATCTATTATTTTGATTGCCCGTTCAAGAATTGGAGATGGTTTACTCATATCACCTTTACTTGTCCCTATATTCGGGACACTGTTCCGATATTTATGTTAGGATGATTATAAATATAAGTATTTAGTATTGTCAATAGCAATTTTCAACAAAAAAACAACCTTAATAATCCATTAACCTCAGGGCATTTGTTCCCGGATATGATACTCATCTCAGTAATATGATAAGGAAACCCAATGAGAAGCAATGAAAATAACAAACCAGGTTGCGGGGAAAAGATCCAAAACCATCATGGGAAATTGTTAGTACCTGATCATCCCGTGATACCCTTCATCATAGGTGATGGAATTGGGAAGGACATCTGGAAAGCAACAAAGCCAGTTTTGGATACTGCTGTCGCGCTAGCTTACCAAAACCAGCGGCACCTTCACTGGTTAGAAGTCAGTTTGGATAAAGATAAACTCGATTTTAATAAGGCTCACCTGCTGAAGGAAGCAATCAAATCCTTTCGCGAATACTCTGTGGGGTTGAAGGGCCCCCTGGCTACACCTGTTGGAGAAGGTTTTCGATCTCTAAATGTAAGATTGCGTCATGAACTCGACCTTTATGTTTGCATGCGTCCCATCACTTATATCCCAGGCAGCCCATCCCCTGTTTGCCATCCTGAACGGGTTGATATGGTTATTTTTAGGGAAAATACTGAGGACATCTATACTGGCATAGAATTTGAGGTAGATACAAAAGAGAACCAAGCTCTATTGTCCTGGCTGAGGTCTAACTACCCTGATCAATACAATAAAATACGTTTTCCTCATAGCTCTGGGATAGGTATTAAGCCAATTTCCCGAGAAGGTAGTCAGAGACTGATTCGTGCTGCGATAAATTATGCTTTAAAACATCAACGCAAACGCCTCATGCTGGTACACAAAGGGAATATTATGAAGTTTACCGAAGGTGCCTTTGCTAAATGGGGTTATGACTTGGCTGAAACCGAGTTTGCTGCACAAGTGTTTACTCAACGCCAATATGAAGAAATAAAAATGGCTTCAGGTGAAGAAAACGCGGAGAAGTATCAATATAATGCCCTAAATGAGGGAAAAATAATTGTAAATGATGTGATCACTGATGCAGCATTCGAACAGACATTAACCAGACCAGAATTTTTTGACATTATCGCAACATCCAATTTGAATGGGGATTTCCTTTCTGATGCACTCGCAGCCCAAGTTGGCGGTCTGGGAATTTCACCTGGCGTAAACATCAATTTGGAAGAAAATATCGCGATATTTGAAGCGACCCACGGAACAGCACCATCCATCGCTGGCAAAGACATTGCCAATCCCTGCTCTTTGATCTTGTCTGGGGTTATGCTTCTCGAACATATTGGATGGGAAGAAGCAGCTGAACTAGTGCGACAGGCAATCACGGCAGTTTTACAAGATAAGCTTGTGACTCTGGATTTTTATCGATTATTGGAAAAGGCTACCCTGGTTTCAACAACAGGCTTCGGCCAGGCAGTCATCAAAAAGATGCACAATTGTTTCAACGAAACTAATACGATTGAGGCTTAATGTTTAATACTTTTTTTCATTCTGATAATCTTTACCATTTTATAGATTTACCTGGATATGGTGGGCATAAGCTGAATAAACTTCCATTTACCCTTCGGATTTTGCTCGAAAATGTACTCCGGCAATCACTTATGGAAGAAGAGAGGGATCTTTCCGCGTTGGCGGACGCTATATTAAATTGGCAACCAAAGGATCAGCAAAGAGCCTCAGTACCTTTCCAACCATCCCGTGTATTGCTTCAAGACCTGACTGGTGTCCCCTTGTTAACTGACCTGGCAGCGATGCGATCTGCAAAAGCTCGAATGGGTGAAGATCCAAAATCCATATTACCGAAAATCCCCGTTGATTTAGTGATCGACCATTCGCTCCAGGTTGATTACAATCAACAACCAAACCCAATGGAACGTAACATGGCTTTAGAATACCAGCGCAATCAAGAACGTTATCAATTATTGCGTTGGGCACAAGAAGTATTCCCACGATTCCGAGTGGTTCCACCAGGTAAAGGTATCTGTCACCAGATTAACCTTGAGCACCTTGCGACAGTAGCTTCCAAAGAAGAATTAAACGGAAAAGAATTTATCTATCCAGACACGGTATTCGGTACCGATTCACACACAACAATGATCAACGGATTAGGTGTTCTAGGATGGGGCGTTGGTGGAATTGAGGCCATTGCAGCCATGCTTGGAAAACCTTCTGAATTCCTCTTGCCAGACGTGATTGGCATATGTCTTAATGGTTCCCTACCAGAAGGTGCAACACCAACAGACTTAACCCTCAGCATTGTAGAAAAACTTCGAATGGAAGGAGTCGTCGGGCAGTTTGTTGAATTCTTTGGAGAAGGTTTACAGAGTATCTCTATTCCTGACCGGGCTATGATTGCTAATATGACCCCAGAATCTGGGGCAACGGTCATTTATTTTCCTGTTGATGATGAAGTCCTTTCTTATCTGAGATTAACAGGTCGAAGCCCAGGTAATATCGATCTTGTTGAAAGCTATTTTAAAAGACAGTTCTTATTTCGAGATTCATTCACGGCGAACCCAAATTTCACCAAAGTTATTGAAATCAATCTATCATCAATAAAACCAAGTTTAGCCGGCCCCTTCAGACCGCAAGACCGAATCGAAATCGGTAATCTCAAAGAAAACCTTATCGAGTCTTTAAATAAGAGCCGGCATGAGCAGGGATTTGCGATCTCAAATGACAAGATGGCCGATGAGGTGACCATTGATATCAAAGACCAACATGTGACTCTGAGACATGGCTCCCTCCTCATTGCAGCGATTACATCCTGCACCAATACATCCAACCCGATGGTGATGTTAGCTGCAGGACTGCTTGCAAAAAATGCAGTGAAATTGGGATTAAGGGTTAACCCTGCTGTTAAGTGTTCCCTCATGCCTGGTTCCCAAGTGGTAACAGCATATCTAAAAGCAGCCGATCTACTAAAACCCTTACAGACCCTTGGCTTTCAACTGGTTGGTTATGGCTGTGGTACATGTATTGGAAATTCGGGACCACTCGCTCCCGAGATACAAGCAGCACTAAAAAAACACCCTTTGATCACAGCTAGCATCTCATCAGGCAATCGAAACTTTGAAGGCCGCATTCATCCTTTAACTAGAGCCAACTATCTCGCCTCACCGCCTTTGATCGTAGCGTATGCCCTTGCTGGCAATATCAGTCTAAACCTTGAAAACGAACCTGTGGGTTTTTCTTCGAATGGAAAACCAATATTTCTAAAGGAAATTTATCCTTCAAACCAAGAGGTGGAAAACTTATATAAAGAGATACAACCGGGCTTGTTTTGCTCTGTCTATGAGAATATTTTTTCCGGTGATGAAATATGGGAATCAATTTATCCTGAAAAGCCAACTGAACTATTTAGGTGGGATCCAAGTTCGACATATATTACAGAACCACCATATTTTAAAGATCAGACAGGTGAAAGCAGCATCCAGAAGAATAAAAATATCAAAGGTGCAAGATTGCTCGCCCTCCTTGGAGATTCAATTACGACTGATCACATCTCTCCTGCTGGGGCAATTCCTTTAGAAAGTCCAGCAGGAAAATATCTTCAGTCAATGGGCATTGAGGAAAAAGATTTCAACACGTACGGTACACGGCGTGGAAATGACCAGGTTATGATTAGGGGTACATTCGCGAACATCCGGCTAAAAAATCAATTAGTACCTGAGCGGGACGGAGGATTCACTCGCCATTTTCCAAGCGGAAGCATTACAACAATCTTTGAAGCTGCAGAAATGTATCAGAAAGTGGGGGTACCACTGATCATCATCGGTGGTAAAGAATATGGCTCAGGATCCAGTCGTGATTGGGCTGCTAAGGGTCCAATGTTACTCGGCATTCGGGCGATTATTGCAGAAAGCTTTGAGCGAATTCATCGAGCAAACCTAATTGGGATGGGCGTTTTACCTCTGGAATTCAATCCGGGAGAAAATGCTGGCAAACTGGGATTGACAGGAGAAGAATCTTTTGACCTGATAGGTCTGAATCAGCTGAATATAAACAGCATCTGCCAGGTGCAGGTACATCGTGAAAACGGTCAATCATTTTCCTTCGATACGATTGTAAAAATTCAAACGAAAGGTGAGTTACAGATTTACTTGGCTGGTGGGATTTTGAGGGAAGCACTTCGTTGAAATGATTTTAAATATCAACAAAATTCTTGATACAATCAAGATTGTCAGGATCAAATCAAGATAAACATCAGTCGTACATTAAGATAAGCTGTGGACAAATTTCAATGATCGGTGTTAATAACCCAAAAAAATAAAAAGATGGATGGAACTACCAACAAGACCAATAACTTTCACACAGTTGCAGGTTGTTGTAAAATTAAATTAGTATCTAACTGAATACCATTGAGGAAAAACGATGAAAAATTTTATAATTGATATGGATGGTGTTTTAATCCATGGTAATGCCATCATCCCTGGTGCGGATGAATTTATCAACAGATTAATCACCCAGAAACGAAAATTCCTACTACTGACCAACAACCCGGTTTATACACCGCGGGACCTTGCTCATCGCCTGAATGAGAAGGGGATCAAGATCAAAGAGAACCAGATCTTTACTTCTGCTTTGGCGACAGCTGCGTTTTTAGGTCGACAACGTCCAAATGGAAAAGCATTTGTGTTAGGCGAAAGCGGTCTTACCCAGGCTATTCATGATATTGGATATATCATCACCGATATTAACCCCGATTATGTTGTTTTAGGAGAAACTTTAGCATACAACTTTGAGATGATCAAAAAGGCAATTCGCTTAATTCATGATAAAGGTGCTCGGTTTATTGCTACGAATCCCGATTCATCTGGCCCCAGCGAAGGCGGGCTTGTTCCCGCATGTGGTGCAATGGCTGCTTTAATCGAAAAAGCAAGTGGTGTTTCCCCGTTATTTATTGGAAAGCCAAATCCGTTGATGATGCGTACAGCATTAAACTACCTCAATGTTCATTCAGAAAACACGATTATGATTGGGGATCGAATGGATACGGATATTGTTGCCGGTATTACCAGCGGTATGGACACCATTCTCGTTCTCAGCGGCGTTACCAAGAAAACAGATATCGATAAGTTCCCCTATCTCCCAACATATATCAAGAACTCAGTTGCGGATATTGAACCTAAAGACTATGATGATTGACTGTATTAAGTGACCGGGTATAATATTTAATTATGACAAAAAAGACCATTTCACGAAGAAATTTTGTCAAACTTGCTGCATTAAGTGTAGGAACACTCGCGTTTCGACCAATGCTGGATGTGCCCCGTCAGACGACACAACCCAGATTGGTTCGTGTTAGCGGTACGGGCAGAGTAAAATCAATCAGCGTCCACAGAATGCCCAATGAGGAAAGCACCATCCTTTATCAACGCTCAAAGGATGACATCATCAATGTTTATGAAGAGATTGAGTCCGAACATGGACCAGAATACAATCCAATTTGGTACCGAGTTTGGGGTGGCTATGCCCATCGGAAGTGGTTGGTAGAAGTAAAACACGTATTAAACCCGCTCACTGATACAATCCATGAAGACGGACAGCTTGGTGAAATAACTGTTCCCTACACAAGAGCAATGATGTATCATTCACGTACAGGATGGGAACCGGTGTACCGCCTCTATTATCAAACCATCCATTGGATTCGCGACATCATCACCGGGCCAGATGGCAGACCCTGGTACCAATTGCAGGATCAATTGTTAAAAATCTTTTATGCCATACCGGCAGAGCACATGCGTGTGCTGGATGACTCGGAATTTGACCCGATTTCTCCCGATGTACCCCCAGGAGAAAAACGGGTTGAAATTTCTATTGCCAGGCAAATCCTAACAGCTTATGAAGGTGATACCAACGTCTTCCAGGTCAAGGTTTCCACAGGGTCGTTATCCTCTCGATTAAGTCAAACCCCACCCGGTGTATACAATATTGATCCAAAACACCCATCAAAACACATGGGAAATGGGCAGGTAACATCAGATATTTACGCTTATGAGTTGGTTGGTGTTCCCTGGAGCTGTTTT
>SL_3KL_010_SEDDRAFT_10003574_pt1 | contig 14101 bp, 9 predicted proteins | sample SodLakKL_010_SED_2_FD_10381 | JGI IMG/M metagenome (IMG submission 10381)
GGCAATTTCTGTAGTTCCACCGCCGATATCCACTATCATATGGCCGGTCGGTTCATGAACGTTGATCCCCGCTCCAATTGCTGCAGCCATTGGCTCTTCAACAAGATAGACCTCTTTTGCACCTGCGTGTTCAGCACTGTCACGTACAGCGCGTTTTTCAACATCCGTAATGCCACTAGGTACGCAGATTACCATTTGGCGTGTGGTTGAATACCAATTTTTTTTCACACTCTTGATCATGCCGCGAATCATATGTTCGGCAGCTTCAAAATCGGCAATTACGCCGTCGCGAAGAGGCCTAACAGTCCGGATATTTTTGTGTGTTTTTTCATGCATTAACCAAGCTTCCTGACCAATGCATACAGGTATGCCCAGGTTGTCAAAGGCGACGATTGATGGTTCGCTGAGTACAATACCTTTTCTCTTTGATGAGATCAGAGTGTTGGCGGTTCCTAAATCGATTGCAATATCATTATAGAACCGGTCAAAAAGTTTTCCTTTCTTTTCGGTTACCGTGAGTGCACCATTTCTTTTTTTGGGGAGTTCGACTACAGCAGATTCCATAATAATTTTTTGATTTAAGAACTTGATATATCCACATGTAGTTTGTTTAAAAAACAGTTGTGGCTATTGTAAAGAATGTTGGAAGGCTAATCTGTTACAAAAAAAAATTAAATCTTCAGATTCAGATTTAATTAATCTGTCTTACTAGTCCGTCAAATCCTCTCTCTGCAAGTTTTTCCTTGTCAGCCCTTGCGCTGCTTATACTATTATAGCTGCCATAATAGATCATGTAAACAATACGACTGCTGCCTTGTGGAAACCGTTGTTCAATGCGAACCCCGTCACCGATCGATTCTGCAAATCGTTCGGCATATGATAATCGATTATACTCACCGATCTGTATGGTATAGAGAGATCTGTTTAAATCTTCCGGTATGGTTCCGCCGGCTTCAATCAGGATAAGCTCTACTTCGGCAGTGCCGCGGTTTATCATTTCTATCTCTTCAGCTGCAGCTCTTGAAAGATCAATGATCCTGTTTCGGGCATAAGGGCCCCGGTCGTTGATTAACACTTCAACAGATTTATCATTCTCCAGGTTAACAACCTCAACTATGGTATTGAAGGGGAGGGTGCGGTGTGCAGCTGTCATTTTATTCTGGTCGAACCGGTCCCTGCTCGATGTGAGGCGTCCATGAAATCCGGGGCCATACCAGCTCGCTGTACCGGTTTGAAGGATTTCATTCACCTCAATTTCTTCTTCACTCTCAGTGGAATAGTAGGAATCACGGTCACAGGATGTAACCGTAAAGAGTAGTGCACATAGCAGAAAATATTCAAAAAGGTATTTGAGATATCTACTCATAGAAGCCCATTTAGACTTAAATTTAATCACAATAACGATAAATAGCACCTGTAAGTTCGGGGTATGAGGCTATAAATAGTAGTGAGAAGTGAGTAGAGAGTAGTGAGATGTAGATTTCGTAGATCGGAGCTAACCGTGAACCGCGAAAGCATGCTTTCGCAATGGTTGATACAATTTACCAAATCCTCAAGGGTAAAATAAGAAATGTCGTGATTAATTTTCTTAAGGAGAGAAAAAGAAGTACCGCGTACGGGATTTCCCCGTAGGGATCCCTTGGGGGAACCCGGCGCTACCCCGTGAAAGGGCGGCGTCCTAGATCTATGGACGACTAGGGAATGAAAATAGAAGTGAGATATAAATATTGAGCCATGAATTTTGTACCTCATCGCTCAAGACTAACCGTGTACCGCGTACGGGATTTGAACCCGTGCTACCGCCGTGAAAGGGCGGCGTCCTAGACCCCTAGACGAACGCGGCATACTAATAAATGGAATTCCGATGGGAATTCCCCGTAGGGATCCCACCTGGAGATCCCACGACCTCCGAGGCCGTTTAAGTGAAAATGGGAGCCCGATGGGAATTGAACCCACGGCCTCCAGGGCCACAACCTGGCGCTCTAACCGACTGAGCTACGAGCTCCATTTATCAGTACCGCGTACGGGATTTGAACCCGTGCTACCGCCGTGAAAGGGCGGCGTCCTAGACCCCTAGACGAACGCGGCATTTTTGTTTCAAAAAAGTTGTGCCACCACTCAAAGTGGTGGCACAACGTTTCTGCATCAATCCAAAAAAATTGAGGCGACAAGCGGATTCGAACCGCTGTACGAGGTTTTGCAGACCTCTGCCTAACCACTCGGCCATGTCGCCATCTATCTGTACGCCCGCAGGATTTCCCCAAAGGGATGCATATGGCAGAACCGTTCAAGCACTGCTTGCGCAATTGTACAGCGAATCTGTAATACAAAATACAAACATTACATTCAGAAACATTTACACATTCACATCAAAAAAATCACAGAACGCTTTCAAGCTGAGTACGCCCGACAGGACTTGAACCGCGCAAGCACTGCTTGCGCAATTGTACAGCGAGCTTGTAGTGCAAAATACAAACAGTACGCTCAGTAACATTTACACATTAACATCAAAAAATCACAGAACGCATTCAAGCTGAGTACGCCCGACAGGACTTGAACCTGTAACCTACTGCTTAGAAGGCAGTTGCTCTATCCAGTTGAGCTACGGGCGCCAATGAATATCGAACGTCGAACAGTTAATAAATCATGAATTAATAAGGTCTAAACGAATACCTGTTTTCTTATTTTGTCCGTAAATCAAAATTCGTATTTATCGGGCATAACGCGTGCAAAGCGTGACGACCCTTTTCAGTAATTCAATGTCGGGGAGACAGGATTTGAACCTGCGACCCTTCGCTCCCAAAGCGAATGCGCTACCGGGCTGCGCTACTCCCCGAGTTACTTAGAAAATCAATATTTCAACCTTCTGGAAAAGCATTTACTTGTAATGGGTAGCCCCAATAGCTAAATAATCCTATCGGTTACAATTATCAGTTTTTCCAAAGAAACCAAAGATAAAGGTTTTCAATTCTGAATGCAATTTGATTCAGCTAAATCTTTCTATTCTGTTTTAGATTGAAGTCCCAATTCCTCAATCAAGCCCAATCCGTATGCAGTTAACTGTATGAAACCTGCAATTGTTGCCATAACCGAAATTTTTATGTCTTTTTCTTTTCTTAAACAGTCAAAAAAAAGCAGTCCGGCATAGAGAAAGTAGAGGATAAAGCTTTTGGAGAGCACCGGCAGTGATAAAAGTATAAACAGAATGGAGAGTGGGATACCGGCAATAAATGCTACGGGTATAAAATGGATACCCTTTAACTCTTCAGGATAGAATCGATGAATATTAATACGAGCTCTTCCGAAAAAATGGAGCTGCTTGTAAAACTGTTTGAAATCAGTTCTGCGTTTGTGATAAACATAAGCATCAGGTATGAGGGCTGTTCGAAACCCATTTTTTATTATCCGGATACTGAACTCTATGTCTTCACCCATTCGGGTAATCTTGTACCCGCCGGTAGTCTCGTATACTTTCCGCGAAATTCCCATATTGAAACTTCGGGGATGAAAATTGCTGACCCGTTTTTCATTTCCACGAATCCCACCGGTTGTAAAAAAAGAGGTCATGCTGTAATTGATTGCTTTTTGCATGGCAGTAAACGAGGGATGAGCCTTGTCGGGTCCTCCCCAGCAATCTACAGGATTCAGTTCCAGGAATTGATTTACAGATTCAAAGTAATTTTCAGGAATGATGCAATCGGAATCAAATACTACAAAGTATTGACCGTTAGCTCTATCGAAGCCAAAATTTCTTGAAAATCCCTGGCCAGTATTCTCCTTGTAAAAGTAGTGTATGTCGAGCTGATCGCTATATTTTTCTGCAATGTGTTCACACTTCTCTTCAGAGCCGTCTTCAATGATGAGCACTTCAAAATCCTTAAAATTTTGACGGGTCAGGCTTTGAAGCAACTCGTCAATCTCATTGGGCCTGTTGTAAACCGGAACAATTACGGAATAAAGCATGTATGCATTTCATAGAGAAATTTTCGTTCTTTAAAGCTTATTAATATAACAACATTCTGAACCCATTCGATGAAATATCTATTGCTCTTATTAATGATCGGGTTAACAGCCGAATCAGTCTATTCTCAATCTATCTCCGTCTCTGCTGTTAACGAGCACGCCGGTTTTAGCCAATCTGAATTCCCCCTGAAGTCAGGGTCTCTCTCCTTTTCTGCCTCACAAATCTCTTTTGGCGACATTCAGCTCGTTCGTCCGTCAGCATGGTCTGTGTCACCGCAAGGGGAGAAGGTGGGTGTTTTAAAGCCCGATATTAATCTGAATATTCAGCTTTTGGAGTACTCAGGTGCAACACTGGCAGAAAAAGAACTGGATTTCTTTGATAGAGCTGATGAAACTCTGGCTATCTATCAGTTTGATGACGGCCGGGCCGTTGTGCGTGATAATGTAGCTAATTTTACCTTCTTTGGGCCCGATGCAGATCTGATCTACTCCGTTTCGAACAGCTCTCGAAGCCCGGATGGCGAGAGGGAATCGGAACTGGCAACTGACAGAGCCGGAAAAACAATTGTTCTGTATAACCCGGTAATATCATATGGAGCAACTTCAGGTTCGCGCGCCAGGGTAGTTTATGGAGAGGGGGATCACACCATCTTTTTCCGGGACGACTCAAAGAGAATTACTCAATTGAAAGTATCTCCTGATGGAGCCTTTATATCGATCCTTGCATCGGATGGGAGGAGTGACAAGGCATATCTTTTTGATCGTTTTGGAAACAAACTGTTTGAATCAGAGCTCGATCAGGGGCAGGCAGGTCTCACGGTGAGCAAGGGGGGAGAGTTTATTACAGCTTACTCCAGAGGCCGGGTTCAGGCTTTCAACGTGCTGACAGGTGAGAGGGTAGGGAGCTCTACTTCACGTAACCCCGTATTTTATGCATCATATATTCCGGAAGATGAGATTATCCTTGTATTAGGGGGCAACCTCAACGGAGATCTGATAACGGAACCCATGGCTTCGGCAATACACGTATCAAAGCGCCAGATTGCGCGTGAAGAGATTGGATTTTCACTCTCGGTTCTGAATACCGGTAATATTGATATTCATAGGGAGCAGTCGAATCGTTACCGCGTATCAGGGCTGAACCGGGAATTGAATATATCCACCAATTTCTAAAAAAAACACCACAAAAAAAAGCCTCCTGAAATGTTCAGGAGGCTTTTTTTATGCTTTTGCTTCTTGTTCTGATTCGGATTCAGAAGGCGAACTCTCTTCGGGTTCTTTTGCCTCTGCCTCAGTCCATTCGAAAGTAAGTCCGTCGCGCGACTTATTCATTTTAATCTTAATTACTGAATTGGGCTGATGCTCAACTCCCAGCAGCTCTTCGGCAAGAGGGTCTTCAACATACTTTTGTATGGCGCGTCTAAGCGGTCTTGCACCGAATTTGGGGTCGAAACCTTTCTCAGAGATAAAATCTTTGGCTCCTTTTGAAATATCCAGTTCATAGCCAAGGTTCTTAATTCTTGAGAATAGATCTTCAGCAAGAATATCAATGATTTTGAAAATGTCTTTCTTCTCGAGTGGGCGGAAAGTAAGTACATCATCAATCCTGTTCAGGAATTCTGGGTTAAACACTTTTTTGAGCGCATCCTGAATAGTTGATTTCATCTGTGCATAATCAAACGTGTCGCCAGTTTGACTAAATCCAATACCTTTACCCATATTTCGAATATCACGGGCTCCGATATTTGACGTCATAATGATTATGGTATTTCTGAAATCCACCTTTCTACCCAGNCTGTCTGTCAGAATCCCGTCATCGAGTACCTGCAGGAGGATATTGAATACATCGGGGTGTGCTTTTTCAATCTCATCGAGCAGTACCACGCTGTAAGGCTTTCGGCGTACTTTTTCTGTAAGAATACCGCCTTCTTCATAACCTACGTATCCGGGAGGCGCACCTACAAGGCGCGATACACTGAATTTCTCCATGTACTCACTCATATCGATACGAATAAGAGCTTCATCTTTATCGAAGAGGTATTTTGCAAGAACTTTAGCCATTTCGGTTTTACCCACGCCTGTAGGGCCGAGAAAAATGAAAGAACCAATTGGCCTGGAGGGGTCTTTGAGGCCTGCACGGGTTCGCTGGATAGCCTTGGTCAGCTTTACAATAGCTTCATCCTGGCCAATAACTTTTTTACTGAGCTCCTCCTGCATTTTCAGAAGTTTTTGGCCCTCTTTCTGGCTGATCTTATTCACGGGAACACCGCTCATCATTGCCACAACGGACGCAACATCCTCCTCCTCTACATCAAACACGATATGCTCAGACTCTTTTTCCCACTCTTTCTGAGCCTGTTCAAGTTCTTCCATCAGGCGTTTTTCGGTATCGCGAAGGCGGGCCGCTTCTTCAAAACGCTGCTTCTTAACCATGGAATTTTTTTCATGGCTGGTCTTTTCGATCTCATCTTCGAGTGTAAGTATATGCTCGGGTACGGTGATATTGGAGAGGTGAACCCTTGCCCCAACTTCATCAAGAGCATCGATAGCCTTATCCGGCAAAAAGTGATCGGTTACATATCTGTCGGTTAATTTTACACAGGCTTCAATGGCCTCTTTGGTGTAGCGGACACTGTGATGCTTCTCATATTTTCCTTTAATCTGATCTAAAATTTCCCTGGTTTCATCAACCGATGTCGGTTCTACCATTATTTTCTGGAATCGACGTTCCAGAGCTCCGTCTTTCTCGATAAACTGTCGATATTCATTAAGGGTAGTGGCACCAATGGCCTGTACTTCACCGCGGGCGAGTGCCGGCTTAAGCATATTTGAGGCATCCAATGACCCGCTGGCTCCACCTGCACCTACTATGGTGTGAAGTTCATCGATAAACAGGATTACATTATCCGTTTTTTCCAGTTCGCTCATTACCGCCTTCATTCTCTCTTCAAACTGACCGCGATATTTGGTGCCGGCAACAAGTGCTGCCAGGTCGAGGGCAATTACTCGTTTGTCGAAGAGAACTCTTGAGACTTTTCTTTCTATAATACGCGATGCAAGGCCTTCGGCAATGGCTGTTTTACCTACACCGGGTTCCCCGATTAATACCGGGTTGTTTTTCTTTCTTCGGCTCAATACCTGTGCTACACGTTCAATTTCTTTTTCTCTGCCGATAATTGGATCCAACTTCCCATCTTCAGCGAGTTGTGTAAGGTCTCTGCCAAAATTATCAAGTACGGGTGTTTTTGATTTTTCCATTTTCTTTTCTCGTGAACTTCCTGATGATTGTGACCCCCTGGGTGGTTGAGAAATACTTGCTGAGGTAGAACGGGCATCAGCCTGATCGGTGTCGCGTGTATTGCCCGAAATAATCATATCCAACTCTTCCCGAACAGCATCATATGAGACATTAAACTGCTGTAGAATCTGAGCAGCGATATTCTCTTCATCTCTGAGCAGTGAAAGCAAAAGATGTTCTGTACCGATGGTGTCGCTCTTGTAGAGTTTAGCTTCGAGGTAAGTTATACGCAGAACTTTTTCGGCTTGTTTGGTAAGCGGAATATTTCCAACGGTAACCGTTCCGCCTGTTCCCCGAACAGTATCCTCAATGGTTTTTTTAAGTTTAAAAAGGTCGCAATCCAAATTTCTGAGAATTCGTATTGCTACTCCGTCACCTAAACGGACTATGCCTAATATTAAATGTTCTGTGCCAATGTAGTCATGACCAAGGCGTAAGGCCTCTTCACGGCTAAACTGGATAACGTCTCGAACTTTGCTAGAAAAATTTCCCTCCATAACGGGACCTGAAAAGATTTGACTTATTAATTGATTACTGCAAGTAGTAACGAGCGAATTAAATGTTTAGTTCACCCTCTTCACGAAAGTAGTATGGTGTCTGTCGAAATGCAAACTTATTGGAAGAATATAAAGCGAAAAATGAGAACTCTACTGTTAAAATAGAGATTTTCCGGTCATTTCTTCGGGAGGGGTGAATCCCATTACTTTCAGAATTGTAGGTGCTACATCTGCCAGCCTGCCATTTTCCAATGCAATGTTCTCTCTTTCGCTTACAAGCACAATGGGAACCGGAGCGGTTGTATGTGCTGTATGTGGGCTTCCGTCGGGCTGTATCATGCAGTCGGAATTTCCATGGTCAGAAATAATCAAGACTTCGTAGCCATGTTTTTTTGCGGTTTCAATGATCGGCTCAAGCTCATGGTCGACGGTTTCGATAGCTTTAATTGCGGCCTCCATTACCCCGGTGTGACCTACCATATCGGGATTGGCAAAATTCATAATCGCAAGATGATACTGTCCGGATTCAAGGGCCTCGCACACCTTTGAGGATACCTCAGGAGCGCTCATTTCAGGCTGAAGGTCGTAAGTTGCAACTTTTGGACTGGGCACCATAATCCGGGCTTCGCCCGGGTAGGGTGTCTCTTCACCACCATTGAAGAAGTAGGTTACATGAGGGTACTTTTCCGTTTCAGCAAGCCGAAGCTGACGCAGGCCTTTTGAGCTGATAAATTCACCGAGAGTATTTTTCAGGCGTGCCGGCGGGAAGGCTACACGAACAAAACTTTCAAACGTTTCATCGTACGCTGTGAATGTGACATAGTGCAGATTGAGGGGCTCCGTTTCAAAAGGAATTTCAGGATCCTGAAAGAACGCTTTTGTTATTTGCCGGGCACGGTCGCCCCTGAGATTATAAAAAATTACAACATCGCCTTTTTGGATACGGCTGTTGGTTTCCGTTTCAACAATATGGGGAAGAATAAATTCATCCGTAACATCTTCATTGTAGCTCTGAGAAAAGGCATCAGCGGCATCTTTGACTTTTACCCCTTCACCGTGCACCAGGAGGTTGTAGGCTTTTTCGGTGCGTTCCCAGCGCTTATCACGGTCCATTGCATAGTAGCGGCCAATAACGGACGCCATGGTGCCGGTGCCGATTTGGTCAGCCTTGGCCTCAAACTCTTTCAGATATTGCGCACCGCCGTGCGGTGATGTATCTCTGCCGTCGGTAAATGCATGAACAAATGCGTTCTCAATGCCATGTTGTTTAGCCATCTCAAGAAGTGCGTAGAGATGATTATTATAGCTGTGAACGCCGCCGTCTGAAAAAAGCCCCATAAAATGGATCCTGTTTGTTTGAGCGGCTTTTTTAAATGCAGTGACAAGAGTTTCATTTTCGAAAAACTCGCCCTCACGAATGGATTTATTAATTCGTGATAGCTCTTGCCACACAATTCTGCCCGCGCCGATGTTGAGATGGCCTACTTCTGAATTACCGAATTGGCCATCAGGCAGGCCAACATCTTCTCCACCGGCCGAGAGTTGGGCGTGTGGATACTTTTTGAGAAGAGAATCAAAGTAAGGCTTGTTGGCTTTGTCTACCGCACTGACTTCCGAATTCTCGGCAATGCCGAAGCCGTCAATAATTACAAGAAGAGCTTTTTGCGGTGTATTCGCCACTGAGCCTAACGTTTACAGGTTGTTGACGTATCTGGTCAATCTGGATTTCTTTCTCGCGGCAGTATTTTGATGTAAAATACCTTTGGATGAAAGTTTGTCAATAAAACTGACAGTTTCATTCAAATGCTTTTCTGCTGTCTCTTTATCTGTGGCAGAAGTTACTTTTTTCACCAAGGTTCTCATTTTGGAACGTTTGATGTTATTTTGTTTTTTTCGTTTTTCACTTTGGCGCAATCGTTTGATTGCTGATTTATGCTGTGGCATAAGAAATTGGTTATTACGGTTGAATACTCGTTATCTTTAACAGACTCCAAAATTACGGGATATCAATTCAACTTACAAGAACGGATTGAATCTTAGCCTGAAAAAATTTATTTTAACTGTTCTCTGAAATGATCATAGTCATCGATGGGCCGGCCGGATCCGGTAAAAGTTCTACTGCTAAAGCAATTGCGAATCGTTTAAATATTCAATTTCTCGATTCGGGGGCGTTATACAGAGCACTAACATATCTCTGGTTAGCAGCAGGAAAGCCGGATAAAGCCGAATTCTTTGAAAATTTGCCGGAAACAGTTCTGCAAGCAGAGTATCGAGATCAGAACTTTTTCGTTCACTTAAATGGTGAGGATATTACAGAAAATATCCGCACGCAACTTGTTGCAAACCATGTGAGCGAAATCGCTTCCCACTCTCAGGCGAGGGATTTTGTAAATAATTTTATGAGAAACCTTGTTAAAAACGACACATATGTCGCCGATGGAAGAGATCTTGGAACAGCGGTATTTCCTGATGCTGACCTTAAATTCTACATGGATGCTTCAATTGATGAACGTGCAAAACGCAGGTTCAAAGAGATGAAGCAGTCAAACTCTTCTGTTACACTGGAAGAAGTTAAAGAGAATATTAAGGCCAGGGATCATACAGATCAGAACAGGAAAAAAGATCCGCTGAAAAAAGCAGACGATGCTATCACTATTGATACAACCGGTAAAACTTTTGAAGAACAGCTCAATGAAATGATTGCTGTGATCGAAGAGAAACTTAAACTGAAATCATAACTAAAAAATCCCGTTTCGAAAGTCGAAGCGAGGCTCTGTTTTAACACGTAACCTAAATGACTGAAGAACTAAAAAACGAAACCGTAAGCGAAGATGCCGAAACTGCTGCTGAGGTTGCTGAAAAAAAAGCTGCCGAAGAAGAAGTGGAAGTAATAGCTGAAGAAACTGCCGCTGAAGAAGATACACAAGAGAGCAATGGCGAAGTAAAAGAACTGCCAAAATTTACCGGCGAGATCGAAGGAAAAACGTACACCTTATCTGAACTCGAAGCCGCTTCTGAAGATTATTCTGATGAGGAGTTTCATGAACTTGCCGGAATGTATGAAAATACACTCAGCAAGATCGAAGAGAAAGAAATTGTAACCGGTATTGTAGTATCGGTTGATGAAAAATATGTCATTGTTGACATCGGATTTAAGTCGGAGGGTATTGTTCCGGCCAACGAATTTTCCAACAAAGTGCTTGCTAACCTGCAGCCCGGCGATGAAGTAGAAGTATTTCTCGACAGGGTAGAAGACCGAGAAGGCCAGCTTATTCTCTCCAGAAAGAAAGCAGATATTCTGCAAGCCTGGGAAAATATTGAGAAGGCACACGAAACTGGCGAAGTTATTGAAGGCTATATTCAGCGCAGAATTAAAGGTGGTATGGTCGTGGATGTGTTTGGAATCGATGCATTCCTGCCCGGTTCGCAAATTGATGTGCGTCCGGTTCGTGATTTTGACGCCTATGTAGGAAAAACCATGGAGTTTCAGATTGTGAAACTTAACATGCAGGCAGAAAACGTTGTTGTATCCCACAGAGCACTTATTGAAAGTGATCTCGAAGATCAGCGCCAGGAAATTCTCGAAACCATCGAGGCCGGACAGGTTCTTGAAGGAATCGTGAAAAACATTACCGATTTCGGTGTGTTTATTGACCTTGGTGGTGTTGACGGACTTCTCCACATTACCGACCTCTCATGGGGCCGTGTGGATCATCCGGAAGAGATTGTCAAGCTCGATCAGCGCATGAACGTGGCTGTTATCGATTTTGATGAGAATTCTAAACGTGTCTCTCTTGGACTTAAGCAGCTTCAGCCGCATCCGTGGGAAGAAATCAACGTGAAGTATCCGGAGAACCTGAGAGTACAGGGCCGGGTAGTATCTATCGCAGATTACGGCGCTTTCATTGAGCTTGAAAAAGGTGTTGAAGGCCTGATTCACATCTCTGAAATGAGCTGGACTCAGCATATCAAACATCCGTCGCAGCTTGTTCAGAAAGATGATATTATTGAGTGCGTTGTGCTCAATATCAACGAAGAGGAGAAGAAAATTTCCCTCGGCGTGAAGCAGCTTGAAAAAGATCCATGGGAAGACCTCGCAGAGCGTTATCCTGTTGGCTCAAGCCACAAAGGCGTGGTTCGTAACCTTACCAATTTCGGTGTGTTTATTGAACTCGAGCCCGGTATCGACGGTCTTGTACACGTATCAGACCTGAGCTGGACTGAAAATGTTGATCACCCAAATGAGGTTGTTGATAAAGGACAGGAGCTCGATGTTGTTATTCTTGCAATCGACTTTGACAACCGAAGAATTACACTGGGCCACAAACAGGTTCAGGATAATCCATGGGAAAAATATGCTGAAGAGTATGGACTCGGAGCTAAAGTAGAAGGAACCGTAACCAAAGTGACCGATAAGGGAATGTTCCTGGAACTGCCTTTGGGTGCTGATGCCTTTCTGCCGGCCGACAAACTAACTGAAAAAGTTGAAAGCTTGACGGACTCCTTTAAGGAAGGTGATAAGGTTACCGGCTTTGTTGCTGAGTTTGACGAGCCCAGCAAAACCATTGAACTCTCTCAGATTGAAGGTGATTTGAAGAAGTCCAAATCGAAGCCCAAAGCTAAAACTGAGGTGAAAAAGGATTCTGTCGAAACAGGAACTCCTACTCTTGGTGAAGTTTCGGGACTTGCCGACAAGCTAGCTGAAAAAGAGAAAAATGATAAGAAAAAAGAGGAGGAATAAACCCTCTATTTCTTACAGAAAAATTAAAAAGGCTCCGGTTCGGAGCCTTTTTTTTGGCCTGATATTTCTGAGTTGGATGCGTAGCAGCTGTTCTTAATATACTGTTGCTCTATAATTAGCGTGAGTTCGAGAAAAGAAGAGAGGCTCAAATAGTCCCCCTTTAAAGGGGAGAGGCTCTTAAGAGCCGAGGAGGGGTGGCCCTCTAAGTGTTGAATTAACTCAAACATTCATTATTTGACTTCGAATTCACTTCTTTTCATCCCCCATTGCCCTCCGTCAGCCGACGGAGGGACACTCATTAATTAGCTTTTATATCGATCAAAGCTCATTTAACCGTGCTTATTTGTCCTGAAAAAAGAAAATGATGTTATCGGCACTTTCTGTGCTGCTCCTTACCTTTTTGTTCATCTCTTTATTGTAGGAGTAGGCAATATTTCTAATTGAGTTTAACTCTTTATTGTCTTTATACCTGATTTGGATTGCGCTGCCCCCCGGCACCAACTCATCGAGAGCCAATTTAAGCTTATCGTACTTAGATTTAGTTTTTCGTGAAACACGAATTTTTGTTCGTGGAACCAATCTTACTTTCATACTTTCATATTAAATTGGTTATGTGGTAAACTGAATATGATTCAATAAATAAAAATAAAGCTTTAAAAACTTTCAAAGTCAATAGTCTTGATTAAATCATCGAGAAAGTTTTAAACACTTTAATAGTGATATTGAAATTACAATTGAAATATTATCCATTGTGAAATAGGCAAAAAAAAGGCGACATATGAAGTATATATCGCCTTTTAAATGAGTTTGTATTAAAACAACACTAAGGTACTTGTACTGTAGAAAGTATCTTGGATACAATATCTTCCGGAGTAATATTCTCAGCTTCTGCTTCAAAGGTGGGTATTATACGATGCCTGAGTACATCCATGGCAACAACCCGTACATCCTCAGGTGTTACATAAGCCCGGTGTTCCATGAAAGCGTGTGCCCGGGCTGCCAAATTCAGATTAATGGATGCCCTTGGCGAAGCGCCGTAACTGATAAGTTCTTTAAGGTCAGCCAGGTTAAACTTCTCAGGATAACGGGATGCAAAGATCAGGTTCACAATGTACTTCTCAACCTTTTCATCGGTATAGATCTCATTAATCACCTCTCTCGCTTCAAGAACTTTGGAAGCGTTAACAACTGCTTTAAGCTCAGGTTTATTACCGGTTTTTGCCATTCGCCGCATAATTTCCAACTCTTCGGATTCACTAGGGTAACCGATTTTCAGCTTCAGCATAAACCGGTCTACCTGTGCCTCCGGTAAATTATAGGTTCCTTCCTGTTCAACCGGGTTCTGCGTGGCAAGAACCAGGAATGGAGCTTCAAGAGGGAACGTAGTCTCACTGATGGTAACCTGCTTCTCCTGCATGGCTTCAAGCAGGGCACTCTGAACTTTTGCCGGAGAACGGTTAATCTCGTCGGCCAATACAATGTTGGCAAAAATTGGCCCTTTTTTAACTTTGAATTCCGACTCTTTCTGGTTGTATATCAGGGTTCCAACCAAATCGGCCGGCAGCAAATCAGGAGTAAACTGGATTCGCTGAAATTTCGTGT
>SL_3KL_010_SEDDRAFT_10003576_pt1 | contig 14098 bp, 11 predicted proteins | sample SodLakKL_010_SED_2_FD_10381 | JGI IMG/M metagenome (IMG submission 10381)
GAGGAGTCGGTCACTATCCGGTCGGCCGAGGCCATATCCATCAAACCGCGCCGGAGCGTATTATCTTCCAGCAGACGGATCCAGTTGGAGGGGCGTCCGTCCCGGCGGCGCAAAAAAGTATCGGCCATTTGCAGCGTGCCGGAACTCATCCCGTCACTCACCAAAAAAATGACATTCTTTGTTTTTCCACTTTGGCGGATTGCCTCACAACCTCCGGCAACGGCCACTCCCGAACCAAGTAATAACGTTGACAGGGCTCCGGTTTTTAAGAATTCTCTTCTGGTTTGTTTACTCATAAAATTACATGCTTTGGTTTAATTGAATATTGATATACAAATTTTTGAATTTGTTTTGATGCCAATTTGGGGTTTGAGCAGTTTTTAAAAATCAAAAATAGGACCTTTTATAAAACCGGCTCCAAAACGACAGCAAACTGTAATCTACTATTTTTATATGTGAATGTGGAATTCCGGACTTTAACGTTTTGTAAAACCGTATTAAATGAAAGAAACCGATGTTTTTTTAATTTTGTTTTCCCTGTTAATTTTCAATAATCGATTCCAGAATTTCACCATCCGCATCTTCCATCACCAGGCCCAGAATTCTGGCTGCAGTTGGTGCAACCGAACGATTATCTACAGCACCAAGCTCCACTCCGGATCGAACTCCATGACCCGATGCTACAAAAATGGTTTTCATTTCTGAAATATCACTGAGGTAGCCGTGGGTGCCGCGAACCCGGTCATGATCTTGAATATGGTTTTCACCCACCACAGCATTGCCAAATGAAACATGTTGTGAGGCATTAAGCACCAGGTGCCCCATATTCTTATTGTCCTCCGGTTGTGGCAGGCCATATTTGTGATATTCATCAGGCCTTAACACGTGGGAAATCCCTTCGGCTCCGGATAAAACGGATCTGGCCTTTTCAAGATCTTCTTCTTTGGTTTCCGGGTTGAGTGAAAACACCATGGCACTCCCACCGTTCGAGACCGCATAAACCTTCGCATCTGTTACATTTCCGTTTTCATCGGTTTCGATCAACCCATTCTTATGCAGTAAAATATTGGGATGCACTTCTCTGGTAACATTCATAAAACCGTGATCCGACACCAGAAATATTGTCGTCTGCTCACGAATACCGGCCTTATCAAGAGCATTCAAAATCCGTTGTACATGAGAGTCCGCCAGAGTCAATGCCGTAAAACCGGGATGGGTCCCCTCGCCATATTGATGATGTGTTCCGTCCACATTTAAGAGGTGAAAGAGCATTAAATTTGGTTGATGATTCAAAATCAAATGTTCGGCTGCGGCCGTCCAGATTTCATCCCGGTTTAAAATGGTTCCCGATCGAAAAGTGGTATCCGTATCATCCTTCAGGATGCCGGCTTCCAACAGTTCATCCAGAAATTGAGGCGTTGTGTGCCTGATAGCACCGGGGGCATCGGGCAGGCTGAAATGCAGCGTTTCTGTATTACGTGTTACCGGCCAGTTCACTTCAGCTGTTATGAGGCCCGCCTCGTAAGCTATGTCATAAATAGCTGGATAACTGGTGAGTTCTGACCGGTCAAGATAACTGTACCGCCCCACTCCGCTATGGGTTCGCACAAACCGTCCATTTGTTAAAACACCGTGTTTATCTGAGAAAACTCCGGTTACAAGAGTGGTATGATTCGGCCAGGTTACTGTGGGAGTTGAAGGTATCATCCGGGTTGACCAAACGCCATTTTCAGCCAGCGAACGGATTGCAGGAAGCGGAAACCGGTCATCCCAAAGTGCCTGGGCAGGTACACCATCGATACTGATAATAACAACATAGGTATCCTGGCTTGATGACTGAGCTACAGACTCCTTTGCACCTGACCATAATTCTGTTGAAAAAAGAAACAAAGCCATTAACAATGTTAAGCGTATAAATCTCACGATATGAAATGATTTAGATACAAACTTAATTCTATGAGTAATATAAAATATTCATTTACAACTTCAGGGAGACTTTGCAGAACCTACCAGACGGTTTGGTTTACTGTCGGATGGGTACCTTAAAAGAGTATTTTAATCCGACTGTCCGGAAGAAGCAAAACACGAAAGCCGTTTTGTGTATGATTTCATATCCGCAAAAAAATGGCCCTGATTTGTTCAGAGCCATCTTTTAAGAACATTCAATATGACATAGAGATTATTCCACAGAATGAGATTTAATCACAGTCAGAGCTGATTGAGTATCATCGGAATAGGCAGTGGTTTGATACGGCATCATCACACCATCAGATTCCTGCCAATCTTCGGAAACGGTTTTGACAGTTACCCGCTGTCCCTGTTGTGGGTCGAACTGGCGGTAAGTGGTAATGGCGGGCAGCGATGTATTCGGATCGAGGTAGAGATTCAGGGTGATCTCGTTATTAATGCGAATATGCGCAAACTCCGCACCATCCATTTCAGCCATACCAAGATATTCTGCATCAAGGGATTCTCGGTTTAATGCCAGGTAGAGATGATTTCTGTAAAATTCAGCCATGGCCTGTTCCTTCTCGGCGGGCGGCATTGGCATTTCATTACCACCCATACTGATTGTACCTTCGCCGTCAACAATCTGCATGGTTACCTGCCCCATTGGTGCACTCACTTCGGAAATCAGTTTTTCATCCTCAAAGTTTACGGTTTGTTTTATACCAATCACAAGTTCACCCTGAGGGGTTTGAATGGTGTTATCGGCTTCAAAAACCAGATCTCCATCAAGTTCACCACCGGGAAGAGCTGCATCTGCCATTCTGTTGAGCCACTCTTGACCGGCTTCGGTATCTCCGGCTGTTATCTCCTCATCATCGCCGGGTTCGGGAATCGATATATCCACTTCGTTCACTTCACCGAACTGTTCAAGCTGATCGCCAATTTCCTCACCGTTGCCCACAACCAGAATTTGCAATGCATCGGGCCGTAAATATTTTTGGGCCACTTCCTGCACATCCTCCATGGTTACGGCCTGAATTTCTTCCACAAGCCTGTCGAAAGAATCGGGGTCGAGACCGGCATAATCAAAACTCATTCGTTCATTAAGCACACTCGCACGGCTGTCGTACTCAAAAACAAGTGAGTTTAAAAAACGGTCTATCGTATCATTCAGTTCATCCTGAGAAACCGGTTCATTCTGCAGCCTTCTTACCTGGTCAAGTATTGCGTTGATGGCTTCGGCTGTAGTTTCGCTGCGGGTCATCACGCCGGTGTAGAACATTCCGGGATAGAAGTTTCCGCTGCCATATTGGCCAAAAACCGAATAGGCAAGCCCCATCTGGCTCCTTACAATTCGCATCAGCCGTCCTGAAAAACCGTCACTCAAAACCCGGTTCATCACCTGAATGGCCGCATAATCGGGATTATCGCGCATGCCGCCGATGTGTCCCATCATCACAAAACTCTGATTCACATCGCGTTTGTCAACAAAATTTACCGAACTGATGAAATCGTAATCGATTTCAGGAAAATCCAGTTCGAGTTCTTGTCCGGCCGGAACCGATTCAAAAGCTTCACTCAGTTTTTGCTTCATCTCGCCGGTTTCAAAATCGCCGATTACACCAATCATCATGTTCTCGCCCACGAATGATTTTTCATGAAAATCAACCAGATCATCACGGGTGATATTGTCGATGGTTTCATATTCTGTGGTTCGGGCAAAAACGGATTCCGGCCCGTAGATCAGTTTTTGAAATTCGCGAATGCCGATCGGTACGGTTTCGTCATTTCTTCGGGAAATGCTCGATTTTTCCTGCGTTTTTGCCAGCTCAATCCGGTTTTCGGGAAAGGCCGGATTTTTCAGCAGATCGATAAAAACTGGCAGCAGTTCATCAAAATCATCCTTCAGCACGTTCATAGTGACCGATCCGGAAGAAAGCCCGATACTGGTTTCCATTCGGGCAGCACGATCTTCCAGGAGTTCGTTCAGATCATCGCCGGGAATGGAGGTGGTGCCTCCGGTTCGCATCACCGTTCCGGCGATGGAGTGTAGCCCGGCTTTTTCATTCGGTACCAGCACACCGCCGGTTCGAACCAAAACACGCAGGTTTACCAGCGGAAGTTCATCATCTTCCACCAGATAAAACGTAATGCCATTATCCAGCTCAAAAATTTCTACATCCGGTTTTTCGAAACTGTTCAGCGGCGGATAGTCAATTTCATCCCAGGTTTTCTGGGCATCTGCCAGTTGAAACAGGCATAATATCAGTAGTGTGTTGAGTAATAAAAACTTTTTCATATTGTACCCTCGTTAATTTTCCTGATTTGCTTCAGCAACTTCGTCATCATCTGTTCGGTTTACAATTTTACCCACTGTACGATTTTGCCGGACAAGGTACTCGTTTGCCACCCGCTCCAGGTCGTCCAGAGTTACCTGCTGCAAATCGTCAATTCGGGTGAAAATTCTTCTCCAGTCGCCCTGCTGACCGTTTGTTCTTGCCAGCCTCATTGCGAGGCCCATGTTTGAATTGAGACTTCTCACAAGATTTGCCCTGGCATTGGTGATGGCCCGGTCGAGTTCCTGCTGAGTGATATCACCATCTTTCACTTTTTCAAACTCTCTGTAGATGGCATCTTCCAGATCATCGATATCCACTCCCTGATTTGGGAGCCCGAATACAATAAACAACGACGGATATTTAGACCCCGGGAATCCAACGGATGTTTGAACGGCCAATGCCATTTCTTCATCCTGAACAAGCGTTCGGTATAAACGCGAGGTTCGCCCTTGTGAGAGAATGGATGACAGCAATTCCAGTGCTGCATAATCTTCGTGCATCTGACTTACGGCATGATAACCGGCCATCAAAATTGGCTGTGTATCTTCTTCGATGGTGAAGCGACGCTCTCCTCTCTGTTCGGGTTCTATGGTTTTCACCTGTGGTGCCTGATGGGTTGATTCAATTCCGCCAAAATAGATTTCAGCGAGTTCGCGCATTTCATCGGGATCAACATCTCCCACGATAGTAAACGTAAAATTGTCGTTGGTATAGTAGGTTTCGAAAAATTGCTGTGTATCCTGGATTGTGGTGGCAGTGATATCAGACGGCCAGCCTATCAAACTTCGCCCGTATGGATGGGCTTTAAAGGCGATACTCAAAAATTCTTCTCTCAACCGACCGAACGGATCGGAATCAACCCCCATTCTGCGCTCTTCACGAATCACCTCTTTCTCTTCATAAAACTCTCTGAAAACGGGATTCTGAAACCGGTCGGATTCGAGGCTGAACCATAGCTCAGCCTTGTTTTGCGGCAGGCTGTAAAAATAATCGGTAAAATCGTAGCTGGTTCGTGCATTCAGGCCGGTTGCCCCTTCACGGCTGATGATCTCATCAAACTCACCGGTTACCACATATTCGTTGGCCAGTTCCTGGTATTCCTCAAAATCGGCCCAGTACTGTTCCATTTTCTCTTCATCCGGGTCCGGACTGTATTTTTCTTCCAGCCAGGAGCGATAGGCTTCATCCATTTTATCGATATAGGCCTGCTCTTCTTCCCAGTTTGTAGTACCCACGGTTTTTGAACCTTTAAACACCATATGTTCAAATATATGAGCGATTCCGGTGTGTCCGGCGGGCTCATCAACACCGCCCACATCAACAAAGGTTACAAAGCTGGCAACAGGTGCAACAGGCCGCTCAACAATGATAAAATGAAGCCCGTTTTCCAGTGTAAACTCCGTTACGTTCTCTTCGAAAGCTTCCAGGTTTTGAGAAAAAAGAAAAGACGGCAGTAACAGTACCGTCATTAAAACTCCCAAAGCCCATTTTTTGGTTGTAGTCATATTTAGCTTTTTTGATTTATAGTTCACAGCTCTTTTGATACGAGAAACTGTAGTTTTAGATTCAACTTTTTCCTGATGGTGATGAATCATTTTTTATTTGAAGCTCGAATAATGCAATCTTACAAATAAAAAAACAAATGATTTTCGCTCTTAACACAAAAATATCATGTATTTACAAAAAAATACCCCGGATAACCGGGGTATGCAGATTTACCTATTCGTGATAGAACTGAATGAGTAGTAAAAATCCCCGATATCAACAAACATTTGCGTTATTTGCCAGTTCGATTGATGCTCTAATACATCAAGAATCTACTATTACCAAATCGTAGCTCAAACTCCATTGAAATCGTTCTCTTCGGGGCGAATCGTAATCACCGGTTTGTTCACATACTGTGCAACTTTTTCGGCAGTTGATCCCAATATCAAGTGAGCAAGACCGCTGTGGCCATGTGTTGCCATTACCAACAAATCGGCGCTATCGGCTGCGTAGGCTTCAATTTCGTAGTGAGCGGAAATTCCTTTTTCAATTTTCGTGAAAAGCTGAACGGTTCGGCTTTGATCTCCGTCGGTAATCACCACTTCATCCTCAAATGTTACACCGGTGCGCTGAACGTGGATGTTATCCAGTTTCCGTTTATTCAGATAGTGATTAATGCGGTCAATCATCCCTTCATAAATCGAAATCACCTCTCCCTTGGCTGGATTTCGGGGAATTTCCTCTGATACATTCCCGTATAGTTCTATGACGTGAAACAGCGTTAGCGAGTGGAAATGCCGATAATGACAACTCGGAGGTATCGGTGGTAAGAACCACGTTCTTCAGTTTATTTTTATCGAACCGGCTGTCGATTGAAAATACAGGTACTTTTGATTTTCTGATGACCCTTTCGTTGGTGCCACCCCTGATCAGGCCCGATTCATGTTTACCCTTCGATCCCATGATAATCATGTCATAGCCATTTTTTACCGCAAAATCGGTGATGGCCTCTGCCGGGCGGCGCTCCACTTTTATAATATGCTTGCCTTTATTTCTCTCCTTCAGGTATTGATTCATCGCCTTGCTGATCTTTAACTCGGCTTCATCGATAATCTGCGGATAAACATCCTTGTTCATGTCCAGTGGCACACCCAGCCGCTTCAAACTCTCATTAAAATATTTGATGGTTGGAATGATGTGAATAAAATCGATGACACCCCCAAATGTATCCGCAATATTTTGGGCTATCGGGTAGGCAACTTCTGCTCCTTTTGAAAAGTCGGTTGGTACTAAAATTTTTTTCAGTTCAATCATGATTTTTCACCCGTTCTTTATTGATGTTTATAGTTAAAAATACACAAATTGATGAGATTTCTTAATCGGGGTATTCATCATTTTTTAAACGGGAAATCAAAAATTGAAATGGTCAATTTTTCAATGCCCTGCTATCATCATAAAGCAGCCTTCTGTTCATCCGGCACACTTTTTTTTCGTAAATAGGAAATTCCGAAGATCATCCCAAGGCCAATAAACATCCCCGTCAGGCCACCGGATTTGTTGACTTCATCAATTTCCCGATTGGTAAACCAGGGGATGAATGGTTCGCTTGCAATAACTTTTCGGGCTACAGTCTCTATTTCTACCACCGTAAATTCTCCCAATGCCGTCTCAGAGTTAATCACCCGGCCAATTCGCTGAAACTCGGGCTTTTCGGGTGAATCTTCCCGCTGTTTTAACCCCTGTACGATCGGGTTTGAAACAGGCAGCATTTCCACGCTGAGCACAATTTCCTCATATTCACGATCCTGATAAGGCCAGATAACGTAAAGCGAACCTACCAAAAACCCAATCAGCAGAACAATGGTCAGGGTATGAAAGGATTTTAACATCCAGGAGAGAATGCGTGAAAAAATAATAAGCCCGATAATGATGCCAAGACCAAAAGGGAACAAATTCAGAAAAGCCTCCCAGGTTTGAGTTGTGCCAAGCAAGCTCAGCTGTTCAAGAATGTAATCGTACTTGCGAAAAATCAGCAGAATGTAAGAGCCTGAAATACCCGGCAAAATCATGGCCGAGATGGAGACCGACCCGGTTAAAAACACATACCAGAATGTTTCGGGGGTATCTGCCGGTACCATCGTAACCACCCAAAAACCAAGAAGTGTACCGGCGGCCAATGGAAACAGAAATTTCCAATTTCTGTCTGAGCTTTTTATCTCGGATATCAATAAATAGATAGAACCGACAATCAGGCCGAAAAAGAGACCGTAGATAATTTCGGCATGGGTAAACATATAGACTTGAAGCGGTACAACTCTCGTGAAAAACAGAATGGCGAGAAACATTCCGCTTGCAAGAAACAGCACAAATTTCCAGTGAAACTGAGAGAAAAAATCCTCAATCCTAAATGTAACCAGGCTTTTAACCGCACTTGCATTAAAACTTTTAATGGCAAAGATCAGTCGATCATAAATTCCCGTGATTAATGCCATGGTGCCGCCACTGACACCGGGTACAATATCGGCCGACCCCATCAAAAATCCCTTGATCATCAGAAATGGTGCTTCTCTCCATCGGGTCAGATCGATGAATTCGATTAGCGGCTTATCTTTATGAGTTTTTTTCGACAATTTGGTTCTTTTTTGATGTTGCCAATCTTACACAGTAAAATGGTACTATGCAAGAGGTGACTCGTTGTTTTTATTGATTTTTACAGCGTCTGAGTGATACGTTTTTATGGCCCGATTAAAAGCTAAAACCGCGATAGTACTGCTTACTAAAATAACTGATATCATCGCATAAGAAACCGAATAGGTCCCGGAGAAAACGGCATCGGTCAGCCAGCCGGTTAATGGCGGGCCGATCCCGAAACCTGCAATACTGATCACAAACAGATAAAGCCCTCCGGCCAGTGCACGCTGATGAGAATACACGAAATATTGCAGCAGTGCGGCAGCTACTCCGTTATATGATGATGATATCAGCACACCGGCACCCATACAAAAAAATGCAATTTTCACATCAGCAGAAAACAGACCATAAAGATAAAAAGGAATTCCGCCAACAGCTGCTACAATTCCCATATAAAAACGTTTTGAAGCGTCTTTTTTGGCCAGGTGATCGGCAATTTTTCCAGATAAAATTACAGTTCCGGCCACACCGAACATAAACCACCCGTAGGATGAAATATATTCAGGTGAGTAGAACACATCAGAAAACACATTACCTGCAAATGCGAGTATGGTATAGCCCGTACAGGCCAAAGCAGCAAAACCTGTTAAATGCCATCTGATGGTAGGCTTTTTCAGCATAGCTTTAAGCTCCTGCAAAATATTTCTGCCATACATTGACGGACTGCTTTTTCGTTCGGGTTCTCTCAGGAACCACCAGGCCACCGGTGCAAGGAGGAGTCCGGGCAATCCTGCAGCTACCATGGCCATGCGCCAGTCGTACTGCATGGATATAGCGCCGCCGGCCAGAAAAGAAAGCCCTATCCCGATAAAAATTCCACTGGCATAAACCGAAAAAACGGTTGCCCGCTTCTCCGGGGTAAACTCATCGGCCATAAAAGAATAAACAGCCGGGCTCAGCATAGCCTGGCTCAGACCTACAAACAGGCGTGCCGTAACCAAAAACATGAAGGATGCCGCAAATCCGCTGATAACGGTCATCAAACTCCAGACAAACAAACCCAGGCAGATCATCAGTTTCCGTGAAGTTTTGTCTGCCAGCCTTCCCATCGGAATTCCTGCAATTGCATAGATAAACGAGAAGGCCGGCCCGTAGAGCAACCCGACCTGGAAATTGCTGAGCATCAGTGAATCGCGAATTTGTACACCCAAAACGGCCACAATCTGCCTGTCAATAAAACTGAGAATGTAAATCAGCGTTAGCAGAATTACAGTTCCATAAGCCAGCTTCTTACTCATGACCTGGTATATATTCTGAATTCAAATAACAATGTGAGGGTTATTTTGTTCGTTAAAAGATTTTTGCAAAGATAAACCTTATAGTGACAAGGTACCACGCAGATTTACATCAACCGGATTGTAAATCACTTCATCAAAAATTTGTACCCGTGAACACTATTTGCGAACTTTGATCAAATAAAAAATTGACGTCATTCCAATAAAACGTGCCTAAATTACCCAAAAAATCTGCCCAACAGAAAAAGCGGGCTATGGAGATTTATAAAGAACTTCTGCAGCACTACCCCAACCCGCGATGTGAACTAAATCACCGGAATCCTTTCGAACTGTTAATTGCCACCATTTTGAGTGCGCAGTGCACTGATGTTAGAGTAAATAAAGTGACTCCGGAGTTGTTTGAAATGTATCCTGCTCCCGATGCCATGGCCGAAGCCCCGCTGGAACACCTTGAAGAATTGGTGCGATCCACCGGATTTTACAGGAACAAGGCCAAATCTCTGAAAGAAGCTTCCACAAAAATCGTTGATGATTTTAACGGCACGGTTCCCGACACGATGGATGGCCTTTTAAGCCTGCGCGGTGCAGCCCGAAAAACGGCTAATGTAGTGCTTGGAAATGCGTTTGGAATCAACGAAGGAGTGGTGGTTGATACGCATGTTAAACGAATTTCGAATCGGCTGGGATTGACCAAAGAGAAAAAGAATACCAATAAAATTGAGCGCGATTTGATGGCTTTGTTTCCCCGCGATACATGGACCAATCTCTCGCACCTGATGATCCATCACGGACGAAATGCGTGTAAAGCCCGGATTTCTGAACCACCGGATCATCCGGTTTGCATCAAATATGGAAAAAAGTGCGAATGCTGGAAAATGAGAGGCCAGGGCAATGGAAAGAAATGATCAGCTTTTCAACAGCATGACCCGAAAAATTCCTGAAATCAGGCCGGATTTGCAGATTATTCAGGTTCGCGATCAAAACCGTGACGTGCTCGTTTTTTACGATTCCATGGGATACGTACCCCAACATTTTGCCCTGGATGCAACAGTGCGTCCGCTGCTTTCGCTTTTTAACGGGGCGTTCAGCCTGGAAGAGATCAGCCGACAGATAAATGGGGATCTGAAAAAAGAAGAGATTCTTGGTTTTATCCAGTTGCTGGATGAACATGCCATTCTCAATTCACCAAGATATCAAAAACAAAGGGACCAAACTGAAACGAAATTCGAACAGTCCGGTGTGCGACCGGCTGCACTTGCCGGGGTAAGTTATCCCGAAAATTCAGAGGAGTTATCGGATTTTTTAGGAATGGATGATGCCATCACGTCAACTCAATCCGGCACTCATTCTGATATTCGAGCTCTCTATGCTCCGCATTTAGATATCAACGCAGCAAAAAATCAGTATGTAGAGGCTTTCTCAAAAATAAGCCATCTGAAACCTTCGAGAGTCCTGTTTCTTGCTACAGCTCATTACGCTGGATATTACGGCCGGTTTTATGATGACTATCCGTTTATCGGTTCCAAAAAAAGCTTCGAGGTTGCAGGACGCACATTTCCTGCAGACCATGAAATTCTGGATATATTGCAGCAGGATAGCCTGAACAACGGTTTTACCCTCAAAGACAGAGCTCACCGTGTGGAACACAGTATTGAAATTCATTTGCTCTATGCATCACAAATCTGGCAGCACGATTTTAAAATCATCCCCATCTTAACCGGCAGCTTCGATGAACTTTTCTATCACACCAGCGGCGATCTGGCAACGAAAATAGACCGTTTTACCAACACTTTGTCCAGTTTGATAGATGAGGACACATTTGTTTTGATCAGCGGTGATTTATCTCATGTAGGTAAAAAATTTGGTGATAAAAAACCTGCATCACAAATCAGAGAAAGTGTGGAGAAATACGACCAGCAGTTTTTGAATCATGCAAGCAAGGCCGATTCAAACAATTTATTAAATTACATTTCTGAGGATATTGATGCCACCCGAATTTGCGGATTCCCTCCCTTATATACTTATCTGAATTTAGAACCAAAAAAATCCGGAGACTTGCTCAACTATTACTGGTGGGATGAAAAAGATACCGAAAGTGCAGTCTCAATCGGTTCCATTTTGTTTTAGAAATATTTTTATGAACCGGTTTTAAAGAGAACCGAACATACTCTTAAACTTCAGACTCCAGACTCTCCAGACCGCTTCTCTCACAATTGTCCGGGACATTTTGGAAACACCCTCCTCCCGCTCTCTGAAGATGATGGATACTTCTTTCAATTTGAATCCGGCCTTCCACGCCCTGAAGTGTATTTCTATCTGAAATGCATATCCGTTGGAACTGATTTTATCCAGATCCAGAGTTTCCAGAACTTCACGGCGAATGCATTTAAATCCAGCGGTAGTATCTTTTATCGGCAATCCGGTAATTGTACGTGCATACAAATTTGCACAATAGGAAAGAATCAGCCGGGAAAGAGGCCAGTTCACTATACTGATTCCCCTGGAATAGCGAGATCCCACGGCAATGTCTGCCTCACCGTTTTTTACCGTTTCAATAAGATTGGGGACATCTGTTGGGCTGTGCGAAAAATCGGCATCCATTTCGCAGATATATTCATAATCTTTTTTAAGAGCGAATTTGAAACCCTCAACATAAGCAGTTCCCAACCCCAGTTTTCCTTCGCGTTCAATCAGCCAAATTCTGTCTTCATACTCATCCTGTTTAGATTTAACAATCTCTGCTGTTTTGTCGGGAGATCCATCATCCACTATCAAAACATCAACCCGGTATGGCAACTGCATGAGTTGATCAACCATTTTGCCGATATTATGGGCTTCATTAAAAGTTGGTATGATTATGAGGGCGTTGTTTTTCATAAAGATAACGAATCAATCAATATTGGCTTTCAGGCATTTTTTAATGGAACAAAATTAAAATAAACAATTATTTTTTGATTGGGACTGCAGCACGATACTATTTGAAAATTCGGGTTTCAAATCTTCAATGTATCATTTATTCCATCCTGTTATTTACCTTATCTTCTGTTAATATTAAAACCAATTTAGAAGAATAGCGAGTTATTATAATCATCATTCATCCCATAAATGGGATAATTATTTAAATATTGTTGCAAACATAAAATAAACGAACTTATTAAAGTATTTAAAAATCATTGTTTCAATTAAAGAAAACTTTATCACAGACAAAAGCGCGTTCTGGCCAAATAACAACAGACCACGGTAGTATCAACACCCCAATTTTTATGCCAGTGGGTACTTTGGGTACCGTTAAAGCCGTAAACCAGGATGACCTACTGCACAAAATTAAGGCACAAATTATTTTGGGGAATACCTACCATCTTTATCTGCGTCCCGGAAATGAAATTATGCAAAATGCCGGAGGTCTCCACCGGTTTATCGGCTGGGATAAACCCATTTTAACAGATTCCGGGGGATATCAGATTTTTTCTCTGGCTGAAATCAGAGAACTCAAGGAAAAAGGCGCCACATTCCAGAGTCATCTTGATGGATCAAAACACCTGTTTACACCTGAAAATGTTGTAGAAACTCAGCGAATATTGGGATCCGATATCATGATGATATTGGATGAATGTCCTCCGTGGCCGGCCGAGTATGACTATGTTAAAAATTCAATGGAACTCACTCATCGCTGGGCAAAAAGAGGACGAGATGCATTTTTGAAAAGTGGATCTTTTTATGGACACCAGCAATTTCAGTTTGGAATCGTTCAGGGTGGGACTTATAAAGATTTGAGAAAAGAATCTTCTGAATACATGTCTTCCCTCAATTTTGAGGGACTGGCAATTGGGGGCTTGAGTGTGGGTGAACCAACCAATTTAATGTATGAAATCACCGATTTTAATACTGATTATTTACCTGATGACAAACCCCGTTATTTAATGGGCGTTGGTACACCCGGTAATTTAATACAATGTGTTGCTATGGGCATCGATATGTTTGATTGTGTTATGCCTACCCGAAATGCCCGTAATGGAATGTTATTTACCCGAAACGGTATTATTAATATCAGAAATGCTAAATGGAAGAATCACCATAAACTTCTCGATCCCGACTTTCCTACAGAAGTATGCCAGAGATATCGTATGAGTTATATTCATCACCTATTTCGATCAAAAGAAATCTTAGGGCTTGAATTGGCATCAAAACATAATTTGACCTTTTATCTGTGGCTAATGGAACAGATCAGGAAAAAAATCCAGGAAGATAAATTTCATTTCTGGTATCAGGAAATGATTAAGCAGGTTGAGAACCGGATATAAAAAAAGCCTGTTACGGATTGATGTAACAGGCTTTGATAAAAAAGAAGACGAGGCGATGACCTACTCTACCGCGATTGCAGTACCATCGGCGCTGCGG
>SL_3KL_010_SEDDRAFT_10003577_pt1 | contig 14098 bp, 13 predicted proteins | sample SodLakKL_010_SED_2_FD_10381 | JGI IMG/M metagenome (IMG submission 10381)
AATGGTAGGGCTAGCAGGAATCGAACCTGCGGCCTACAGATTAGGAATCTGTCGCTCTATCCTACTGAGCTATAGCCCCACCTTGCTTTTAATATTAACCTAATTGGTCAGTTTTTTCAACCCAAAATGGAAAAACTCTATAATTAATAAAAAAATGTTTTTTGGACAGAAGTTTCTTTCTGGAAGTAAAACACTTTAATTTTTTTGCATGCAAACAGATTTTACAATATTGCCTTTTTCTGCTATCCTATCCTTAACTAAGCTGGGGAGGGTGGTGGTGGAATGCCTAAGGTTTTGATTATTGATGATGATGAAAACATCTGCCAAATATTAAAAGATTATTTCGAATACGAGGGATTTGAAGCGGTAACTGCCTACGACGGTCAAGAAGGTTTAGAAAAAGTCCAAAATGAAGATCCCGACCTGATTATACTTGACCTGATGCTTCCCAAAATTGACGGTTGGGAACTCTGTCAGCAGTTGCGGCCGGACAATAATATTCCAATTATTATCCTTAGCGCCAAAACAAAAAACACTGACCGGATTACCGGACTGGAAATCGGTGCAGATGATTACGTGGTCAAACCCTTCAGTCCCAAGGAAATTGTTGCCCGGGCTAAGGCGGTCCTGCGGCGAACAGAACATCCCGATAATAAGAAGTCTTCTTATAGCTATCCTGGATTGGAACTCAACCTGGACAAGAGGGAGGCCATGGCAAATAAAGAAAAGGTTGCCCTTACACCCAAAGAATTCGACCTTCTCTGGTGCCTCGCATCTTCTCCCCAACAGGTTTTTAGCAGGGAAGACCTGTTGGAGCGAATCTGGGGCTACGATTTTCTTGGCGATACAAGAACTGTTGACACCCATGTTAAATCCCTGCGCAACAAGCTCGGCTCCCCATCCCGGGACTATATTAAAACCGTCTGGGGGGTCGGGTATAAATTCGAGGTGAATAGCGATTAGACCCTATTCCCTGTTTTACAAGCTCCTATTCCGGTTTTTATTAATCAGTTTAATTATAATTCTGGTTCTGGGTTTTGCCACCATCTACTTTTTCGAAAACTTTTACTTCGACAAGGCAGAGGGAGACATGATCCAGAACAGCCAGATTTTGATTCCCTTCCTGGTAAATTCCATTGATGATGAGCAATGGCAGGATGTAAATCAATGGCTGCAGATTATTGCCCAGCAAAATTCGGGACAGGCCTGGCTTATTGACCGGCAGGGATATCTGATTATGAATTACCCACCTATTTTTGGAGAAGAAGGACATCACGTTCAATTTGTCCACTCCGAGAGATTAATGGAGGGAGAAATTGTATCTCAACGGGTAGGGTCCCCTTACTTCGAACGCCCCATGCTCCTTTTGGGACTTCCCCTGTTTGAAAATGGGGACGGGGTTGAAGCAGCCCTTTTAATTTTTTCCCCAGTTGCGGGGATCAATTCCACAATCCGCCATGTAGAAACTATGATGTTATACTCCTCCATCCTTGCTATTTTACTGGCCATGGGGCTTGCCTACCGCTGGTCTAAAGTTTTAGCCTCGCCTTTACAGAAGATGCAAAAAGTGGCTTTAGAAATGAGCGAAGGCAGTTTCGGCAAAACAATTGAACTCAAAAGTAACAACCAGGAAATTGATGACCTGGCCAAAAGTATGAACCACATGTCCCGTAAGCTTAAAGAAACAATGGATGACCTGGTTCAGGAGAAAAACAAGCTTAATTATATCCTAACCGGAATGGATGAAGGAGTATTAACAATAAATAGCCAGCGGGAAATTATCCTGATTAATAAATCCCTGAAAGGCATGCTTAACCTCGAGGATGAGGATACTGGACAAATCTTTACAGAAGTAGTTAATGACGATTCTATAATCAAGGTATTCGAACAAAGCCTGCAACAAAACCAACCTTCTTACACCGAAATTACAATTGAAGAAGATAAAACAAAAAAAAGAATTCTTGTCCATTGCACTCCAATTTATTCTCATAAAGAAAAGCTCTGGGGTGTAGTAGGAATTTTCCAGGATATCAGCGAGAGGTGGAGATTCGAACAATTACAAAAGGATTTTGTGGCCAATGTTTCCCACGAGTTAAAAACGCCCCTTTCCTCAATAAGGGGAGCCGCAGAGATGCTGGCTGATGAAGTTGTAGAATCGCCTCAAGATCGGAGGCGTTACCTAAAAATAATTCTCGATGAAGCAAAAGGCTTAACCAATCTGGTGGATGGTGTTTTAGACCTTGCTGAATTTGATTCTCGAACCGAAGCAAAAAGCAAGGAAAAGCTGGAAGCTGGAGAAACATTACAAAACGTGGCTTTCGTCTTTAAAAAAGGAGTCCGGCTGGATGAAAATCGCCTGCAAATAAAAAAGCCCGAAAAACCTTTACTGGTAAGGGCGAACCCTCTTAACATCAAGCAGGTTTTACTCAACCTTCTTGATAATGCTTTTAAATTTTCCCCGGATAACGCTCCCATTGAACTCGGGGCCTTAGAACAAGACGGAGAAGTAAAATTCTGGGTTAAAGACCGGGGGATTGGCATTCCCAGTGAAGAAATTGAAAATGTTTGGGAACGATTCTATAAAGCCGACAAGGCCCGGAACAGGCAAAAATCCGGAAGCGGATTGGGCCTGGCAATAGTTAAGGAAATAATTGAACAGCATAAAGGTAGAGTTTTTGTGCATAGCAAGCCCAATGAAGGATCTACTTTTGGGTTTTTCCTGCCCCAGGTAAAGGATTAACCGTTCCGAAAAATATTTTTTGGCTAAACCCGGATATCATTTCCTCTGTTTTCCCGGGTTTTTCTTTATTTTTACTATTTACACAAAAAATGTTCACATTTTTGCTTTAAAATTAACTTTGAAGAAAGATCCCCAAGGAGGGATTAAAATGTTTAAAAGAAACATCCTAATTTTGCTGGTGCTGGCTCTAACAATTGGAACTATTTTAATAACTGGCTGCGGAACCACACCAGAAGAAGAATTTCAAGCCGAAGAGGACCCTTTCATAGAAACCGGACCTGAACAAGACGAAGAACGCTATCTAGACCCAGAAACTGAAGATGACCCCTATGACCGAGACTTCTAGTTAAAAAAGCCTCTACTTTTAGTGGGGGCTTTCTTTTTTCCTTATAAAAAAAGGACTGTCCAACTTAAAGGTGAATTAATAAAGAGATTCTGTTTTCAGGAGGTGCACCATTGTCTGAGGAAAAAATCAAACAAATTCTTTTCGCCTCACTTATTATCCTCTTAATATCAGGAACCATTTTCCTCCCCACTCTAATTCCCGGGAAGGCTACTTATAGCATTACTGAAACCCACCATGCAGAAAGGACCGTGGGCCCGGTAGATTATAGTTTGCCTCCTAATAACCCCTATCAGGAAATTGAGAACCTTAGAATTAATCCTCCCCGAGGAGAAGCTTTATTCCCCGAAGAAACCCCTTTTCCCTTCCAGTTAACCGGGGGCAGTTATTTCCAGGTAAAATATACCGCTCACATTTACGATGAACCCCAGTTTTTTGAAGAAGAACCCTACCCTTATTTATATTTAGGTCCTGAACCTTCAGTTGAAACAGATCACCCTCTGCTTATTTACACCTCCAGACAGGTTACCTTGTCTCAGGAGAATTGCGAAGATAACCTGAAGAAATTAATCAGCTTCATCCAGAATGATTTTAAAAAACTTCCCCTCGAAGAAACAACAGGTTCAGCCTTAACTGCATTGGAAAGCCGCCAGGGTAGCCAGGCTGACCTATCTTTACTTTTAACAGGCCTGGTCAGGACCCGGGGAATTCCCGCCCGCACCGTGGGAGGAGTCCAGGTCCCGGTCTATTTCCCCTGGAGTAAAACCAGGAGCTTTTCCAGTACTGCTTTCTGGACAGAAACCTACTTTCCCGAAACTGGCTGGACCCGCCAAAAAACAAAAGGGAGCCATTTTAACCTGGCTCCACTGAAAAAACCATATTTGGAAACCGGGTCAACAGAAATTCCCGGCAGCAGAGTTACTGTTGAAGCAACCCTAAACTGGCACAACACCGCAACCTGGCTTTTGGTTTACTGGTTTATTCTGGCTGTTCTTTTCGCAGGTGGTTTTCTATTTATCAGGTATAGCCTTTCATCATCTTCTTCCCCGGAGGACAGTGAATAGGCCCGGAAAACTTCCTCGACAGTAAAACCTGCTTTTTCCATGAGACCAACCATCTCCATTTTTCCATAACCCTGTTCTTCATGATTTTCCTGGTAGCGGTAATACTTTTCACCATTCTCCCGGAGAAATATGGTTAATTCAACCTTCCAGCGGTCTTTATTTAAATCGACCTTATCTTCCCAGAAACAACTGTAATTGCTTCCTTCGAATAGGTGAACTCCCGGCCTGATTTTCCTGATACGAGCCCGGGTGTTGAAATCAAAGACAAAAAGTCCTCCGGGTCGGAGGACTTTTTTGACCCGGCCTGCCATCTGTTCAACAGAACCCGGGGATAATAAATAGTTTACGCTATCATAAAGGGAAATAACCATATCTACCTTTTCGGGCAAAGAAAAATTACGCATATCCCCCTGCAGAAACTTCGGATTGTCTTTATTTTCTCTCTTGCCCTCCGCCTTTTTCAGCATCTCATCTGAAATATCTACACCCCAAACCCTGTAGCCGAGTTCTACCAGGCGGTAGGTAATATTCCCCGTCCCGCAGGCCAGATCAAGAATGGACTCAGGCCGGAAATTATAATAATCCATAATTTGTTGAAGATAGTGGACCCATTTTTCGTAATCCACGACATCCATCAACTCATCATAAATCTGGGCCAGAGCAGTATAAGGTTTTCCCATGGTATATTCTACTCCCTGAGGGACTTTAAAAAGCCCCACACTTTTTCTTTGCCAACCCCTGTTTCTGCCGAAAAGGCGACCAGTTGTTCCTTGGTTAAAGAAGAGTCGAGCTCCTTCTTAATCTGCTGCAGATGTTTGCCCCACTGCCCCTTTTTGATTTTATCCGCCTTGGTAGCAACCAGGAGAAAAGGCAGCTCTGCAGCCTGCAGCCAGGCAAACATCTCCTTATCCAACTGGCTCGGCAGATGACGAATATCAAGAATCTGGATTATACCCCGGAGATTCTCTGGTTCGGCAAGGTATTCCTCGATCATTTTCCGCCAGCGCTCCCTTTCACCTTTGGAAACTTTGGCATAACCATAACCGGGAAGGTCCACCAAAACTATCTCGTTCTGCAGGAGATAAAAATTAACATTCCTTGTTTTCCCGGGAGTCCCGCTAATTCTGGCCAGTTGATGCCGGTTGGCAAGGCAATTTACCAGGGAGGATTTCCCCACATTCGACCTGCCGGCAAGGGCAACTTCGTATTTTGGGCGAAAAGGGTAGTCTTCTTTTCGGGAGGCTCCCCCCAGGAATCTGGTTTGCTCAGACATTTCTAATCCCTCTTTTCCAGCAGCTTCAAAACCTGGTCCATGTGTTCTACCAGGGTTATCTCCAGGTCCTTCCGAATATCTTCGGGGATATCCTCAAGCTGGGGCTCGGTTTCTTTGGGAAGGAAAATCTTCTTAATCCCCGCCCGGTGAGCAGCGAGAACCTTATTTTTAATTCCACCAACTCCCAGTATTCTTCCTCTCAAGGTCAATTCCCCGCTTAAAGCAACATCCCCAGGAACAGGATCTTCAGACAGGGCTGAAATCAAAGCCAGAGCAATTGTTATCCCCGCCGAGGGCCCGTCCTTGGGAACAGCTCCCTGGGGAACATGGATATGCACATCCTTTTTATCGTGGAAGTCGTCTGGTAAGGAAAGTTGTTTCTGCCTGGACCGGGCATAGCTCATGGCAGCCTGGGCTGATTCTTTCATTACTTCCCCGAGCTTTCCAGTTAAAATTAGCTTGCCGCTACCAGGAACAACTGCAACCTCAATATCCAGCAAATCTCCCCCGGTTTCGGTATAAGCCATTCCTGTTGCAACTCCAACCCGGGATTTGCCCCTTTCTTCTTCCCGCCTGTAAAGGGGAGGCCCCAGGTAGTCAGTTAAATCTTCTGCATCTATTGTAGCCTTCTTGACCTTCTTCTCCACAATGGAGCGGGCAACTTTGCGCATCAGGGCAGCCAGCTTCCGTTCCAGTGTCCGCACTCCTGCTTCCCGGGTATGCTCCCGGATTAATGTCCTCAAAGCCTTGTCGGTAATGGAAAACTTTTTCTCTGAAAGAGCGTGTTCCTTAATCTGCCTGGGCAAAAGATGTCGCCGGGCAATCTCCACTTTCTCTTCCATGGTATATCCCGGGAGGTGGATTACCTCCATACGGTCTAAAAGCGCGGGCGGAATGGTGTGCTCAACATTTGCGGTTGTAATAAACATAACTTTGGAAAGATCAAAGGGCATTTCCAGGTAATGATCGCTAAATTCATGGTTCTGTTCCGGGTCCAAAACCTCGAGCAGAGCCGAGGAAGGATCTCCTCGGAAATCAGTACTCATTTTATCAACTTCATCCAGGAGAAAAAGGGGGTTTTTCACACCTGCATTGCGCATGGCATTGATAATCCTTCCAGGACGGGATCCAACATAGGTTCTCCTGTGTCCCCGAATCTCCGCTTCATCCCGAACTCCGCCCAGAGAAATGCGCAGAAACTTTTTCTCCAGAGCCCGGGCTACCGAGCGAGCCAGAGAAGTTTTCCCCACTCCCGGTGCCCCTACCAGGCAAAGTATCGGGCTTTTCAAATCCGGGGAGAGCTGCCTGACTGCAAGATATTCCAGTATTCTATCTTTGATATCTTCCAATCCATAATGATCTTCGTCGAGAATTTTTTCTGCAACCTTAATGTCCAACCGATCTTTACCCTCTTTTTGCCAGGGAAGTTCCAGGATACAGTCGAGATAATTTCTCACGACCACAGCTTCAGCACTCATCTGGGGCATGTTGCTCAACCTGTCCAGCTCTTTTTCAACCTTCTCTTTGACCTCTTCGGGAAGCATCGCCTGTTCAATTCTCTCTCGATATTCGGACAGTTCTTCGTCATCTTCCTCTTCACTATCAAGTTCTTCTTTAATTGCTTTAAGCTGTTCGCGCAGGTAATATTCTTTCTGGGTTTTTTCCACCTGTTGTTTGATCCTGGATTCTATGCGGCGTTCAGCGGTCATAATCTCCCGTTCCCGCTCCAGGTATTTAAACAATTTTTCTAGCCTTTCCCGTGGAGATATTTTTTCCAGGATTGATTGTTGTTCCCGGACCTTTAGATTCAGGTGGGTAACCAGGATATCAGCAAGCCTTCCTCCATCCTCTATATTGGAGATTGTCATCATTACCTCGGCCGGGATTCGCTTGCTGTTTTTCACAATATCCTCGAAATAATCAGTGACCAATCGTATCAGGGCTTCCATGTCATCTTCTTTTTCTTCAGCTTCTTCAATCTGGCTTACCTCAACCTCGAAAAATTCTTCATTATCCTCAATTGTATCAATCCTGGCCCGGGAAAGCCCTTCGATTATTATTTTGATTGAACCATCCGGAAGTTTAATTAACTGTTTGATCTCGGAAATGGTTCCCAAATTATAAATATGCTCTGGTTCGGGCTCATCAATTTCTTCATTTTTCTGGGCTGCAAGCATTATCAGCCTGTTTTCAACCATAGCTTTTTCCAGGGCCGCCATCGACTTGGTCCGGCCCACCATCAGGGGGATAACCATATTGGGGAATACCACAACTCCTCTTAGGGGGAGCAGGGGCATTTTTTCAATTTCTCCAATCTGTTTCTGCTCTTGTTCGGTTTCTTTTTGTGCCGACAAAAACTCCACCTCCTTTTCGACTTACCATTATGTTATTCTTCTGTGCTTGGATAAATCCTGCATATTATTTCTTCAAGGGGGGCTCACCTTGGTTTCAATCCTTTTAATCTTGTTTCTTCTTTTTTCATTACCTGCTTATGCCATTAACCCCAATCAATCTGTGGTTACAGTGGAAAGCAGACAGGGGCAGGGAACTGGGTTTTTCATAAACTCCCGGGGATTTCTCCTGACTAATGAACATGTAACCCGGGGGCAGGCTCAGGTTGACATTCACACTGCAACCGGCCAGAAATTATCAGGTCTCCTTTATTACACCGACCGGAATCTGGATCTGGCTCTGTATCGGATAGACGCCATAAATACTCCCGCTCTTCCCCTGGATACAACGGGTGAACTTCCAACAGGAGATCTGGTTTACAGCATTGGTTCTCCCCTGGGAATAGAACAATATGAAAACAGCGGAATTCTTGAGGGTAGAGTAACCCGGCAGGGCATTACTTACCTCCAGGTTAAAATGAAATCATTTCCGGGGATCAGCGGAAGCCCACTTTTCACAGAAGATGGCAGGGTAATCGGTGTAAACACTCTTTCCAGCGGTGACAATACCCTGGCGCTTCCTGCAGAAGAGGTTGTGGATTTCCTCCTGGCCAGGGGAATCGAATTTGTTTCCCTTGATCTTCAGCACCTCTCCCCCTCGGCGGAAGAAGCTCCTCGCCAGCTTACTTGGGAAAGATTCGGCAGCTACCTTTTGATCTGGAATTTCATCCTGTTTGCCCTACACATCGGACTTGGAATTTACAACTACCGGGTCCGGCGGGGTCTTTTCCAGCCTAATTACCCGGACGGAGAACCAGCCAGTGAAGAGGATGAATTCTAAAAAAATTCCAGAACAGCAAAAGATTTCAGGGTTAAAAATTAAGCCCTGCCGGTTTAACCGCCAGGGCTTTTTCTCTATGCAGTTTCGCTTTTCCGGCAAATTTTCTCGATTTCCGGCTTGGCGTTTTTGCTGATTACATCGCCTGTAACTACGACCTTCTGGACATCTTCCTGGGAAGGAATATCATACATGATATCCAGGATGGCCTTCTCAACAATAGACCGAAGTCCCCGGGCCCCAATGTTCCTTTTAATTGCCAGTTTTGCAATTTCCTGCAGTGCTTCCTCGGTAAACTCAAGCTCAACATCATCGAGTTCGAAAAACTTGATATACTGCTTTATCAGCGCGTTGCGGGGTTCGGTTAAAATTCGGACCAGGTCTTCCTGGGCCAGAGCATCGAGAGTTACCACAACCGGAAGTCGCCCGATAAACTCGGGTATTAAACCGTAATTGAGCAGGTCCTGGGGCAGGACTTCCCGTAAAACTTCCCCCACGGCTTTATCCTGGGATTTTTTGATGTCCGCTCCAAATCCCATAACCTTGCTGCCAATCCGGTTCTTTATAATTTTATCCAAACCATCAAAAGCCCCACCGCAGATAAACAGAATGTTGGTGGTATCCAGCTGGATAAACTCCTGGTGGGGATGCTTCCTTCCTCCCTGAGGTGGAACTGAAGCAACCGTGCCCTCCAGAATCTTCAAAAGAGCCTGCTGGACACCTTCGCCGGATACATCCCTTGTTATCGAGGGATTTTCTGATTTACGAGCGATTTTATCAATCTCGTCGATGTAGATGATCCCTTTTTCGGCTTTTTCCACATCGTAATCAGCAGCCTGGATTAGNTTGAGCAGAATGTTTTCAACATCTTCTCCCACGTAACCCGCTTCAGTCAGTGATGTGGCATCAGCCAGAGCAAAAGGCACATCCAATATCCGGGCCAGAGTCTGAGCGAGTAAGGTCTTGCCGCAACCGGTTGGACCAACCATCAAAATATTGCTTTTCTGCAGCTCAACTTCGTCAACTTTCATTCCACTGTTAACCCGTTTATAATGATTATAAACGGCGACGGCTAGGGACTTTTTTGCCTGCTCCTGGCCTATTACATACTGGTCAAGGATCTCGTTTATTTCCTGGGGTTTGGGAACTTTTTTATAACTAAAATCAAACTCGTCGGCCAGTTCTTCTTCAATAATTTCATTGCAGAGCTCAATACATTCATCGCAAATATATACTCCTGGTCCGGCCACAAGTTTTTTTACCTGTTCCTGCATTTTACCGCAGAAAGAACATTTCAGTTGTCCCTTCTCGTCTCCGTACTTAAACATTTAAAATCACCTCTTTAAAAGTCTACCCACGCTCATCCTGCCGGCGGATCACCTTGTCAATAACGCCGTAATCAAGTGCCTCCTGGGAAGACATGAAGAAATCTCGTTCAACATCTTTGGAAATTTTCTCTAAAGGTTGCTTGGTGTGGTGGGCAAGGACTTCATTCAGCTGTTCTCTCAGTCTGATAATTTCTCTGGCGTGAATTTCAATGTCAGTGGCCTGGCCGCGGGTTCCTCCAGTGGGCTGGTGGATCATAATCCGGGAAAAAGGAAGGGCATAGCGCTTTCCTTTTGCCCCAGCAGCTAAAAGAAGGGCCCCCATGCTGGCAGCCATTCCAACACAGAGAGTAGAGACATCAGGTTTAATATACTGCATTGTGTCATAAATGGCCATTCCCGAGTAAATTGAGCCACCGGGACTGTTGATATAGAACATAATATCCTTTTCCGGATCATCTGCTTCCAAAAAGAGCATTTGCGCAATTACCAGGTTGGCTGTAACATCGTTAACTTCCTGTCCTAAAAAGACAATCCTATCCTTTAACAGGCGGGAGTAAATATCGTAGGATCTTTCCCCCCGGCTGGTCTGTTCCACTACAATGGGTACTAAAGCCATTCGCGGATCACTCCTTAATTTAATTATTCCCTGTCCTCTTCTTTTTCCCCTTCGGTTTGTTTTTTATTCTTTTCCCAGAGAAAATTGAGAACTTTTTCCCGCAGCATGTCTTTTTCCAGCATTTTATCATAACCCTGAGCTTTCAAAATGGTTTTGAACTGTGCAGGGTCATGTTCGCTTTCTCCTACAATTTCATCCATTTTATCTTCTATTTCCTCATCACTAACATTAAAACCTTCTTTTTCCGCTATTGCATCAATAATTAACCGGTTTCGAACCTGTTTTTCCGCGTAAGGACGGTTTTCTTCCATCCAGTCCTCTTTACTTACACCGGTCATCTTTAAATAATCTTCGAGTTTAATTCCCTTCTGCTGAATATTGGCATCAGCTTCCTTGAACATATCGTCCATCCGCTGTTCAACAAGTTTTTCAGGGATATCTACTTTTACGTCCTGGGCAATTGCCTCCAGGACCTCATTTTCAAACCTGGCCTGGGTTTCATTGACAGCCCTCTGGCGCATGTTTTCCTCGATTTCCTTTTTCAGCTCTTCCAGGTTTTCGTATTCTCCAACGGTTTGAGCCAGTTCATCATCCAGAGGAGGCAATTCTCTTTCTTTTATTTCCTTTACCTGGACTTTAAAGGTAACTTCTTTCCCGGCCAGGGATTCTTCCTGATAATCTTCGGGAAAAGTGACCTGAATTTCTTTTTCTTCACCAACCTTTGCTCCCACCAGCTGTTCTTCAAACCCGGGAATAAAGGTTTTGGTTCCAATACCCAGGGTATAATCTTCACCTTTACCTCCTTCGAAGGGTTCCCCATCAAGAAAACCTTCAAAGTCAATGACGACAAAATCGCCGTCCCGGACTTCTTCCCGGTCACTGCTGACCAGAGCAGCCTGCTGTTCCCGGTACTGTTCCAAAACCTCGTCAACATCCTTTTGTTCAATAGAAACTTCCTGTTTTTCAACTTCCAGGCCGGTATATTTACCCAGTCCAACCTCTGGTTCAACTTCAACCAGGACCTGCAGTTTGGCAGGTTCCCCTTTCTGGAAGTGAATATCCTCGAGAGTAGGTTGATCAATGGGTTCAATTTCCTTTTCCTGCAGAGCTTCACCTAAAACCGGAGGAACAAGGATTTCAATAGCATCCTGGTAGAGAACTTCTTCGCCAAGTCTTGCTTCTAAAACCTTGCGGGGTACTTTCCCCTTGCGGAACCCGGGAATTTTAACCTCCCGGACTACTTTACGGTAAGCCTTTTCCAGGGCATCATCTACTTTTTCCTTTTCCACTTCTATATCCAGACGGATCTGGTTACCCTCCAGTTTTTCCATTTCTACTTTCATGCCCAACCTCCTAATCCTTTCAATTTTATATTATCATACAATTCCCCGCAGGGAAACACCTACGGGGATTGAAATCTAACTGTATTTTAACAGAAACCCATCTTTATTGCAAGAATGACTCTCAACTTGGGACCCGGTCAATGAAAGAAAATTCATCCCACTCCTTGCGGGGGGGTCTTTTATTTTCAGTTTCCAGCTGTTTTCCTTCCAGGTAGTCCTCGGGCTTTTCAGCATGTTTACCGACAATAACCAGTGTAATCAGCCGCATTTCCGGGTCTATTCCCATTGCTTCTTTGGCCTTTTCTTCATTAAACCCGGCAATGGGGTGAGCAACCAGGCCCATTTCGGTAGCCTTGAGCTGTAAAAAAGCAGTGGCCATTCCCGTATCAAAAAGGAAATATTCTCTGCCCTTGATATCACAATCCAGTTCCTTTTTACTGAAAACACCAATTATCATTGAAGCTTTCTGGGCCCAGGCGTTGCCCTTTGCCAGAGCTTCTTTTACTTCTGCCAGGGGCTTTTCCCCAAAAACAAAAACATATCTCCAGGGTTGGTTGTTAAAACAGGAAGGTGACTTTCTCGCCGTTTCAGCCATTTCTTTTACAGTTTTTTCTGTTATTTCAACTGGTTTCAGGGCCCGGTAAGCTCTTCGGCGTTCTACAAGTTCTTGGAAGTCCATGCAATCCCTCCTTTGTTTCAACTTTCCCCAAAAATCCCATTAATCCTTTTTAAAAATCAGGATTTTGCCTTAAACCCACAAGCCGAAAAACCTCCTCGATTTCTTCTCCATAATCTCCCGGAACCAGCAGGTGATGATTTCCCAGGGGATTGGAGAGGAAATAGGAAACAGGTTTTTCCATTTTTACTCGGACCTGTGTCCTGCACAAATCCCCTCTTTCCAGGTTTTCTAGTATCTCACCACGGGACAGGAAATATTGCCTGCCATCTGCCCCCAGTTTAAACACAGTGCAGGGACCGGGGGGGATTTTTCCCCGCAAACCGATTCCCAGGCCGGATTCAAAGTGGGTATGGAGCGAATAATCCGAGGTTAATCCCAAGGGAACCGTGCAGTGAGCCAGGATTATTTCATTGCTTTCTTTATCAACCCGCGCTGGATTGGCCATAAATGATGATTTACCCGTTAACACCTGGAGGAGGGCCATGGAAATTAAGGCTGGAACATCTCCCTCACACCCCCCTACAAAACCCCGGTCATTGAGCAGACTTAACCCCAAACACCCGGTATTATTCCTCGAACCAAGCAGGTCAAAACAGCGCAGTGTAAGTCCCTGCAGTTCATACCTGCTAAGAAGTTCTTCCAGGGCACCGTAAATTTTCAGGGCCCCTTCCCTGTCTTTGGAAGTAAAACATTTAAGGTCCAGCTCAGAGGGGGGAGTTGGTACCCGGTCGATTAAATTTTCCAGTTCTTCCATTTTAATCTTTACTATTTCAATACCCCAATCCCTTTTTACCCCATCAGGGTTCATGGAACTTGCTATTAGCCAGTCCGAGGGTTCTCCCACAACCCCCAATCGCCAGCGGGATAGTTCCAAAAGAGCTTTTGTGGCCACGGAAATTTTATCCAAACGCCGGGCAATATATTCCGGGGAACCATGAATTATTTCTGCATCGACTCCGTTGCATCTGAGAAATGATAAAACCTCCATGGCTGCCGGCAGTGCATTGAATTTATCCCCGGCAAGTAGGAAATATGGTGGAGTTAAGTCCTGTAGATTATCTAGGATTTGCTTTTCCGTTCCACCTGATTGTACCAATACCAGTGCTGGTTCAGGGGAAGAAATATCTTCCCCTCTGGCTTGGATAATTTCTGGTCCCCCATTATTTTTAATCCCCTGCAAAAAGGAGCAGGTTTCCCGTTCAATTTGATCGTAATTCTGCCCGGGTATTGCAAAAAACAATGCCTTTAATTGCATGGGCTCATCTCCCTTTTTATCTCCGAAAAATAATTTATTCCTCCCCCAGTACCCCTCTAATATTAAATCCGCAGGCCTGGAGTTTCGATAAAATTTCCTCTTCGTCCTTAAGCCACTGGCCCCATTTGCGGGAAATATGTTCTGTCCAGCTGTAATTCTCGTAGGTGAATGTTTCCTCCCGGTCAACCTCCAGGTCAATAATTCCGGTCCTCCGCTCGTAGTACCCTTC
>SL_3KL_010_SEDDRAFT_10003578_pt1 | contig 14094 bp, 12 predicted proteins | sample SodLakKL_010_SED_2_FD_10381 | JGI IMG/M metagenome (IMG submission 10381)
AAGATCAGGTAATTTGAAAGCCATAATCTTAAATGTTTTTTGTGTGAAAAAATATAATAATCGTTCTTTTGTAAAACGGAAACGACTGCTTTTTGTTCCGATTAATTGGGTATTGAATGAACAAATGGGCTTGTTGTAAGCCGGAGAAACAAAATAATATTACTATGAACTACAGAAAAGAGAGAGACAGCATTGGTTTAGTGGAAGTCCCGGCAGATGTTTACTGGGGTGCTCAGACACAGCGATCGCTGCAAAATTTTAAGATAGGTGGGCAGAAAATGCCATTGGAAATTATCCGGGCATTTGCTGTTTTGAAAAAAGCCGCCGCACTTACTAACGCCGAATTGGGCGCACTTCCTCAAGAAAAAGCGGATACCATAGCAAAAGTTTGCGATGAAATAGCAGAGGGCAAACTCGACGACCAGTTCCCTTTGGTTGTTTGGCAAACCGGCTCCGGCACGCAGACGAATATGAATGTCAATGAAGTGGTGGCCAACCGGGCCCATGTACTCAAAGGAGGAAAGTTGGACGACGAGAAAAAATTGTTTCACCCCAATGATGATGTAAACAAATCGCAATCCTCCAACGACACCTTCCCGACGGCAATGAACATTGCCGCATACAGAATTTTATCGGAAAACACCCTTCCCGGATTGCTTCACCTACGCAAAACAATAGAGGGAAAGGCAGAGACTTTTTCAGATGTGGTCAAAATTGGCAGGACCCACTTTATGGATGCCACCCCGGTAACAGTCGGTCAGGAATTATCAGCTTTTGCTGTACAAATTGCCAATGCCGAGAGAACCATAAAGAACAGTTTGCCCCACCTCGCTGAGATTGCACTTGGTGGCACGGCAGTTGGAACCGGCTTAAATACACCGGAGGGATATTCAGAAAAGGTAGCGGCGCGAATTGCGAAATTTACCAATTATCCCTTTGTATCGGCGCCCAACAAATTTGAGGCCATGGCTGCGCACGATGCCATTGTGGAATCTCATGGTGCTTTGAAAACCTCAGCAGCATCACTTATGAAAATTGGCAATGACATACGGATGCTTGTCTCAGGACCGCGAAGTGGAATTGGAGAGTACAACATTCCGGCCAATGAGCCCGGTTCCTCCATCATGCCGGGTAAAGTTAATCCGACCCAGGCAGAAGCCCTCACCATGGCAATGGCACAGGTTACAGGGAATGACGTGGCAGTGAACGTAGGGGGAATGACCGGGCATTTTCAACTCAATGTTTTTAAACCGGTTATGATCTACAATTTGTTAGTTTCTGCTCGTTTGATAGGAGAGGCAAGTGTGAGTTTTGCCGACAACTGTATTGCAGGACTGGAACCAAATCGCGATCGTATAAAACAGCAATTGGAAAACAGCCTGATGTTGGTTACGGCACTCAATGTGCACATCGGTTACGACAAGGCCGCCGAAATAGCAAAAAAGGCCTACAAAGAGGGAACGACCCTCAAGCAGGCTGCCCTGGACCTGGAATTACTCACCGAGGAGCAATTCGACCAGTGGGTGAGACCTGAGAATATGGTTTAGAGGCCCGAGCTGGTACTTTTGGGCGCAACAGATCGTTAGAGTTCGATTGATAATTGGCTCATGGAAAGGCCAAAAGAGCGTATAAGCAGTTGATTTTTGACCGCTTACACATAGGTAAAAAAATATCAACGGGGCCGGGATTATTTTTTGAAAATTATTATCGAATCCATTGGGATGCAATTCAATACATTGTAGTATCTTTGCAACCCAATTCACACAACGCAGTTATGTTGGAATTGAAAGGATTTATCTTGCCGATCAAAGGATTGGCTAACGACCAGTACGAATGGAGCTTCATTTTGGGAAGCGATTTCTTTGAAGACCGGGAAAATTCACCCATCAAAGACGCCCAACTCGAAGTTACTGTAAAACTCTATCGCAGAGGGACTCTGCTGGTCTTTGACTTTGAAATAGGGGGTTTTGTAAACTGTCACTGCGACCGGTGCACTGCAAAAATCAATTTACCGGTTACAGGAGATTATCGACTGATGGTAAAAATGACCTGGGAGGAGGAAATATCTGAGCAAAATGATGAAATTATATACATCGACCCGGATGTTCCCCAGTTGGACCTGTCCGACCATCTTTACGAGTTTGCCTGTCTTAGTTTGCCAATTAGCAAGACGTATGACTGCGGAGAAGAAGACCCCCAACCCTGCAACCTCGAAGTTTTGGATAAACTGGAAGGTGCTCAACCGGATTCAGAAGAAGATACTGAGATGGACGGCATTTGGGAGCAGATCAAGAGAGAATTGCAATAGTTAATTAATAAAAAGTAAGGTGTCATGGCACATCCAAAGAGTAGAATATCAAAGCAGAGAAAGCGCAAGAGAAGAACGCACTACAAGGCCACTTCTCCTCAAATTGCCACCTGCCCCAACACAGGTGAAACACACCAGTTTCACAGAGCATTTTGGTACGAGGGTAACATGTACTACAAGGGCAAAATGGTGATCAAGGGATTTGATGAAGAAGATGAGGTAGAAATTGATTAATCCACCGCTATTTTTGCAACCCAGGGAAGGATGAAGAAAATAATTCATACCGACAGGGCACCCAATCCGGTAGGACCTTACAGCCAGGCTGTTAAGGTTAACGGTTTTACTTTTGTCTCCGGTCAGATCGCCATCGACCCGCAAACCGGCCAGATGGTCACAGATGATATTGAAAGTGAAACACACAAGGTGTTGGAAAATTTGCGACAGGTACTTTTAGCCGCCAATTCTGATCTTGAAGGGGTGGTGAAATGCTCCATTTTTGTTCGTGACATCAATCAGTACGCCCGTATCAACGAGGTCTATACCGAGTTTTTCAAAGGCACCCAACCGCCGGCCAGAGAATTGGTTGAGGTTTCCAGACTTCCAAAGGGCGCCAATGTGGAGATATCAGCCATTGCGATTTGATTGGATTGTGTCATTCAGTTGAGATGACCCCACTATTGAACACAGTTGCTGATTTCCTTTTTTTCCTCTNCCCAATCAACAACTCAGCTTAATATGTCAGAAAAAAAACGAATACTTTCCGGGGTACAACCCACCGGCAACCTGCATTTAGGACGTTATCTGGGTGCTATTCGCAACTGGGTTGATTTGCAAAATGACTATCAGTGCTTTTACAGCGTGGTCAACTACCACGCCATCACCATGCCCTACAAGCCCAAAAAACTCCGGGAGCAAAGCTGGGACCTCGTTTACCGGCTTTTGGCCTGCGGAATCAAAGAGGAAAATCTCTTCATCCAGTCCCTCGTTCCGGAACACACCGAACTCGCCTGGATCTTAAACTGCAACACCAGCTACGGTGAACTCGGTCGCATGACACAGTTTAAGGACAAGTCCAAACAAGTAAGGGAGACGGACAAGGATATGTTTATTTCCGCCGGCCTTTTCACCTATCCGGTTTTGCAGGCGGCCGATATTTTGATATACAAACCCTCCCTTGTTCCCGTCGGAAAAGACCAGGAGCAACATTTGGAACTCACCAGAAACATAGCACAGCGGTTTAACAATGTCGTGGGCAAGAAGTATTTCGAACTACCCGAACCGCTTTTTACCCGAATTCCGAAGGTGATGTCCACCGCAGATCCCAACCGAAAAATGAGTGCGAGCCTGGGCGAAAAGCACAATATTGATCTTTTTACAGATGAAAATCGCATTGTAAAACAGATAAAGAGCGCGGTGACGGATTCCGGAGAGGTTAAATCAGATGCCATGAGTCCCGGTATTGCCAACCTTTTTAACATCCTGTGGGAAATCAATCCGGAAGAGCACGGACAATTTTTGGAGGATTACAAGAAGGGCAATTTGCAATACGGCGTATTCAAAGAGGGTATCGCAGAATCTCTGATTGATTATCTCAAGCCAATCAGGGAGCGTTTTGAAGAAATACAAGCGGATAAAAAACAGATCCGAAGACGAATCAAGGACTCCTCCGCGGAGATTAGAAAGGTAGCTGCGCAAACCCTAAGTGAGGTCAAAGAACTCTCAGGACTCCTGTAAAACAACTTTCATGAAGATTTTTTGCATCGGTCGAAATTACGCAGAACACGCCCGGGAATTGGGAAATGAAGTACCTGATGAACCAGTGGTTTTTATGAAGCCCCCGGGTTCCCTGCTGGTCAATGACAAGCCTTTTTACTACCCGGAATTTTCTTCGGATATCCACTACGAAGCTGAATTGGTCATTAAGATATGCAAGAACGGACGGCATATAGACCCGGCCTTTGCTTCGCGCTATTACGACAAAGTGGCTTTGGGCATTGACCTAACTGCCAGAGACCTGCAAAAAGAGCTCAAGAGCAAAGGACTTCCCTGGGAACTTGCAAAAGCCTTTCACCACTCCGCTCCCATAAGCAAGTTTATCCCCATTTCCTCACTGGAAGAGGGTCCAATCAATTTCCATCTTGAGAAAAATGGGGAAGTAGTACAAAAAGGCAACACAGAACAAATGATTCACTCCTTTGAGGATCTGATCGTCTTTTTGTCCCGCTACTTCACCCTCCAAATGAACGACCTCATCTTTACCGGAACCCCGGCAGGTGTCGGACCCATCGCAGTTGGCGATCATTTCCGGGGCTACCTGAACGGAAAACCCATGCTCAATTGCCATGTCAGGTGAATCTTGTACCGACCGTAAATTTATGGATGTTGGAGCAGTAGAGAGTGGGAAAGTGGAAAGTTCGGAAAGTAGAAAGTACAAAGTGGATAATTGCGGATAGGATTTGAATAAATTCGGTTGTAGGGACGCAATGCCTTGCGTCCGCTACATGGTTCTATTTTCTCACATAACACCTTATTTTTTAGACAGTACAAAGGTTGGAAAGTACAAAGTTGATAAAGGCCGTTAATCCTATTATCTGCAGATACGCACGGCCGTGCGTATTATATAACACATCGAACGCAAATCCCCGATCTGTAGTGTCGCAATGCTTTGCGTATCTAATATCCCTATACCATTAATCCTATACCAACTGCGTATCTTGAGTAAAACAATCATGAATTCCTGCGCTCCATATCCATACGCAGTAACACCCCCATCATGGCGCTGAAAACGAGCAGTGATGAACCGCCGTAACTTATATAGGGCAGTGGTATGCCCACCACCGGCATCAATCCCATGGTCATCCCAATATTAATGGCAAAGTGAATATACAAAAAGCCGCCGAATCCGTAAGCAAATGCGCGGTCGAAGTCATTTCGCATTCGCTCTCCCATCCTGAAAATCCGGATCATCAAAATACTGTAGATGATGATCAATGCCGAGGCGCCGATAAAACCCTGCTCTTCAGCCACAGTCACAAAGATGAAATCCGTGTTTTGCTCTGGTACATAGTTCAATTTGGTGAGAGTGCCATCCAAATATCCTTTCCCGGTCAATCCTCCACTGCCTATGGCGAGTTTGGACTGAAAAACATTGTAGAGGGCACCTCGCGGATCCGAGAGTTCCGGCTGAAGCCATACATTAAGGCGGTCTCTTTGATGGGGTAAAAGAACATTGTCAAAGACGTAGGTAGTAGAGAAGCTAAAGACGCTTGAGAGAACCAGTACAGGAGCAAAAACAAATACCAGTCGCTGCTCTCTGGTTGTAAAAATTTTAAGTACATAAACCGAACACAGCAATACCGCCAGCACCATTGCGAGTGTGTACATCTCCAATGCGACGATCAACAGAATCAGAGTGGTGAAGAGTGCATAAGCCAAAAACCAGTTGAGCCGGTCTTTGTAATATAAAATGGCCAGACCACCACCACCCAGTAACAAAGTCAAAATCACATAATAAGCGCTGAAAAGAATGGAAGTTATGAATAAAACCCCGATACCCAGAATGAGAATGTACCAGATGGGATGGGCACCGGCTCTGAAAAGCACAATCAGGAGTGCACCGTAGGTCAATGCGGTTCCGGTATCCGGCTGCAACATAATCATTCCAACGGGCAGCGCTATGATTCCCAATGCGGTAAAAAAATGCCGGTTTTTTCTTAGGTCTGTTCTATAGTAAGCGAGATAGGCAGCAAGAGCCAATATGGCGGGGAATTTGGCGACTTCTCCCGGTTGCATAGAGACAGGGCCAAATGTAAACCAGGATTGGGATCCCTTGATCTCCTGCCCGAAAAACAGCACGAGAAACAGCAAAACCAGGGCCCCGATGAGCAAAGCGTATGCAAAGGTGCGCCAAAAACTGGAGTGTATAACCTGGCTGGCAAATACAATGCATAGAGAAATGGCTATCCAAATAAATTGTTTGCCGTATGAAGTGGATAAGTTGACCAGCGGTTGCACACTGTCCTCCCGGTACTCCACAGCATAAATCATAAGCCAGCCCGCTGTGAGCAGTAATAGATAAATCCAGAGAGTTATCCAATCAAATCGCTTGGTATTCCCGGTTCTGCGGTTGGCCATATTTCGCAAATGGTTTTGGGCTCCGGTTATTCTAAGAATTCTTCGTAGGGAATATCTGCATTCATCTCAAAAGCTCCGGGGAACTCTTTGCGTATTTCCATCAATGTAGGAATGACATCCCACCTACTGTAATAGGCCCCTGTCAACAATCTGAAAAAGGGATCTGAAAAAATCCAGGTGACCTCCCGGTCGGGAAACTTTTCCCTAAACTTATTCTCCATATTATCGAGTTCCCGACGTTCTCTGGTAATTCCAACAACTACCCGCCAACCTCTGTAATAAGGCCGGTCTGCTTTTTTCTCCATAAATCGCTCCCGCGCACGTTCTACACCCGGTGAGATTATGAATTCAACCTGCTGGGCTTGAAGCGTATCTGAAACCCCCATAAAAAATGTAAGCAGAAGACCTGCTAAGAGTGAGAAATGCCCGTTCTTCTTCATTGATCACTTGTTTAAGTTGGCCGTGAACGGCTTCTGACACATGGGTTAGTTATACTTTTCATTAAAAAATCTTCACCATCACCGTGGCCTGGACAAAGATAGGGAAAGGATTTGGATAATTTTATTTACCTATCTCTGAATGTGGTATTTATCAATCGGTTCTCAATGAAACACTGATTCCGGAAGCCTTTACAGCGGGCCATACACTGCCCAGAATACTAATGGCTGATACGGTTATTGCTACTATCACAAAATCCAAAAACCGAAGACTGATGGGATAGGAATCAACCACAAAGCCCGGTGGAACGGGAATGAGTCCCACCGTCACCTGTAGCCAGTAAAACACCAGGGCAATGAGTATTCCGGCCACCATTCCACCCAATCCTATAAACAGACCGGACAACAGGAAAATATGCTTGACAAATTTGTTATCGGCACCCATTGCTCTGAGAATGGATATATCTCTTTTCTTTTCCAGCACAATCATCCACAGTGCACCCACCAGATTAAATGCTACCAGAATAAGTGTGAGACTCACTATCGCAAAACTCACCCACTTTTCTATTTGCATGATGCGGTAAAATGCAGCGTCCTGTTGATACCTGTCAAGGACATCAAAATCATCCCCCATCAATTCTCTCAAATCTCTGATAAGAGAGGATACCGAAGCCCCTTCCCTGACAGCAATCTCAATACCACTCACGGCTTCGGGCTCTGCCAGCAGTTCCCTGACAAACTCAATGGGAACCACCACATATTCCTGGTCTGCTTCGTGATGCACGGCAAAAGTTCCCGCTGTTCTGATCAGACTGCTGCGAAAAGGCTGGTCCAGCGCACCGGCTCTTTGATCGGGCATATACACACCCAGAGAGGTAAATTGGTCTCTGACATTGACTTGCAGCTTTCTCGCCATACCGGCTCCGAGCACAGCCCTTGCCCCCCCTTCCTCAGAGAGCACAAAGCGACCCTCCCTCATAACTTTTTCCAGGTCAGTTACCTCCTTAAAGTTGACATCCACCCCCTTTACAGTTCCTATTTCAATTCTGTCATCGTATTCAAAAAGTGCCAGGTCCTCGAGCGTAAAGGAAAAAGCCCTGATGTCGGGGTGTTCCCGGAGGAAGGATTCCACATCGTCTCCCGGCAGGAAAGTCTTTCCAACTTTTGGGGTGATCTTGACCTCGGGATTGAAGTTGGAAAAAAACTGCATCAAAAGGTCCTGAAAACCATTGAAGACAGACAGTATAATAATGAGTGCGGCAGTACCCACCGAAAGACCGACCACCGATATTCCGGTAATTATATTGATCGCATTGGTCGATTTTTTGCCGATCAGGTATCTTTTCGCAAGCTGGTATTTCAACATTTTTTCTCTATTGCATAACAGGGATGGCCTTTTGAAAAAGCATAGACCAGGTCAATAAGCCTTCAGGCACCCCCACTTTGTCCGGGTTCAACAATGGCCCGGTACACCTTATCCTGGATCCTTATCCGGTAATTATCCCTTATAAACTTTCTGTTTTCCATGGTTGGAAAGGTCCGGTTGGACAATATGACGAATATGAGCTGATCTTGGGGATCTGCCCAGGCAGCCGTTCCGGTAAATCCCAGGTGGCCAAATGTCCTGTATGAAGCGTACTCTGACATATTGGGTCTCCTGGCTTTGTTCAATTCCTGCATATCAAAACCTATTCCTCTGCGGGTTTCCATTTGAGGGCGGGTAGTAAAAAGAGACACCGTAGCCGGGTCCACTAATCGAACTCCACCGTAATATCCGCCATTGAGCAGAGATTGCATAAGCACAGCTACCTCTGTAGCATTGGAAAAAAGACCCGCATGCCCGCTTACACCCCCCAGCATGGCGGCCCCCATGTCGTGTACATAACCCCGAAGACGCTCCCCCCTGAAATAGCGGTCATCCTCGGAAGGTACGATCTGATCGGGGCTGAATTTCTCCCTCGGATTGTACATCGTCCTGCGTAGATTAAGTGGGTGAAAAATCTCCCGATTGGCAAATTCATCAATGGGACTGCCACTCACCCTGTCGATCAACTCTGCCATCATATAAAATCCCAGGTCACTGTATCGATATCTGTTCGCCCTACCCAGTGGAGAGTTGATGATCTCACTCCAAAGTACAGACGGATACTCTGAATTGATCCACAATTGATCGCTCACCCTGAGGGCATATTGCTCAGAAGGACCTGAGTTGCTGTAAATTTCCGGGTCGTGCAGTATTCTGCCTCTGGTATTTTGGACCGTCTCCTGGTAAAAGGGAATCCACGCCTGCAATCCTGAGCGGTGGACCATGATGTCGTGTATCTGCAAAGGCCCTTTGTCTGAGGCCCTCAACTCCGGCAGGTAATACCCAATATCCCTGAATACATTTAACCTATCCCGGTCGGAGAGTATCATGGAACTGTAGGTGGTAGAAAGCACTTTTGTCAGTGATGCAATGTCGTAAATGTGGTTGTGTTCCACGGGCTTAATTCTTTCATAAGTGTGGTACCCAAAAGAATGTCTGTAAACGATTTTTCCCTTTCTGGCCACCACAATTTGACAGCCGGGGGCGGCTCTATCCGCAATCATCTCCTCCACCAACTTGTCAATTTCTTTAAGAGAATTGGAACACATCCCCACTCGTTCGGGAAGGACGAATCCCAGCCGGAACTGCGATGGAATGTCCAATCCATCCCCGGCCCTGGACCTTTCAGATGCAGTTACGGGAAGTCTGCCTGTTATCGCGAAAGCCCCACTCAAGCCCTGAGCGGTAAAATCTCTGAACATCTCTCCATCGTCATATGCGACAAGCACTGTCTCAATATCATCAAAAAACCTGAGCGAATACGGACTGCCAAAAATAACCAGTGCTACCCGGCTGTGCGATGCGAGCCGGTTGACAAAGTCGATGGTGGAGTTTTTGAGACCGTAATTGCCCGACAAAAACCTGCCCATGTTGTGCAATGATACCACAACAAGGTCTTTATCGGAAAACCCGGCTGTAAATTCCTGCGAGGACAATTGGGGATCGTCCTGCAAAAAGTGGTGGTGTTCCCAGTCGGCGTAATCGTCAAGTCGATGCTGAAATTTATTCTTACCGGCGGTACCGATTGCTATGGTTGTGCGCTTTTTTTCGTTATCGAGGTCGATGGGAAAAATTTCCTGTTCATCCCTCACCAGGGTCAGTGCATTCTCGATTAATTCTGATTTCAGGGCGAGTGCTTTGGGGTGGTTGACTTCCTCAGAGAGGTTTTCAAGTTCGACCGGTTCGTAGTTGTTGAGTCCCAGAAAGTACTTGGCGGACAGTATTTTTTTAACGCTCTCCTCCAGCCTGTCCGGGCTTAACCTGCCCTCTTCATAAGCTTTTTTCAATGCAGAAAAGGTCTTGTCCACATCAGCGGGAAGACAGATGACATCGTTGCCTGCCAGGATTGATTTCACCTCTGCCTCTCCGGCGGGAAAGTACTTTGTAACCCCTTTCATTTCCATTGCATCAGTTATGATCAGCCCCTTGAATCTCAGCTCCTCTTTCAGAATTCCCGTAACCACATCCTTTGAGAGCGTGGTGGGCAAATTGGGGGTGGAATCGTAGGCGGGAATGTGCAGATGGGCAATCATGATGCTCTGCAAGCCCTGGGGAATGAGTTGTTTGAATGGAAATAACTCGATACTATCGAGTCTTTCGACGCTGTGGTTTATTACGGGTAGGTCAAAATGGGAGTCCACATCCGTATCACCGTGGCCGGGAAAGTGCTTTCCACAGGCCATCACTCCGCCGTTTTGCAANCCGCGCATATAGGCNTGNCCCTTGACTGCTACCTGCTCTTTCACCTCTCCAAAAGAACGGTCGTTGATCACCGGATTGGCCGGATTGTTGTTGACATCGATAACGGGTGCAAAATTGATATGTACTCCGATGCGGTTGAGCTGTCTGGCAATTTCGCGGCCTTTTTGATAGATCAGATTGTTGTCCTGGATGGCTCCCAGGGTGAGTTGTCTGGGAAAGGAGATTCCGTCCTCCCTGAATCGCATACCCAGGCCCCACTCTGCATCCATTGCCACCAGCATTGGGATGTTCGAAAGTTCCTGGTATTTGTTGGTGAGCCGGGCTTGTTCCAGGGGATTGCCCTGAAAAAAGCACACAGCCCCTACGTGGTATTGCTCAATTTGACGCTTTACTTCAGCAATGTGATTTTCCCCCAAATTGGAGTGGGCCCTGATCATAATGAGCTGACCGATTCGCTCTTCCAGAGACATTTGCTCGTAAACAGAGTCCACCCAATGGATTGATTTTTCGTCTTCGACCATTTGAATGGGCCATTGGGCAGTGGCTGTGTTGTGCAGGGACAGCGACAAAAGGACGCCAATCACAAGAGAAACAGTAGTTTTCGAGTAAAATTTACTNACCATCAGACCTCATTTTTTCGACAATATCGGGTTCCATTTCCTTTGCTTTTTGGTGGTACTTTTCCGTCATATCCGGCCTGCCCAGATGGTGATAAGCCGAACCCAAATTGTACCAGGCACCGGCTGCATCGGGATTGACCTCAGCGGCTCTCCTGAAAAAACTCACAGCCTCTTCATGTCGGCCTGCAAAACCGTGTGCGACCCCGAGCAATCGCAGGGTTTCGTAATCCTCCGGCATGTAACTTTCGGCCTTAATTAAAAACTCCAAAGCTTTTTCAATGTTGCCCTCGCGCTCTCCAAAATATTGGCCGCCATCCCGGTACGCTATTCCTATGTTTCTCAGGGCCTCGGGGTAATTTCGATCCAGTGCCAGCGCTTCCTCGTAGGCATTCACCGCCTCTTCGTACCGTTCCAAATAATACAGTGCATTGCCCCTGAGGAGGTGGGCGTTTTTGTAGGTAGGATGGATTTCAATGGCTCTCTCAGCGTGCGTCAGCGCTCTCAGTAATTTGTTTTCTCTGGCTGCCGGCACATCCTGCATTCCCGAGGCCTTTGAGGTCAATACTCCGGCCACTGCATTGTTAAGTTTGGCCGAGCGTTCACTCACCGCAATGTCCGTGGTAAAGAGTGTGTAGTTATCATTCCAGGCGAAGTTCCTGTTAAAGGTGATCAGAGCAAAAATCAGCGAAATACCAAGCACTGCATACACAACAGCATTTGAACGGCCCGGTCGCTTTTTGTGAAAAAGTCTATTTAGATAATGGGCTAACACCATACAGGCACCAGCTGAAGGGGTGAATAAAAAGCGCTCAGATAAATTGGTTCCGATTGGAAACAGTATGTTAGTGTAGGGAAAGAGAGCCATGGCAAAAAACAACAGCCCGTAAGCTAGCAGCGGTTTCTTTCTAAAATTTGCAAGGGTGAGATAAATCAGGAAGGCGATTGTGGCAAGACTTATCCAGGGAAGTGCATCGCTCAATTGAAATATCTCAATATGACGCGGGTAGTAGTCGTGGGTCAGCGGCCAGGGAATAAACATCAGTCTCAGATAGTGAAAAAGGATCACCAGTATGGTCGCTATTTTTTCGCCCGCATCGAATGGGACATACCTACCACCCTCCATTTTTAAAAAAGGGTTGTTCATCAGCTCGCCGGGCGCATCGCCTCCAATTCCCATCCCCAATACAGATTGCCTGGCAATCATAAAGACGGCAGCGGCAACAAATAGTGGAGCACTCCTGACCAGTGAATCTCTGATGGTTCTCTTTTTTAAGAGATAAAGGGCGAGCGGAACTGTCGCGGTGAAAACGATGGCATTTTCTTTGGAAAACAGGCCCACGGAAAACACCACAAAAGCCAGAATCCGGGATTGTAGATTGTCCGCTTGTTTGCCAAGTAAAATGTAAAAAGCCGCCAAACCACCCAACAGTGCCATAATCTCGTCACGCCCTTTGATATTTGCCACCGCCTCGGTGTGTAGGGGATGAACCACAAACACCAAACACGATAAAAAGGCGACCGGATAAAGGAATTCCTTCCTGACATTGCCCCTGAAAAGTCTTTTGAACAAGAGAAATAACACAGCGCAGGTGATCGCGTAAAGTAACACATTGATGAGATGCCCCGGAAATGGATTGGGTCCGAAAAGTTCGTACTCCACGGCAAACATCATCGGTGTAAATGGACGATACCTGCCCCCGGCCACCAAATCGGCCTTTCCCTCATCTTCAAAAAATCCGTAAAACGTATCGTGCTTTAAGAGACCCGGTATGCCTTTAATTCCCTGGGTGGTAAATGCATTTTCGGTAATGACAATGGCATCGTCCATCACAAAATCGTGAGACAGTGTATTGGCGTACAGAAGGAAAGCCAGGGCAAAAATCACCCATACAGCCCACTTTTCCATTTTTTTCAGAACGCCCATCGCTTTTTATCAATGCCATTTAACTAACCGATACAAAAATACGAAACTATACGGAATGGATAGCGGAGGAATACGGAGAATTGAAAGGATAGGATTCTATATAGCCTGGGGCCGTCAATCCCGGGAAAGATTAATATAGGCAGGGGTCACTTTTCCAGAGCCAGCTTTTTAAGTCGTTGGAGAAAGGGTGATGCGAAGATAAAGTTTTGAATAATTCCGCTATCTTCAGTTAATACATCCCCACTGGAGCCCTGCCACACAAGGTGTCCGTCCTGTAGCAAAATGATATTTTCTCCAATTTCCATCACGGAGTTCATATCGTGGGTATTGATAATGGTGGTAATGTTGTTCTCGCGCGTGATATCTCTGATGAGCTGATCGATGAGAATTGAGGTCTTGGGGTCCAGTCCACTGTTGGGTTCATCGCAAAACAAGTACTGGGGATGCATCACAATGGCCCGTGCTATTCCCACCCTTTTTTGCATACCACCGGATATTTCTGACGGATACCTGTTGTTGACTCCTTCGAGATTGACTTTTTCCAGACAACTATTTACCCGGTTACTTTTTTCAGCGGGGGTGAAATTGGTAAACATATCCAGGGGGAAGCGGATGTTTTCCTCCACAGTGTAAGAATCGAAGAGGGCCGAAGCCTGAAACAACATTCCCACTTCCATCCGGAGTTTGCGAATCTGTTTTTTATTGAGTTTGTAAAAGTCTGTATCGTCGTAAAAAACGGTACCACTGGTCGGGATAATAAGACCGATCAATATTTTTAGCAACACCGTCTTTCCCGCACCACTTCGACCAATGATTAGGTTGGTTTTCCCGCGCTCAAATTCGACATTGATGTCTTTGAGCACTTCCAAATCTCCAAATTGTTT
>SL_3KL_010_SEDDRAFT_10003579_pt1 | contig 14091 bp, 14 predicted proteins | sample SodLakKL_010_SED_2_FD_10381 | JGI IMG/M metagenome (IMG submission 10381)
CTGCTCAACAGGGCATTGGGCTTTTCAGCTCCATACCGGACACGTATCATTTCCATAATGCCAGGTATCTCCTTATCAAGAAGCGGCCTGACAACACCTGGAGTGATATCCCGTTTTCCGATTCCTGTTCCTCCGGTTGTAATTACAAAATCGAACGATTCTTTCTGTGATCTCTCCAATAATGCTTTAAGCATAAATTCATCATCAGGTATAACCACATTCCTTATTGAAACTGATCTTTTATTGGCCTTGAAATGCTCCTCCAGAATCCGGTTCACTGCAGGTCCGCTCTTATCCTCATATTCTCCGCTGCTGGCCCTGTCGCTTAGCGTAATAACCAGGAAACTGTACTTTCGTGGAAGATAATCCAGTGTTTCTCCTGCCTTCAGGCTACCCCCTTTTACAACCCTTGCAAAGATCCCCTCTTTGGGCATCACACAATCGCCAACCTCCTTAAAAATCGCACAGGTTGAGCCATGGCACTTCTTACCTATCTGTGTAATTTCCAGTTCCGTATTTTCAGAAACCAGCCGGTCGAGCGGCCGGGTATCAATAAGCTCAATGCCACTTGTGGTAATATTTTCTGCAAATTCGCCATAGGCCGTATCACGTCCCGACTGATCTGAAAATCTCTTCATGCTCTCAACACCCAGAAGACTCACCTGACGGTGCCAGGCACCTGCATGCGCATCATTCCTGATACCTTGTTCACCAAGATCAATGTAATCAACCGGCTTTTTTATGGTCCCTTTTTCCCGGGAAATGTTCACCGAAACTACTTTTAAACTCTTCATTACCATATGATCGCTGTTTTTCAGAATCTTCTTATCTCCCATTTTCTTATCTCGTTTATTGCAACATCACCGTCACCCATGGCTCTTAGTTCGTGTACACCCTGCCCCTTATAAGCTGTAAACCAGGTAATCAAAATATCCACCAGGTCGGGATAGTTATCAAAAAGATCCTCATAATTGTTGGCTGCAATAATTCTGAGCCTCGGGTTTGCGGGAATTGCAACTATTTTTGGATCGGTAAGCCTGCTTTCATAACCTGTATCACCCTGAAAATAGAGAACAAGCAACGGGATAACCTCAAGGACAGATCCCGTAGGCATACTTTCAGAAATCACCATTATGTCAACCGGATCACCGTCACCGCCCATTACGGGATCAATAAATGTGCCCGGCACAAATCCGTAATTAACCGGGTAAGGAAGAAAATCAATTATCCTGTCATTTCCATCAATTTGTTCAGGAAGAAACATTCTCTGCTCCTCATTATAGTATATCTCTCTGTTGGTACCGGCAGGTATTTCAATAACAGCATTTACATACCCCATCGAAAAACTGGGAATTGCATTGAAATTTCGCATCTGCTTGTTGCTGCATCCGTAAACTGTTAGTATGATCAGCAATAGTACAACTGCGTTACAAGCTCTGCCGAAGATCAGCCGGTTTGAGCGGTTGCTGAAAGGGTGCCGGTAACCATCTGAAAAGAAATCGCTATCAGGGGCCTTCGGCTCTCTGTTTTCGAAATAGTTGTTTGTCATGCAGTTATTTTATATCCTTTTTGATTTTCTCGTCAAGCTTTATCCCCTCTATGATCATTTTTTTATCCACCGCCTTACACATATCATAAACTGTCAGAAGTGCCATACTTGCCGCAGTAAGAGCCTCCATCTCAACACCGGTCTGCCCGGCACACCTGCATTCGGCAATAACCTCAACACCTTCTCCGGTAATTTTGGTGTTTACAGTGACCTGTGACAGGACAACCGTGTGGCAGAGAGGAATAAGTGCAGGGGTCTGCTTTGCAGCCTGTATGCCGGCAATTTCCGCCACCTTAAGCACATCACCCTTTTTCATCAGATCCTGTCGGATCAGTTCCAGTGTTTGCCTTTGCATCCGTATAAAACCACTGGCTCTGGCAGTACGTAACTGCTGAGGTTTTTGACCGACATCAATCATTCTTGCCCTGCCTCTGCTATCGGTATGAGATAATTTATTAACCATAAAAACTCCCATTTACTGAATACCGCAACAGGTAATATGTAAGATCCATCATTCTGCCGCACATATTTTGTGTTATTTAATTTACAAAGATAATAGAATCTGTTTTTCAGCCTCCAATGTTATAAAACTGATTATGACTGCAGGTGGTGCCGTACGCCGGTTTTTGAGAGACAGCCGCAAAAAGTGCCTCCCTTGCTCCCATTTCGCGAACATCAAAAGAGGTATCGCTGAACAGGCACGGTTTAATTTTGCCGTTGGCTGTAAGCCGGAGCCTGTTACACCTCTCACAATCACCCCCTTCGCCCCCTTCAACAATTGAAAACTCACCCTTACCAAGATCCATCTGATGGATAAATCTTACTTCCAGGTCCTTCTCCCCTGCGAATTTTTTTACAGCCTCAGCATCAGGTTCTGAGGAAGAACCGGTTACCACACAATTAAGCTTTACGGGTTTCAGTCCGGCGTCAGTTGCAGCATCTATGCCTCTTAAAACCTGGTCAATATCACCACCCGAGGTCATCTCCCTGAACCTGAGTGGATCCATGGTGTCAAGGCTCACATTGACCCTGTTAAGTCCCGCTTCTGCCAGCGGACGGGCAAACTTATCCAGCAATACCCCGTTGGTTGTCATAGCCAGATCCTTAATACCGGGAACAGAAGCTATCATAGAAACGAGCTTAACCACATCACGCCTGACCATAGGTTCTCCGCCTGTAAGCCTTACCTTGTCAATTCCCATGGCAACCCCTTCGCGCACAACATCAACAATCTCGTTAAACCGCAGAATATCATCATGCGAAAGCATCACAAAATCCTCGCATGGCATGCAATACCTGCACCGCAAATTACACCGGTCTGTTACCGATATCCTGAGGTAATTAATCTTTCTGTCATATCTGTCTAACATCTACCAGATCTCCTTTTTTATAAGCAAAAACTCCTGCCGGCATACCCATCAGTCCCCATGCCCCTCCCAGGGCATGTATATGGGCAGACCCGTGATAATCGGCTGGCATTATCTCTCCATCGTTATTCAGATATACCGGCGTCCATGCAATCCTGTCTGCTTTTCTCCTGGAAAAGTCCATGCCCATGGGCAACTTCATGGCCGGGGCTTTAAAATTATATCCCATCATCCTGTACAGAAGCGGCTTTACCATAAGCTCAAATATAATAAATGAAGAAACCGGGTTGCCCGGCAGGCCGAAAACAAATACGTCGCCTTTACGTCCGAAAACAGTAGGTCTTCCCGGTTTGACGGCCACCTTTTCAAAAAAAAGTGTAACCCCGTTTTCCTGAAGTGCAGAGGGCACAAAATCGAAGTCACCCATCGATACTCCACCTGTGAGGATTATCATATCACTCCCCGAAAGGGCCTTTTCAATTGCTGAGCCGGTAATTTCAGGTGTATCTCCCACAATTCCCCGGTAGCCGGCCACAGCACCCATACCGTTGATCTGGGCAACAAGCTGAGGTCCGTTACTGTTACGGATGTGGGTACCCGATGGTTTGATATGAGGCTCAACAATTTCATCGCCGGTGGTCAGAACGGCAACACCAGGCTGCCTGTATACTTTTGGCCTCGTACAACCAACCGAGGCAAGAATGGCAATATGCTGAGGTTTCAGCAGGGTTCCTCCGGGAAGTGCAAGGTCACCCTTTTTAATATCCTCCCCCCTGAGCGCTATATTGACTGCTGTTTTTATTCCGGAAAACCTTATATACCCTTCGCCATCAGCCTCCGTATGTTCAACCATCACCACACAATCGGCCTCATCCGGTACCCTCGCACCGGTCATTATCCTCGAACATTGCCCTTTCCCGATACGCTTTTGCGGAATATCACCGGCACTGATGGTCTCAATTATCTCAAGCCGGCTGTCCAGGTCACTGCGACGACAGGCAAAACCGTCCATTGCCGATTTGTTGAATGGGGGCATATCGGTATCGGAAAAAACATCTTCAGCCAGCACCATTCCACAAGCGTCATGAAGCAGCCGGTTTTCCGTTCCCAAACGGACAGGTTCCCTTGCGATTATTTTTAATGCCTCTTCAAATGCTATCATTATATCAGGTTTAAATTCCGCGAAAGCTTCATAACTTTTCATTTCAGATTTATCAATTACCCGTGTTCTGCTTGCCATCCATGGTTGTTGAGTGAAATAATATGGGGACCCGGACGGAAACTGTGGCCATCTGAAACGATAGTCAGGTCGACCAGGTGCAGTACCTCTCCAAGGCTTTTCTTAACACTCTCAACCTTATCACTCTTTATGATTATGAACAATCCCGGCTCAATTATTTTTCTCAGGGTTATCGATTCACATATTATCAGCGACCGGCGATCAATAATGGTAAAGAAGTGATCCATCGCCTCTGCGAGGTATTCGTCTTTCGTCCTTAAATAAAAAGCCCTTTTGGCTCCGGCTACAAGCATTTTGGAGCTGTCTTTCACACCATCCTGGTTAGTTTCCTCCAGAAGGTGGTATTTTTCGGGCGGGGTACCATGGTGACCATGCACGGGATTTTCTTCCTCAGAGTGACCAGCGATTTTTGCGCTACCTTTATTCTTTCCTGAATTCTGCCCTGATATGGTTTCATTTCCTGCACCGGTATCCTCTATTTGACTCTTATCATAATCCTGTCCGGGTTTATTCCCCGGATTAATACCCGAGATTTTAAGGGTAATAATCTCCCTTCCCCTACTGAACTTTTTTATGAGTGAACATACCAGCTCCGTCTTCCCGACATTGCGGCTTGCACCTCCGATAATCAGCATATTCTGCAGTTTCATCATTTCCGGATAAATTTTATTGCGGAGGCCTTAATACTGAGCCATACCTCTTTCCCCGCCTTCAGCTGCAGGGCAGCGACCGACTCATCAGATAAAAGAGCACCGACTTCAACCCCTATGTCAACTATCACTTCTGATCCAATCCTGGCAGGACCAATGCTGATAACCCTGCCTTTAAAATTATTTACTGCCGACGATAACGGTTTGCTGTCTGATATTATCACATCTTCAGCCCTTATTACAACAAAGCCTTCGCCGGGAGGTTCATCACTCAACAAAGTAAATTGTTGGTCCGGGCCAGTAAAATGCTTAAGCGAGGTATCACCTTCCCTCAGAGTGCCTCCGAAAAAATTCCTGATACCTGTGAACCGCGCTACGAATTCAGAACGTGGGTGCTGAAAAACTTCTGCCGGAGAACCTGTTTGCACTATGCTACCTTTCTCAATAACGCCTATACGTTTTGCCAGCAGCACGGCCTCCTCATAATCATGTGTTACATGCACAACCGTTTGTCCGCGACCATTTATCTCCCTTAAAAGTGAACGCAATTCTCCCCTTAACTGAACATCCAGGGAAGATAATGGTTCGTCAAGCAACAGGCATTCAGGCTCAAGTGCAAGGGCCCTGGCCAGGGCTACCCTTTGCATCTCTCCGCCCGACAAATTACGAGGAGACCGCCTGAGGATATGGCTTATGCTGGTTATCTCAGCAAGCTCGCCTACCCGCCCCTCTATCTGCCTGGTAGTAAACTTCTTTGATTTCAGGGGATATGCAATATTGTTGAATACGCTCATGTGCGGGAAAAGTGCGGCATCCTGAAAAACAAGTCCGACTCCCCGATTCTGGATTTTTTCGCCGGTAATTTCCCTTCCGTTGAGAAGCACCCTGCCTCCACCCACCGGGATTAATCCTCCTATCATTTGCAATAGAACCGATTTACCAGCGCCCGAGTTCCCGAGCAACACAAAATACTCCCCCAGTTCAACAGCAAAGCTGATACCTGAGAGTTCGAAATTCCCCAGTTTAACAGAGAGATCATTTACTTTCAGCATCTTCAAATCTGTTTGAGAGCATACGCAGAACAATAAAAAACAGAAGGCAGACAGAGATAAACAGAACTGCCACCGGCCTGGCATTTGAGAGTCCGAAGGCGGTAAACCTTTCCCAGATCAATACCGGTGCGATCATCGGGTGATAGGCTACTATAACCACAGCTCCGAATTCACTCATGCCCCGGGCCCACATCATGATCAATCCTGACAGTACTGAGCGCCAGGCAAGGGGAAGACTTATAGTGAAAAAAACCCGGGCAGGCGAAGCACCGAGATTGAGGGCGGCCTTTTCCAGTTTCTCAGGAACGGTCTCAAATCCCGATCTGGCAGCGTTAACAAGAAAAGGGATGCTGACAAAGGCCATTGCAAGAATTATCCCCGGGGCACTCCCTACAAAACTTATTCCTATGCTGTCACCCAGCCTTCCCACGGCAGTATCTCTTGAAACAAACCCCAGAATGGCAATTCCTGCAGCAGAGTGGGGTATTACCACCGGCACATCAATAATTCCGGTTACCAGCCTTTTACCCGGAAATTTTTTCCGTGCCAGGAACCATGAGAACGGTACGGCAGCAACAGCAAATATCATAGTGGCAAGCATGGAGGTCCACAAAGTCAGCCATATACTGCCTGTCACCTCCCTGTCTGCTGCAGTGTCAAATAAATCAGAGGGGGATGTGGCGATAAACATCCCGGCCAGCGGTGCAACTATAAACAAAAGCACAATACCGCCCAAAAACACCAATAATAGTCTGAATGGCTGAAATTCTTTCATAAACCGTGATGACAGTTTCCTGTTGTATTATAATTTACCAATACCTGCAACGGCATCCTGCAAAGATAATTATCCATACTGATAAGTTTCCCGGGGCGGCCGGATACTGCATGTCACCACAAATTAAAAGTTTTAGTTTCCGGGCAAAGCAAATTGCTTTAAGCCCTCCGGGATATTATCATAGCTATACGAAACTGCCGGCACAATAGTGTTTTGTCCGTTCCTTTCAAGAATATCAATTCCTCCCCCTGCAGAGAGAAAAAACTGCACAAAAGTCTCCGCCAATTCAGGATTCTTACTTTTCAGCGGGATGGTTATGCCGTAAACCATTGCTTCACCCCTCTCTGTAAATCTCTCTCCCGGAGCGCCTCCCCTTACCCTGGTTGTTGCCCTGCCATACCAGTCGTTCAATTCAGGCAGGCTAAGATTCAATTCATCAGGTAATTNAACAAATTTAAGGTTGTGTTGTTCGGCAACCGACCGGTAAAGGAATATATAGTCNAGTGCATTGCTTTCNAGTAATGCAATCAGATCGGTCTCTTTAGGACGTATCATGTTTTTATGACGCTCCAGGATGCTTGAAGCCAGACCCGTATCGCTATAATAGATCCCCGCGAGTTCTGACACCAGAACCGCTCTTACCCCGCAAGGGTCTGAATCGGGATCGGATCTGCCATAAACAACATCTTCCCTGAGCAGGATTTTATACCAGTTTGAAGCATTTATCTCATCTGCATACCTTGATCTATGAGTATACACAATTGCCATCTCATTCCCGGCAAAAGAGATATTCCAAAGTGCATGCCCCGGAATCAGAAAGCGATCTATCACCCTGTAGTCGGCCGAAATAAAAATATCACAGGGCACATCAAGATCACTAACCCTTCTTGCACCGGCTTTACTTCCCCAGGCCTCCCTCAGTATCCTGACTCCCGGATTTGCTGTCTCAAATGAATCTGCCGCTTCGGCCACCGGTACAGAGAGACTGCCGGCGTGTATTATGCGCAGTGTATTCTCCGAATGCCCGCAGGAAGCTATTATTCCTANACCTGCAAGAATCAGAAACAGCAGGAACGTAAATCTNATTTCACAAACAGTTTGCCACATTTAATATGTGGTTATCTACCTGTAAAAACACCGGTAGGTAGTATCTTCTTTTACCCTGACCCTGAAATCAACCCCGGCCGGAACAATGAAGGTTTCGAACTCCATGAAAATTTTCCATATATCCTCACCGGGTAACAGCACATCCATCCTGCCTGAAGTAACTGTCATGTGTTCGACTGATGAAGTACCGAAGGTATACTCTCCTTTAGCCATTACCCCAATTGTTGCGGGTCCTTCAGGAGTGTCAAAGGCAATCGATTTTACCTTGCCGTCAAAATATTCATTGGTTTTAAACATAACAGTTGAGTTGGTTAAATAAAATATGACCGACCAGAATAATGATTAACAGCATATGATCAGTCCTCCTGATGATCCTTTACCAGTTCAATCACTTCGGGAAGATCCATGCCGAGTTTTTCCAGATGTTCAATTTTCGGCACACCGTTTTTGGTCCATCCCCTTCTCAGATATACCGCATCCAGAAGCTGTTCATACCTGTCTTCACGATATTTGCGGTGCATCGCGATTTTCTCTTCTGTTGATTTTCCTGCAGGATCAATATTCATTAACTCCTTTAGCTGCTTATCGTAACGCTCCCGCCTCGATTCATATTCTTCAGCAGTTACAGGCCCTGCTGCCCGGTATGGCTGCGCATCGTACTTCCGGGTACCAAAACCGCGACGCAGGTTAAAGATGCGCTGGTAGTTGTAAACCCGCTCAGTCTGCCGCATCAGCTCTTCCTTATCAAAAGGCTTCCCTGTAACGGCCTTATATATAGCTATATAGTTGTCAACGTGTTCAGGCACCTTGGCCGGCTCATCAGTTTCGGCATTACCTTCAGGCTCAACGTCATTCCAGGGCAGCTTGCACAAGCCAACAAGTCCGAACCAGGTACGGAACATGGGGAAATAATGGAGTGCTTCGGCTTTATCTTCAAATGTGGGTATCTGGTTATTCACCATGTCCATAAATATCAGCCAGGCCTCATCATGCTGCGGCCCTTTGTTGGTCATTGCATAACCGCCCTGCTGGGCGAGTGATTCCTTCGACATGTACTGCGAATATTCAAGGCCCTTGTTCTCCATTGCAATATCCTGCATAAAAGCGGGATCGCCCCAGCCTTTTTCGGCAAACATCTCCTTCATCTTCCTAACTCCCATACCGGCAATTTTACCGAAACCCTCACCTTTGGCAAGTTGATGCAGAAGTTGCATGGCTGTATCGGCATTGCCAAAATTCATCTTCAGTCCGCCGGTTCGCTCCTCGTTCAGAATGCCATTTTCAAAACAATCCATCACGAAGCCAACAACTGTACCCCAGGTTATGGTGCAGATGCCGTATGTATCGCAATAGAAATTGGACTCAAGAGTAAAATCAGGATTAAAAATTCCCAGGTTTGTCCCCAGCGAAGCAGCAGTCTCATATTCCGGTCCGTCGACAATAACCTTTTGTCCCGCATAAGGACCCGTGCGCAGCTCATAATTGTCAACACCCTTTGAACAGGACATATTGCACCCTATCCAGCAGCCATCGGGTATACCCTGTGTGAAAAGGGACTTGTATACATCGGAGTGGATGTTTACGGCATCCGGATGTGACCCGAACTTAAAATTGTTAACGGGTATAAGGTCATAATCGTTCATTATATTTGACAGGTGAACAGTACCCTTGGTCCTCATTTCCGCCTGCTCATCATCGAAACGGCGCATCTCCTCGTTAAACCGCCTTCCGCGTTCGCGAATAGCGGCAAGGTCCACCACATTGTTAGCGTTACCCTTNATACCGGGGACTTTTGCCACTAATGCTTTTACACGCTTATCGCGGAAAACGGTACCTATACCACCTCTTCCGGCCTGCTTTACTCTTATAGCTTTTCTTTTCGGATCATAGAAAGTGAAGTTCAGCATTCCAATCAGCGAGTGCTCTGCTGCCGCTCCGGTGGAAACTATACCTATATTCTTTTTTTCCTTTTCATTTTCGGCAAACATTTCGGTAAGCTGCTCGGCAAGAACATGTGTATCAACAGCCTCTTTAGGCGCTTCAAATATCTCAACCCTGCCTTTTATGCCGTCAATATAAATAATAACATCATTTTCAGCCTTTCCCTGAAGCTCAAAAGCGTCGAATCCTGAAAATTTCAGGAACGGTCCAAAAAACCCACCTACATTACTGTCCATTACCGAACCTGTCTGCGGCGACAGGGAAACAACCAAAGATTTGCCGGCACCCGAATACTGGGTAATACCACAAATGGGTCCGCCACTTATGATGATCTCATTTTCCGGATCATTCCATTTGGTGTCGGGTTTAGTCGCATCCCATAGCAACTTGAGGCCATATCCCTTGCCTCCTATAAATTTCTCCTTCATCAGTGGATCAACATCCTTCTCACTGATCACATTTTCACTCAGGTTAACATAGAGGATTTTGTCAGTGTACCCCTTATCAAGCGGAGTAATCGGGTAATCGAATCCCGCAAGTAACTTGTGACTTTTTTTCAGTTCCAGAACATCCATAAAATATATTTTTTCGTGAGTGATTATACTCCAGTTTTAATTGTTAAAATTATTGCAATGGCAATTCCTTTCAAATGATTATTATCATAAGGCTTACCTGCTTAAAAACAGAAACTGAACTAGTTTGCAAGGCCATGCATAAATGTATTATTTCCCTGTCTGACCGGCACTCCTGCAGGCTCCCAAGGGGTATTAAAAACTCCTGTAAGCCCCTTTAGGNAGATAAAAAACTCCNGGTTTTGAACCCTGAGAGTAAATTTATTATTTTTGGTGGCAAAAGTCCCCCAATATGATAAATTTAGACTTTGAAGAGATCAGGACAAGACTGGCTGACAAATCAGTTGGAATTGCAGGTGCCGGGGGACTGGGTTCCAACTGTGCAGTTGCACTTGCCAGGGTGGGAATAGGCAGGCTGGTAATAGCCGACTTCGATGTGGTTAGCGAAGGAAACCTGAACAGGCAGTATTATTTTAAAGACCAGGTGGGCAGAAAAAAAATCGATGCACTCAGGGAAAATATAGCAAAGATAAATCCGGAAATAGATGTGGAGATTCATGATCTAAGGCTTGATCCGGACAATATACCACACATATTCGGGAACTGCCAGATTATTGTCGAGGCTTTTGACCTGGCAGGAATGAAAAAAATGATAGCAGAGACGGTAATAGAAAAAATGCCGGGCAAATACCTTGTTATGGGAATGGGTCTGGCCGGATTCGGGAATAATGAGGCAATAAATACCGTTAAGATTGATAATATATATGTTTGTGGCGACCTGGAAAATGAAACCAGCGAACAGCTGCCACCTCTGGCACCAAGGGTGGGGATTGTTGCAAATATGCAGGCTAACCAGGTTTTGGAACTGCTTTTATCAAAACAGGAATAGGGAAGCCTGCCGGCCTTCATCCTTACTTAGAGCATCAGCAAGCGGCAGTCATTAGTTTTTTCAGAACGACATAATAATTGAACGGGTATGAAAATAATACTGAACAACAGGCAGGAAGAATTTGACAAAGAGATTATGACCATCAGGGAACTGCTTGATGAAAAAAACTTCACTTTCAAGATGCTGGTTATAAAGATCAACAACAAACTTGTCAGAAAGGAGCATTACGATACCTCCCTTGTTCGTGACGGAGACGATGTAAGTGTGTTGCACCTTATATCGGGCGGATGAGAGTAACGGTCATCATAGTGTTTCTCCTTACCATCCTCGGCTCCTGCAAAGAAGCTCAGGATGGTCCCGAATTTATTCTGAGGTTCGGACACCAGGCAAACGAACAGGATGTATGGCACAGATCGGCTCTCCATTTTGTCCGGACCCTTGACTCACTGTCGGAGGGTCGTATTGAAACGCTGATTTATCCATCCGAACAGCTGGGTGGGGAACTTGATATGATCAGGAGCATACGGGCAGGTATTGTTGAGATGACAATAACTGCCGAAAGCATGCAAAACTGGGCAGGGATAACTGCCTTCCTTGCCGTTCCATACCTGATAAGAGACTCCGATCATCTCAGATTGGTAGTTGAGGGGGAGATCGGCGAAGAAATTGCAGCCGAGATGATCAACTCCATTGGACTGAGGCCGATTTGTTATTTTGAAAGAGGCCCGCGTCACCTGACATCCAACCGGCCTGTCCTTTCGCCTGACGACCTGGGAGGCATGGTTTTAAGGGTTCCTAACGTTCCCCTATTTGTAAGGGTATGGCAGGCACTTGGTGCAAAGCCGACACCGATGACCTTTTCGGAGGTATTTACGGCGCTCCAGCAGGGGACGGTGGAGGCACAGGAGAATCCGTTTGCACTTATTTACAGTGCCGGCTTTTACGAGGTGCAGAGATACCTGAACCTTACCGGCCATGTAACGGGATGGACCTACGTTGTGATAGGTGAGAATCAGTTCAGGGCCCTGCCTGCTGACCTCAGGCAAAAGGTTCTCGAAGCGGGCAGGTCAATGCAGGAATATCACAAGAATGAATTCAGGCTGCAGGAGGAACTTCTCAGAAATCAACTTGAAGAGAGGGGAATGATCTTTACCCAACCAGACAGGGAGGTCTTCAGGGAAATGGCTGAAGCCGCGGTACTTGACATCCTTCCTGAAGAATACCAGCCACTTTACCATAAAATAACCAATATCAAAAGTGATGGCGATCAGGAACCATGATTCATGCACATCCAAAATTTTCCATATATTACGGTGTCAAACAGACCATTAACAAGTGTTATCAGAAATGAGGACCGGCACTATTTATAAACTGCTTGCCACAGGGGCTTTGATCAGCCTTTTATCAATGATAATCGTGGTAGGCCTGCAGATATTCACCAGGTTCTTTATGGAGAGCTCACCCCACTGGACCGAAGAGGCTGCCAGGATTTTCTTCATCTATTCGGTTGCTTTCGGAACAGCAGCCGGGCTAAGGAACGGCGACTTCATTAAACTCAACCTCATCGGCAAATATCTCTCCCCTTTTGCTGGAAGATCGCTGCAGTTATTNACCGACATTGTTATCATGGCATTTTCAGTCATACTCATCATNAGCAGTATCAGTTTTGTCGAACTGGGACTGGATGANCAATCACCCGCTCTTGAGATCCCGATGGGATTCATTTTTTTCAGTATTGTAATCATCGGTCTTGCAATATTTATATTCACCCTTGAAGCCCTGTATAATTCACTGAAAGGCAATAATCACAGAAAATCATGATCTGGCTGCTGTTCCTCCTGTTTTTCCTTCTGCTTTTCCTCCGCTTCCCCATAGCCTTTGCACTCGCAATATCAACGCTCACCTATATACTGTTTGAGGGGTATCCCCTGGTCATCGTACCCCTTAAAATGTATTCGGGAATTGATGTATTTGTACTTCTGAGTATACCCGGTTTTATACTGGCAGGAAACCTGATGAACAGCTGCGGGATGACCGACAGGATAATAAGGTTCTGCAACGATATTGTAGGCCATATCAGGGGAGGGCTCTCCCTGGCAAATATAGGGGCGTCAATGATCTTTTCGGGTATATCGGGTACGGCAATTTCTGATACTGCATCAATAGGTTCGGTTATGATCCCTGCCATGAAAAAAGAGGGATATGATGCTGATTTCGCATGCGCCGTCACTGCCTCTTCATCGACAATCGGTCCCATCATACCGCCCAGTTTGCCCATGATAATAGCAGGATCACTTACAGGACTGTCAATCGGCAAGCTTTTTCTTGCAGGGGCAGTTCCAGGTATTATGTTAGCGGCCGGGTTTATGATCGTTTCCTATACAATCTCAAAAAGAAAGAATCACCCCAAACAACCCAGGGCAACCTGGAGAAGCCGCGGAAAGAGTCTGATCCATGCATTCTGGGCATTGCTTATGACTTTCCTGATACTGTTCGGGATAATAGGGGGCGCATTTACACCCACCGAAGCATCAGTTGTTGCGGTGCTTTATGCATTGCTGATAGGAGTTTTATTTTACAAAACACTTTCGTGGAAAAATATAACCACCGTTATGACCAGCTCCGCCGGAACAACCGCCTCTCTTATGCTGCTTGTCGGCTTTGCCAACCTGTTCGGATGGATCCTGGTCAGCGAACAGGTACCCCAGAGCCTTGCAGAATTCCTTCTTACGATAACCGGAAACAAATACCTGCTATTACTGCTTATCAACATTCTGCTGATAATTGTGGGATCATTTATGGAGACAATAGCAGCTCTGCTGATTGTCTACCCTATCCTGCTTAAAGTCGCCATATTTGCGGGGGTCGATCCGATACAATTCTCTGTTATTGCAGTGCTCAACCTTATTATTGGCCTTAACACTCCTCCCGTAGGAGTTTGCCTTTTTG
>SL_3KL_010_SEDDRAFT_10003580_pt1 | contig 14091 bp, 11 predicted proteins | sample SodLakKL_010_SED_2_FD_10381 | JGI IMG/M metagenome (IMG submission 10381)
CCCGCCGAAGTCGCACCGCCCTCCGGCGGGGAGGAGGCTTCAAGCTCCTCCCGGGTGGACGATCTTGGGGGGAGGTGGCGCGCACCCGCGACCAACTCGGCGGGAGGCCCCCCGCGCGCCAGAAGACGAGGGAGCCCTGCCGCTCCGTCCTCCTTCTCCCCCGGCTCCCCCTCTCCGGAGATCTCATCCATGGCCAGGGCCGAGAGGAGCCGGCTTCGAATTCGGCCCTCGTCCCCCCCGGAGCTTGGCGAGAAGAGGTGGAGGCCCGGTTCGAGATCCAGCGCCTCCTCCCCACGGCCCGTCGTCAGCGTCTCGAACTGCGAAGCCGCGACCGCCCCTGAGGTCCACTCGATCACCGACCGGTCGACCGCGATCCGGATCTCCAGGACCCCCGCCTTCCGCCGGAGTCCTTCCAGAAATCCAGCCTCCACCCCCTCTTCCGGGACGGATATGTCTCCTTCCAGGCGGACCCGGACCAGCTTTCCGGCCACTCCCCCGGGGACCTCGTTGACCAGGTGCCTGAGGCGACGCGTGCCCCCTTCCGTCGTTTCGGGGTTCACCCGGACGGGGGCCAGATCCACGACGGGTCGGGTTGCCACCGGATGAAACTCCCCCTTCCCCGACTCCAGCTCGAAGCTCAGGAACCCCTTCTCTTCCGTGGCCTCACTCCAGGGGTCCCATCCCAGCCGCTCCAGCGATCCGGGGCAGCGGACGTGGGGTGCCAGGGTCCAGCCGCGATGGCTTCCGCCGACAGCTACGTAGTCCCAGTCGCCCGGGTCCACGGCCACCGCCTCTGGATCCGCCGCCGGACGACCGCGGAGGAGGAGCAGGTTGAACCGGGCGGCCGGATCGGGTCGAAGCTCCGGAAGCGCAGGACCCTGAGTCGCTCGATACGGAGCCAAGAGCGCATGGAGCCCCAACTCCCGGAAGCGGACGGCCCGGGGGGCTCCAGCCGCGGCCTCCACTCCAGGAAGGGAGTCCAGGACGGCCACCGGCCCCGGATCCGCAGGAGACAGGGGGGTGTCGCGCTCCCCCGCGATGACGAGAATTCCCACTCCCGGAACCAGAGACTGCAGGGTACGAAGGCCCCGAGTCAGCGAGAGGAAGGCGGTCGAGGGGGGGTCGGATCGGTGGAAGAGGTCGCCGGACAGGAGGACGAGGCGGGGACGCAGGCGGGCCGCGTCCTGGATTGCACGCTGGAAGGCCGAGGCCACATCCCGCTCCCGCAGATTCCATCCCCGGTCCGTCCCGGGGAATGCCCGGAATCCCAGATGCAGATCCGACAGGTGGACCAGAACACAACTCATCCGGTGGCCACCGCGTCCGGACTGGACCCGCTCCGCTCCTGCGAGTCCGTGAGAATGACCCGGAGGAAGCCACGGACCCGATCGGGCCAGGCCCGCTGACCCCTCCCCCCCAACTCACCTTCTCGCGCCGCCACCACGAAGGCAGCTCGGGCTCCTGGCTCGGGATGGAGGCGAGCCCATCCCTCCCCGCGTCCGGGAGGGACCTCCCAGTCGTCCACCTCGCCGGCGGACCCTGCTCCCGAAACGTAGGCCGAGGTCCGAGAGAAGTGTTTCGCCATGAGCGCCGGAATCCCTTCGAGGAGGGGTCCCGCCGTCCCGCCGTCCTGAAGTGGGCCCACCACGAGCACACCTCCAGGACGAAGTGCGGAGTGGAGCCGAAGGAGGGCTCCGGATCGGAAGCGAAAGATGCCGCTCCTTCCGACACCCAGGGCCATGGTGTCCAGAATGATGAGATCGAAGGAGCCTGGGGGAAGGTGCCGAGGACTCCCCTCCAGCGCCTCCCCGACCTCCACCTCGCGGAGCTCCAGGCTCGATCCGGTGCGGCCCTGGGACTCCAGCCCCGAAGCTTCCATGAATCGGGCGGCGCCTCGATCCCGGGCGTCCAGGAGTTCGATTCGCCAACATCCGAGACCGTTCGGACCACCATTGGACACCGAGATGGCCTGGGGAATTCGACCGACCCCGAGAACCAGGCCGCGTCCCCCGTCCATCCCGGAATCCGCGAGCCAGTCACAGAGGGCCCGATCCATCTCCAGGGCCGGCGCTCCTCGCGGGCCGGTCACGGTGAGGATTTCACCCGGCCGAGCCAGAACGGTCCAACCGCCGTCGCCCTCCGCGGTCGTCCACCGTTCCACCATGGCTTCATGGGTGCCTCCGCCGGCTCCAGGCAAACGAGCCTCGTCGTCTGGTCCCGGAAGAACCCAGAGCCGGCCCTCGAGCCCCCAGCCCTGGATGAGCGCCCCCACCGAAAGGCCCACCAGAGCCAGGAGGAGGAGTGCCGTGGACGACCGGAACACCGGAAAGAGGAGGAGCCCCAGGAGAACCGCTCCGGCGCCACCTCCCAGGAGGGCTGCCGCCCCCGGACTGGTCGCGCGCGGGCCTCCCCCGCGGTGCACGCGGGAAAGAGTGCCCAGGAGCGCTCCACCGGCAAAGAGTGGGAGGATGGCCAGGAACGCCAGGCCGAGAACCTGGGAGAGAACGGAGGCCCCGAAGCCACCTCGAACCTCCCATAGTCCCGAAAAGACCGCCGCCATGGCCGAAGCGGCCAGAACCAGGAACCAGCGACTTCGAAGTCGCTGGGGATGGGGATCACCGGGGATCCCCGTCTCCATGATCAGGCCGGCGGCCAACGCCCCCAGCTGCGCCCCGACCACCACAGTGAGCGCCGGAAGGAAACCAGGTCCCCCGTATAGGAGGAGCCCGGCCGAGACCAGTACGGTGACGGCCAGACCCATTCCCAGCAGAAAGGGCGGTGCGGCTCCAGCCCAGGAACCCGGTTTCATGGAGACATTGTCCCGAAGCCTCCCCGGAAATACAGAAGAGGGGTACCTTCGGAACTCACTCCGCACCCTTGCACCTCACCGAAGACGACGTGGTGATCCCCGGCCTCGACTACCTTCCAGACCGTGCAGTCCACCCACGCAAGTGCACTCTCCAGGATCGGGGCGCCGGTGACCTCACTGCGAACCTTCAGGCCCTCGAATCGGGTGTCTCGCTCTCCCGAAGCAAAACGATGCGCAACCTCGAGGTCGTCGGCGTGCAGGAAGGACAGGGCGAAGAACCCGGTCTCCAGGAGAGGGTCGAGAGAGCTGGAACTTTGGTCCACGGAGACGAGAACAAGAAGGGGATCGAGTGATACCGAAGCCACGGCGTTTGCCGTAAAGCCCACCCGATCGCCGTCGGGCCCCACAGTGGTCACCACCGCGACGCCCGTGGCGAAACGGCCCATCGCTTCCTTGAAGAGATCCGACCTGATACGCACAGTCATCCACACCCCTTGCCGAGCTTTGCGTTCATCTCCAAGCGAAGGTAGCTTGCGGAGCGAATACCGGCCGCCGGACGTTCCGGTGCCTCCTGCCCGGGATCACCCCTCCCATCCCCGAAAGGTCATGCGCGACAAGGGTTTCACCTCGCACCTTCTTTTTTTCGTCATCTTAACCGTCGCTACAGGGTGCGACAATGTGGAGTGGGCCGGCACCTCCGTGGAGATCGAGCCTCCACCCCCTCCCCCCCGCGCCCTCGAGGCGGAGATCGAACCCGAAGAGGAGGCAGAGAGGCTGGAACCCATCCCACTCGGGACCCTTCTCTACCTGGTCGAAAGGGGCCAGGGAGGGAACGCAACCCTGCTCCCGGTCGCCGAATTCACTCCCGGCGGCTTCGAACCCCTTCCCGAACCGGCGGAGACACCGGACCTCGTGCCTCGGTTCCCCGTGGACCGATGGGAGGAGGGTACGGAGTTCATCTTGTTCTCCCAGGGCGCGCGGGTAGGGTCACTGCTTTCCGACGGCTCCTCGGAGTTGGATGAGCGCTTCTGTCTGGCCCGGGCCCGGGGTGAAGGTGTGCTTCACCTCCGCCCCGATGCCGTGGAGGGTGAGCGCTTTCTCGCACTGCGCCGTGACGACCTGGCCCAACTTCCTTCGCCGCTGACCTTCTACCCCGCCGTTGTCCTCGACGACGAGATCCGCAACGCCTCGTTGGACGCCGCGCGGACGTTGATTCCCGAACTCAACGTTCCCTGGCCACCCACGGTCCTCGGGATCCGACGCCGAGTCGATGCCTTCGCCGATGGAGAGGGACGCCCTGCGCTGGCGGCCTCCTTCGTGTTCGGCGACGACCTCGAGGTGGGCGCGCCCCAGCCCACTGGCTACAGTCTCTTCCTCGTTTCGGTCGAGGACGAGGACGGCTTTGCCCCGGTCACCTCATGGTACCGGCGCGCAGATCAGGGCCCAAAGGCCGTACCCGGCTTCCTGGCCGCCCACGACCTGGAGGACACGGGGCATCCCGATCTCCTCCTGGAGTTCTTCGGTGAGGAAGCCCGCTGGCTCGGCCTCCTCGGACGCCGGGGCGGGTCCAGCACCCTTCTCTATCAGGATCCTTGCGGGATCGATCCGGGCGGAGCCGGGCTCCAGGATCACGACTGATGGGCCGAGCCCATCCCCTCGCGGGGCCCAGCCTCCTTCTCCTCCTCATCTCACTGGTCTTCGGCTGCGGCGAGGGTGCGGCTCCAGGAGTGGGGGACGCCGCCTCCGCGAATCTGGAGGAGGTGGTGGTCGTGACGGACCAGGCTGGCCACACCCTCCGTCTGCTGGAGCCTCCCACGCGGATCATCTCCCTCGTCCCCGCCGCCACGGGAATCATCCTGGCACTGGGCGAGGGAGAGCGTCTGGTGGGACGCACCGACTACGATGAGCAACCCGAGCTGGAATCCCTCCCCTCGGTGGGCGGGGGACTCCATCCGAGCCTGGAGCGGCTGATCTCTCTGGAGCCCGATCTGGTCATCCGCTTCGAAGGGGATCAGGACCGGGCCACCCCGGAGACGCTGGACCGGATCGGGATCGCGCATCTGGCGGTCCGGCCCGACAGGATCGAGGACATCCGGGAGATGGCTCGTATCCTGGCGGCAACGCTGGATCGAGGGGGGACGGGAGAGGCCCTCCTTCGGCGACTCGAGCGCGAGCTGGATGAGGTCCGGGATCGAGTCCGCGACGAGCCCCGTCCCCAGGTGGTGTTCCTTCTGGGGGGAGACCCGCCCTGGCTCGTGGGTCCGGAGACCTTTCTACACGAACTTCTGGAGATCGCCGGGGGCGAAAACGCCATGGCCGATCTCGGTGCGCCCCTCTACGCCCCGGTCTCCGTCGAGGAGATCGCCCAGCGGGAGGTGGACGTGATCCTGGTGCTGGAAGGCGCCCGGGTCCCCTCCGCCCTCCAGCAGCTCCCCATCGTTCGCGTGCCCGACGGAGTTGAATCCCCGGGGGTAGGGCTGGGAGAGTCGGCTCGGGAGATCTCCCGACTCCTCCATCCGGACCGCTGGCCATGAGAGGATTGGTGGCTGGGATCACCCTCCTTCTGGTCGTGATCCTGTCCGTCCTCCTGTCGGCCCGATTCGGAGCGGTCTCTCTGAGCACCGGTCAGGTCGTAGGAGCCCTCCTCGGCGGAGGCTCGGCGACCGAACGGTTCATCGTACTCGAGCTCAGGCTTCCCCGGGCGATTCTGGGGGTGCTGGTGGGAGGGGGACTGGCCCTTGCCGGCGCCGTGTTTCAGGCCCTCCTCCGAAATCCCCTGGCGGAGCCCTACATCCTGGGGATCTCCGGAGGCGCGGCGGCCGGAGCGGTCCTGACCCTGGCGCTGGGCCTCACCACTGCAGCCTCCTGGTTCCTCCCCGGCGCCGCATTCGGTGGAGCCCTCCTGGCCATCGCGCTGGTCTTCGGGGTGGCGATGTCCGCTGACAGGCGACTGGACGTTCGGGTCCTCCTGCTCTCCGGAGTCGTGGTGGGGGCCTTCTTCTCCGCCTGCATCGCCCTGATTCTGGCCCTCTCCGAATCCGATGTGGTCCGCTCGGCGGTGCTCTGGATGATGGGAAGCCTGGCCGGAGCCACATGGAAGGGGGTGGGGATCGTGGCGGCCTACACCCTCCCGGCCTGCTTCCTGCTGATGGGGCTCGCCCGGGCGCTCAACGTCATGTCCATCGGTGAGGAGACGGCGAGCTACCTGGGCACCGAGGTGGAGGGCGTGAAGCGCCTGGCCTACGGGGTGGCCTCGTTGGTGGCTGCGGCGGGCGTGGCCTTCGCCGGCGTCATCGGCTTCGTGGGGCTGGTCGTTCCCCACGGTGTTCGCCTGGTCCTGGGTTCGGACCACCGGATCCTTCTTCCCCTTTCCTTCCTCTGCGGCGCGGCTTTCCTGACTCTGGCCGATCTCCTGGCTCGCGTGCTCCTGGCTCCTACGGAGATCCCGATCGGGGTGATCACCGCCTTCGTGGGTGTGCCCTTCTTCCTCCTCCTCCTCAGACGGAGCCTTCGGGCATGACCTTCGAGACCCGAACCCTCTCGGTTCGCTATCGGGCGGGCGGGCCCCGCGCTCTGGACGGGGTGTCCATGAGTGTCCCCCGAGGCTGCCTCTACGCCGTTCTGGGTCCCAACGGCTCGGGCAAGTCCACCCTCATGAAGGCCCTCCTGGGCACCGTGAAACCGGAGTCGGGAGAGGCCCTGGTCGAGGGGCGTCCGGTGGAGGACTGGCCTCGGCGGGAGTTGGCTCGGCGGGTGGGGGCGGTGAGCCAATCCGAGTCCACGGCCTTTCCCCTCACGGTGCGACAGCTGGTGGAGATGGGGCGCTACCCACACCTGGGGCCCCTCCGCCCCATGAAGGCGGAGGACCGCTCGGCCGTGGAAGGAGCCATGGAGCGCTGCGACGTCACCGAGTTCAGGGACCGGTTGGTGGAAACCCTCTCCGGGGGAGAGTTCCAGCGGGTGCGCATTGCCCGAGCCCTGGCGCAGGAGCCCTCCGCACTGGTACTGGATGAGCCCACCGCTTCCCTGGACATCCGCCACGAGATGGGGATCCTCCAACTCCTCCGGGACTCCGCACGGAGAGGTGTGACGGTTCTTCTGGTGACCCACCACCTGAACCTGGCCGCGCGGTTCGCCGATCGAGTCCTCCTGCTGAACGCCGGGGAGGTGGCGGCGGAGGGAGGGGTCTCCCAGGTCTTTCAGCCCCGCATTCTCGAGGCCGTCTACGGCTGGCCCCTCTCCGTCACCCCGGATCCGGTCACCGGCGCGCCCTCGGTCACCCCACTCCCCCTGGAGTAGAGGGCCGTCACCCCTCCGCCACGAGCTTCGCGTAGCTCTCGTAGCGACCGGGGTCTATGGCTCCGGACTCCACGGCGGCCTGCACCCCACAGTCAGGTTCGTGAAGGTGGGAGCAGCGTCGGAAGCGGCACTCGGTCGACGGTTCGTGGAACTCCGGGAAGGCCTGATCCAACTCTTCGGGGGAGACGCCCCAACTCCCGGCCTCTGAGAACCCGGGGGTGTCCACGACCTGCCCACCCCCCTCCAGGAGGAGAAGACGAGACCCCACCGTGGTGTGCCGGCCCCGTCCTCCGCGACGGCTCACCTCCCCGGTGCGAAGCCCGAAGTCGGGATAGAGGGCGTTCAGGAGAGAAGACTTGCCCACTCCCGAGGGTCCGATGAGCACGTTCACCCTCCCCTCCATCTGCCGGGCCAGTGCTTCGAGGCCACGACCGGTCACGGTGGAGCACGCGACCACGGGATATCCGATCGACTCGTAGAGCTCCAAAAGCTCCTCGACCTCGATGGTCCCCGCCTGCTCGGACAGATCAAGCTTGTTGAGGACGAGCACAGCCGGAATCCCACAGGTCTCCGCCAGGACCAGGAATCGATCAGCGACTTCGGGCCGAAAGGCAGGTTCAACCACGGCCATCACGATCAGGACCTGGTCCACGTTGGCGGCTACGACCCGGGGACGGTGCCCCCCTACACGCCGCCGAACCAGTTCCGTGTCTCGAGGCTCCACCTCTTCGATGACCCAGCCCTCACCCCCTTCAGCCGGAGCCACCATCACTCGATCGCCCGCCACCACCCGATCCCCTGTACGAGCCTCTCGCTTGTGCCGGCCACGGAGGAAGGCATCCAGCTCCCGCCCCCCTTCGTCGAGGATCCGGTACACCCCTCCCGCCGCCTCCAGGACGACCCCTCGAACGGATCCAGTCACATCAGCCCCTCCATTGGGACGCTCCGGCAGGTGGGAGTCCATCGCTGGAACCGCTCCAATGCACCACGCCCCGCGCTCCTACCGGGGCGGTTCCGGGGGAGGCGGGGCGTGGGTGGAGCCACATGGGTCGGGACGAACGGGGGGTCGGCGGTGCGCGTCTCCGAAGCGGGGAAGATCAGGCGGCGAAGGACTCCAGGGCATCGCCCTTTCCGCCCTCCCGAAGCCTGCGGAGGGCACGATCCCGAAGCTGCCGGATCCGTTCACGGGTTACCCCGAGCATGTTCCCGATCTCTTCGAGGGTATGCTCCCGCTCCCCGTCGAGCCCGAAGTAGAGGCGCAGGACCTTGGCGTCACGGGCCTCCAGAGTGTCCAGAGCCGACGTGACGGCCTCACTCAGCAGACGAGACTCGACGTCCTGCTCGGGTTCGGCGGCCTCTTCGTTGATGAAGCGCTCCACGAGCTGGGAGTCCTCCGAATCCCCGATGGGGGCATCCAGACGGATCTCGGCGGCGTTGAGGGTCTGGAGCGACTCGATCAACTCCGGCGTCAGGTCCGTGGCNGCGCTCAGCTCCTCCGGATTGGGCTCTCGGCCCAGTTCCTGCTTGAGTCGCTCCTTCTCACGGAAGATCCGAGCCAGGTCCGATGCCCGGTTGAGCGGAACCCGAACCGAGCGCCCGTGGTTGGCGAGGGCGGCCAGAATGGCCTGACGAATCCACCAGACCGCGTAGGAGATGAACTTCACCCCCTGCTCCGGATCGAACTTCCGGGCCGCAGTGACCAGACCCACGTTTCCCTCCTGGATCAGATCCGTGAGGGACACCCCCCGATTCTGATACTTCTTGGCCACGCTGATCACGAACCTGAGGTTTGCTCGGGCCAGCTCCTGGACGGCATCCTCGTCGCCGGCCTGGGCCCTGGCCCCGAGCTCCTTCTCCCGGTCAGGGGTGATGAGCTCATGCCGGCTGACGTCACGGAGATACTGATCGAGGGCGGTCTGCTCCTCGACACTCCCGTCAAACCCGCTGAGGCCGGAGCGGCTCTTGCCCTTCTTCTTTCCTTTACGACGGCTCTTGGTGCTGGTTGCCATCCGCTGATCTATCTCCTTACCGTCCCATTCCGGAACGGTTGTCTCCGATCTAACGAAAGCCTCCACCGTCATCACCGGAAGAAGGACCCATCGAGCGGGCGCCGTCCGTGCCGGGAAGGAGGTTGGAAGCTTCGGATCGTGACCCCACGGTGGGGTCTCCGTTACTGGCCGGGTACAAGTCGCTTGTTGACTTCGAAATCAGGATCTTCTACCCAGGGCTTCTGCGCAGGATCCACAGCCCTTCAATCTATGAAAGAGTGATAGGCTGGTCCACCCAGGTTGATTTCCACATCTCTCCAGGTAGGCGTTCGTAAACCCTCCCTGGGGGCGAGTTCCCCCCGAAGGCTGTTGAGGAACTGGAGCGACCCCTGTTGGGGTTGCGGCCCGGATCTTCGTTGGACCCCGACGCTGGGGTCGCTCCAGTTCTTCAACAGCCCTCCAGNCCGTCCCTGGACACCTCCTCGAGCCTCGTACTACGCCGCTACCGCCTCCAGAAAGTCCTCGGGTGAGAGATGCCTCCGCTCCAGGGTGAACACCCGCAGGACCCTCGAAGTTCGAACCAACTCCTGAGCGACCCTCGGCAGGTCGATGACGCCTCGAAGCCCGTGCTCTCCCAGTCGCTCCACCCGCCCCCCCCGGCGAAGGACCAGGAGATCCAACTCCAACATCGCACGTTTGGCGGGATAGTCGACCAGGACCTCCCCGGGCGCCAACCCCAGCTCCCGGGCCAATCCATCCTCGAGGCGGCGGCGACGCGCTCCGTCTGCGGAGATCCACTCCGGTAGCTGAATCCCCTCCATCTCGGCGGCGGTGAGTTCCAGGGCACGCTTCGGGAGCCGCCGGTTCCAGAGCGCTGGAATCCAGCGTTCGCCGATGCGCCGGGACTGCGGATCCCGGGAGTCCATGCTCCGGCGACCGATCTCGTGGAGAAGTGCTTCGTCGGTGGGCCCGACCAACTCCATTGACCGCATGAGTCCCGATTGGACCGCCTCTCCCACGATTCTTTTGTAGAGGGCGGTGGCGGCTCGCACCGCGTGGTGCCAGTAGACGTTCCGGAACATCTGGTATTTGGCGAAGAGCAGGGACTCCAACGCACTCACCGCCTTCTCCTCGACACCGACCTCCAGACGTCCGGAGTCCGGATCCGGCAGGAGGAGGAGTCCCTGCAGCAACCGGTCCACATCGACCTCCCCATAGGGTACCCCGCAGAATCGGGCATCCCGTCGAAGGTACTCCATCTTGTCCAGGTCCAGGCTGCCGCTCACCAGGCCTCGAAGGGGGTCATCGCCCTGTCCACGGATCAGGGCGTAGATCCGGGCCGGCGCATCGACCCCAAGGGGCTTCATCGCGGCCTTCAACTCCTCCGACTCGAAAAAGCGGGCGCTCACCGCCTCGTGATCTCCCGGGAGCCGGTCGGCCTCCAATTCCTCCAGGGCGTGGGAGAAGGCGTAGTGGCCGATGTCGTGGAGAAGGGCGGCGTAGGGGATGAGCTCCGTCCCTTCTTCCCGGGCCCGAATACGGGGGTCCTTCTCCGCCAGGATGCGCAGCGCCGTCTGGGCCAGGTGATAGACCCCGAGGGCGTGGTCGAATCGGGTGTGCGTGGCCCCTGGATAGACCAGATGCGCAAATCCGAGCTGTCGAATATACCGCAGCCGCTGAAAGGCGGGGGTGTCGATGATCTGCACCGCCACCGGATCCAGGCGGATGGTGTTCCACATGGGGTCACGGACGATCCGGGAGGCGTCGGAAGGAATCATGAGCCGAGTTTAGAGGTGACCTCCGGGCGGAGCAATGGGAGTCCGGGGCGAAGAGGTACGGGCGACACGGGCCGTCCGGATGGGAAGCGGTGAGGGGAGCCCTTGCGAGAAACCGAACAAAAGGCGAATCTGGCGCATGGACCGTCCACTCCCTTCCCCGCCCCGACTGCGGGACCGCGTCCGGACCGAAGCGCAGAACCATCCAGGGGTCTATCGGTTTCTCGGCCCCAGGGGAGAAGTCCTGTATGTGGGGAAGTCCGTCCGGATCCGCAGCCGCCTTCTCTCCTACTTCCGGGGCCGGTCCGGAGAAAAGCGCACCGAGCTTCTCCGGGTGGCCGAGGGGGTCGAATGGGAGTACCATCCCACGGAATTCGAGGCCCTGATCCGGGAACTCCGACTTATCCGTGCCTTTCGACCCCGGTTCAACGTTCGACACCGCCGGGAACGCCACTTCGCCTGGATTCGCCTCGCCCCCGGTCCGGCTCCCCGTCTGGTGGCGACCCGACGTCCCCGTGCCGACGGAAGTCGCCACTTCGGACCTTTTCCAGCGCCCCGCCGGCTCCCAGGGCTGCTCCGGGAGCTCGCCACCGAGGTCGGGCTTCGGGACTGCCCGGACCGCACGCCCATGCACCTCGCGGATCAACTCGATCTCCTGGGATCCGAGAGGACCCCCGGCTGTATCCGAGCCGAGCTGGGGAGTTGCCCCGGCCCATGTGCCGGACTCTGCACGGAGGGAGAGTATCGGAGCCGGGTGAGAGACGCCGTCTCCTTCCTCACCGGGGCGGACGACGCGCCCCTCGACTCACTCAGCGCCCGAATGGATGCGGCGGCTCGCGATCGGGAGTTCGAGCGGGCCGCCCGACTCCGGGATCGGAGGGACCGACTCCGGATGCTTCGCGACAACGTCCGGGAGTTCGAAGGATATCTGCGGAGCCTTCACTTCCTCTACCACCCCATCCCTCCCGGGGGGGAAGAGGGCCCTTCCTACCTGATCCTCGGCGGTCGGCTGCGCATGACCCTCCCACCGGAGGACCGGCCGCTGGACCCGACCAGTCAGACAGGCCGCCGACTCAGGGAACTCGTCGAATCCGATCCCACTGACCCCACCACCCTGTCAGCCGGACAGCGCGAAGAGCTCTTCGTGGTGGCGCGGTGGTTCCGCCGCCGGCCAGAGGAGCTGGAGCGAACCCGTCCGATCCCTGATCTCGGAAGCTGGACCCTCAGGAGCTCCCAGCCATCTCCCGGATCAACTCGAACTCCTCCGGGCGGACGGGTTGGACCGAGAGGCGCATCCGACGAACGAGCACCATCTCGGAGAACTCCTCGCGCGCCTTGATCTCCCTCAGGGGTACCCGCCGAGGGAACCGTTCCACGAACTCCACGTCGACGAGGAACCAACGAGGCTCCTCCTTCGTGGCCTTCTCGTCGAAGTAGGGGCTCTTCGAATCGAACTGGGTGGGGTCAGGATACGACTCGGAGGCAACCCGTGCCAACCCCACCACCCCGGGAGGCTTCGCACGAGAGTGGTAGTAGAGGATGTGGTCCCCGGGCGCCATCTCGTCGCGCATCAGGTTCCGGGCTTCATAGTTCCGGACTCCCACCCAGCGGGTCTTCCCGTCCCGTTCCAGGTCATCGATGGAATAGACATCCTCCTCGCTCTTCATCAGCCAGTGTCGCTTCTTGGCCATACCCCTTCTCCTGTGACGGTTGGCTACCAGATCAGATGGAACTGCTCCTGCCGGCGAAAGACCCAGTGGCGATCCCCGGCCTCGTCCAGATACGCCTCTTCCTCCTGCCGGCACTGGACCGGCTGGTCGTCCCACTCGGGGATCGGGACCGTGGCCTGGAGTTCGATGGAGTGCCACGTGGAGGGACGGAGCACCACATCTCCCCGCACCGGCACGCCCTCCTGGGCATCCCAGCGACCGATGAGAGGACCGGCGCCGTGGCCGTGATCCCCGATCGGGTGGGTGTACACCGTCCCATCGATCCCTTCGGCCTCTATCCGTTCGAGGGTCGAGGCGAGGATCTCGTTGCCGGTCCGTCCCGGCTCCATCTCCTCCAGCAGGATGTCCTGCATCCGGTTGGAGGTGGCCAGACACGCCTTCAGGCCTTCGGGCACATCGGTCTCACCCTCGCGCAGGACGTACCCGTTGTGCTGGGTGTCGGTGGTCAGACCCATGAAGTCGAGCCCCACGTCGGTCCAGACGAGGTCGCCCCGTTCAATGACCACGGGGCCGTCTTCCGGGAGGCCTCCGGCCCGCTGGACTGAGACGGAGGGCTGAAACCAGGTGGTCATCCCCATCTCCTGGATCTTGTCCCGGAACCACCATACCACATCCTCGGTGGTAGTCACCCCGGGTTCGATGACCGCGTTGGAGAACGCCTCGGAGATCATGGCGTGGACCGTCTCCATCATCTGCCGGTACCGGGGCATCATCTCGGGGATCCGAGTGGCGATGTAGTCGATGGCCAGTCGGGGTTCCCGCTCCACCCGATCCACGTAGGGACCGAGGGCTCGCTCCAGCGCCTCCCGCTCCCCGGAGCCCAGGCCGTCGGCGAAGGCATGCTCCTCGTCGATGTTCAGCACGATGTTCTCCGGGTCCCGGTCCTCGACCAGCTCCCGGAAGAGGCGCCACTGTTCGTCGCCCCATAGTTCCGCAGCCTCGCCAGTGGGGGCCGGCCGCGAGGATCGATACATCTCGTAGATGCCCCCCTGGGTCGTCCCCCCCAGCGCGATCCGCTCCAGACCCTCCTCGGGGCCCCGGTCGTGGAAGACGTAGATGGAGCGACGACGCGCGGCGAAGGTGGTGGGCGAGGTGATGCTGAAAAAGACCGGATCTTCTGCGTATTCCCGCTGCGAGACGACCCACATCTGGACCCCGTACTCCCGCATGAGGCGAGGGAGCACTTCCGTGACCCGCTTCTCCACCCAATCCTGCTCTTCGGCGGCCAGTTGCCGCAGGGGCGGGAAGGTGTGATAGCGTGCCGGAGCCAGGGATTCGTGGGGGACGGGGGCCGGCTCCTGGGCGTGCAATGAACCGGCACTTCCGCCTGCCCCCGATCCTTCGAAGCCGACCAGAGGGACGAGTACCAGGGCTCCCACGAGGAGAATTGGGACAGGTGTCGTGGAACGAAGGGTCACGGCATCCTCCGGGAGGGGATGGGCGGGGGAACGGAAGGAGGGCCCCGCCCCCGAATCGGAGGCGGGGCGGGG
>SL_3KL_010_SEDDRAFT_10003581_pt1 | contig 14091 bp, 16 predicted proteins | sample SodLakKL_010_SED_2_FD_10381 | JGI IMG/M metagenome (IMG submission 10381)
AGGTGCTCGACATTGTCAGCGGTAAAGATTTCGGCTCGCAGCGGCGGGCAGCCGACCGAGGCGCAATTGACGGTGAAATGGACCCGGGCATCCTTCCAGCCGCGTTCGCGGAAGTCCGATCCGAGCAGAATGTCGAGTTCGATTTCGCTGAGCGAGTGCTTGCGCCCGCCCACATCGAACAGATCGCGTCGAAAGACCCGGTAGGGGTTGAACAGGTGGCCGTAATCGCGCACGCTGGAGACCAGCTCCCCGCGCCTGGGGTTTTCCAGGATGTGCGCGATCATGAAGAAGTTGTAGGCATTGAGCCAGAATGCGTTGGCCGAGTCGCGGTCGGTCAGCACACCCGGATCGAATTCGGCCAGCCGCTGGCGCTGCTCGGCCAGTCGGCCCGAAGTTTCGGCATGCTCCAGCGCGGCGCGGTAATCGAAAGAAGTCACCAGCCCGTCATTGGGCAGGTCGTGTTCGTTCACGAACTCGGCCAGCAGGTCGGCATAGGGTTGGTAAATCTCTTCAACAACATCGGCACCGGCGGCAGCCGGAAGCGCCAGGATTGTGAAAGCAATCAGACCGGCCTGGAGCCGGTCTCGTATGGGCATGAACATGATGATCACGGTTTCTCCTGGTTGGGTTGACTAGTGGGCCATGCGGCTAATTGTGCGACGGCTGAGCGTTACCCAATTTGCCGCATGGCCCACTACAGACCGGATCAGCGTCACACAGCTTGCATGCAATTGGAGACCCAAGCGATGGTCTGGATTCGAATCACCTTGCCGCAAAAGGCACTAGGCGCGCTGGCGGCCAGTTATCGCAAACTCGGGGCGCCGCCGGCGCGGCTGGACCAGATCATCCTGGCCCACAGTGAGCGCCCGCATACCCTGGATGGCCACATGGCCCTGTACCGCGCGGTTCTGCACCATTCGGACAATACCCTGGAGAAGGCTTTTGCCGAGGCCATCGGGATCCTGGTCAGCCGCATCAATGGTTGTCAGTACTGTGTCACGCACCACACCCGGGGCCTGAAACGGGCGTTGAATGACGAAGCCCGGGCAGGTCAATGGCTGGAAGCACTCGAAAGCGGTAAGTTGCGTGAGGCCTTTGACCCGGCCCAGGTCCTGGCCCTGGACTATGCCAACCGCCTGACCCGCAGCCCGGCCGAGTTGTCTTCGGATGATATCGAGCAACTGCGTGCCGCCGGCTGGGAGGATGGGCAGATTCTCGAAATCAACCAGGTCGCCGCCTATTTCGCCTATGCCAATCGCACCGTGCTGGGCCTGGGGGTAAGTATGGAAAATGAATGATTGCGTGCCGATGCGCCTGGGGATGTTGACATGACCGGTGCTCTGATCGCCATGGGGATCGGGGTGGTCGCTTCATCGGTCATCCACCTTTCACAGGGGCTGATGAAGCTCGGTATCCAGCGCATGCGCGCCACTCGGCCACAGCCGCGGGCGCGAATGATCTATGCCCTGGGGCTGGGTCTGAATTTCAGTGCCCCGTTCTGGGTGATGCTGGCCAACCCGTTTGCGCCGACGATTTATTTCACGTCCATGTACGCGGTCGGTTTGATTGTGTTGCTGTGGTTTTCCTGCACGTTCCTGGGCGAGACACTGCGCCTGCGCCAGTTCGCCGGTGTCGGCATCATCATCGCCGCCACCCTGATCATTGCCGGCGGTGAACTGGTTCATGGCGCCATTCCGATGGATCAGGTCGCCCTGGGGCCGTTCATGAGCATGGCCGTGGTCTGGCTGGTGACGATTCCGCTGCTCGGGCTGTGGTTCCAGCATCGCACGGACCGGGTCAGGGAAGTCTTTTTCGGACTGGCCGCCGGCGGTTTTCTGGCACTCGATGCGCTGGTCAAGGGACTGGCCCAGTCCGGTATGGAAGGTTCGACGTTTCTGCCGCAGACCGGGCTGGGGTGGGGGTTGCTGGTACTGAGTTTTCTGGGCGCGGCCGGCGCATTCGGCATGATGCAGTGGGCCTATGTGCGAGAGTGCCGGGCGCCGATCGTTGCGGCCAACTACAACGTGGGTTATGTCACCCTGCCACTGCTGTTCGTCCCGCTGGCGACTGCCGGCGGTGCAATCGGTTGGTGGTGCGTGGTCGGCGTCGGGCTGCTCGTGGTCGGCGTGATCACGTTGTCCGGCGAGCAGCGCGGGGAAGGCCCGTCTTCAAGATCTACTGAAAACGGGAATTACTAGTAAGTTGTGAATCCGAAGGTGAAACATCTGGAATGCAGCCTGGAAGGCGAAATCTATCCTGCCGGTCCGGTTTATCGGCTGTCGGAAGCCGGCAGGCCGTTACTGGTTCGTTATCAACTGGACCGAATCGCCGAGAGCGTGGATCGTGATGAACTGGCCGGGCGTGATGGCGGTTTCTACAAGTGGCGTGAGTTGTTGCCGTTCGGTGATCCTGATGGGGTGCCGCGCCTGGGTGAAATCGATACGCCGCTGATTCCGCTTGCCCGGACTCCGTCGGTTCTGGTCAAGGATGAAGGCCGTCTGCCGACCGGTTCGTTCAAGGCGCGCCGTGCGGGAATCCGGCGGTCGGGCCATGGCCGTCAGCGAGTCGCAGATCGTGGATTCCTGGAGGCAGGTGGCCCGTGAAGAAGGACTGCTGCTATGCCCGGAAGGCGCCGCCACTTACGCCGCCTGGCGGCAAATGGTCGAAACGGGTGCGCTCGATGTTGACGCCAGTACGGTGCTGTTCAATTGCGCGACCGGTCTGAAGTACCGGTTGCCGCAGTCGACTTGAGTTCGCCACAACTGTAGGTCGGCCCTACGTGGCCGACGGATGACTGGACCCCGGCATTCGAGTTGAGATTATGGTAGGGCGCTGACTTCAAACGCCTTGTGGTAGGACACTGTGCCGCATGGCAAAGGCCCCTTGAAGCGAATAGCCCGGAAGTATTCCGCTGGCACGCCGGGCAGAGTCAGTGATGGTTGTGCAATGAATCAGTATGCTCGGCATCCCTTTAGGCGTCTTTGTAGTCGTTCGTGCCGCGAAGTGGTATCGCGGCTGTAGTTCCAGTCAACCAGGGCAGGATGCAGGACCTGTTCAATTGGATTCAGTTCGATCAGCCTGTCTACCGAAAGGTCAGGCCAGGCTCCGTGAGGGCATTCGCTCTTGAGTTCCATATCGTAGATTTGCAGTGAACGCTCCTATTGTTTTCGTAACAAGACGGTCAGTTCATTTTCCCTCATCGGCTTGGCCAGGTAGAAGCCTTGCAACATTTGGCACTCATGCCGGCCGAGAAAGTCAGCCTGGTCTTTGGATTCCACGCCCTCGGCGATGACCCTTAACCCCAACCCCCGTGCAATTCGTATGGCGGCCTGGACCAATGCGCCGTCATTGGAGTGCCAGGTGCAGTTCTGGACAAAACTGCGATCGATCTTGAGTGTGTCGAATTGGAACTCGCGTAGATAACTCAGCGATGAATAACCGGTCCCGAAATCATCAAGCGAGAGCCGGACTCCCATTGCGCGCAGGCTGGCCAGCGTCTTTTCGACGTGCGGCAAGGCCGACAGGACCAGGCTCTCGGTCACTTCGATTTCCAGCGCTGATGGGGAAATGTCATACTGCTTCAGTTTCGACTCGATCAATTGACAGAAACCGGGCTGATTGATCTGGTATGCAGAGGCATTGATTGCAAGGAACAACGAGCCGTTTGCATTTCGTTGCCACAATGCAAATCGGGAAAGCGAAAAATCCACGGCCAATCTGCCCAATGGATGGATCAGCCCCGTTTGTTCGGCAATTGGAATAAATTCATCGGGACTCACATGGCCCAGCTTCGAACCGGTCCAACGCAGTAACACCTCCACTCCACACAACCGTCTGCTGACCGTTTCATAAATCGGTTGAAAAACGGGATAGATCGCTCCGGTCTCCAAGGCTGACCTGAGGCCATGCTCTATCTCGAGCCGGCGCTCAATCTCGTCATTCATGTCACCGCGGTAGAAATGGTAATTATCGCGACCGTTCTGCTTGGCCACTTGCATGGCAATATCGGCATACCGGATCAAGGCGCTGGCATTTTTTGCATCATCCGGAGCTACCGACACCCCGATGCTTGCAGTCAACGAAATCTCTCGATTCTGTATTTTGAAGGGCTGTCTGAAACTGGTCAGGATCTTTTCCAGTATCGGGTGGATGTCCGGGCCTTGCTCCTTGTATGGGAAAATCACCAGAAACTCGTCCCCACCAAACCGTGCAACCATGCCCGCCTCACCGATGGCCCTCAGCAATCTCCGCGCGGCCTGGGCGAGCATCTGGTCACCCGATCTATGCCCAAGGGAGTCATTGGCTTTCTTGAAGTGATCAAGATCGACAAACGCCACTGCGACCCGGTCACCCACTCGATCCGCTTCACGAAGGTCCTGCTCCAGTTTGTCGGCTGCCAGAATGCGATTGGGCAAGTTGGTCAGCGAGTCGAACCTGGCGATCCGTGTCACTTCAATTTCCGCATCGTGCAAGGCTTGTTCGATCTGATGGCGCTGAATCATTGCTCCGACCAGATCACCAAGTACACTGAGTAGGCGAATTTCCTCTTTGTTCCAGTCGCGTTGATGGCGAACCGCGTCAAAACCGATAAATCCTGCAATTTTTGTCTCGGTAGAGATCGGAACTACGACAAGTGACTGGATGCTGCCTTCGGAGAACGTTTCTTTCTCCGGCAACCACTTGTCCTTCAGATTCGATATATGTGGGATTCTTACCGCTTGACCTTCAAGAATGCTGCTTGTGATATTGGGGACCGTCTCGATCGACATGTTTTCGATATTGCGGACTTCGCAGGATATGGAGTCACGGCACCATGCACTGGAACAGTGGAAATACTGGTTGCCCTCTTTGAACAGAAAGATATAAACCCGATCAACATCGCAGTATTTCCCGATCTGTTCCAACACCTGGTCTATCACCTGGTTGGTCTCTTCGCGCTTTGCCGAGACGAACAGGCGAGAGACCTCGACCAGAAGTTGTTGCAGACCTGATACGTAACGCAGGGCACTGCGGTACTCGTTCGATTCCGTTACATCCCTGAAAATGACCGCAATTGCAGCAACGCCCTGATATTCGATTCGTACAGCGGTCAGTTCAACATCGAAGGGGGTTGCATCCAGACGAAGCAGTTTCTCGCGCACCACGGGCAGGGGTGTATGATTTGCCAGGACTGCACTGATTCTTTGTGCAACCTGCTGACGATTACGGGAATGGATGCGGTCGTAGACAAGCGTCCCGTTCAACTCCTGCGGATGACTCGCGCCAAACAAGGCGTATGCTGCCGGGTTCGAATACAGAATTCGCTCGCCATCATGGATCACAATGGCATCGAAGGTCGATTCCAGTACGTCGCCAAGTTCTACCGACCCGGCCTGAAAGTGACTGGATGCTGCGAGCTGGCTACTGATGTCATATTCACTCATGGGAGAGACTGATTGAGCTGCTCAGTTGATCCTGTCGGTGTCGGGATGGAAGTTGTACCAGGCAAACCAGAACAGGCGGATGGATGGATGAGCATTGCCCTGTTCATCAATGGCTTTTACCGAACCATCCGCGCGTCGCTCGACGATCAATTCATGATCGCCAAGACGAGTTTCAATACGGGATTGTTCGTCCAGCTTGTCTTCGAAGACTGCCAGTTTGTGGCCGTCGATCTCGAAACCGAATACAACGGATTTCGGGTGAATGGTCAGATCCCGGTTGGCGACCGGAAAGGCCAGCCGTTCACTCTGGTCATACTCATCGTAGCGGCGCGAATCACCGTAATCACGTTCGACTCCGGTATCGGTGGACAGTACCAGGGTCTCGGGGTGGGCCTGGCGCCAGGTTTGCCAGTCAGTCATCGTCATGGGGAGAATCTCGAGACGCTCGCCCATGCGCGGACCCATGATGGCCTGGCCGGTGATTTGCTGCCACAGCGTATCGGTCTTGCGGTCGTACATGACCAGGTCGGAGTCATGCAGCACGCCGGAGACGCCGAATTCGACCACTTCGCCACCAATGCGCGGGTCGAAGGTCACGCCGGACCCGCACAGGGGACACCAGGTGACCGCGACAGGCTGGCCGGCGATGGTGTCGTTGACGATCTCATGGTAATCCATGATGCGGGCCGGATAGGCACGCTGCTGGCCGTTGATATCGACCCCCATGATCAGTTCGTCATCACCAAGAAAGGCCGCATCGCTTGCGCTGACATACTTCGGATCGTCGATCGAGGGGATGCAATCACGTGCCGGGCAACCCTGGTAAAGCTCTTCGTAGTCGACCAGGGAGGGCGTGTCGGGCCCGTAGCCGAAGGTTTCGACCAGGATGTCGCTGTCGAAAGGATTGCGCGGTCGCTCGGGTTGGGCGGCGGCTGCTTCACGTTCGCCACGCTCATGCGGGTCATCGCTGTCCATGGCTTTCACTCCTGTTGAAAGAAGCACTGGCAGCATAGCCAGCAGAATCAGAATCGGAATTGTGTGATGGTCGTTGTTCATGATGTCCCTCGTTGGTTTCGGGGTGAGAAGCGCTCGATAGCGCGTGATTTCCGGACGGTCTCGATGGGCACAATGACGCCGACTTCGAGTGCGTCGCCAAAGTCATGGTCATGGGCGGTCTGGCCGAACCAGATGTCGAGGCCAAGTCCCATGTAGGACTGCAGAATGGGTGGAATCTTTTCCGAATGTGGTTTCAACAATTTGCGCAGGGCCCGCGTACGTTCCTCGGGTGTTGTGGCCGACATGTCCAGCACTTCAGCCATATGCTGAAGGCCGGGCTCAAACCGCAACCCCTTGCGGGCGATTAGCATCGGTCGCGCCGGGCAATAGTGAGTTTCCAGAAATGCCACAATCAATGCGCGGGCCGTGGCGTCCATGCTGTCATAAAGCGAGACATTGCCAAAGTAAAAGCGGATGTCGGCATGTTTTTCCAGCAGTGCATGCAGTCCTGTCCACAGGGCGAACAGTCCGAGTACGCGGCGACGCGCCTGGTCATTGACAACCGAGCGCCCCAGTTCGATGGAATAGGGTTTGATGTTCTGATTGAAGGCCTCGGAATAATCAAACAACTGCGAGGTTCGCAAGACGCCATCGCCGGCCGATATCGCCCGACTTCCCAGTTGATAGCGATAGACGGCCACGATCTCGCGCGCCTCCGGGTCCCAGGCCATAAGCTGATCATAGGCGTCCGAACCGAAATCCAGGGCATCAAGGTCGCAGTCGAGGTTGCGACCGGCGCCGACCTGCCTGAAGCCGGACTCACGCAATCGACCGATTTCGCGCATCACCTGTGGACAGTCATCCCCCTTGAGGGAATAGACTTCCAGCCCGCGAAACTCGGCCAGAATTTCGATCGGTTCGATTTCCGCCTGCAGGCGATCGGGATTGACGGGATCAATGACGGGAATCATTCGGACCATCGAATCTGTGTTGAGGTGGATGCATTCGAAAAAGTCGCCCTGGCGGGCGCGTTGCGATAGCAGGCTGCCCGGATCCATCGCATCCGCTCTTTATCATTGCTTCCCAGTCGTTCCAGTTCAGCGGGTTGGATCGCCCGGCCAAAATGAAGTCCGACCCGTCGGGTAGCCGGATGCATCATTTCCTTCACCAGCAGGAACATTTCCAGGTTGGTCTGGATTCTGAACCAGCGCCGCAGGTGATAGAGCGCATAGAACAGGCGTGAATTGCGACCATTGATAAAAACGGGAATGATCGGCCGTTGGTGAATTCTGGCCATACGCACCGCCATCTTGTGCCAGGGATAGTCGCTCAAGCATCCTCCGACAATGGCCGGGCGCGAGGTTCGTCCGGCCGGAAAGACCAGGATGGCGGCCGGCGAGGTGAAAGCTTCATGCAGGATCTTCGCGATGCCGCGCTGGGTGTTGAACTTGTCGACAGGAGTCACGAGGGGATGAAGATGCGGAAACTTCGCCAACAGATCATTGGCCGGGACCCGGACTTCCTGGTAGTGATTCAGCATCCAGCTCAGCATGGCCAGTCCGTCCAGCGCACCCAGGGGGTGGTTGGCGACAAGAACCGGTTGTGGCAGATCAGTGTCGGGCTGTTGCCCATCGATCTCGTAGTCCACCCCCAGGTGATCGAGCGCCGCGCGCGGAAATTCACGGCAGGGCAAGGAGCGCAATTCATAGAGCTCACGATTGATGTGATTGCAGTACAGCATGCGGCTTGCCAGTCTCAGGGCCAGTCGGGGCAAACGACGATACAAGCTCGGGCTCTTTTCGCGCACAATCTCATCGAGATCCAAAGTGCGTGGCCCTACCTCACCCGGTGGTTGGTCGATCAGCAACGCCTTTTGCTGTTTATCATTCATGAGCCATTCAGTGATTTGGCGCCTAAAGTGTTCCAGTGACGTAGCGTCGAGGGCATGACCCCGAAGCCGGCCTGCGCCTCAACACCGGACTGACGGGCCCGCTGGGCCATCATCGCCATGTGATGGATGGTGTGGCTGAGCAGGAAGGCGAGCTCGCGCTCGATGGTCGAGTCGATGTCGAAAAAGCAATCCTCGGGTCCGAACTCGGGTCGATGTCGAATACGAACCGCGGCATTGGTCAGTTCCGTCAGGGCAGTTGCGATCTGGTGAATCCTGCTTGCCGCCGTTTTCGGGCAGGATTCCAATGTCTGGTCTCGTGGCCGCCGGTCATAGTCGATCAGACCCTCTTGGTCATTGATCAGTTGATCGTAATGTTCAAGTACATGGCGCACATGTGCCCCGACCGAGGCCTTTGGTTCCTGGTCGCTTCTGTACTGTTGCGGCGCCATACGGTCAAGCAGGTCCGCGATGCGCGCCAGTTGCAATCGGTGATCGGCAATCAGGGCCTCAAGGGGTTCGACAGGGTCCGTTTCCTCGCAGTTATTCAACATTTCCTTCTTAAGTGTGGCCAGAGAATTCATGGTTCGTTAAGAGTTTCGTCAAAGTGAAGGTGACCGATCAGCGCCTTGATTGCTTTCATGAAATTCTCTCCGATCCGAAAACCACGGAATCCTGAAAGGTTTCTCGATCTATACCGGTCCCTGACTATTGAACCGCTGAATTCCGGTGCAACCGGAATCAATTCCACATGCATACCCCGGAGAAAACCCATGTATATCAAGACACTCATCCTTTCAGTTTTGCTTGTTCTTTCCTCTGCTGCCTGGGCGCTGGATGCAGAGCCTTATTCCAACGATCGGTTCGCCGAACTTCAAAAAGACGGTGAGCTGGTTCTGATCGATATTTTTGCAGACTGGTGCCCGACTTGCGCCCGCCAGCACGAAATCCTGAAGAAGTATCAGGCTGAACATCCGGACGTCAATCTGCATATTCTGACCGTCGATTACGACAGCGACCGCCGGGCTGTTCGCGAACTCAGGGCACCCCGCCAGTCCACTCTGATCCTGTACTACGGCGACAAGCAGTTCTGGTACAGCGTTGCCGAGACACGCGAAGAGGTGATCTTCGAGGCCATCAATCGGGCCGCTGAATTCGAATGAGTCTGGAACTCTCCGCCATTCCGCTGGCCTGGGTGGCCGGGATGCTCAGCATTCTGTCGCCCTGTGTCTGGCCGCTGGTGCCGGCCGTGATGTCTTCGGCCGCCACCAGCGGTCGGGCCGGACCCTGGTTTCTGGCGCTGGGTCTATCGGTTTCTTTTGCCGCCGGCGGTACGATATTGACGTTCGTGCTGCTGAACCTGCAGCTCGATCCCGAATTCCTGCGCTACATTGCCGCATTTCTGCTGTTGCTGATTGCTGCGGCGTTGCTGATCAAACCACTCGGGAACTGGTTGACGCTAAAGCTTTCCGGGCTAACGGCCCGCTTCAACACCGGCGGCGTCGAAGCCTCGAGTGCGGTTGGCCAGTTCGGAGTCGGCGCCTTGCTCGGCCTGGTCTGGCTGCCTTGCGTCGGGCCGACGCTGGGTGCGGCCATCGCGCTGGCCTCGCTGGGCCAGGATATGGGCATGGCCTTTGTCGTGATGATGACCTTTGGTCTGGGCACGGCTTCGGTATTGCTGTTTGCCGCTTTTGCCTCCGGCCGGGTCCTCCAGAAATGGCGACCGGGCTTGCTCAATCAGGCCGAGTTCGGCAAGAAACTGCTGGGCTGGACCCTGTTGCTGCTGGCGGTACTGGTCCTGTCCGGCTTTGACAAGATTCTTGAAGCCTGGGCGCTGCGCATTTTGCCGGATTGGGCGATATCGCTTTGATCCATTCCCTGGCTTCACCCCTCAATTGACCCGCTGAAGATACTTTGGCGGGTCAATCGTCCTGCGTGATCGATTGGCGGCGAACCCGTCCCGGTGTGATGCCGCGGACCCGGCTGAACGTAATCGCCGATACCCCCGAGACCGTCGACGGCGTCACCATCATCCACCTGGACCAGTACAACGGCTACTTCGCCGCTCAGGAAGCCCTGGCCGGACTGAAGCCGGGGACCTACGAATTCGTGATCACGAACAAGGCGGGCAAGACTGTTGGGTGGCAGCTTCAGAACGCTGAAACCCATGAGCAGCTTGACATGTTTCCACTCGAACCGGGACAGACCCGAACCAGCCGGGTCGAAATCACCGACGATGGTTTCCGCTATCGCTGCCCGATCAATCCCACCCCGTGGTACGAGGTCGGTGTCAGTGACTGATCCGACCGACCCACCCAACACTCAACCCGAAAACGCCCGGCCAGTCCGGGCGTTGTTCTTTTCCAGCCTGGCCCAACTGGTCATTGCTTGTTCAACTCTGCCATTTGTGTCCAGCAAAGGCTTCGTCGAGTTCGGGCTGGTTGACGTGATTGGAGTAATTGCTCAGGGTCTTGACAGCCAGGGCGAGAATGATTTGCAGGATATGGGTTTCTTCGAAACCGGCTTCCAGAAAGTCAACCACATCGTCCTTTGCGGGCATGCCGCGGGTCCGAAACATTACCCGGGTAAAGCGACTCAGGGCGGCCAGACGCTCATCGGGAATCTCGCTGTCGTCACGCAGAGCCTTGAGCGTGCCTTCGGGCACACCGGACACCTTGTCAGCCAGCATGCTGTGGGCGCCCATGCAGTAGCCGCAGCCATTTTCGCGGCTGATAGTCAGGAACACTACTTCCTGTTCGTCCGGCTTCAAGCCGGAGTGCTCGCGGAATTGTTCGTAGCCGTGCATGTAGGTGCTGAGCATGCCCGGGGCCTTGGCCATGTGGCGGTACATCTCGGGCACAAAGCCCAGGGCCATCCGCGCGGATTCAAGCAACGGCCGAGCGGCATCGCCGGCATCGTCGATATTTGGTGCGCTTTCGCTGATCTTGTATTCGGATGTCATTTCTGTCTCCATTGGTTTGGGTTTAATTCAGTGTGGCAAGCAACAGGGCATTCCGCGGCTGTTGCCGTCATTTCACTGGACCGGCCCATCAGGCAAGAGCTTTCCGCAGAGGAATTTTGAATTCTTTTGCAATATCTCCCGGCGGTTCTCGGTCTTGTGGTGTAAGCGGGCGACAGACAGCCCGTCCCTGGCCGACAGTGGAGTGGGTCAGATCACATCAAATTTATTCATTCAATATGGAGTAAACATCATGACTGACAAGAAGACACTGATTTCAACGATTGGAACCATTTCTGCACTTTCCTTCTCCCTGGGCGCCATGGCCGGCGATCAGGCCGATGTCAACATGTTCGAGGCCCAGGATCTGTCTTCCGGTTTCATGGCCGATGAGCCGAATTTCGGTGAAGGTGCCTGTGGAGAGGGATCCTGTGGTGAAGGATCTTGTGGCGAAGAGGAAGAAGAAAAGGAAGAAGAGGAAAAGGGTGAAGAAGGCGCCTGTGGCGAGGGTGCTTGTGGCGAAGGCGCTTGCGGTGAAGGTGCCTGCGGTGAAGGCACCTGCGGCGCCTGATTCATACCTTTTTCCCATCATGAGTCAGCGAGACTTTCCCATCGAAGGTGCTGGACTCGGCCTGCGGCGGGCCCTTCTGGGCCCGCTTCAGGGTGTCAATCTTTCCGATCTGGATTTCATGGAGATCGCTCCGGAAAACTGGATTCATGTCGGTGGCAGCCTGGAGCGAAAGCTTCGTCACTTTACCGAAAGATTCCCCTTCGCCTGTCATGGGCTATCCCTGTCGCTGGGTGCGCCGGAACCGCTCGATGGTGATTACCTGAAACGTCTGCGAGGTTTTCTCGACCAGCACGAGATCCAGGTCTTTTCCGAGCATCTGAGTTACTGCTCCGAGCATGGTCACCTGTATGACCTGATGCCGCTCCCATTCCTACCCGAGACGGTCGATTGGGTGGCTTCGAGAATCCAGCAGGTTCAGGATGTGCTGGGACGTCAGATTGCGGTAGAAAATATTTCCTACTATGCAGCCGCCGCAACCGAAATGACCGAACTCGAGTTCATCAATACCGTGCTGGAGAAGGCCGACTGCCTGCTGTTGCTGGATGTCAACAATGTCCATGTCAACAGCGTCAATCACCGCTATGATCCGCATGATTTTCTCAATGGCATACCCATCGACAGGGTGGCTTACCTGCATATCGCCGGACATCATCACGAGGCCGAGGACCTGATTGTCGATACCCACGGGGCAGCCGTTGACCCACAGGTCTGGAAACTCCTCGAAGCGACCTATGAACGTTTCGGGCCGGTGACCACATTGCTTGAACGCGACTTCGGATTTCCGGAAGTCGAAGAACTGCTTGCTGAAGTCGAGCAAATCAAGATGATTCAGAAGCGTTTCCAGGCCACCCCCATCAAGCAGGCAATTGCGACGTAGATCGCCATACGTACTAATCCGTAGTTGGTATCTGCAATCAATTTCTGTCTACCCCGGTCTTTTGAATCGAAGCCCTGATGAGTATTCCTTGTCTGCCTTGGTCGATGAGGGATCGAATCGGGAGTCCATTTCAAAAGTTTCTTATGACAGGAGTACCAACATGTTTCTTCAATTTTATGACAAGCTGACCGAGCGCTTGCGAGGCGCCGGAGACTGGGTTGCGCCCCTGGGGTTGCGTTTTCTTCTTGCTCATGAATTCTGGACGGCGGGTGTCGGCAAGCTGGGGGTTGGTCGAGAAGCGCCGAACTGGTTTGCCAACCAGGATTTCATTTTTCCGTTTGGCCTGCTATCAGCCAATGCCAACTGGTTCCTGGTGACCTGGGGTGAGATCCTCGCCGCCACTGCACTGGTGCTCGGGTTGTTTACCCGCTTTTTTGCCTTTACCTTGCTGGTGATTACCGTCGTGGCCATCGCCGCCGTCCACTGGCCTGCCAGTTGGGATAGCCTGGGTCAGCTCTGGGAAGGCTATTCCGTATCGCGGGTGATGGACGATGGCGAGTTTCGCGGCAATTTCCGCATTCCCTTCTTGTTCATGGCCATGATCGTCCCGTTGCTGTTCATGGGCGGTGGCAAGCTCAGCCTGGATCATCTGCTGCTGAAGTTCACCCAGCGCGTGGACCTGGCCGAGAAACGCAACCAGGATTTCCTGGCATTCGGCATTGCCGCGTTCATTTTCGGTCTTGTCGCTGTCTACCTGATTCCGCTGTGGGGCGTGTTGCTGCTGATTGCCAGTGCCGCACTGTCGGGTTACGCTTTCTATCAGCGTCAGTAATCCGGACCACCACGGCCTGCCGGATGATTGGCAGGCCGTGAACGCTTTGAAAGCAGAAAGAGAGTAGTGAGCATGCGTGCCGATCAGAAACCTTCAGAAGCCGATGAATCCCGGGTTTTCGTGGTTGATGATGATCAGTCCGTGCGTGAGTCCATCGCTTACATGCTCAAGGTTCACGATCTGGACCATATCCTGTTTGAGTCCCCGAGCGTGCTGCTGGACCACGTGACTCCCGGCGACCGGGGCTGCCTGCTGCTTGATGTGCGCATGCCCGAAATGAATGGATTGGAGCTGTTCGATGCACTCAAGGAAGCGGGCATCTCGATGCCCGCGATTTTCATTTCAGGTCATGGTGATATCCAGGTTGCTGTGCGCGCCGTGCAGGCCGGCGCGCTGGATTTTCTCGAAAAACCGTTCGACGATGAACAACTTATCGAGAAGATCCGCAATGCCCTCGAGCTCGATGCCGCTGAATTCCGCGAACACAGCCAACATGCGGCCATCGAGGAGCGCCTGGACGCATTGACCCCCCGCGAGCGCGAAGT
>SL_3KL_010_SEDDRAFT_10003582_pt1 | contig 14086 bp, 9 predicted proteins | sample SodLakKL_010_SED_2_FD_10381 | JGI IMG/M metagenome (IMG submission 10381)
GAGGGTGCCCAGGTACCAGGGCAGGGCCAGCAGCAACAGGGCAAAGATAGTCACCATACCGAGTATGATGACGGGATTGATCCCCGGCCGCCTTCGTCCCCTGGCCTTTTCGCGCCGCATTGATTTGATGTGCTGCATCCACAGTATGGTCAGCAGCAAAAGCACCAGTACGATGATAAACCACCACGATGCCAGGATGGTGTCGATGATTCCGCTTGCGATCATAAAAGCCATGGTTTTCTGTGTTTTGGTTTATGCTGTTGAGTTATTTGTGCTGGCCTGGGCAGGGGTCAGAACTCGTCCACCAGAATGTCCCACCATATCCTGTCGAAGATGGTTTCGTCCTGGGGGACGTTTTGCTCGTTGAAATCAAGCTCGTCCTGGGGGTAGAGCTGCCTTCGGGGGATCATGCCGTCAGCCTCCCCGTATGGCGGCAGTTCGGGGTATCCGGTCCGCCTGAAATCCGACCACACCTCATGCTGCAGAAACAGGGCGATGTATTTGGCCTCGATGATCTGACGCAGGCTGACATTCTCCACCTGGGCATGTGTTGCCTCCCAGCCGGGGTCGCTGACACCGAAATAGGCCAGGGATGCTTTGACCCCTTCGGCAAAGGCCTGGTCGGCCTGGGCAAATTGCCCGTATCTCCAGTAGGCTTCGGCCTGGATGAACTTCAGTTCGGGGTAGATCACAAAGGCTATGGGCGCCTGACGCCCTGCCACAGCCAGGCCGGGGTAGGAGGCCTCGTGCAGCCCTTCTCCGGGAGCCGACCCAACATACTGATTGTCTGTGTTCCTGCGGATGAGCCGGGGCAGGCGGGGATCGCCTGTTTGGGTCAGCATGTCGACAAAAAATTTGCCGGCCCTGGTGTTCCTCACGTTCTGATCGTAATGGTAGAATGGGTTTTCGGAGCCCACCGGATCAGGAAATGTATAGAGCATATTGTCGGCATTGCCGCTAAAGAGTTCATCTCCTTCGGCCTCCTGCAAAATGCGGGTATAGTCTTCCTGATGATGGGAAAGGCGGATCAGGTACCTGAGCCGGATCATGTTGGCGGCCCGGATCCATTTGTGAAGCGCCCCGCCGTATATCAGATCCTCACTGCCACCGGGCAGCATGCCCTCGCCCTCCATGGCGTCCCTGAGGTCGTTTGTGGCACTTTCCAGCATGTTGATGAGGTGAAGGATGAGTTCCTCCTGCTCGTCATAGGCCGGGCGTTCGAAACCCGACAGGTATTTCTCGGCCTCAAAAAAGGGGATGTGCCCGAAGGTATCGGTCATCATGCCGAGGGCCTTGGCCTGCATAATCCTGGCAATGCCCCGGTAGGCCTTTGCATTGACCTGTTCGGCATAGAAAATGGTGTTTTCCAGGTAGAGGTTGACAAATTCGTAGTAATTAGACCACATGTTGTTGGTATGCAGGGGGTCGGCCTCATATACATCTATTTGTTGTTCTTTTCCCCTAATGCCTGCAAGTTGCTGGGTCCATATAGCCGGAAAACGGATCATGTCGGCTGTTTTCCAAAAGGCCATGTTCCTCTGGGTCAGGGGCAGCAGTTCCTGGAGCACCTCCTCGGGGGTGAGGGGGTCGTCGTCGTCGATGCCATGATCGCAGGCGCCCAATGCCAGCAGGGCGGTGAGGGCAACCCATATAAGCCCTGAGCGCCAAAAGGCCGGGGCGTTTGTTTTTGTCTGACAGATCATTGTAAATCCTGTTGTGTTGTGCTGTGAATGACAGGAACCCCTGCTGAGGACAGAGCTTTCTGCTTTGCAAAGATACGGCCTTTTATCGATTATCCCACCATACCGGGTCGAAGATGGTGCCCACTTCGGGCACGTTCTGGGGGTTGCCGGTGATCTCGTTGCGGGGATAAAGGAATTTTCGGGGCACCTCCATCTGGTCGTAGGGCTCAAGGGCGGGATAGCCCGTGCGGCGGAAATCGGCCCATACCTCCGGCTGCAGGAAAAGGGCGAGGTACTTGGCTTCGATGATCTGCTCCAGGCCCACACCATCAATCTCCGCATGGGCGGCTTCCCACTCCTGGTCCCTGGCATTGAAAAAGGCCAGGGATGCCCTCACCCCTTCGGTAAATGCCTGGTCGGCCATTTCCTGCTGCCCGGTGCGCCAGAAAACCTCGGCCTTGATTAGTTGCTGTTCGGCATACGAACCCATGACCAGGGGAGCATTGGCCGCGGCGATGCCCGGGCCCAGGTAAGAAGCCGTAGTCAGCCCCTCTCCGGGGGCGGAGCCCACATACTCGTTTTGCACATTCCTTCTGACAAAACGAGGCAGGCGGGGATCCTCACGGCCTTCGAGCAACTCTGCGGTATGGGCGCCTACCCGGCTGTGCTGAACATTGGTGTCGAAATAATAATAGGGATTGGTGCTTTCCGGGACCGCCCCGTCGAAGGCATAGAGCATGTTGTCTTCGTTCCCTCTCAGCAGTGGGCGGTTGCCGAGGGCCTCAACCACTTTTTTGTAATTCCCGTCATGATTGGCCAGCCGCAGCTTCACCCTGATCCGTACCAGGTTGGCCGCCCTGATCCAGCGTTCGAGGTCGCCTCCGAATATCCGGTCGGCAGATACCCCCGGTTTCAGGCCGCCGGATTGCATGGCCGTTTCGAGATGTTCTACGGCCTGGTCGAGCTCACCGAGCAGATGTTGCAGTACATCCTGCTGGGTGTCGTAGGCCGGAAGCCCTGCACTGCCGAAGTAGAAATGGGCTTCTTCGTAGGGGATGGGGCCCCAGGCATCGGTCATCATGAGCAGGCTGTACCCCTTCAGGGTTTGGGCAATCCCCTCGAAAGCCGGGGCATCGGCCCTGGAGGCCTGGCCACGGATGGCTTCGAGCCCGTAAAGACAATAAGTGTAATAGAAATTCCAGAGATTGTCGGCAAATTCGGGATCGAACTGGTAGCGGTCGATGCGCTCCATGGTGGTGCCCGACCTGACCCCTGCCAGTTGCTGCATCCAGATGCTCTGGAACATGGAGAACTCGGTGCCCTGCCAGTGCGCAAGGTACATTTGGGTAACGGCCAGGTTATTGTTCAGCTCCGATCCGATCTCGGGCTCTTCGGTGGGCACATCCAGATCGCAGGAGGTGCATAAAAAGGGGAAAAGAATGGACAAAATAAGGACTTTTGCCCGGTAAAAATATTTTTTTTTCATTTTTTAATAGTGAATTGATGTACTTTTTATCTATGAAAGCCAATCCTGCTTATTCGGTAAAACGAACAACAGCCCAGTAAATTATGCGTTTGCTGCCATGGACGGCTGAAAAACCGGCTAACAAAAGTAGTCTTTCCCGACATTCTTTTCGTCGAAGAAAAATTCGTTTGTTTGGTTTTTTGCCTATATTTACCCATTGAAACAGCATGAAAGTTTCGCTAAACTACCAAACCAATGCAGTTATTCACTAAAAACCAATCAAACATGAAGCGAATTCTGATTCTGATAGGGATACTGTTCTTTGCGGGCGGGTCCCTATTTGGGCAACAGATCCGTGTTGTCGGTACCGTCATCAATGCGCAGGACGGTTTGAGCCTGCCAGGCGTTACCGTTGCTGTGGTGGGAACCACCCAGGGTACAATAACGGATGTCGACGGGCGCTTTGAGCTCACTGTTGCACCCGATGCCACGCTGGCCTTCTCCTTTATCGGGATGGCCAGGAAGGAAGTGCCGGTCGACGGGCGCACCACCATCAATGTGGAGCTGGACCCCGACGTGGCCATCCTTCAGGAAATTGTCATCACCGCGGGTGTGGCCGGGGCCACCCCCAGGAACAAGATGAGTGTGACTGTAAACCAGGTGGGTGCCGAGCAGCTCGAGGCTGTTCCGGCCACCTCGGCCTCATCGGCCCTCCAGGGCAAGGTGGCCGGGGCCACCATTGTGCAGGCCAGCGGGAACCCCGGTCAGGCAGCCGGTATCCGGCTCAGGGGTTCCACCAACCTTTTGGGCGATTCCGATCCCCTGATCATTATTGATGGGGTAATGATGGAAGGCTCCCTTGCCGATATCAACGTAGACGATATCGCCAATATGGAGGTGGTGAAGGGGGCAGCTGCATCGGCCCTGTACGGCTCCCGTGCCGGCGCCGGTGTGATCGTGATCACCACCAAGCGCGGGAATATTGCCCGTGAAGGCACCACGGCCATCCGCATACGCAATGAGTACGGCTTTTCGGCAGTGCCCACCCGGGTGCCCTTGTCGATGAGCCATCCGTTTACGCTTGCCGACGACTGGCAGCAGTACTCACTGTTTACCAAATACGGCGGGGTGACCTATCCCGCAGGCTATGCCGGCGGGCGCGACGGCCGCATTTCGGGCAACCGCACCGTGAAATACGACGGGTATGCCGACAATCCTTTCGCCCGTACCTCCGACCATCAGGATCTGATCTTCGAGGACGGGGAGTTTTACACCAATTACATTTCTGTAGCGCACAACGCCGGACGCACCAGGATCTTCACCTCGTTCGAGAACTCCAACAACAGCGGTGTTGTATGGGGCACCGACGGCTCCGAGCGAAGGAACTTCCGGCTGAATGCCGACCACTGGTTCGGCGACAGGCTGTCCTTCTCTTCTTCCACATTGATCGCCCAGACCCAGATCGATGTGGCCGAAGGACGTTTCCTCACCGGCTGGGGCGGCGGCCAGGGATCGGCATTTTTCAACATGCTGTTCTTCGACCCCGATACCGACCTGATGATGGAAGCCCCTGCCGGGGAGCCCCTTCCGCTGTATTATGCCCACGCCAACCACTGGCAGAGCGACAACTCCAACCCCCTGCATGCATTGCACTACCAGGACCGCGACCTGCAGCGCCGGAACATACTGCAGAGCGTCCAGTCGAGTTTCTATGCCACCGACTGGCTGGTGTTTGCCGGTAACTACAGCTACGAAAGGTACAACAACTTCAACAACACCTTCCGGCCCAAGGGCTTCAATACCGGACAGGCCACCACCGAAGGGCAGATGTACAAGTCGAGCAGCGAGGGCGTCAGCCAGACATTTGCCCTGACGGCCAACTTCGACCAGGACTTCGGTGAGTTGAGCGTGCGCAGCAGGCTGCAATACCTTTTCGAAGACTTCCAGACCGAGTTCTTCTCCATACAGGGCGCCGACCTGGCCGTGGGAGGGATCCGCACCCTGAATGCCATCGCCGGGGGGAAAACCATCGCCTCTTCGGCCACCACCATCCGCTCAAGGAATTACTCGGCCATTGTCGATATGGACTACATGGACCGTTACATCATTTCGGCCCTGTACCGGATGGACGGCTCCTCCCTTTTTGGTGCAGATGCCCGCTGGAACCCCTATTACAGGGTATCGGCTGCCTACCGGCTGTCGGAAGAATTCGACATTCCGGGTGTCAGCGAGCTGCGGGTGCGTGCCGCCCTGGGGACCTCCGGGCAGCGGCCCGGCTTCAGCTGGCAGTACGAAACCTATAGTGTGTCTTCAGGAGCCCTTTCCAAGGCCACCATCGGTAACCGCGATCTGCGGCCCAGCGAGACCCGCGAACTCGAGTTCGGCCTCAATGCCGAATTCCTTGATATCTTCGATCTGGAGATCACCTATGCCGACATTGTGACCGAAGGCGCCTTTTTGAACGTGCCCCTGCCGGCGGCAACCGGTTTCTCCTTCCAGTGGAGGAATGCCGCCGATATTTCTGCCCAGGCCTTTGAGGTCACCCTGGGGATAATGGCGGTCAACACCGTCGATTTCCGCTGGAGGATGGGCTTCAGCTTCGACCAGATTTCCCAGAAGGTCACCCGCCTGGATGCGGCCCCTTTCCGTACCGGCCCCACCATCAATGCGTTGCAGGCCTTCTATATCCGCGAAGGGGAAGCGTTCGGTATAATGTATGGCGGCGACTGGGTACGTACCCTCGATCAGATGTCGCAGCAGCTTCCGGCCGGCAGGACCCTTGATGATTTCACCATCAATGCCGACGGTTATGTGATCCGCCTGGGTACCGAGGGTACCGTGAACGAGGCCCCCATCCGCCTGCTGGACGAGAACGGCAGGGATGCGTTTGTGCAGATCGCCGACATGAACCCCGATTTCCACCTGAGGTGGACTAACAACATGAGCTACCGGGGTTTTGCCATCAACATGCTGTGGGATTGGAAACAAGGCGGCGACGTCTACAACCAGACCAGGCAATGGCTGTTCCGCGACATGCGCCACGGCGATTTTGACCAGGCCGGAAAGCCCGCCAACGAGAAGAAAGTGGCTTCCTATTACAATGCCTTTTACCGTGTTAACGAGCCCAACTCCTTTTTTGCCGAAGACGGCACCTATTTGAAACTCAGGGAAGCTTCGGTATACTATACGCTGAACAGAGAGTTGCTCGGCAATGTCGGGATCGGTTTCATCGAAGGCGTCAGGCTGGGCGTTATCGGCCGCAACCTGCTGACCTTTACCAATTATTCGGGATGGGACCCGGAAGTGGCCCAGGTAGACTACGGACAGTCGAACACCACCAATTATTTCATCGACATGTTCAACTACCCGAACTTCCGCACCCTTACCTTCTCCATTGAGCTCAATTTTTAAACAACCAAAAAAACGATCATCATGAAACGACTATTGAATTATATCATAGCGATCACCCTCGTCGTTGCGATGGGAATGGTGACGGGTTGCCAGGATCTCGAGGTGGAGAACCTGAACCAGCCCGACCTGGCCCTGGTGCTCGCATCGCCCGATGACGTGAAGGCAGCTACCGAGTCGGCCTTCCTTTCACTTTGGTATTCCATGAAGCTCTATACGATCAACATGTCGGCCACCGTGGCGGCCAACCACACCAGCGTGAGCTGGGGTAACTTTGCCTGGCGCGACAGCTCCGAAGAGCCCCGGACACCGTGGAACAACGACCCCTCGTACGGGGAATCTGACATGACAGAAACCCCCTGGTACCAGTTCTATGCCACCATATCGCAGGTGAACGATGCCCTGTTTGCCATCAATGTGGAAGACATGCAGATCGGTATCGACGGCAGGGACAACGACCTGGTGCTGGCCACCTCCTACCTGATCCGCGGGATCAGTTTCGGACAGCTGGGCGTGGCCTTCGACAAGGCCATGCTGCCCTATGAAGACAGCGACCTGGCCGAGCTGGAATTCCAGCCCTGGGACGAGGTGATCGAAGCGGGCATTGCCGACCTGATCCAGGCGGCCCAGATCGCCAACGCCATGGCCCCCCATTCCTGGAGTGCCTCGGCCGTACCCGGCATCACCATGAACAACGACTACATTGCCCGGCTGGCCAATTCGTACATTGCCAGGCTCCTGGCTCACGGTTCACGCACCAAGGCCCAAAACGACAACGACATTGCCTGGTCGGCCTATGGCTGGAACGACGTGAGGACCTTTGCCGACAACGGCCTGACCATCGATTTTGCTCCCATCGGCGACGGTTTGCCCTGGGAAGGCGGTACCTGGTGGGATCTGAACATCAAATACCTGCGCAACCCCGGCTGGGGGCGTATCGACACCCGGGTGATCAACAAGATGGATCCCCAGCATTGGGTACGCTATCCCACCAACGAACTGGGATTGCCCCTTTCGGTAGACGATCCGGGATTCAACGACCCCCATGGCATTCCGGGCGAGCCCGGAAGGGCCTTTTCTGACGATGCCCGTCTGGTGACCGACTTTCAATACCAGCCCAGCAACGACTTCCCTGCCGACAGGGGGGGCTGGCACTACACCCACTACCGTCACGGGCGCTACGACTTTCCGGCTTCGGTGAGCGATGAGGGGTATTATATGGGCGAAAGCCTGGGTCCGCTCCGTGAGTTCAGGGTGTATGATGTATTGCTGCTTAAGGCCGAGGCCATGGCACGTACCGGCGATGTGGCCGGTGCAGCCGCCATATTGAACGATCCGGCCAACGAGCGTAAGGCCAGGGGCCAACTTCCCGATGTGGACGTGAACCTCGAAGCGGTACTCTCGGCCATCTTCTATGAGCGGATGATCGAACTGAGCCACAACGGCTGGATGATCCATTTCGGCGACATGCGCCGCAGGGACATGCTGCAGCAGGGAACCCCCCTGCATTATCCCGTGCCCGGAAGGGAGCTGGAAACCCTGGGCCTGGAGATCTATACCTTTGGCGGCTACGACAATGCCGACGGGGTGAATACCTCCGACGGGGGCGACTGGATCAAGCCATACTACCATTTTTAATCAGTTCCATTAGTTTTACGAAATGAAAAAAGCAAATGCCATGAAGAATAAAAGCAACATCTTTTTGAGCCTGCTGCTGGGTATGCTGGTCTTCTTTAGTGCCTGTGAGGACGACAATGACTATAATTACGATGCCATTGTCCCCATCGTGATGAGCATTACCGGACCCGATATAGTGGCCGCCCACGGCCTCACCGACTTCCCGACCACCTTCCGGGTGCCCTACCGCGGCGGTTCGACCTTCGAGTGGAGCGTATCCACACAGTCTGGCCGCGGGGCCACCGTTGTACTGGACGAGAACTATAGCAGTATTGCCCGGATCACCTTCGACCAGTCGGCAGAACCCGACGTGGCCACCATTACCGTGGTAGAGACCACCATGGGGGGCATTACCAGCGATCCGGCCAGCCGGAACGTGAACCTTTCACCCTTTTGCCCGGTTGATGTGGACGAATGGGCCGGTACATGGGCTTCGCACAACTTTTTGGGTGAAAGTGATTTTGGAGTTACCGAGATCACTGCCGAGCCGGTAGCGGATGTCCTGAACACCATCCGTTTCAGGAACTTTTTCGACTGGGTGGTGGTCGGTTTCTGGGATGAGAACTGGATTCCCGGCGTTGGCGGCGACGGACATTTTGTGCTCGAGGTCGATTGCGATTTCCCCGAATTTTCCGGGACGACACTGCTGGGCGAAACCTACGAATGGACCACCTACTGGATGCACTACGAAGGGGAATTTGACCTCGACAATATGCAGATTACCGTATATTACGATATCGGCTGGACCGAGACCGGTGCCCCCTGGAACTCCTTCACCGCCAATATGAGCATGAGCAAGGAACTGGTGGAGGTCATCCGCAGCATGCAAGAACTTCCCGCCCGGTAAACCGGCGGATCACCTGATCATCACAAAGGGGGGAGGAGTGTCTTCCCCCCTTTGGTTTTTATTGCTGCCGGCGGGCCGGGCTTCGCCCCGAAATGCGCTCCGGCATACTTTTGACTTCACTTTTTCGTTTTTCATCCAGAACTAATCCCTAATGATCTGCATGCAAAAAAAAAGAAAATGTTCCATGGTGCTTGCCTTTGTGGTGGCCTGCCTGCCGGCCTCCCTGCTGCTTTCTTCCTGCCAAAACAGCAGTACCCGGCTTTTGGGCGAATGGGAACTGGAACAGTCGTGGATCTTTGAAGAGCCCGATGACTATGTGACCCCTACCCTGTGGCGTTTTGAAAAGGACGGCAGCTTCTATCAGCAGATTGAGCGCCCCTGGGGGCCGGTTGAGGAAAGGGGTAGTTGGAACTACGATCCGGATTCGGCCGAATTGCTGCTGCATTACCAGGAATCGGGCAACCGGGTGCTGTGGATGGTGACCGCTCTCGAACCTGGCCGGCTTTCGGTCGAATACACCGGGCTGGGTTTTTTTGTGCAATGGACATTCGTGAAAAAGCCCTAGCCTTTTCCCTGCCCTTTGCTTACCTTTGCGGGAGTGCAGCCCCTTGGCCGCATGTTCAATCAACCATACCTTCATTTAAATGGAACAGGCAGATCAACAGAAGTTTCCTGTGCGCGTCGGCATCAGCCACGGCGACGTGAACGGCATCAGCTACGAGATCATCCTGAAGACCTTGAACGATACCCGCATCCTCGATTTTTTCACCCCCGTGGTTTACGGCTCGTCGAAAGTGGCTTCGTATTATAAAAAACTGTTGAACTTCAATGAGTTTAATTTTCACGTGATCCGTTCGGCCAACCAGGCCTTGCCCGGCAGGGCCAACCTGCTCAATATCGTGAAGGAGGAGATCCGGATCGACATGGGGCAAACCACCGATGATGCGGGCCGGGCGGCTTTCCTGTCGCTGGAGGCCGCCACCGGCGATTTGCAGAAGGGCCAGATCGATGCCCTGGTCACTGCGCCCATCAACAAACAGAACATACAAAGCCGGGATTTTTCGTTTCCCGGGCATACCGAATACCTTACCCGGAAGTTCGGGGCAGGGGAAAGCCTGATGCTGATGGTGAGCAACCAGGTACGTATCGGGGTGATCACAGGGCATGTGCCCCTTCGTGAGGTGCCCGGTATGGTCAGCAGGGAACTGATCCTGGCCAAGCTCAGCATACTCGACCAGGCCCTGAGGGTGGATTTCGGCATCCGCAAGCCCCGAATCGCCGTCTTTGGGTTGAACCCCCATGCGGGCGACAAGGGTGTGATCGGACAGGAAGAACAGCAGGTGATCATTCCCGCCATAAAGCAGGCCTTTAACCAGGGCATCCTGGCCTTTGGCCCCTATGCGGCCGACGGCTTCTTCGGGTCATCTTCTTTTAACCACTTTGATGGCATCCTGGCCATGTTCCACGACCAGGGGCTGATCCCCTTCAAGACCCTGTCGTTCAAAAGCGGGGTCAATTACACAGCCGGCCTGCCGGTGGTCAGGACATCCCCGGCCCACGGCACGGCCTTTGACCTGGCGGGCAAGAACCTGGCCTCGCCCGATGCCTTCAGGGAGTCGGTGTACCTGGCCATCGACATTGCGCGCAACCGCCGCATGCACAGCGAACTGACATCCGATCCGCTGGATGCAGGGGAAGCGGACACTCAGGATATCGAAACCGGGTAAATGGCCGGCCATGACCGGCCCAAAGTTGCCACTGGGTCATGACAAAATGGATGGGCTATCCCGCGGCTGAAGTAGCCGTGATTACCGGAGGCACCCTGCTGGGTCCTGCTAAAGATGCCCCTGGGGTCAGGTTCCTCCTTACCGATAGCCGGCAATTGCTGTCGCCCGACAGCACCTTGTTTTTTGCCCTGCGCACCCCGAAAAACGACGGGCATCGCTATGTAGAAGACCTCTTGCAGCGTGGGGTCAGACATTTTGTGGTGGAAGACATTCCGGAAACTTGCCGGGAACCTTATCCGGACGCCTGCTTTGTTGTTGTGCCCGACCCCCTGCTTGCCCTGCAGCAGCTTGCCGCCCATCATCGCTCCCGGTTTGCCCTCCCTGTTGTTGGCATCACCGGCAGCAACGGCAAAACCGTGGTCAAGGAATGGCTGGTGCAATTGCTGGGCGAGAAACAGCGCGTTGTCCGCAGCCCCAAAAGCTTCAATTCGCAAATCGGCGTGCCCCTGTCGGTATGGCTGATGGACAGCGAACATGAGCTGGGCATTTTCGAGGCCGGGATATCCCGCACAGGCGAAATGCAGGGTTTGCAAGAGATCATCAGGCCCGACACAGGCATTTTCACCAATATCGGCCCGGCCCACGACATGGGGTTTGCTTCATGCCGCGAAAAAATCCGCGAAAAACTGAAGCTGTTCACCCGCTGCCATACCCTGATACACTGTGTCGACCACCACGAGATTGTCCCGGAGCTGATGCAGTGGCAAAAACTTCATCCACAAGTGACGCTTTTTGGATGGGGCCGGGGCGATGTTGCCCGCCTTCGCCTGGGCAGCGTCAGCACCATGGCCGCGGCCACTCATATGGAAGTATACTCCGGTACGGAGAAGATACAGCTGTCCATTCCCTTTACCGACGATGCCTCCATTGAAAATGTCCTGCACTGTGTGGCTTACATGAAATATGCGGGCTTCCCCAACGACTACATCCTGCGCAAGGTTGCGGGCTTGCAGCCCGTGGCCATGCGTCTGGAGATGAAGGAGGGGGTGAATGCCTGTACCCTGATCAATGACAGCTACAACAGCGACCTGCATTCGATGGGCATCGCCCTCGAATTCATGGGAAGGCAGACGAGCCATTCCAAAAGGACGGTCATCCTGTCCGATATTTTGCAAAGCGGACTGCCCGACGCCCGGTTGTACGCCCAGGTCGATGAGTTGCTGGTTTCGCACCGCATCGATCGCCTGGTAGGGATCGGCCCCGGCATTGGTTCCCAGGCTGGCCGCTTCCGGGTCGCGGCCGAATTTTACCCATCTACCGAAGCCTATATGCAACGCATGCAGCTTTCGGATTTCCACGATGAGGCGGTGCTCTTGAAGGGGGCCAGGAAGTTCGGTTTCGAACGCCTGAGCCAGCTGATCCAGCGAAAAGACCACCAGACCATCCTGGAGATCGACCTCGACGCCCTACTGCACAACCTCAACGTATACCGGTCGATGCTGGCGCCCGGAACCCGGCTGATGGGGGTGGTAAAGGCCTTCTCATATGGCAGCGGGGGGGTGGAGGTGGCCAGGATGCTTCAGTATCATCAGGCTGACTACCTGGCCGTGGCCTATGCCGACGAAGGCAGGCAGCTGAGGGAAGGGGGGGTGCATTTGCCCATCCTGGTGATGAACCCAGAGGTCAGCACCTTCGACACCCTGCTTGAGCACCGGCTGGAGCCCGAGATCTACGGCTTTCCCTTGCTCGACAGGTTGCAGGGGGCGCTTGACCGCTGGAAAGGTAAAAGCTCCGGCGACCCCTATCCCGTTCACCTGAAAATTGATACCGGGATGCACCGCCTGGGCTTCCTGCCCTCCGAAGTGGATAAACTGGCCGGGGTGCTGAGAAAAAGCCCCCGACTGAGGGTGGCATCGGTGTTTTCCCACCTGGCGGCCAGCGAAGACCCTGCTCACGACGAATTCAGCCTCCGTCAGATCGCTGTGTTCAAACAGCTCTGCCAGGAACTCGAACAGACCCTGGGCTATCCTTTTGTGCGCCATATATGCAATACAGCAGCCATAAGCCGCTTTCCCGCAGCCCATCTGGACATGGTGCGCCTGGGCATCGGGCTCTACGGTCTCGGCGGGGATCCTTCCACCCGGAAGTTGCTGAGGCATGTGGGTACCTTCCGGTCGGTGGTGTCGCAGATCAAGTACATCCCGGCGGGGGAAACCGTGGGGTATGGGCGATCGGGGGTATCGGATGCCGGCATGGAAGTGGCCGTTGTGCCTGTGGGCTATGCCGACGGGCTGAACCGCCGCCTGGGCAAGGGGCAGGGAAGGCTGCTGGTTGGTGGCCGGGAGGCGCCCATTGTGGGAAACATCAGCATGGATATGTGCAGCCTGGATGTTACCGGCATGGAGGTGAGTGAAGGGGAGGAGGTGATCGTTTTCGGAAGGGATTTCCCGGTAAGCCGGATGGCCCAGGCCCTGCAAACCATCCCTTACGAGATACTTACTTCGGTATCCCAGCGGGTCAAACGGGTGTATTACCAGGAGTAAGGCCCACCCAGTTTTGCAGGATCTGCCGGCCCACTCCCGTCATGATGCTTTCGGGGTGAAACTGCACCCCCCTGATGTCGTATTGCCGGTGGCTGACGCCCATGATCAGCCCCTGATGGTCGGTAGCCGTGACCTTCAATACTCCGGGCAGGTTTTCGGGATCGATCACCCATGAGTGGTAGCGGCCTGTATCGAAGCTGGCAGGGCAGCCAAGGAAGAGGGGCTCTTCCTTGTCGGTCACAAAGGTGGTGACCACTTTACCGTGCAGCACTTCCCTGAGGTTCATCAGCTTCCCCCCGAAGGCGACGGCCATGGCCTGGTGGCCCAGGCAAACACCCAGCATGCTTTTTTTACCTGCATACCGGCTGATCAGTTCGCAGCTGATGCCGGCATCCCGGGGCAGCCCCGGTCCGGGCGAGATGATGAACTTGTCGTAGCGCCCGGCCCCGGCGATCGTGATTGCGTCGTTGCGCCTGACCTCCAGCCGCCAGCCCGTGGGGAGGACCCCCTCTACCATGTGGTATAGATTGTAGGTGAAGGAGTCGTAGTTGTCGATGATGAGGATGTCCATACCGGGGTGCCTGGTGAAAACAAAAGTACATAAAAAGCGGCGGATTGTTTAACTTTGGGTCGCGACAGGCGGAGGGGAGGAGGAAGGTAGTAGGTAGTAGGTAGTAGGTAGTAGGTAGTAGGTAGTAGGTAGTAGGTAGTAGGTAGTAGGTAGTAGGTAGTAGGTA
>SL_3KL_010_SEDDRAFT_10003583_pt1 | contig 14085 bp, 12 predicted proteins | sample SodLakKL_010_SED_2_FD_10381 | JGI IMG/M metagenome (IMG submission 10381)
CTTTACGAAGGAGAGGATATATTGGATGGAAGTTTCATTTTAAGAGAAGGAAAATCATTCAGCACTTTATATCTGCGTGAGTGGGCCGGAGTAGACCCAGAAGATGGAATGGGAATGTGGTATTTGCATGATGAAGATGGTAACCGCACTGGCACTACCAAAGAAAGAACAGAAGCCAGACCCGTTGTTGCCGGAAATACAGACCCTTCACTCACCGGTGGTATTTACAATAGCTTCACCTACAGAAATTTCGACCTTAGCTTTATGTTCAACTACAGTATTGGAGGTAAAATGGTAATTGGATCTGAATACTTCTACAATGACGATGGTATGAACTGGCAATCAACAGTTAACCAAAGACAAGTTGATGACAGATGGACACCAGACAATCCCAATGCTGAAAACCCCAGGTATGTTTGGCAAAACCCCCAGGAAACCAACTTTGCCTCCACAAGAAGAGTTTATGATAATGACTTCTTGAGGCTCAAGAGTTTAACCTTTGGATACTCCCTGCCCAACGAACTCACAGGCAGAGTAGGTGTTGACAGAATGAGGCTTTTCTTCTCAGGATATAACCTCCTTACCTTTGCCGCCACAGACGACTTCATTGATCCTGAAGTAGATGTCAGGGGTACCTACAACCAAAGAATTCCGGCCATGAAAACTTTAACTTTTGGCGTAGAACTTAATTTTTAATTGAAAAAAGACTTTATAACTATGAAAAAAATATTTCTAATATTAGCATTAGCAGTGGGCTTCACAGCCTGCTCGGAAGACTGGTTGGAAGTTGAACCATCTTCTTCCATGAGCCCTGATGCAGCTTTTACCAACATTGATGATGCCGAAAATGCTCTTTTGGGAGTGTACAACGCACTGTGGACAAGAGACAACAATGCTACCTATTATGGAGCCGACATGTTTACCTTCGGTGATGTAAAAGGTGATGATGTTCGTGCTGCCAGACCAGGCGCAAGAGTTGCAACGCAATACAATTACACAGAAAGCCCGGAGGCCAGCACCTGGGGATTTTGGAACAGACCTTTTGTTGGTCTGCTCAATGTTACTACCCTGATTGAAAGAGCCGGTCAAATGGAGGATATTAGCCAGGCTGATCAAGATAAACTGGATCAAATTATTGGTCAGGCATACGCCTTAAGAGCTCTGTTTCACTTTGACCTGGTAAGAATTTACGGAAGAATGCCCAACAATGGCAATCCCGCTACAGATTTGGGTGTTCCTGTAATAGACAGAGTGGTACATCCTACCGAGAATGTAACCAGAAATACGGTAGAAGAAGTGTATACCCAAATCTTTAATGACATCGAACTAGCTATTGAAATGCTTCCTGCCAACAATCCGGCAGATGGTACTATTGGCGGATGGGCTGCAAAAGCTCTAGGAGCCAGGATGTATCTCTACTACCAGGATTATGACAGAGCTTTAGAGCTTGCTGAAGATGTAATTAACAATGGTCCTTACACTTTGTATTCTTATGAAGAATATGCCAATGTTTGGAGCCAGGACAATACCTCGGAAAGCATTTTTGAAATCATGTTCAATGCACAGCAAAACTCTGACAGGGAAGGGTTAGGATATCTTTGGGATATTACCGGATATAATGACTTGTCATTAACCAATTCCTTTTTGGAGTTTTTTACTGAAGACACGGAGGATGTTCGCCTGCAAATTTTAGCGGATGACCCCGAACAAGGAGAAAATGCTTTGCTTATGAAGTTTCCCGGTAAAAATGGAGGTAGCCCAAGAATCAACAACCACCGTGTGATTCGCCTTGCAGAAGTTTATCTCATCGCTGCTGAAGCTGCTTTGATGAATAACAACCAAGAGGTAGCCGATAACATGATTAAGGAGCTCTATGATGAAAGAACCAACCGTGACAACGACATTACCGATGTTGATTTGGACAGAATCCTGGAAGAGCGCAGAAGAGAACTGGTTGGAGAAGGTCATAGATTCTTTGATCTTATGAGAACCGGGAACCCTGTAATCAGAACCGGTGATGACCAGTGGACTAGTCTGAATGAGATCACCCCTGATAACTTTAGGGTTATCCAACCCATTCCTCAAACAGAGATTGATGCCAATCCTGAAATGGAACAGAATCCCAATTATGGCAACTAAAGAATTGCCTAATAAATTCTAGTATTCCAAAAAAAAGCTGGTTCAATATTGAGCCAGCTTTTTTTATGGTAAAACAATAATATATTCTCAATCACTGTTGTCCGGTTAATCTAGTCTCCTTCCAACGGAACTCATTTTGGGGTTTAAGCTTTTTTATAAACATTACACTCTTTAGTGAATGACCCAATTGCTCTCATTTTGCAATAACTTCGTCAGGAGTGAAATGTTTATAGTCAAAAAAGTGACCCCGGTATATTAAATCCTGTGGGGATGGTACAATCAACAAACATTTCAGGACAATTCATCCATTTTTTACCGGACAGCAATGATTCTCAACACATAAGCACTAAAACACAAAAGTAGCAAGGTGCTTTAAAAGGTAAACACAAACACATTCTCGCCATCAGAGATTGTGAAAGTTTCAAATTCTATCATTTGTCGCTCTTCATCATAAGTAAAGGATACAGCTTCTCCGTTTATAAAGGCAGATTGTGGTGCTGCAGAAATGTTTTTTGTCTGAACTGTGATTCCGGAAAATCCAGCATCTCCAAACTGATCTCCTCTTTGGGTTTCTATGGCAAAACTCACCTGATTGGTCTGCGTGTCACCTACTGACGTATCAATAGAAATATTCAATTTTTCATACATTCCCTTTTCGTATGCTTTTGATGTAAGTCCGTCATCATGGTAGATCATTGTTTGGAATGAAGAGGCATCTTCATCGAAAAAGTATTTCAGCATAATATGCTCTACAGAATAGTCAGCCGTCGTTTGAACGAGATCCGCCACCGGAACTACCGCACCACCACGTACAAAAGTCGGGATGCGGTCTTCATGTGTTTTTACCCAGTGTTGTTCTCCACCTCTGTACTTTTCTCCGGTGTAAAAGTCGTACCAGTTTGCAGTTTGCGGCATGTGGGCCTCAACTTCGCGTTCACCTTGTCTGAGAACGGGGGCAACAAGGATATCATCCCCGAAAAGATAGGTGCCCGATACGCGGTAGATTTCAAAATTATCCGGCTCTTCAAAAAACAGTGGACGCATGAATGGCAATCCTGTCTGTGAATTTTGAAATGCCGCTGTATAAATATACGGCATCAGTTGATAGCGTAGTTCAATGGCTTTTTTCGATAATTGAATCGCTTCTTTGCTTCTAAAAACCGGCTCCGAGGGAACTTCTTCCTGCGCATGTGGTCGATACACCGGCTGGAAAACGCCATACTGCATCCAACGAACATAAAGCTCATCATCAACCAGATTACCAGCAAACCCACCAAGATCGGAGTGCATGTAGGCCAACCCCTGAAGTCCCATCTGAAGGGAAATTTCAGGTTGGGGCATTAATCCGCCCCAACTTCGGTTTACATCACCGGTCCATGGAATCATCCCATAGCGCTGTGAACCGGAATAACCGGCGCGCATCAGGTTAAACGCTCTTCTTTCGGGATAATCATTCCGGAAACCATCAAAAACCATTTTCGTCCAGCGATGACCAAATATGTTATGAACCTCACGCGCCTTCAGGTTTCCATAATGACGAACCCAATCAGGGTGAACCTCTGGCTCGCCCAAATCGCCCCACCAGCCGTGAATGCCATAGGTATCCATCAAATATCGGTAAATACCCCAAAACCAATCCCGCGCCTGCGGCTTAAATACGTCAATCAAGCCAGTTTCTCCAAAGAAAAAATTATATACGGCAGGAGATCCAAGCGTGTCGAGTGCAAGAACTTCCTCTTTCACAGCATCATCCCATCTGCCGGATGTCGTAACTACAAATGGTTCGGTAATCAACACGGTTTTTACGCCGGCACTTTCGAGCTGATCCACCATTTTTGCCGGTTCAGGAAACGTTTCTTCATCAAAGCGGAGATTGCCCATCATTCCCTTTACCTCCTGTCCGAACCAGTACAAGTCAATAATGATGGCATCCACCGGAATCTCCTTTTCCCGAAACTTAGCAATGGTACTCAGCACTTCATCCTGTGAGCGGTAGCCAAACCGGCTGGAGAAATTGCCAAGGGCCCAGCGTGGGGGCAACGGCTGGCGACCGGTAAGTTGCGTATAGTTGTCGATGATGCTCTCCCATGTATCACTGGCAATAACCTGATATGCCTGTCTGCCGGAAAAAGCCTCGAAGCCCAGCGTACCATCGTTTTTACTGTCCAGATCCAGGTAACCGGTTGTCGGGTTGTCAAAGTGGATGGCATAACGGCGTGAGGAAAGTACCATGGGAAGTGTGTAATTGATCAACTCTGAGCGCGTCTCGTATCCGTAATGAGCACGGTTATAAAGCTCAAGTCTGTGTCCGCGGCGATCCATTCCCAGCGCTCGCGAACCACCTCCCATCAGCATTTCTGTATTGGAAATGCGAAAATCCACGCGATAGCTGTCATCTCTCTGGTTCTGCACAAATCCGTTGTGCTCTTTAAACAGTCTGCGCCCGTTGTGATAAAATGAAAATCTTTCATCTTTGAGGTCAAAGACCACGCTAATCCCTTCCGTGCTTAAACGAATAAAATCATTCCCATCTCTTGATACTTGAACATCCGTATACTGCGGCTCCATGATAACCGCATGTGAGGAGCGCAGGATTTTATCCCTTACTTCCTGTTCCGATTCACTTAAATCTAATACATCATCTGATGTCCGCTCATATCCTTCCGTGAAAAATTCAACCTCCATAATATCCTGCGAGAAAAAACGCAGAACATAGGTTCCTTTTTCTGTTTTAAAATAATAGAAATCATCCTCAATATAAAAATCTACAGACCTTTCTGCTTGGTCGGAAGTTTGTGTTAGCGAGGGTTTCGAACAGAATAAAAGTAAGCCGGATGCCAGAATCAGGGAACAGATTAAAGAGGAATTTTTTTGCATTGTATTCGTCATCAAATTTGGTATTACATATAATCAGGGCAAAAATAACAATTCCGGGTCTATTAGCTGCAATGTAAGTTAAGCCCAATGCAAAGAAATTGATACAGTTTATGATATGTTTTCCTCTAAGATGTCTGGCCCGTAAAATGCCTGGCAGGACTTAACAATCAATGCACATGCCCTTCCATCTCCACTGCCTCTTGTCTTTCTCCCTCAAAAACACCCTCACGCAGGGTTTCACGTACTTCGCCGCAACACAGCATCATATCATCGAAAAAGGGGTGATTGATCTCATCAAACTCACTGTGCCATTAGGCTCCCCGGTTATCATCGTAAATGGGACAAAGGGCCAGGTACCAGGTCTGGCCAATAGCACCCTGGGTGCGTGCGGTTTCAGTTCACGTCCATGTGCCTTGCTCGATCCGGGAGATTGTCGGCAAGGGCATTTTTCAGGTCAAAGTAGATGTGAAAAAGTTTCCCCGGGTAACTATTAAAAGGCTTGGTTTTTACCTGTGTAAATTCCTGCTTTTCCAGGAATTATTATAAACTGGAAATAACTTTTTCGAGTTTGCTTTTAATTTCTCTGGCAATGGTACTGACTTTGTCATTTTCAACCGCTTGCAACGAAGCTACCGGGTCAACAGCTGCCACTTCGGTTTTGCCATCTTCCAACTCCTGCACAATAACATTGCAGGGTAGCATGGTACCTAACTTGTTTTCTACCTGCAATGCTTCATAAGCTTTAGCTGGATTACAGGCGCCCAGGATTTTATATTTCCTGAATTCCAAATCCAGCTTTTCCTTTAGCTTTTCATGAATATTGATTTCTGATAATACGCCAAAGCCTTCTTTTTTAAGCTCTTCAGTTACTTTTTCCACTGCCTCATCAAAGGCATAGGCTGTCTTTTTTTCGATATAGTATTTCATCTGTTTATAATTTTATCGATGTTGTTATCAGAACGCGGATAACGCGAATTTTGCGGATAATCGCTGATAGAAAAAATCTGTGTGAATCCGTTTGTTCCGTGTTATCCGTGTTCGTAGATCTTCATTTTGTTTTCCAAATAATCATCCGCGTGTGTGTCAATAGTATTGTCATGGCTGGGTTCATCTCATTATATATTTGTTTTTAATTGGTAATCGATGGAACACATAAATAATGTCTTTGCTGTGTGACAAAACTTTGTCATGGGTGTTTCATTTTTTTCATATTTATATTTTCTCTTTTAATTCTTCAATCATACCGGTTCGGGCATGCCTGCTGGCAGCAGTTCATCTGTCAGACTTAATGTTTTTTACATCAAATCCTTTTTACGTTCTTCAAATTCTGCTTTATCGATATCACCCCTGGCATACCTTTCTTTGAGGATGTCCAGGGCAGATTTGCCCGGTGTATTACCGGGATTACTTCTGTTTGCAGTTTTGGATACAAGCCAGACAATAAGTACTACCAGCACTATGCCGATAATCCACCACCAGCCCATGCCAAAGCCCATGCCCCAGCCGTGACCGCCATGTCCGTACATCATAATATTGCTCCTTTCTTATTAATGGTGTTCTTCATGATCCTGATCCTGTTGTTTTTTCTTCATACCGTCCTTCATCTTGCCATCCTTCTGCTTCATCATGTTTTTCATCTGCTCTTTTTGGTCTTTGTTGAGAACAGCTTTCATTTTGTCTGCCGTTTCATAAGCTGCCATTTTCATATTGATTTTGGTTTCAGAAGCGGCTTCCATCTGGTTTTTTACCTGGCTTGCCGAAGCGTTGTCCGCCAACAGGCCTTTCAGTTTCATTTGTTTTTTGCGCAATTCTGTCTGGTAATCGATTTGCTGCTTTTTAAATTCAGCCTGTATATCGAGAAGTCTTTCCATCTGTTCATCGCCAAGTGACAGTTGTTCCTGCATGTTGGGCAGGTGATTCACCATCATACCATATTTTCTCATAGGCATGTCCTGGTCCATCATTTGTCCACACATCGGGCACATACCGTTTCCCATCATACCCTGCATCATGCCGCTTTTTTGCATCATCATGCCTTGTTCTTTACCTTGATTTTTGTCTTGTTCATGCCCCATCTGGGCACTCGCCGTGTAGCCTATCGAAAATAGAAGGACTGTTACGATAATTGCTAACTTCTTCATCTGTCTTAATTTTGAGTTATTATACAAATTATCTTATTTTACAAATTACCCAATAATTATTTTTTTAGGTGTTACACAATTTCTAAAAGATTTTACATTATTCACACTTTATTGCTTATCCGAATGAGTTTGACAATATCGAGCCAAACATTTTCAATTTCAATCTGGAGGGGGTCAAATCCGGCTTTTAGCAAGTTGTCGTATGTTTCCCGGTTAATATTTGCACCGTAAATATGTAAAGGAATAAAGTTAAAGGCATCCATTAGTGGTCCCACCACTTTTTTATGGCTTCTTACGTGTTCGAGCATTACTATTTTTCCACCGTTTTTACACACACGTTTTATCTCTTTAAGTCCCTGCACTGGGTCGGGCACTGAGCAAAATACGCAGGAGGTAATTACTGTATCAAAACTATTATCGTTGAAATCCATTTCTTCGGCATCCATTTCAAGGATGGTTACATCTTCTCTGTTTTTTGTTTTTTTTCTGGCTATTTCCACCATTTTGGGGCTGAAATCGATTCCGGTAAGTTCAACGTTATGGGGATAATGTGGGATATTTTTACCTGTGCCAATACCAACTTCCAGCACTTTCCCTTTTGCTTCCTGCAAAAGTTTTTCTCTCCATCCGGATGCAGCCATTTCCATGGGTTTATTGAGGATATCGTAAAACTTTGCAATCCGGTTGTAACGTTTTTTAATTTTTTTGGTCATGGTACTGATTTTTTATAGTTTCTGTTCTATTCCACGACTTCATAATTGCACTCATTTTAGTGCTCATGTTTTTGTGCTTTAATGCATATAACTGAGGTTCAAAAGCTATACCATTACTGAAAATAATGATGAGGGTGTGCTGGCCGCAGCATGAAGGTTTTGTTTTATCTAACTTGCAGAGGTTTCCGTATGTTTTGACCGGCAGGGGGATTTGGCCCAAAGTGTGTATAAAACGCTACATTGCGGATAAAGCGTCCTGGTTTTTTAATTTAATGATTATTCAGAAATAATGAAATTCAATAATGAATTGGTAAATGGATAAAGATAAGGCAAATATTGCGTTTTGCGCTCATAGTAGCAACAGCCCGTAAGATTGTTGTACAGGCTATCATCGGCTTCCGCCTTTTCGGTGCTGTGGCCTACTTTGGCTATGGCTTTGTGGCTTCAAAACAGTCATCCCGAAGTAAATTCGGGATGACTGTTTTTCAGCCATCGCCCGCCTAGCACTTGACGCTTTCGTAACAAGCACTCTTGAAAATCATGAGTTTTCTTGCTGACACTACTTAAGACTATGTTATTTTAAGTGCATTATATAAATCTTCTTTCAAATCATCCAAATCCTCTATGCCCACTGAAACTCTGATTAAATTATCATGAATTCCCAGTTTTTTTCTTTGCCAGGGCGGAACCGAAGCGTGTGTCATAATTGCAGGATGTTCGATTAAGCTCTCCACCCCTCCCAAACTTTCGGCAAGCGAAAACAGTTTGGTGTTTTCAAGAAATTTCTTCGACTCTTCTATTCCACCTTTTAAGAAAAAAGTTATCATTCCGCCGTAACCCTTCATTTGTTTCCGGGCCAATTCATGCTGCGGAAAGGATTTTACGCCGGGATAAATCACCCTTTCTACTTTTTGATGATTTTCGAGAAATTCAGCAATGGCCATTGCGTTTTCGCAATGTGCTTTCATTCGCACCGGCAGTGTTTTTAATCCTCTCAGAAGCAGGAAAGAATCGAAAGGTGACAAAACAGCGCCTGTCGCATTTTGCAGAAACTTAATTTTTTCAAGAATTTCACCTTCGTCTTTTACTACCACAATTCCCGCCACTACATCTGAATGGCCGTTTAAATATTTTGTTGCGGAATGTACGACAATATCAATCCCAAAATCGAAAGGTTGCTGAAGGTAAGGAGTTGCGAAAGTATTGTCGCAAACGGTAATTATTCCGTGTTTTTTAGCAATGGCAGCTACTTTCTCCAGATCAACCAAAGTCAGCATTGGATTTGTAGGTGTCTCTATCCAAATCAGTTTTGTATTGGATTTAATGGAAGCAATTAATTTTTTCTCGTCATTTAAATCGATGAAACTTGTTTCCAGATTTGCGGAAGTTTTCTTCACCTTTTCGAAAAGCCGGGATGTGCCCCCGTAAAGGTCTTCCATAGCAATTATATGAGAACTCGATTCAAGCATTTCCAGAATTGTGTTTTCCGCTGCCAGGCCCGATGAGAAAGCAAAAGCCGCTTTACCGTTTTCAAGCTCTGCCATGCAATTTTCCAGGGCTGTACGCGTAGGATTGGCACTTCTTGAGTATTCGTATCCTTTATGATTTCCCGGGCTCGACTGCACGAATGTTGAAGATGCATAGATTGGGGTCATGATTGCGCCTGTTGCCGGATCCGGTTCCTGCCCGGCATGAATGGCAAGGGTTGAAAATTTATATCTATTCATTTTGTACTATTTTATTGTTTATGAGCTGTTTCTGTTTATTTCACTTTAAATCCATTTTCTGTCATCCACTGATTGTTATACATCTTGGTGAGGTATTTGTTTCCTGTATCGCATGCAAATGTCAGAATCTTTTTTGGGGAAGTTTGCTCTTTCGAGTATTTTACAGCAGCGGCCAGCAATACGCCGGTTGATGAACCTGCCATAATTCCCTCCTTCAGCAAAAGGTTTCTGGCTGTTTCAAATGCTTCCCCATCGGTTATAGAATAGGCTTTCTTAACCATTGAAAAATCACATTGCGAGGGCACAAAATCTTCACCGATTCCTTCCACCATCCAGCTCCCGGCATCTCCGATTTCACGGGTATAAAAATATTCCTTTAAAACCGACCCCTCCGGATCAGCAAGAACAATTTCCATATCCGGTTTTGTTTTTTTGAAGAACCGGGTAAGTCCGCTGATTGTTCCGGCAGAACCAACACCCACCACAACAGCATCAACATCATGATTCATTTGCTCCCAAATCTCAGGGGCGGTCGTGGTTTCATGGGCATAAGAATTTGCCGGATTGTTAAACTGATCGATATAATACGAATCCGGAATTTCCTTCGATAGTTTTAGCGCCAAATCCTGGTAATACTCAGGATGCCCTTTCCCAACGTCTGAACGGGTAATAATAACTTCGGCACCCAACACTTTCAGGTGCGTAATTTTTTCGCGGCCCATTTTGTCGGGAATAACCAAAATCAGTTTATATCCTTTTTGAGCCGCAACAATTGCCAGACCAAGCCCGGTATTACCTGCCGTGGCTTCAATCAGCGTATCACCGGGTTTTATCTTACCCTCTTTTTCCGCCCTTTCAATCATTGAAAGACCGATTCTGTCTTTTATAGACCCGCCGGGATTCTGACTTTCCAGTTTTATAAACAAGCTGGTGTTCTCTGCGCTAAAACTTTTAATCTCAACAATTGGGGTGTTTCCAATAAGCTCCAATACATTTTTGTAAACCATTTTTGTAGAATTTTGATTAAAAAAAAACCTTCCACGATATTGTGAAAGGCTTTATAATTGATAAAATATTACTTTTGTATTAAGTCATACAAGCACCTTCCACAAGCTTAAAAGGCCTGCAACAACAGCAAATAATGTTATATGTGGAAAGTATTTCGTTCATTTTACTCTTTAATGTTATTATGATACAATTATAAAACTACCGCTTCCTCTTCCCGGACATAATTGATTGTGATTGGAATGGGGAAAGCCAGGTTGTCGTTTACCGGGCATCGTTTGTTTTTACAGCTCTTTCAATACGATTTTCGCACATACCACAGTTGCCTTTTACTTCAAACTTTTCGGTTTTTGCCTGTGCAATTACCTCACATATTCATATTAAACTTAAACTATTGTATTTCTTTTGTTCCAATTTGTTAATAAAACTACTGTTTGACACCTTGAAAATGCAAATCATCAGAATGATCATCCGGATTCATGCGAAAAATGTATGAAAAAGACTGTCTATGCATATCAAATTCTCCAAAGTGCTCATCACTATTATCATGTTGCCCATTCATGTGGCGCATCCATTCAGTTTCACCATTATTATGCATATTATTCATCACTCCTCCCATGTGGCTATCATCAAGCATGTGGCCGTAGATTTCTTCAAAGTCATCGCCTGAGTAACATACATAAGCAATGTTGTTGTGATTGTAATAATTCAAGACAAAGGTGGTATCAAAACCATCCGAATAACAATGCACCTGAATTTCGTTTTTGCCAATTATGGATATTTCGGTAGTAGCCGGTTTACTTTCTGCGGCCCCCTCTTTGTCTTTTGTTTGCAAAACGGTTAGGGTGCCTTCATAAATACCTTCAACATTCGACTCATTGGTTTCTTGTTTTTGGCAAGCTGTAAACACAATCAATAATGCTATAGCTATTCCAGAAAATTTTACTAAATGTTTCATAAACTTTGATTTTAAAAATATCGAATTTAATTTCTCAAATTCAACCTAGCCTCCTGAAATGTTTGGTTAAAAAACATGATGCAGCNGTTGCAGACCATGTTTTTATTGATATATTCATTTTTTGCTGTTAAAGAACAAGAATACCTGAATCATCGCTACGAACTTTATAAACCTCCTCCACCGGAGAAATGACAATAATGCCATCACCACTGTGACCAGTACGTCCATTTTTACGAATAATATCAACTACTTGTTTTACATGCTCGCCCGTAACCACTAATTCCAGTTTGACTACCCTGTAGGCAGCCAATGGATATTTTTCACTGATGTGTTCTTTTTCGTGATCAGAATAGTGCCCGGTGCCTTCGCATTCCACAAAAGTCATGCAGCAATAACCAGCCTGCTTTAAGCCTTTGTACACTTCCTCTGTTTTTCTGTGCCTTATATATGCTTTAATTAATTTCATGACATTTAATTTTAGTTCAACAATTGATCAATTAATGTATTTCATTTAAAATGGCCTGGCGACTCAATGACTACGTTTTCACTTAATTATCTTTATTTTCCAGGCAATCTGCAAAGTCATGTAACTGGCATTTTGAGCAGGCAATTATTGTTTTTTTGTTTTTAATTCGTGGCAATCCAATCTATTGTTACCAAATGATTCTTTATTACTTTTTGCCAAATTATCTATAATGCGTGTAAACAATCCTTTTCTTTTCTTTTTTTCAATTGTGACCGGATAACCGAATGCTTGTAATGTTACTTCTAATGATTCCTTAGAGTGTTTAAATGGCAGGTATTCGATAAAGATACTTTTATCTGTTATCTCAAATGAATCAATCCCTTCTACTTCGTTAAGCTTATGTTGGAGATTAAAAATTTCTGCTTCCTCTAACGATTTATTAAACCGATATTTTACTGTTCTATCAAAATCTCTCATAATAACCTCCTGTAAATATTTTTAAATTTTTATTGAAAGAATAAATAGACTTTATATTTTTTGAGCTCCACTGCCAAACTGGTCACTGAGCAATTAGAAATGCTCATTGTACCACTTGCCGAAGCGCCCGGGGTATTGCAGAAAGGTGTCTTCGACAAGCTCAGACACCAGCAACACCGGTCACTGAGTAGTTCGGCGGGCTCACGATGGAACCCGTCGAAGCACCATCAATGCACATGCCCCTCCATCTCACGGGGTTCTTCCCGATCTGCAACAGACACCCCTTCGCGCAGGGTTTCGCGTACTTCGCCGCAGCGTAGCATCATATCACCAAAATAGGGGTTTTTGATTTCTTCAAACTCGCTGAGCCAGTAGGCGCCACGATCACCATCCACCATGGGGCAGAAGGACACGTACCAGGTTTGCCCGATGGCACCCAGGGTGCGGGCGGTTTCGATGAAGGCTTCGGAAAGGGGTTCGAAATGCACGCGCATCTCTTCTTTATCTGATGCATCCACAAGTTTTTCAACGCTTTCTTCCATATCTTCATACTGGTCCATCCAGAACATGTGGTGATCACCTTCGAGAGAATGAATGCCGATGGTTGTCAATTGCTCTTTCAGTTCACGGCCATGTTGTCTTGCTTGTTCCGGGGCATCGTCGGCAAGGGCATTTTTCAGGTCGAAGTAGATGTGAAAGAGTTTCTCCAGATTGCTCTTAAAAGGTTCGGGAATGGCAGCTCTTTCCGGTGGTGCCATCATGCTGTAGCTTCCACGCAGCTGTGCTGCTGCATCAATGGCAAACACGCCGCTCACGGCAATTTCTTCCCCTTCCGATAAGCCGGAAAGGACCGTGTAACCCTCCGTGGTGCGGGGTCCGGTTTCAATCTCGCGGAATTCAAAGGTAAAGCCGTTATCCTGTGACTTTTTTACATATACCACCGAACGTTTGCCGGTCCACAATACAGCCGTTTCGGGAATTACCAGCTGGTGCTCCCCTGCGCCGGTGAGCGTGGCATTGACCAGCATGCCGGGTTTGAGCAGGTTGCCGGGGTTTGAAACCGTGAGCCGTACCCGGGCCGTGCGGGTTTGCGGATTGATAAATGGGTCCATAAATTCCACCTGTCCGCTGAGTTCTGTTTCCGGGCGGGCGGGTAATGTTACTTTTGCCTGCTGCCCTGAACGGATTTGCCCAATCTGGTTTTCATAAGCATCCAGCTCCACCCATACATTGGACAACCCGGCAATGGCAAAGAGGGTTTGTCCGGTGCTTACATAATCACCTTCCGAAACGGCCCGTTGGGTAAGATAGCCCGAGCGGGTGGCATAAATATCGGTGGTGGCAGAAGCCTGGCCACTTTCTTCTATGCGGTTGATTTGCGCTTCGGTAAGGTTAAAAAGCTTCAGTCTTTCACGCGCTGCGTTGTACAGTCGTGGCTGGCTTTCCTTACGGGTAGCGGACTGGATTAGCTCTTGCTGTGCCTGCATCAATTCGGGCGAATACAGAGTGGCCAGCCTTTCGCCCTGGCTGATAAACCTGCCGGTATAATCGGCATACAACCGCTCTATGCGGCCGGGGAAAT
>SL_3KL_010_SEDDRAFT_10003584_pt1 | contig 14084 bp, 10 predicted proteins | sample SodLakKL_010_SED_2_FD_10381 | JGI IMG/M metagenome (IMG submission 10381)
GGCTGTTTGAAAAACCCAATCCGCTTACCTTCGAGGCCGTTTTCGTTCAGAAAGCGGGTATAATCGGTGTGATAGTTTCCTTCACTGTGAGCAGTGAGTGCATCGCCGGGATCAACCCCGGCAAGTGCGCCCAGCAGAACGGCGGCATCGCGCACGGTTCGCACCATTGGGCCGGCGCTGTCGGTGGTGTAGGAGATGGGAATAATCCCGGAACGGCTCCATAGGCCCACGGTTGGCTTTAACCCCACAATTCCGTTTGCGTTCGACGGACAAACAATCGACCCGTTGGTTTCCGTGCCGAGGGTGAGCGTTGCCAGGTTTGCAGCAGCTGCCGATCCTGAACCAGAGCTAGACCCACATGGGTTTCGGGTGAGATCGTATGGATTATTCACCTGGCCGCCAAGGCCGCTCCATCCGCTCGAGGAAAAGCTGCTGTGGAAATTGGCCCATTCACTAAGATTGGTTTTCCCGAGAATGATGGCACCCTGTTCCCGGAGTTTTTGAACAATGAAAGCATCTTTCGGAGGAACCGAACCTTCCATAAACCGTGAGCCGGCGGTTGTGGGCATATCGTACGTGTCGATATTGTCTTTCAGCAAAACCGGGACCCCGTGCAGGGGTCCGCGCAGTGAACCTTCAGCCCGCTCACGATCCAGATCTTCGGCGATGGCCATGGCGTTAGGGTTGACGGCCAATACGGAATTAAGTCCGGGGCCTGAATGATCAATAGCTTCAATTCTGTCTAAATAAGCGCGTGTAACCTGTTGAATAGAGAAATCACCGTTTTCGTAGCCTTGTAAAAGTTCTTCAGATGTAATCTCTTCGAGGTTCAGCAGTTCGAATAAGTCTTGACGGTCGTCGGCGCATGATATAAATAACAGGAAGGAGAAAAAGAGAATGTAGAGATATTTGGTCATCATCGTTGTATTTGAATTTTGGAAGAAATAGCAAGTAAGAGAAATTTCCATACTTCGGCAACCTGTTTAAAGTGAAGAACCGTTATAGCGTGTGCAGGCAGTACTTGAGAACGGTGTATAGTTGTAAAAAAGGGTTAAGCAGGAACTAATGAGTGTGCATTTTTTTTCTCTACCGTGAAATTTAAGACTTACCATCAACACGTTTTATGAAGGAATTAAGACAAGACTATTCAAAATATACTGAAGAAGATTTCAATGTATGGCGTACGCTTTTCAGAAGGCAACAGAAAAACCTTGAAGGCAAGGCACATTCCGAATACCTCAGATGCCTTGAAACACTTAAAGATGTGTTGAATGCAGACAGCATCCCGGATTTTGACGATCTGAACAGGAAGCTGATGGCCGAAAATGGCTGGTCGATTGTCGTTGTACCCGGACTCATTCCTGTTGACCGGTTTTTCAAACTTCTCTCTGAAAAGAAGTTCTGTTCTTCTACCTGGCTGCGCAGCATGGATCAGCTCGACTATCTTGAAGAACCCGATATGTTCCACGATATTTTTGGCCATGTACCGCTGTTAATGAACTCTGACTATGCAAAATTTGTGGAAGGTTTCGGGAAACTTGGAGTTGCACATGGACATAGCAAAACCGTCGAAAAACAGCTGCAGAGGCTATATTGGTTTACGATTGAGTTTGGTTTGATCAGGATGGAACAAAATACGCGCATATATGGTGCGGGTATCATTTCATCATCTGGGGAATCGGATCACATTTTCGAAGATAACATTGATGTGCATCCTTATGATCCGGAGGAGATCCTGAATACAGATTTTATAACATCGGAGATACAAACAAAGTATTTCGAGATTAAATCGTTTGAAGAACTCTATCTTTCCGTTAGTGAACTGGATAAAAAACTGAGCAGTATCACGGCTGAAGCTGAAATAGAATCACAGTAGAAGCCCGGTATCCGCTCATATCGATATTAAGAAGGGCACTTTTTGGCTTTTGTTACTCCATTGGGAATAGTAGTAATTTTCAGCGCAGACAATTCGTGCACAATATTTTTTATTCCCGGTTGAATTCGGATGCCAACCTTCTTATCTAACTGAAGCACCAAATAAGGAAGTGAATACGCAACAATGGATCTGAAAATTACAGGCACAGTTAAGCAGATACTTGAAATTCAATCGGGCGAAGGGAAGAACGGCCCCTGGAAAAAGCAGGATTTTATCCTTGAAACACCCGGCAAATACCCGAAGCTGGTATGCGTAACACAGTGGGGCGATCAGATTGAAAAGAATAACGTATCGGAAGGTGAGAAGCTGACCGTATCCATTGACCTGCAAAGCCGCGAATATAAAGGAAACTGGTATACCGATGTAAAGGCCTGGAAAGTGGAGCGCGATGGCGGTGTAGGTGCTCAGGCAGATTCCGGGCCGGTAAACCCTGATGAGAACGTCATCGATTTTGGAGCCGGGGATGACGAGGAACTGCCATTTTAAGCTGCACCTGATTTTTCATCTCAGTACTGAGCGTAAACTGTCTTAGCCGGATTAGTGAGGATTGTAAAGCTCATCTTTAATTCAGCTCATTCCATCTTCAGCAATTCAAACCCAAGCCTGTCGATATTCCTGGCATGAGAATGTCCGGCCGATATATTTGCAAGGATCACAATGCCCCTATTCTGTTTGGCATCCACAGCCATAAATGACGAAAAGCCGCCAGTGCCGCCATTGTGCCAGTGAATCAGCCGGCCGTTTTCACCTAAGGAAATGTGCCATCCCATACCGATTTTCATAGTATCGCTAATGGTAAATGTGGGCTCCAGGGTATTGTTCAGAAAGTGGTATTGGCCGCTAAGAACGACTGATAGAAAAGTGGAAAGATCTTCGACTGATGAGAGTACTGCCCCGGATGCTGCAAGTGATGTAATATCCCAATAGGGGGTGGTTCTTCCTCTTTTATTTAATCCTTGTTCGAGGTGTGCAGCTACGGAAGAACGATTCGTAGTTGACCGGTTCATGCCAAAGGGATTGAAGAGTGTCTCCTGTAGAAGGTCTTCAAAGGTGACACCATATATTGCTGAGAGTACGTTTCCAAGCAGGCCGGTTCCGGTATTGGAATATTCGTACTGAGAGCCCGGTTCAGCCAGCAGTTCCATCTCATTCTCAATGTAATTCCTGAATCTCTCCTGATTGTAGTTCTTGTATGGATTGCGAAAATTCAGGAGCATGTCTCTCAGCATCGGTGGAATTCTAGGCAGACCTGAAGTATGGTTTGAAAGATGAAGAAATGTGAAATCTGCTTCATTATTTAATTGAAAGTCCAAATGTGTCTGAACAGATTCATGCTTATCCAAACGTCCATCTGTTTCTGCAGAGGAGAGAATGGCAGACGTAAATACTTTAGTAATAGAGCCAATTTCAAATACACGATCTTGATTTGATACGGTTTTTAGCGTGTCGCTAAAGCGTTGAGCTCCATAATACGATCTGAGTGTATCATCCACAAAGGCGATGGCAAATTGAGTGTTGTCAGGGAACAGTGCCAGCGTTCCTGAAATCAGTTCAACAGCTTCATTGGGCGACACTCCGGAAGGTTCGAGCCGGTTTACGGCTTTTTCAGGTTCGCTTATGCTCCCGCAGCCGGTTACGAAAAAGAGAAGCAGGAAAAATGCAATTGAATGCGCAGTAATTGATTTTGAATGGATCATGCTGAAAATAAGCAAACGGTGAAGATCCCTGTCAAGGCCTAAATCATACTGCTTTCTGCTTCTTCAGTAAATCGGCGGGCATCACGCCGCCTGAAATCTTCCATCACCTGTATTCCGTCGATGTCGAGATTGTCGAACAATTCTCGGCCTTCATGGTTCAGAATATAGAGCCGGCCATCTTCATAATACACCCCACTGATTTCTGAGAATGGAATGGAGATAGCGCGATCGAGCAATGTTGTAACCCCGCTGCTCACCATCGATCGGATCACATTGGCTAAATGTGTGTCATGTTCTTTGGTTTCCGATTTGATCTCTTTCTCAATTCCCTCAAGAAACCGGTCGGTAAACTGAATCAGAATTGACTCACCGGCAATCAGCAAATCAACCGATCCTTCACGTGTGGTAATAGCAACATCGGCCGCGTTGTGCTGAAGCCTCGGAACGATTTCACCGTTAACGCTTTCGGCAGTGATAAAAGACGACCCCGATCGCTGAGCCATTACATCAGGAGCGGAAAAGAACAGGGAACAGGGGATGAGCAGAAGTATAGTAAGAAATATAGATTGGGTCAGTTTCATAAGATCGGTATCCTGGTTGAAAGTTACCTTCGGTTACGGATTGAAGCCGCCCCAGGTTTCAGCGGATTTTCATTTTGCGGTACAAGAGACCTTTACCTGTGTTTCATGGTTGAGCCTCTTATATTCGGGCTCTTTACATGCCAACTTAAATACAATACACAGCAACGGATGTTCTCAGAAGGGGATAACGACAATGACAATGTGCCGGCACATGAAAAACTGAACCTGACCGGCAGGGAGCTCCTGTCAATGTCGGCAGGATCACTCGTGTTTTACCTCTTCATCGCCACGCTTCTCTTCTGGTTTTTTCATGATGAAGGCCTGTTTGATGCATTTACGCACGGCCTGCCGATACACCTGCAGCTTGGAGCCGGCGTTCTTGCGGGTGCAGCTGCAGCTGCTGTGATCATCTTTTTTTCGGGCCGTTCACCCATGAAGGAGGTGCTGAACGATTTTGCCGTGTTCAGGATCATCGCCAACTCCAGGTTTACGGAATTCGACAGAATCCAGGTATCATTCTTTGCAGGGGTGGGTGAAGAACTGCTTTTTCGCGGAGCCATCCAGCCGCTCATTGGAATCTGGTTCACGTCTCTGTTATTCGTCGCTGTTCATGGATACATCAGCTTTCGCTCGGCAGGTCATATTCTGTTTACATTGCTTCTCTTCGGGCTCACTATGATGTTGGGTATGCTGTTTGAAATCGCGGGGTTGGTTTCTGCAATGACGGCTCACGCAGTTTACGATTACATTATGCTGAAATGGGTTGATGTAAGAAGGGAAACCTTAACCGCCAAAGACACGTCTGGATTGATGTAGCCGACGTTATGATAACGTTAAAGGATTATAATGTAACATACCCCTATTCTTCCACGGTTTTTTATTAGCTTTGAGAAGCTTTAGCAAATAAGAGAAGCCAAAGCAAGAGACGCAGTAGTACAGAGTAATTAATAATAAAGAGACGAACAGAGTGCAGCAGTGGATACCATTTGAAACATAGGTCCACCGATATCAGCATTCATTAGGAGACAGTAAAGTGACAACCATTAAAACAGCTAGTTTGGAAAGGACTGACGGATATCATCACAAGTATATGCGATTTAACATCGCAATAGCTTCACTTGTGATAGCATTCTTCTTTACATCCTGTGATTCGGTCCAACCTATTGAAGCAGATCTGCCGGCTGAGAAAATTGAGTTTAATCTTCCCGTAGTAGAAGGATCCCAACAATTGAGGCTTACTATACACAATGGAAGCGAATCAGCTTTCGATGTTGAAATTGATGGCCTGCGGAACGTGCCATTTCAATCGGCTCCATTCAGACACGGTTGGAGCGTATTCCCAGATCGCAACGTGCCGTCAGTAGGTGCCAGATTTGGTAACATGACCCTTTTGGATACCAGAAACAGCGAAGACTGGAAACCCATCAATTACTTATTGAATGTTCGGCGTGAGTTCGCTGCGGATGATGACAGAATTACGGATGCAGACATCCAGGCAGCGATATGGGTTTTGTCGCGTCATGTGGACTTCGATCCGGCAAGCGCTAATGCCGGCAGCCTGCCTGCTTTCATGGTAAAAAATGGTGCTCCGCTGTTCAGTGTGTCGGTGGTAAATGATATTGTACAGCAGGTAGAACGAGATTATAGGGCATATGAACCTGGATTATTGTCGGTTCACGCTGTGGTAGGTCGGGCAGGATCAGGAAGTTATGGACTTATTGTTGAAACAGGTGCCTATCGGGTAGATGTCACAGATCTAAAAGAAACAGCGGGACTAAGTGTTGCATGGGGTATAAATAATCAGGGCCAGATTACGGGCGGAAATCTGTTTTATGATCCCGCACATGGTACCACTAACATGGGTAATGTTTTTGCACGAGCTATTAATGATCATGGAATGGTTGTTGGTAATCGCGGTAACAGCATCGTGATCTGGCGGCAGGGCGATTCCAATATTGAGGTAAATGCACCCGGCGGAATTCAGCTCGAAGCGCACGATATTAACAACAGTGGCCAGGTAGTCGGTGAATTGGTGCAGCGCCATCTTATCTTTGAGGATGAGTACGGCGACTACTACGATTACGAATACAAAGGTTTCGTGTGGGATTTCAACCACAATATTCGTCACATCAATGAAAATGGATGGGCCAGCAGTATCAATGATCACGGTGAGGTTACTGGCCTCGACTTTGGAATTCAGAACAGAGCCTATAAATGGGATGAGCAGAGGGGTCTGAGAGGGCTTGGAAGCTACAGTGGTTATAGCTCAGGTCGTCCAAACGGCTTGAACAATAACGGCCATCTGGTTGGATCGATTCTCGTGAATTCAGCTCAAGCCGGTAAAATGGCCATGAATTCGGCGATGACCGCTGATGGAAGACCAGGTGAGTTATCTAACGCGGATCAGCTCCAAAGTCTCACAGGTACCCGCGGCGCATTCGACCATGCACACGTTGCTGAGATGCTTCGATCAGCAAGTTTTTCCCAGGCTCAAGAAGTTATGGATTTACTCGGTTCATCTGCTGTGAGCAGCGAAGAAGCAGGAAGTCTCGCATGGAGCATCGGTTCGCGAAGCGAGGCGTTTCTTTGGAATGAGAGTGAAGGCATTACGCGTATTGGAACCCTTGGAGGGGACTGGAGTACTGCATGGGACGTGAATGACCGCGGACAGGTTGTTGGTTATAGCAGTGTGCAGCCCGGAGTATCGAAGGCATACATCTGGGATCGGGATCATGGCATGTTAGAGCTTCCGGGACTGGGCGGCAACAGCCTTGCACGTTCAATCAACGACTCCGGAGAGATTGTTGGGTATTCTTACGATGAACAGGGTAGATTTGTACCTGTGAAATGGACCGTGACCTGGATCGGCCTTTAACGGTTGAACCGATCTTATTCTGAGAAGATATTTGATATATTGAGTTTACGTTCGCTGAATTAGACGATTAGGGGGCACCCGGCAAGAAGTAATAAACACAGTTTGAGCCGGGTTTTATTTTGATGTGTTGTGATTGATGTCCAAACGGTTTTTGACCGAAAACACCTTGAGAGAGGTGTTGTGTTGTTGTTCAAGGCTGGGAAAATTGAAACGTTTCCAGCTCACATGTAAAAGCATGTGTGTTCTCTTTTAAGAGAAAAGCCCCGGCTCAACGGCCGGGGCTTTTTTCATTTATACTTTAGTCAGAAAGATTCTTCAAAATGTCTTAAAACACATCAACCGTTTTTTTAGACATAAACAGCTTGCTCCATGCTCCCTGAACCCTTCACACTTCATTCCCTCTCTTTCAAAGAATCAAAACTTAAAATAAACAAACAGCCGGCCGAAGTTTTTGCTGTCTTTATCGATGCGGTGGTATTTCTGCTTGATATGCTTCTGATCAAGAAATCGGAGTACGCGCTTCTTAAGCTGGCCGGATCCTTTTCCGGGGATGATCTCCACAGTTTTGATCTTTTTCTCGATCGCCTCGTCGATGATCCTCTCCAGCTCACTGTCGATCTTGTCTCCTTTATTGTAGATGTCGTGCAGGTCGAGCTTCAGTTTGGCCATGGGTGTTCGTTCTCAGAATGATTGTTAATTGTTAATCGTGATGCTGAGTGTTGGTTCCAAATTGTGACTTGATTTAGGGAAAGGCAAGACGTTTGCAGTAATGGATGAGAGAGGAAATAAATCCATCTGTTGGCTAACAAATCAACCATGAACGGGAAAGTGCCCGGGGGGGGAGTCGAACCCCCACGCTGTTGCCAGCATACGCCCCTGAAACGCACGCGTCTACCAATTCCGCCACCCGGGCAGGGAAGCTTTTCATCCGGCGTAAATACCCCGAATTAATGGGACCGCAAATATAGCAACTCTGGCAGTCAGAATGCAACCACCGGCTGGGATAAATGCCGGTTTTTTTCAGCTTCTGCATGATCTGATTCAATATCGAAAGAACTCTTGGTTTGTTAGTTTTTTACATTAGATCAAGCATCTTCGATGGGGGGATACTGCCGGAGCGCTTGTCAGGTGTGTACAGAAAATTCTGCTAAACGAGGGTGCACTGGATAGTGCAATATCGGGCTCTGAAAGCAGAGTAAATGAAGTAATAGTAGTTTTTGAATATGAAAGATCCACGCCAGGATGGATGACGTCTGGAATCTTTTTATTGAAACAGGTTCGATTCAGGTGGTTTATAATCACAAGTAATGGTGCCTTACCATTTGACGGCGGTACTTCAGGCATGATAACGCTGTCATTGCTTCATTCAGCGGTTGCAGTAAATATTCGGAATCAATCTATCGTGCCAGATTCAAATAATTTTCAGGTGCGTTTTGCTGAGGCTTTGAATGGTTTACTATTGAGATTAGCCGGATAAGCTATGAATTCACTTTTTAATCTGAGCCTGATCTTAGTATCATTCCGATATGAGTAACGGAGAGGAAATCATTTAAACATGTACCATATACTGAACTAATAAACATGAATAACAGCCTGGATCATCTCGGACTTCGGATTTTTGAAAAAATTGAAACAACTATCTATCCAGATGCGAGGGAAGCTTCGGAGGTAGTGGCCGGTGAAATTGCAAACCTGATTCGTGCAAGAAACCAAATAGGCCAGAATACAGTGCTGGGTTTGGCCACTGGTTCCACTCCCATTCGCGTTTACAGCGAGTTGGTTCGGCTTCATGAGGAGGAGCAGCTCAGTTTCAGTCGCGTCATTACGTTTAATCTGGATGAGTACTACCCGATGCAGCCTCAAGAGTTACAGAGCTACGTGCGGTTTATGAACGAGTATCTTTTCGATCATATTGACATCCCAAGGGAAAACGTAAACATTCCAGACGGTACACTAAAACGTGAGGATGTGTACGAGTACTGCACGGAATTTGAAAGAAAAATTGAAAGAGTGGGCGGGCTTGATGTGCAGCTACTGGGAATTGGCCGGACAGGGCATATTGGGTTTAATGAACCCGGCTCACTTGAAAAAACAAGAACCCGGCTGATTACACTTGATGAACTTACCCGTGCCGATGCTGCTGCATCCTTTTTCGGGGAAGAACATGTGCCGCGGCGAGCAATTACCATGGGTGTCGGCACCATCATGAAGGCGAAGAAAATATACCTGATGGCTTGGGGCGATGCCAAGGCCGATATCATACGCCGATCGGTAGAGGGGGAAATTACGCCCCAGATTCCAGCCACGTTTCTGCAAAAACACGAAAATACGCGGGTTATTCTGGACGATGCTGCGGCTTCGGAGCTGACGAGGAAAAAAACTCCATGGCTTGTGGGACCGGTAGAATGGGACGACAAGTCTATCCGCAAAGCGGTAACCTGGCTCAGCCTGAAGATTGACAAGCCGATTCTGAAACTGACAGATGAGGACTATAATCAAAACGGGATGAGTGATATCGTAACTGATCACGGTCCGGCATACAATGTAAACATCAGGGTGTTTAACCAGGTGCAGCATACTATCACAGGCTGGCCGGGAGGTAAGCCTAATGCAGACGATTCGAACCGGCCTGAACGTGCAGTTCCGTTTCCTAAACGGGTGCTCATTTTTTCACCCCACCCGGATGATGACGTAATCTCGATGGGTGGTACCATGATGCGCCTTGCCGAACACGGCCATGAGGTACATGTGGCCCATCAAACGACAGGTAACATTTCCGTATTTGATGACGAGGCACTCAGGTATGCCGATTTTGTATCACAATACAGCAAAGGAAAAGAGGAGAAAAAGCTCTTCAATCAAATGATGGATTCAGTCCAAAGAAAGAAACCGGGTGATACGGATTCGGATCTGATGCTTGAGATTAAGACCAAGATACGCAGGGCTGAAGCGAAGGCGGCCAGTCGCTATTCCGGTATTCCCGAAGAGCATGTTCATTTTCTGGAGATGCCGTTCTATGAGACCGGAAGGGCCAAAAAGAAGGATCTTTCGAAAAAAGATTTTAAGCTGATCCGTGACGTGATTCTTAAAGTAAAGCCGCACCAGATTTATGCGGCAGGCGACCTCTCAGACCCACATGGCACGCACAGAATTTGCTGGGACGCCATTCGCACAACATTATCTGAGCTAAAGGATGAGCCTTGGGTGAAAGACTGCTATGTATGGCTCTACAGAGGTGTGTGGCAGCAGTGGGATATTAGCGAAATTGACATGGCCGTGCCTCTGAGTCCCGGGGAACGACTTCGCAAACGCCGGGCTATTTTTAAGCACGCTTCACAGAAAGACCAGCCAAAATATCCGGGATCCACAAGCCGTGAGTTTTGGATGATTGCGGATGAAAGAACCATAACTACAGCAAGTTTATACGATCGTCTTGGGCTTGCTGAATACGATTCCATCGAAGGTTTTTCAAGATGGGAAATTAAATAGCAATTATTAAATGATTGTTTTATATATGGCAATGGTTTAGTCTATTGGAGGCCTAAAGAATTGTTTGTTGCAAATGATCATTGAAAAGCATTATCTGGATAAAAACACGTAAGGACAAAGACCCCGGCCCTTTTAATTTCGATAAGTCTTAACTCTGCTTGAGAATTGAGTGGCCGGCTGCTCGTAAGCTATCAATAAACATCTCTCTAAACGCACGAACCAGATTCTGTATGCCGATTCTTTAAATGAGAATAGAATCGTAAACCGATCTATGGGAAAAGGACTTGACAAAAATATCATACTGGCGGAAAAAATCCGTGCCGGCGATCAGGAAGCATTCGAGAAGCTTTTTCACAAGTACTATGCACGACTATGTGTGTTTTCGAATAGCTTTGTTAAGTCACTCGACATATCAAGGGATGTAGTACAGGACGTATTTATAAAGATCTGGGACAACCGCGATAATTTCTATGTAAAGCAGTCGCTCAAGGCTTATCTATATCAGGCAGTACGCAATCAATCGCTTAATTTTCTCCAGCAAAAAAAGCAGAAAGAACGCCTTGAGGAGCGCATAAAAAAGCAGTACGAAGCATCGGAAGAAATTCATGGTGACGAACTCAACACAGAGGAGCTAACCGCAAAAGTATGGAAACTGGTTGAAACGTTACCTGAGCGCAGAAGAACGATATTTATTTTATACAGAAAGCATGGACTGTCGTACAACGAAATTGCCGAGGTTATGTCTATAGCCAGGAAAACCGTTGAAAACCAAATGGGAAAATCGTTGCAGTATCTTCGAGAGAACCTTGAGTTGTAGTTGGGCGGGTGATGTAAATTCAAGAATAAATTTTTTTACCAATAAGTAGGGGGTAAAGATTCAATCACTGTCTTATAGTCAGAAATAAAAAATTAGCATGACGAATAAAGATAATATCTGGCCACTTTTATCGCGTTATTTCGATAATTCGATGCGTGAAGGCGATTCTGAAGAATTAGAGCGCTGGCTTGATCAAAGCAACGAAAACAGGCGGATTCTGCACGCAATAGACAGAATTTGGAAAGCGTCGGAAGAAAGGCCTCAGGATACACTGATTTCAGAGTTAAACCTTGAAAAAGACTGGCATAGAGTGGCTTCCAGGCTATCTCCTGAAAGTCCTGAAATTAAACGCGCCAAAATTTTACATTTCAGAAAACTTAGAAAAAAGCAGCAAGCATTTTCCCGTCTTCTTAAAATTGCTGCACTCTTTCTTGTCGCGTTCATCTCTGCTGTGATAACGTATCAGGTTGCCCCTCAAACAGTTCAGGGGCCTGAAGTGGTTGAGCCAATTTTTAATGAAATTGCAACCAACGCAGCTGAAAGAGCGAATATTGAGCTGGGTGACGGTTCAAGGGTTATGCTTAATGCTGCCAGTAGACTCACAATACCTGAAAGATTCAGCCAGCACAAACGTGAAGTTCAGCTGCAGGGGCAGGCTTTCTTCGATATCAGGTCTGACCGAAATAGGCCCTTTTACATCAGAACCGGAAAGGCTGTAGTAGAAGTTGTTGGGACATCTTTCGATATCCGTTCTTACCCTGATGAAGAAGATATGATAGTTGCTGTTCGGGAAGGCACTGTTGAGCTCAAGAGGCTTGATGACCCGGATAATCGCTTGATTGTAAATGAAGGATATTTTGGCCAGGTCTCAAAGACAAACGGTAAATTAGCTTTGGCCATGTTTGACGACCCCCTTCATTACTTTGGCTGGATGGAAGGGCGCCTCATATTCAATGAGACACCTATGACCGATGTTTTTCGGCAAATAGAGCGCTGGTATGATGTTCAGGTTAAAACTGAACTATCTGAACAGGTACTAAGAGATATGAAGTTTTCCGCCGACCTTAAAACGCGCTCAGTTCAGGAAGTGGTTGATGTAATTCAAATGTCGATGGATGTAGAAGTGAAAGTTAGAAATTCAAAGATTTTAGTAAATAACTTGCAATAGTGTGGCAAATACAGGATGGTAGTCTAATTAGAACTAACAACAACAAAAAAACCAAGCGTATGAAAACCGTTACGTTGATAAAAGTGATTCCCTTGGTGCTGGCAGTGACTTTCGCATCACTGTCACCCGTCCAGGGATTTACGCAGGATCAGTCTTCAGAGTCGTCAATGCCTGATATGGTAACTTACTTCTCTGTTAAGGAATACAGCAACCAAATACCGGAGTTGTCAAACCGGATCTCTCTAAACATTCATAAAGTTTCAGTGTCGGAAGCGCTATTCCAGATTGCAAAAGAAGCTCAACTCGAAATAGCTTTCGATGCTAATATATTTAGCAGCGATGATATTGTAACCGTAAACCGAACAAGTATTCGTGTTGCTGATGCGCTTGAAATGGCCTTGGCAAATACCGGATATGAATCTGTGATAACGGAGCGGCGGCAAATTCTTCTCAAGGAAAAAGAATTGGCTGAGGAGATGAACGTGATCGATCTCAATGTGGAGATTACGGGGCGCGTTCTTGATGCCGATACAAATGAGCCGCTGGCCGGTGTAACCGTTTTTGTTGTTGGAACAAACGTGGGTACTACCACCGATCTTGATGGACGATTTACGCTCACCGTTCCCGATGGTTCCGAACGCCTTGCTTTTTCATATGTAGGGTATGTTCGCCAGGAATTCACTATCGGTGATGAGACAGAGTTCAATGTACGGCTGAGTTCAGATGTAGCCATGCTGGATGACGTAGTAGTTGTTGGTTATGGAGTTCAGCGCCGTACAGAGGTTACCGGATCTGTGACCTCGATTCGTGCCGAAACGATCCAGGGGACGCCTGTTGCAAGCTTTGAAAACGCATTACAGGGCCGTCTTGCCGGCGTTAATGTAGCTGAAAGTACCGGTGAACCGGGAGCAGCTCCACAGATTAATATTCGTGGCGTTGGTTCAATTTCTGCCGGTACAGAACCTCTGTATGTGATCGACGGTGTTCCGCTTTCCCAGAACTTTAATCTTCAGCAAAATGTGGGTTCGCAGAATCCAAATTTCACCGCAACAAGGGTAAACCCATTGGCTGCACTAAATCCGAATGACATTGAATCCATTGAAGTGTTGAAAGATGCCTCTGCAGCAGCCATTTATGGATCGCGGGGTTCAAATGGTGTGATTCTGATTACCACGCGAAGAGGCCGGGCCAACACACCACCTCAAATTAATTTCAGATCGTATGTTGGAGTAAGCTCTGCGTTCAATGTGCCTGAAATGATGAATGCGGAGGAATTAATTGCTTACACCAAGGATGCAAGAAACAACACGTACATCCGTCAGCAAGATCCTACCAACCCAAACAGCCCGTTTTTTAATCCGCAATTCGATCCCAATACCAACGCAGGTCGAGTGGCATCGGGTGCAACCGGTAATCACTTAATTCCGGAAGCATATGTAAACTGGGATGGAACCGATACTGACTGGCTTGACCTTGTTCTTGGCACATCAGTAGTTCAGAACTACGATATGTCGGTACGCG
>SL_3KL_010_SEDDRAFT_10003585_pt1 | contig 14083 bp, 11 predicted proteins | sample SodLakKL_010_SED_2_FD_10381 | JGI IMG/M metagenome (IMG submission 10381)
CGCCACCGGCTGGACTGTGACCGGTAATGGCGGCGGAGACGGGAATGGGGCATTCCGCCAAGCGACGCAGCAGGCCGAGGAAATCACCCCAGAAGACACTGATCTCTTCCCGTGACAACCGCAGCAGCGTCGGTACATCCAGTCCGGCGGAAAACATCCGTTCGCTGCCGGAAATAACGATGGCCCGCGCATCACCCGCCACCGCATCAGCCAGTGCCGCATCCAGGGCCTGCACCAGGTCCGGATTGAGCGCGTTGACCGGCGGTCGATTCAGACGCAGCTCGGTCACGGCGCCATGCTGTTGCACATCAATCATGGTCTTGTTCTCCCTCTTCCCGATAGTTGATCAGTTCTCTCAGCATTGAGGTGGCAAAGGCGCCCGCCGGCAGGCTGAATGACAAGTGCAGCGAGTCATCCTTGTGTGTCCAGATCAGATCCTTCACGCGCAGCCGCAGGGACCGGCGATCGTGATCCAGGCGGCCCTGATCCAGGCGCTCGAGCAGCGCCGGATGAGCATCAGCCAGGCGGTTTTCCATTACCGCAACATCGCCACCAGCCGGGCTGGGGCCGCGCCCCCAGAGGGGGCCGCTGGGATGAATATCCGCCTCGCGGCATCGTTCTTGCAGTTCGGCGTCCGGTGCTTCAACGGAGAAATGGCTGCGGCTGCCGTCCAGCATCATCATGTCGCCCGCCAGTACCCGATCCCATTGTCCCGAGGTCACCCGTTCGCCGAGCAGCTGATTGAACAACCAGGACCGGCCGGCAGACAGCAGAATGCCCCGCAGATTGCCCCGACGGGGCAAACGTCCCTTGAGCAGGCGAGCCACGTTATCGCCCTCGCGTCCAAAGCGCTGGGGCCCGAAGTAGTTGGGCACACCCAGGCTGGCGATCCGGGCCAGGCGCTTGTCCAGCTCTTCCGGGCTGGCCTGCACATCCCGGATAACGAGACTGAAGCGATTCCCCTTCAGTGTGCCGATTCGCAGCTTGCGCCGATGGCGCGCAGCGGTCAGGATTCTGGCATCTTCCAGCGGCCAGGATTGGGGCTCGTCATCCGGCCTTGCCGGCACTGAGAACCATTGCCGGGTTACCGCGCGCCGGTCTTTCAGCCCGGCATGGCCCACATCCCTCGGATGCACACCGGCAGCCTGCGACAACTGCTGCGCGATCCAGTGCGTGTTGGCATTGCTTTTCTCCACCCAGAGCAACCAATGATCACCCTCGCCGTCCGGGTCAAAACCCAGTATCTCTTCAACGCGAAAATCAGCGGGGCTTCGACGAATGGCGCCCTGCCCCACCACTTCACCGTGAGCCCTGGACAGGGCATCCTCACAATAGTTGTAGACATCATTCATGCTGGATTCATGCCTCCGTCTGCCGAGGTGCCACCAGCACCACGGCGTACGCCGCCAGGCCTTCCTGTCGGCCAATGGCGCCAAGCCCTTCGCTTGTGGTCGCCTTGATATTCACCCGATGAGTGGGCAGATCCAGGTCACTGGCAAGCACAGCCCGCATGTCCGCCACATGCGCCTTCAACTTGGGCGCCTCAGCCACCACCGTGAGATCCACATGCTGTGGACGCAGATCCGCGTCCGCCAGACGTTGGAGCACGCCCGCCAGCAGCTTGCGGCTGTCGGCGCCAGACCAGGCAGGATCGGTGTCGGGAAAGAGCTGTCCGATGTCGGGCATGGCGGCGGCACCCAGCAAGGCATCGCACAATGCATGCAAGGCCACATCACCGTCAGAATGGGCGCGAACACCGCGCGAGTGAGGGATCCGCACGCCACAGATCATGACATGATCACCATGGGCAAATGCATGCACATCATAACCGTGGCCGATACGCAGCTGATCCATGATGAGTCCTCGTGGAAGGGGAAAAGGCCGTGCATTATCCCATGAGCCGGGATTCAGGCATAATGACAACATCTGCCGATGGCCCGAAATGGCCGATGACCGCCATGCCAACGGCCCCATGACATCAGACATCGCAGCTGCCATGCAACGCGTCCGATTTTCACATATCAACATTGTTGCCCGTGACTGGGACAGGCTGGCTCAATTCTATGTGAATGCCCTGGGCTGCACCCGACTCGATCCGGAACGCGACTATGACGGTCCGGAGCTCGATCGCGGCACTGGCCTGAACGGTGCCCGGCTGAGCGGGATTCATCTGCGTCTGCCCGGCTATGAAGACAGCAAGGGACCCACCCTGGAGATATTCCAGTACGATCCGGAGGGGGAAGATCCGCCCCGTTCCGTGAATCGCATCGGCTATGGTCACATCTGCTTCCAGGTCAACAATGTAAAAGCCATGCAGGAACGCATTCTGAAGCTGGGGGGCAAGAAGGTGGGAGAAGTGGTCACGCTGTCACCCAGCTCATCAGCGTCGGTGACCTGGTGTTATGTCAGGGACCCGGAAGGCAATATCATTGAGCTGCAACGCTGGAGCGGATTCGGCTTTCGTCCCGTGCGAGGCTGACAGCCCCGATACCCGGCTTCATCGTCTTCCCCTGATCAATCGAGCATCTTCAGCCGCTCTCTGTCCTCTGCCAGCGTCAGCTTGAAGTTACGCCAGCTCCCCTCCACCACGCTCACTTCGTGGCCGGCCGTTTCCATGGCCGCCGCCTCATCCGTGGGTGACAGGCCTTCACCCGACTCAGCAGAAGCCAGGCTTGCTTCCAGTGCCTGCAGGAGATCACCCAGAGGAAACATTTGCGGAGTCTGAGCCTGCCATAGCCCATCTCGCGGCAGGGTGCCCTCCACCCGGCCATTCGCATCACAACGCTTGAGCGTATCGCGCACCGGCAAGGCAAGAATGGCGCCTGTGCCGATATCCAGACAGTGATCAATCAAGCGTGTGAGCGCCTGGGCGGGCAAGCCCGGACGCGCGGCATCGTGCACCAGCACCCAGTCGTTCGCGTCGGCGGGACCGGCCAGCAATGCCTTCAGGGCATTGCACACGGAATGGGGGCGCTCCGCACCACCGGTACAGGCCATGACCGCCTCCCCGGAAGCACTTCGCTGGGAAGACCAGTAACCATCATCCGCCGACAGGGCAACCATTACCCCGGCAACCCGGGTATCGGCAAACAGTGCCTCGATACTGCTGTCCAGCACGGAGATGCCTGAAGGCAGGGTCAGGTACTGCTTGGGCATCGCCCCGCCGAAACGACGCCCAACGCCGGCCGCCGGTATCACGCCCCAGAGTCGGTGGCCCTCATGAGTCATCACGGTCGTCCGCTGAATCCTGCTCGGACAGAGGCTGGTCCAGTTCGATCACCTCGAAGAAAATTTCTCCCTCACGAACCAGGCCCAGTTCCGTGCGGGCCCGTTCCTCAATGGCTTCCAGGCCTTCCCGCAAATTCTCCACCTCGGCTTCCAGTGCCTGGTTGCGGGCCTCCAGTTCACGATTCTCGGCTTCCTGCTCGCTGATCTGCTCGCGCAGGGACCATACCTCCGGCAGGCCACCGCGACCACTCCAGAACTGAACCTGGAGGATCAGCAGGAGCAACACGAGAATGATCAGCACAAGCCGCATAGGCTCTCTCTCCGGAACGACCGATGAAAGCAGCGGCCGTTCTACAATCAAGCAGGGCGCACAAGGCCCGATGGGCCTGCAGCGCGTCTACCTGAATCAGCCGATTCGTACCTTTTCCGGAAAGGCACTGATTCCGGGGTAGCGAGCGCGGCTGCCCAGTTCGCCTTCGATCCGCAGCAACTGATTGTACTTGGCCATGCGATCGGAACGACACAGGGAACCGGTCTTGATCTGCGTGGCCGACGTGGCCACCGCGATATCGGCAATGGTGGCATCCTCGGTTTCACCGGAGCGATGGGACACCACGGCGGAATAGCCCGCCTCTGCCGCCATGTTGATGGCTTCCAGGGTCTCGGTGAGGGTGCCGATCTGGTTAGGCTTGATAAGAATGCTGTTGCCCACACCCAGCTCGATCCCTTTGGCAAAGATCCGGGTATTGGTGACAAACAGGTCGTCACCCACCAGCTGTACCTTGTCACCCAGTTGCCGGGTCAGGACTTCCCAGCCATCCCAGTCGTTTTCGTCCATGCCGTCTTCGATGGAGACAATGGGATAACGATCCACCAGATCGGCCAGGAAGCCAGCGAAATCGGCCGCATCGAAACGCTTGTTCTCCGATGCCAGTTCATAGACACCATCCTTGAAGAATTCGGAACTGGCCACATCCAGTGCCAGAAGCACATCCTTGCCCGCCTGATAGCCAGCCTTCTCGGTGGCCTCGATAATGGTTTCCAGCGCCGCCTCATTGGAGGGCAGATCCGGTGCAAAGCCCCCTTCATCACCCACCGCCGTGCTCAGGCCACGACTATTGAGCACCTTCTTGAGGTGATGAAATATCTCGGCCCCCTGACGAACGGCTTCGGACAGGCTGGGCGCCCCCACGGGCATGATCATGAACTCCTGAATGTCCACGCTGTTATCCGCGTGGGCGCCGCCATTGACGATGTTCATCATCGGCACTGGCATGTTCACGGCGGACTCGCCCCCCAGATAACGGTAGAGGGGCTGCTTGCTGCTCTGGGCCGCCGCCTTGGCGGCGGCCAGGGAGACAGCCAGAATGGCATTGGCACCGAGGCGCGACTTGTTGTCGCTGCCGTCCAGCTCCATCATGCGCTGATCCAGCCCGCGCTGATCCATGACATCGCTACCCTTGAGCGCGTCCCGAATTTCACCACTGACATTATCCACGGCCTGGATCACGCCCTTGCCCAGATAGCGTGCCGGATCCTCATCACGCAACTCGGCGGCCTCATTGACCCCGGTGGAGGCACCGGACGGTACCGCGGCCCGGCCCATGATGCCGTTATCGAGAAACACATCCGCTTCCACAGTGGGGTTGCCCCGGGAATCAATAATCTCCCGGCCAATGATGTTGTTGATCTTCGCCATTGGCTATTTCCTTTGAATGTCTGTGCTGGTTTTTTGAAATTCAAATGCGCCGGACCACGAAATGGACACGAAATACACACGAAATGAACCAACTTAATGATGTATTGGCGTTGTAAGTACCGAGCCGCACACCTTTTCTGCAGCGCGCTTGCTCACTCAAACACCAGGCACTTCCATTTAGTGTCTATTTCGTGTCCATTTCGTGGTCCGTTTGGCGGCGCTTTTCTGCTTGTGTATCTAGCTAGTCAGACTGTCTTCGAGCAGGGGCCGGGCCTTGACCACATCGTCCAGGGCCTTGAGTGAGGCCAGCAGGCCTTCCACGGCATGCAGAGGCATGGAGTTGGGGCCGTCACAGAGCGCCTCGTCCGGTTTCGGGTGGGTCTCCATGAACAGGCCGGAGACACCGGCACCGATCGCCGCACGGGCCAGCACCGGAATGTGCTGGCGTTGACCACCGGAAGTGCCGCCCTGCCCGCCCGGCAGCTGCACGGAATGGGTGCAGTCAAAAATCACGGGGGCCCCGGTTTCCCGCATGATGGCCAGGCCCCGCATGTCCGACACCAGATTGTTGTAGCCGAAACTGAAACCGCGCTCGGAGACCATGATGTTTTCATTGCCGCTGCTGCGAGCCTTCTCCACCACCCGGGCCATTTCCCAGGGTGACAGGAACTGCCCCTTCTTGATATTTACGGCCGTGCCATGGGAGGCGGCATTGATAATGAAATCCGTCTGCCGGCAGAGAAAGGCCGGGGTCTGAATCAGATCCACCACCGAGGCCACTTCCCCGATGGGTGTGTATTCATGCACATCCGTGGTGACGGGGACGCCGATCTCGTCGCGCACCTTTTCGAGAATACGCATCCCTTCTTCCAGGCCCGGGCCACGATAGCTGTTCAGGGAAGTACGATTGGCTTTGTCGAAGGAACCCTTGAACACATAGCCGATACCCAAACGGGCGGTGACTTCCTTCAGGTGGCCAGCCACTTCCAGCGCCAGGCCTTCGCTTTCCAGCGTGTCCGGCCCGGCAATCAGGAAAAACGGCTTGTCGATGCCAATCTGGATATCACGGATATTCATCAAGCGCTCTCCGATACCGTCTTGCGGGCGGCGGCGTGCTTGCGCGCGGCCTGGACAAAACCCTTGAACAGGGGGTGACTGTCCCTGGGGGTGGAGGTGAATTCCGGATGAAACTGGACCCCCAGATACCAGGGATGATCCGGAAGCTCGACAATCTCTACCAGGTCATCAACGGAGACCGCGGAAAATACCAGCCCCTTGTCGCTGAGCTGCTGGCGATAGTTGTTGTTGAATTCGAAACGGTGGCGATGACGCTCGTGGATTTCTGTCGAGCCGTAGACCTTGTGGGCCAGAGTGCCTTCACTGATATAAGAGCTCTGGGCGCCCAGACGCATGGTGCCCCCCAGGTCGGACGCCTCGGTCCGCTCCTTGGTGGTACCTTCCCGATCCAGCCATTCCGTAATCAGGCCAACCACCGGATGTTCATTATGCGGCGCAAACTCGGTGCTGTGGGCCCCTTCCAGTCCTGCCACCCGGCGAGCAAACTCGATCACCGCTACCTGCATACCAAGGCAGATACCCAGATAGGGGATATTGTTTTCCCGGGCATAACCCGCCGCGGCAATCTTGCCTTCAATACCCCGTTCACCGAAACCACCCGGCACCAGGATCGCGTCCATGCCGGCGAGCACGTCCGTACCTTCCTGGGTGAGCTGCTCGGAGTCGAAGTACTTGATGTTGACCTTGGTCCGGGTATGGATACCGGCATGCTTGAGGGCTTCGTTCAGCGATATATAAGCATCGGCCAATTCCACATACTTGCCCACCATGGCGATATCCACTTCCGCCTCCGGGCTTCTCAAGGCCTTGATGACCGCTTCCCATTCATGCAGATCGGCAGGCTTTGCCTGGATGCCGAACTTTTCAACCACCAGGTCATCCAGATGCTGCTCATGCAGGTGCATGGGTATCTCGTAAATATCCGATGCGTCGGCGGCGGAGATGACGGCGCGTTCTTCCACATTGGTAAACAGGGCAATCTTGCGACGGGCATCGGCCGGCAGGGGCTTTTCGGCACGACAGAGCAGAATGTCGGGCTGGATACCAATGGAGCGCAGTTCCTTGACGGAATGCTGGGTGGGTTTAGTCTTGATCTCACCGGAGGTCGCAATGTACGGCACCAGGGTGAGGTGCATGTAGAGGGTGCGCTGGCGACCCAGTTCAACGCTGAGCTGACGGATGGCCTCCAGAAAAGGCAGCGACTCAATGTCACCCACGGTGCCGCCGATTTCCACCAGGCAGATGTCGGAGTCGCCGGCGGCCTTCAGGACGGAACGCTTGATCTCATCAGTAATATGGGGGATCACCTGCACGGTGCCGCCCAGGTAATCACCCCGGCGTTCCTTGCGGATCACACTCTCGTAGATGCGCCCGGTGGTGAAATTGCTCTTCTTGCTGGTGGTGGTGCGGACATAACGCTCATAGTGGCCCAGGTCCAGATCGGTTTCGGCGCCATCTTCGGTGACGAAAACCTCCCCGTGCTGGAACGGGCTCATGGTGCCGGGATCCACATTGATGTAGGGGTCCAGCTTGACCATGGAAATACTGAGTCCGCGGGACTCGAGGATGGCGCCAAGAGAGGCTGCAGCGATGCCTTTTCCGAGGGAAGAAACAACGCCGCCGGTTACAAAAATAAAATGGGTCATGAAGGGGGTCCCGAATTCCTGGAGATGCCGTGCGTGACGGGCGCGAATCGGGACGCAAACTTACCAGATAAGGCCTTCCGCCTCAATCCGGCCGGCCGTCCTGGCCCGCTCGATACCATTGGATTGTGCCGCTTCTCGCGCCCTTTTGCACGGTATCCCCGGCAATATAGCGTGGATCAAGAAGCGTCTCGCCAATGGCAAAAATAATTTCCCCATCCAGAAGCAGAGGCAGTCGATCACGCTCTTCCTCCGGAATCTCCGCAAGCCGCAACCATTCCTTGAGCTTGCGGTGGTGGCGTCCGTCGTGAAAAACATCCCCCGGGCGGCGATAGCGGATCGTCACCCGCGCCGGCAAGCAGACCCCTTTTCCAACCGGATCGGGGTCGAGACACAGGCGACCGTTGCCGGGCAATTCCACACAGGGGTCCGGGGCATCCCAGTGATGCGGCCCAGGGTCCAGTGACGGAAGCGTGCCCGGGACCAGATAGATCCAGTCCCCGTGACGCCGGACACGAAAGGCCCCCAGCACCAACTCCGGCGAGGCATCCACCCGTGCCCCGATCAGCTCCTGCTCCAGACGCTCAAGCCAGGCACTGCCGGGGGGGTAATCCAGAGAGGCTTCCAGCCAGCACCGCAGGGCGTTGCGACGACGCTCCCGTGACAGGGTCTCGAGCCGGGTGAGATTGAGCCGATCCTCGTCCAGCAATTCCCGCAAATCCGCCTCACCGACTTCCTGGAGCAGCCGCGCCTCATCCGCCAAATGCTCCGCACTGCGTGCCGCCTGGCGGTCGGCCGTAGGCCAGCGACTGAGGAGCACGGGCAGAACATGGTGGCGGAGGTAGTTGCGGTCGAAGCGCTTATCGCGATTGGAGGGGTCTTCCACCCAAATCAGGCGATGGGCCTCGGCGTAAGCCTGGATGGCCGCTTCCTCCACCGACAGCAAGGGACGCAGCAGTTGACCGGGCCCAAGCGGGCGCTGCCTGCGAATACCCGCCAGACCACGACCACCGGCCCCACGAGCCAGACGATAAATCAGGGTCTCCAGCTGATCCCCGGCATGATGCGCTGTCAGCAGCGTATCGCCCGCCAGCATGGCCTCGGCCAGGGCCTGGTAGCGGGCTTCCCGGGCACTGGCTTCCAGGCTTTCACCCCGGCCTGTCTCGACCCTCACGGAAAAAGCGTCAAAACCCACACCCAATTCAGTGGCCAGGTTACGGCAATGCCCCGTCCATTCCGACGAGCGCGGATGCAGGCCATGATCCACATGCAGGGCCACGATGTCGCGATCAGGGAAGGAACGAGCCAGCAGGTGAAGAAGCACCGTGGAATCACGGCCGCCGGACAGGGCGACCAGAAGTCGCCCCGTGGGGGCATAGCCCCGAATCAGGGTCTGCAATTGCGTGTGGATGTGATTGCCGGGATGTGTCATTGGGGCCGCCGCTCGGCAGACGCTGCTCAGCTGCCTGTCCGCCGTCATCAAGGCCATTTCAGGCACAAGCGGGAATAAAGCGGTGCGGCGTCTTATTCCTTGAAGCGCCCGAAGCTCATCAGTTTCTTGTAGCGCCGCTCCAGCAGCTCATCCATGGGCGTCTGATCCAACTGAGAACGGGCATCCGACAGGGACTTTTTGAGCGTTTCAGCCATTTCGTCCCAGTCCCGGTGGGCACCACCCAGGGGCTCTTCCAGTATGCCGTCAATCAGTTCCAGCTCCTTGATCCGCTCGGCGGTAATGCCCATGGCTTCGGCGGCATCCGAGGCCTTGTCGGGGCTGCGCCATAGAATGGAGGCACAGCCTTCCGGGGAGATCACCGAATAGATGCTGTACTGCAGCATGCTGACCCGGTCGCCAACGCCAATACCCAAGGCCCCACCAGAGCCACCCTCGCCGATCACCGTGCAGATGATGGGCGTGCGAAGACGCGACATCTCGAACAGGTTGCGGGCGATGGCCTCACTCTGACCCCGTTCTTCGGCGCCGATACCGGGATAAGCCCCGGGGGTGTCGATCAGTGTGATCACCGGCAACCGGAAGCGCTCGGCAGCTTGCATCAGGCGCAGGGCCTTGCGGTAGCCCTCGGGCCGCGGCATGCCGAAATTACGCAGCACTTTTTCCTTGGTGTCCCGCCCTTTCTGGTGACCGATCACCATGACCGGATGCCCTTCCAGCCGTGCCACGCCACCGACAATGGCCGGGTCGTCGGCATAGGTCCGGTCGCCGTGCATTTCCTCGAAATCGGTGAATACGCGCTCGATATAGTCAACCGTGTAGGGGCGCTGGGGATGGCGTGCCACCGAGGCGACCTGCCAGGCATTCAGGGAGGAATAGATGGATTCGGTCAGCGAACGGCTCTTGGTCCTGAGCCGTGCGATTTCTTCATTGATATTGATGGCCGAATCGTCGCCCACGTAACGCAGCTCCTCGATTTTCGCTTCCAGCTCCGCGATTGGCTGCTCGAATTCGAGAAAATTGAGATTCATCGCCTTCCTTCCAAGCTTAGCTGCGTTGTCGAAAATTAGGGGAAAACCGCATCCGCCGTCATTCAGGTGCGGAAGCCGTTGATTGTATGATGAAAATGCTCAAAAGGCCATGCTTGCGGGCGATCAGCCCTCCGGAACCGCCTCCGCCGCTTTTCGGTAGACACGGCGTATGCCGTCCTCCCCCACCAGCTTCTCCAGCTGGCGCAGCAAGGCGTTGGTGGGGCGAACCCGCCAATCATCACCCAGCGGGATACGTGCCTCGGCCAGGCCGTTCACGTAATGGACGGTCACCCGGCAGCCGCCCTGGCGGTAGGGCGACAGAATCTCCTTGAGGCGATTCACGAACTCGCGATCCACCCCATCCGCCCGCCAGCGCAGCAAAAGCCCCTTTACTGCCGCTTCCCGGGCCTCATCCATGTCGGTGATCTCGCGCACATTGATACGCCAGCCGTTGATGAACTCGTCAAAACCCAGCCGCCCCTGGACCACCAGCAGTGCGTCCTTGGACAGAAGATGCCGAAAGCGATTGAAGGCATCCTCGAACAATGTGGCCTCGATTCGGCCGGTGCTGTCGTCCAGAGTCAGGGATACCCGGCCACCCCGTTTCTTTACTTCCACCGCAAGGCCCGCCACGGTAACCGGGCGCTGCTTGCGACGACCGTAGGACTGATTGCCGTCACTCTCCGGCTCGGCCGCAATCAACGTGCCGATGGGCGCGGTGATGATCTGCCGGAGTTCATCCTGGAAGCGGCGAATGGGGTGGCCGGTGAGGTAAAGCCCCAGGGTCTCCTTCTCCGCTGCCAGCAGATCACCTTCCTCCCATTCGGGTAGCTCGGCGATCTGCCCGGACTCGTCGCTTGCCTCGGTCTCGGCCGGAGCGGCCAGGCCAAACAGATCGTTCTGACCCGCTTCCTTCGCCTTTCGGGCCTGGTCGGCTCGTTGCAGACATTCCGGCAAGGCAGCCATGAGACTGGCCCGGTTCGGGCCCAGACTGTCCAGGGCACCGGCCCGGATGAGTGCCTCAAGCACCCGGCGATTGACCTTCTGAAGATCCACCCGGCGACACAGGTTTTCCAGGTCACGGAAGGGGCCGGACTGGGCGCGCTCTTCCAGCACTCCCTCAATGGCGGCACGACCTACGCCCTTGATGGCACCCAGGCCATAGACAATCTGGCCCTCACCGTCCACGGTGAAGGCATAGGCGGAGCTGTTCACATCCGGCGGGTGAACCGTGATCTTCAGGTTCCGGCATTCATCGATCAGGATCACCACCTTGTCGGTGTGATCCATGTCCGAGGACAAGGTGGCGGCCATAAAGGCCGCCGGATAATGAGTCTTGAGCCAGGCTGTCTGGTAGGACAACAAGGCATAGGCGGCCGAGTGGGACTTATTGAAGCCGTAACCGGCGAATTTTTCCACCAGGTCGAAGATATATTCGGCGGTCTTGGCCTCCACTCCCTGTTTGGCCGCACCGTCAACGAAGACCTGGCGCTGCCGGGCCATTTCCTCGAGTTTCTTCTTGCCCATGGCCCGTCGCAGCAGGTCGGCGCCACCCAGCGTATAGCCGGACAGCACCTGGGCAATCTGCATCACCTGCTCCTGGTAGAGGATGACGCCGTAGGTGGGTTCAAGGATGGGCTCCAGACTGGGGTGGGGGTATTCCACCTCGGCACGGCCATGTTTTCGGTTGATGAAATCATCCACCATACCCGACTGCAGGGGGCCGGGACGGAACAGCGCCACCAGGGCCACCACTTCCTCGAAACTGTCCGGGCGCAGGCGCCGGATCAGGTCCTTCATGCCACGGGATTCCAGCTGGAAGACCGCCGTCGTCTCACAGCGCTTCAGCATCTCGAAGGTCGGCCGGTCATCCATGGGCAGGGCAGCAATATCCAGCGGCGGCTCGTCCAGCTTCTGGCGCTGCTCATTGGCGATCTTCACCGCCCAGTCGATGATGGTCAGAGTGCGCAGGCCCAGGAAGTCGAACTTCACCAACCCGGCCGCCTCCACATCGTCCTTGTCCAGCTGGGTCACTGTGCTGCTGCCACCCGGCTCCACATAAAGCGGGGTGAAGTCCGTCAGCACGGAAGGCGAGATCACCACACCCCCCGCATGCTTGCCCGCGTTACGCGCAAGGCCCTCCAGGGAGCGGGCGCGGTCTATGAGTGACCTGACCTCCTCATCTTCCTCGTAGTTCTGCCGCAGCTCCTCGTCTTCTTCCAGCGCCCGGTCCAAGGTCATCCCCACCTCGAAGGGAATCAGCTTGGCAATACGGTCCACATAGCCGTAACCGTGACCAAATACACGGCCCACATCGCGAACCACCGCCTTGGCCGCCATAGAACCGTAGGTAATGATCTGAGAGACCTTTTCGCGGCCATATTTCTCGGCCACGTATTCGATCACCCGATCCCGGCCTTCCATGCAGAAGTCCACATCGAAGTCGGGCATGGATACCCGCTCCGGATTGAGGAATCGCTCAAACAGCAAATCAAACTCAAGCGGATCAATGTCGGTGATTTCCAGGGCGTAGGCCACCAGGGAGCCAGCACCGGAACCACGCCCCGGACCCACGGGGACACCATTTTCCTTGGCCCACTGAATGAAGTCGGCAACGATCAGGAAGTAGCCGGGGAAACCCATGGAATTGATGACTTCCAGCTCGGTATCCAGCCGTTCGTAATAGGTGCGCACCTGCTGTTGCAGGTCGGGGGTGTCGGACGGGAATATCTTCTTCAGGCGCTTCTCCAGCCCCTGAATAGACTGGTCACGCAGATAGCTCTCAATGTCATAGCCATCGGGGATGGGGAACTCGGGAAGATAATTCTTCCCCAGCTCAATCTCCACCGTGCAGCGGCGGGCAATCTCCACGGTGTTCTCGATGGCCTCGGGAATATCTGCGAACAGCTCCGCCATTTCTTCGGCGCTGCGAACATACTGCTTTCGGCTGTATCGCTTGGGGCGCCGAGGATCATCCAGGGTGCGACCTTCCTGAATGCAGACCCGTGTCTCGTGGGCATCAAAATCGTCTTCGCTGAGGAAACGCACATCATTGGTGGCCACCACCGGTGTGCCGGTATTGGCAGCAAGCTCCACGGCCGCGTGAATATGGTCTTCCTCACCCTCGCGGCCAGTGCGCACCAGTTCCAGGTAAAAGGCATCGGGAAAACGCTCCCTCCACCACCTCAAGGCCTCCATGGCACGGGGCGTCCTGCCGGCATGCAGGGCACGCCCAATATCCCCTTCCCGCCCGCCGGACAGGGCAATCAGACCGGCGCAGTTTTCCTGGCTCAGCCACTCCCTGTGGATCAGGGGTCTGCCCCGGTGCTGACCTTCCACATAGGCGCGGCTGATGAGTTCTGTGAGCTGGCGATAGCCCTTGTTCGTACGACACAGCAGGGTGATGCGGCTGGGCTGATCCCGATCACCCGGCTCATCCACCCACAGGTCCGCGCCCAGGATGGGCTTGATGCCCTTCCCTTCCGCGGCCCGGTAAAACTTGACCATGGCAAAGAGGTTGGATTCATCCGTCATGGCCACGGCGGGCATACCCTGAGCGGCAATATTCTCGATCAGCCCGGGCACCCGGATGACACTGTCAACCAGGGAATATTCAGTGTGGACACGAAGATGGACGAACTCGGCCGTCATCCCTTGCTCCCGCCAAGAAGCCTTCTCACTGGTGCAAAACTGCGACGATGAATTTCGCAGGGACCGTGCTCGGCCAGAGCACGAAGGTGTGCTGCCGTTCCATAGCCCTTGTGCCTTGCGAAGCCGTACTCAGGATAGCGCTGATGGGCTTCCACCATCCAGTGATCGCGGGCCACCTTGGCGAGAATCGAGGCGGCGCTGATTTCCGCCACACAACCATCGCCCCCGACAATGGCTTCCCCCGGAACACTCAAGCGCGGAAGGTGTTTCCCGTCAACGCGAGCCGCTTCGGCGGCGGGCTCCA
>SL_3KL_010_SEDDRAFT_10003586_pt1 | contig 14081 bp, 11 predicted proteins | sample SodLakKL_010_SED_2_FD_10381 | JGI IMG/M metagenome (IMG submission 10381)
CCCAGCCGATGCCACCGGGGTCAAATCGGGCGACATCAAGCTTTACGGCTTGCTGCTGGTCAAGCTGATAGCACTGGTTTTGATTACCAGTTGGTACGAATTGGAAGCCATGCTCAATTTAACTGAGTTACTGGCCATATCTGGAGTTGGTTTTATCATCCATACCATTGTATCAAAACCCTACAGACTGTACTTTTTTGCCATTCTCTCTCTGGTTTTATTATCCGTTATTGCAGGTTTAATGAATATGACGGCCGTTTTAACCATTGGGACTTTGATCACAATTACAGCTGCATGGGTAAAAAACAGGATACTTAAGCTGGGTTTACTGGGAGTGATTTTTACCGTACTGATATACCTGATGGCCACCAAACCCGACTGGATTCAGCCACACATTATTGCCCTTTCCACACTTGGGTCCATGTTTGTTTTCAGGCTTTCACTTTTTTTATACGATAAAAACTACCAGAAAGACAAGCAACCTTTGATCAAAGACCTCTCTTATTTTTTCATGGTTCCAAACATGAGTTTATTGCTTTTTCCAGTGGTTGATTACAAGTTATTTCTCAGAAACTACTACGACGATAAAGCTCTGCATATATACAAAAAAGGAGTACAGTGGATTACACTGGGGGTTTTTCACCTTTTGGTATACCGTTTTATTTACTACTACATCTTAATTCCCCCTGCAGAAGTTCAGGATGTCGTATCCTTTTGGCATTATGCCACGACCAACTATTTACTGATCATTCGATTATCGGGGCTTTTCCACATTGCAGTGGGAGTTCTCTGTTTATTCGGGTTCAATCTCCCCCGGGTGTTTGACAATTATTTTCTTGCATCCGGATTTGCCGATCTCTGGCGACGCATCAATATTTATTTCAGGGATTACGTGGTTCGTCTGTTTTACTATCCCATCTTTTTCAAATTGAGAAAATGGGGAGATCTGAATGCCAAGGTGATTACCATTTTGTTCATTTTCGCCATGACCTGGTTTTTGCACTCCTTTCAGTGGTTTTGGCTGAGGGGTTTTTTTCCCCTTCGAATGGTAGACGTCGTTTTCTGGGGTATATTTGGAATACTCGTCGCCGGCAATGCCATTTGGGAATCCCGGGTAAAGCGCGGACGCAGGAATACTCAGACCTGGGCATACTCATTTACTATGACGGCTCAGATTATAGGTATGTTTTTAATCATGTGTGTATTGTGGTCCATTTGGTCCTCCACCACCATGGGGAATTGGTTTTCAGTAGCCAAATACGCCTTCACAGGTAATATAAATCAATATCTCTTAGTGGTATCCGGACTCATCGTGTTATGGCTGGTGGGAGCATTGACATACAGGGTGTTGACTGTGCGTCAATGGGGAAAAGTGATCGACCCCAACCCAAAGTCCGGCCTGGCTACCTTTTGGTCTGGTGCGATGATCACAGCCATGTTGTTCTTACATCTGCAGCCCGTGCAGAAAACCATTGAAAGTTTTTCCTCCGTTTCATTGGAGGGACTGCTTGAACACCGGTTGAATTACGCCGATGAGCACCTGCTGGTAGAGGGGTATTACGAAGAAATTCTAATTGGCAACGAACTTACCAATCCCGTAGGGGATATGGTAGAGCGTGGAGAAGGTGGAAGATTTCGCTTTACAGAAGCGGCTGTATTGGTGGATGATATCAGGAATGTGATTTCCAAGCCCAATACACAAATTACTTTTAAGGACAAACTCTACTCAGTCAATAGCATTGGCATCCGCGACCGGGATTACCCTGTAGAGCCCGGAGAAAATACCGTGCGCACTGCTATACTCGGAGGTTCTTATCCCAATGGATCCGGCGTAGCTGACGATGAGGTTTTCGACAGCGTACTCGAGAAGAATATGAATAAAAAGCAGGGAGATTTTAACTTTGAATTTTGGAATTTCAGCCACTCCGGTTATGACTTGATCCAATGCATTTATGACTTTGAGATTAAAGAGGCCGTAAAGTATGAATTTGACAATCTCATTTTCATATCTCACGGCATAGACTTTTTCAAAAACATTCAATTGGTTGCCAATAATTTTAAAAGTGGTACTCCCATGCCCTACCCCTATATTGATGAAATCATACAGAGAAGTGGCGTAGACCGATCCATGACTCCCAATGAAATGTACCGGCTGCTCGAACCCTATAGTGAGGACTTGGTAAGAAAATTCTACTCTTATCTATACGATTTATGTATTGAAAATGAGATTCAGCCCATCTGGGTTCATTGGCCAACTACGGCCATACATCCCATTGTCCGGGATTTCTCAGGAGACCTCGGTGAAATGGCAAGTGAAATAGGTTACATTGAAATAGACTTAAGGGATGTGTACAGAGAACACCGCCCGATAGACCTGTACGTTTCCAGAACCGACAGACACCCCAATGCGCTGGGTCACTCTCTCATAGCCGATGCCCTCACAGAACTTTTTTTAGAACAGCCGGAGTTATTGATACCTGTTGAAAAGGAGGGCTTGTAGTTCCGTAAAAAGGAATTACTTAATTAAATTTTCAAGCTGCTGCCACAGGGTCTCTCCAAAATTTTTCCAGGAGAATTGGCTTTCGTGACCGCGGAGTTTACGGATTTTTACATTTCGCTCCTCCTCCTTCATCTTACTTAGCCGTTGCATGAGAAGGGCCAGATCCCGGTAGTTTTTGTTGTTCTCCAGGTACAAAGCAGATTCACCTCCTACTTCCGGCAAACTGGAGTTGCGCGACACAATGGGGATCGTCCCCCACTTCATGGCCTCCAATACGGGCAACCCAAATCCCTCGTATTTAGAGGGATAAACCAATCCCAGCGCTTTTTCATACAAAATGGGTAAATATTCGTCGGGTACAAAACCAGTTATTATTATATCTTCTCTGTATGGGTGTTCGGAAAGACTCTCAAAGAAAGCCTCTGATTTCCACCCTCTGCCTCCGGTGATCACCAGCTGAGATCTACCCTCCGCGCGATCTCTGAATTCGCGAAATGCCCTGAGCAACAACAAGTGATTTTTCCTCGGTTCAATGGTGCCCACAGTCAAAAAATAAGGCGTTTTAACACCGTAGCGCTCTAACACACCCTCAGATAAATTCATTTGACTTTCAGCCACTGCGGGGTAAATCCGAACAACTTTTTCACATGCATTCGGCGAATACTTGCATATATCGCGCTTGGTATGGTCAGAATTTGCAACGATCATATCCGCATTTTTCATGATTCTCTTTAGAAAAAGGCGCTGTAAAAGCTGACTGTGCCATCGGTGTAATTCGGGAAACAGTATGGGCGTGAGATCGTGAATAACCGTAACCCTTTTTGTCTTCCCGGGTAAATTAAAAGGACCGAAATGCGCCGGTTCAATGACGACATCCACGCGCTTCCACCTCAATATAAGGGGAATCAGAATAAAAAGCCGCAGGGAAGCAAAACCGATGGGGAGGCGTGTATTCCACACCCCAATTTGACGAACCCCCTTTAATTCCGGGTCTTTTTTCTCCCTGATCAATATCAACTCATGTCCGGGGTTTGAGGCAATCATCGAGCGAATCATTTCCCGGGTGTACACATGTACTCCGGCATTTTGATTGTCTAAGGGGTCGGCAATTACGGCTACTTTCATTTTTCTTTTATAGCTTAATCTACAATGATTTTACGCTAACTCACCGGATACATTTTTGATACACCTCCAGGGTCTGGAAAACTGTCTTTCGCCAACTGAAACTCATGGCGTGTTCAAATCCCTTTTGCACGAGTTCTGCTCTAAGTTCAGCATTTGAAAAAAGCATTTCCATTTTTTTGGCTATATCTTCGGGTAAATCGGGATTGGCTATCAGGCCGTTGGAACCGACCACTTCACGGAGTGAGCTCTTGTTGCTGTGCAAGATCGGTGTTTTGCAACTCATGGCCTCCAAAGGGGGAAGACCAAAACCCTCGTAATGGGACAGGTAGCAAAATGCAAGCGCATCGGAATACAATACATGCAAATCCCGATCCTGAATAAAACCTGTAAAATTGACATCGGTCCTCCCGCGTGTCAATGCAGCCAACTCGTGCTCTGACCCCCATCCCTTGTCTCCTGCTATCAATAGTTGGATAGCTTCATCTTTATTGTTTTCCTTAAAAAGCAGAAATCCGCGCACCGTATTGACGAGGTTTTTCCTGGGTTCAATGGTAGACAAACACAGAAAATACGGTACATCCCCCATTTGGTATTTGTCTTTGACTTCTGCCGAAAGGTGTGTGTTGAAGTTTCGGTAAAAGATCTTCGGATCAGCCGCCTCATAAACCGTGTCTATACTTGTAGCATCTACAGGGTACTGAGCAATCATATCAGAAGTGGTGTTTTTAGAAATAGACAAAAACCGATTGGCATTGGACAAACAAAAATGCATGCCCTCCTCAGATTGTTCTATATTCTGACGAATGTGGTATTCCGGGAAAATCCTGTGCGTGAGATCGTGAACAGTCACCACCAAATTCCCCTCCAGATTTCGAATGGCCCGGAAGTTTTGCGGAAGGGGAAGGTGAATCAAATCATAGCCTCCCGGTTCTCTCTTAAATTTATTAATTAATTCCTCCTCCTCCTTTTTTGAAACTTTTGATCGGGTCTGTCTCAGTAAAGAGCGGGCGGGACTCTCTCGGTAAATTTTGGCGAGTGGGTTGTAAATTCCGGCTGGCATCAGGAATTTAACCGTTTTTTTTACACCCAAGAGCACTTTTTCATATAGCTTGATATCGGAAGATTCCGACCGGATATGCGCCATATATTCCGACAGAGGGACGATGCGATTGGCAATCAGTAAATCAAAGTGATACCGAGGATGACCCAGGCGATTCACTTCATCAAATCCCTTGAGCAGTTGAATTAAGTACCTCTTGATCCCATCGTTTTTCGAAACTTGAAGCTTGTTACTTTCTATAAGAATCTTGACTTTTTCATCACCTGCATGTTCTTCTTGAGGCAAGATTCCCAGCTTTTTCATGGCCCAATAATCGAGCACTTGATTTTGTCCGATGCCTTCACGGCCTTTGGAATACCCCAGTTTCTCCATGGTTTCTCCGTGTAGGCCATTGAATAAATCCAGCAAGTCCGGTGGAATCTCCTTTTTCCAGGATCCGGCCACTCCTTTTCTGAAAAACTTTTTGCTAAATTCTTCGGGACTGATATTGATCGTCTTTGAGGTGGTTTGACCACCGTATTTAGGGTTACCAAATTTCATTGATTTAAAATCCGGCAAATTGTCCCAATTGGCCTCCGGTAAATCGATCAATGCTTCTACTCTTTTAAAAACCGCCTGAGGGTCGCGAATCAAATCCTCGTACTTTATGATCAGGTCGGCCCTTTCGATCCACTCGTTGGCGTTTCGTGACCAACCGCCAAAAAAACTACCCTCGGCTGCGACAATGGCCTCCCGAAGATTATCCGTAAAATCTGAACCGGGCTGGACGATGTCCTTTCTGTGGTGAGCGATCGAAACCATGGCATCTCTACCGTCCCTGACCAGGTAAATGGCGGGAATATTATCATTGGACGGTACCAGATCGCAGGGCATTAAATGCGTTTTAACAAAGGGGAATTGGTCGTACTTCTCATCTACCGGGTAGGTGGTTTCTCTGTGCCAGGTACTGGATTCCAGCCCGTATACATAATACAGAATATTCCGGAAAAAAGTATTTCCCGAGCGGGGAAAAGAAGCGATCCAGCATTTCATCTGTTTAACTTTTTATTCCTCAGTTCAATCGCCCGCTCGTAAAGTGCTACATCCTCTATGTTTAATGATTTTAGCTCGACCAATTCCTCCGGTGATATTTGAAAATCTTTGGTATTGAAAAATTTGTTTTTGTTGGCAAGGGGGACACCATCAAATTTCAAGCCGAGGGATTCTGCCAATAGTGCAAAATCCTCATCAAATGACTCCATCAGCCCCACAAAGAAAAGACTTTTGAGATCGATGCCATCGAGAAATACACTCATTCGGTTTTGGGATTCGGCGAGTCTGGCGTATTCTAAAAGCGATTCACTTGCCCGCTCCAATAATTTATCCGGAACCTTACGGGTCATTATCCGCTGTTTAAAAAATAAATAGTTTGAAATGACTCGTTGAATGGGTTCCCTGAGAAAAGAAATGACTTTCACTCCGGGTTGGTCTTCGACAAGGGGTGCTACTTCGCGAAAAGTAAAATGCCCCAAAAGCACTTTGGTCTCCGGATTGACGAATTTGCGGAGCAACTCTGTGGGAGTAATGGGGGCATGTTCTTTAAAATCTCCCCTTTTCACGACCTGTATTTCTGACTGCTCGTAATTCTGTTGAAAAAATTCCAGCACACTGCTACCAGCGGTTTTGGGAATGTGGATGTAGATGATCTCAAGCATATTTGGAAACTTTTTTTCCGCGCAATTCCAATGCCTCTCGGTACAAATCCATATCTGCCTGATTGAGTTTTTCAATTTGTCTCAATATTTCCGGATCCAGCGGGGGCCTTTCAGTAGGCGTCTTGTTTTGGTGAATGGGCTGTGGTTGTTTCGGCCAGTTGAGCACTTTGGCTATTTCCACTAAATCCTCGTTAAAGTCCTCTTGAATACCCACGAAATCAAACTCTTCCAGGGTGATTCCCCTCAGAAACTTCCACTGCCTGTTTCTGTTAATCTCATCTCCGGCGTACTCGAGCAATGAGCGCTGCATTTTATTCAAAATATTTAGATTTTTTCGCTTTTCACTGAGGAGGGTTTTGAGTATCGAATCGAGATAGAAATAGTTGGAAACTACCCTCTGAACCGGATTCCGAAGCCATGTAATTTTTTTATACTCCTCAGGCAATTCAAATCGATTGACAATGTCTCCGTAAACAAAATGACCGTGAAGGACTTTGGCTGAAGGGGGCTGTGGGTCGGTATAAATTTCCTGATTTAGCCTCGTTACCCCTCTTTTGTTGATATCCAATCTCACCACCGCCCTGTCTCCATAGACCGATTTCAGAATGTTTCTAAAGGAGGTTCCGGCTGTTTTGGGTATATGGAGCGAAACCAATTCAATTTCGTACTTTTTTCTAAAAAAAATCATAGATAGATTAACTTAAAAATTCCCTGGTTGACAGTTTTGCACAGTTGTCTATATAATAGTCCATTCCCTCCTCCACCAATGTACTTTCATAAACAAATTTACCCTTATCTAATATCATAATTCGATTGGCCAACACTTTTACCCTTTTTATATTATGGGTAATAAAGATAATTCCACAATCTTTAGAAATAGATTTCAGGTTCTCGAAGCATTTTAGTCTAAAGGAAGCATCACCTACGGCCAAACCTTCATCAATGATAAGAATGTCCGGCTGAGTACCTACTGCTATAGAATAACCAAGTCTGGAGCGCATACCGGCCGAGTAGGTACCAAGGGGCGAATCTATAAAATCTTCGAGTTCAGAAAATTCAATAATCCAATCCATTTTTTCTTTTATTTGCTTTTGATTCAGGCCAAACATCCCCCCTTTAATGTAAATATTTTCCCGGCCCGAAAAATGTGGGTGCATTCCCGATCTGATGGCAAACAAACTCGAAATCTTACCATGGATACTTATTTTCCCTTTGTCAAGTGGATAAATGCCGCTGATCATCCTCATTAGTGTGGTTTTCCCTGAACCATTGTTACCCAGAATACAAAGTATATCTCCTTTAAACAGCTTTAGATCAATATCGCTGATCGCCCAAAACTCCTCAGCTCTCAACTGATCTCTTTTCAGGTCAATGCAAAAAGTGATTTTTAGCAAGTCGGACATACCGTGAAACATACTCCACTTTAAGTCCTTACAGAACTTTTTACACACCTTTTCAACATCTAACAACAACTTTTGCTCCATAACTGCTCAAAGTGTAACTTTTTCAAAAACCCAAGGTAAAGCCAGGTAAAAAAAACGAAATGCCAAAATCATTAATGCCAATGAAATCAGGGAAAAAAGCAAATACAACTCCCAGGCATCCATGCCTTCTCCCAGCAACAATTTCCTGGGAAAATCGATCAAATAGGTCAATGGGTTCCATTTGATGATATCCTGAATCAAGTCACTTGCCACTGCAGTAGAGTAAACAACAGGAGATAGGTATTTAAGAACATCGATTACATTGTCGAATAAAACAGTAAAATCGACCGCTACTACTTTAATCACAGCAAACACCAATCCAATGGCAATTCCCAGAAAAACCAAAGGGAGCAATGCCGGTAGAAAAAACAAGGCTTCCCAGCCGAAACGAGCCCCAAAAAGCAATAATACCAATATGGACAAAGTCAAGGGTATTACAAAGTTGATAATAGATACTATTATCCGCTCGAACACAATGATGATTTTGGGAAAATTATTTTGTAACAATTCTCCTCCGCGGCCCAGTATACAATCACTAATACCGTGGTAAAAAGAAATAAAAAACATCCATATCGAATTACTCAGTAAAACAAAGGCCACATAGGGTACCGGCGTGTCCCCCGGGTTGAACAGTCCAGAGGCTTGAAGTAGTACCCAGACAACAACGGATAAAATGGGCGAAATAATCAACCAGGAAATTCCCAGTATCGATTTTTTGTATTGCTTTGTCAGCGAAAGGATGACGAGATTCTTCAACAAATGTCTAAAATTTCGCAAGTCACTCCAGAGTTCCCTGAGATTGTCTGCCAAACTTTTCTGATGATTGCTCTCGGGAGTATATACGATACTTTTCATGGGCGCTAAGTTAAATCATAAATTCGACTCTGCAACATTCTCCTAGAACAGAAGTGGACGTACTCTTTGTGCTGAATTTCAATTCCCTGAGATAATTCCATAAACGGCGGGAACATTGACCCAGTTGGTGGCACTGATTTTGAGCGCGATGCTGTCTCGCCCTTTTTCATGTATCAAGAACTCAGATGAATTAAAGATATTTGGTACTTCTTCCATACCGACCCCTACCATTTTCGTAACTTTTTCTGCCAATACCCGCTTTAACTGAGCCGGCAACCCTCCCAGTTCTCTGTGAAGTCCGAGAAAAAATGACTTAGCATCGGGGGATAATTCAACAAAATACAAATGGCCCTTCTTTCCCAATAAATGCTTAACAGACCGACTGAAAGCTGCTCGGTCACTCTTTAAAATTTGTTGCAAAGTGCCCCGCATATACAAATTACAATCCCCCAATTCTTCGCGCAATCCCTGTACCTGGACTTCATTCAAAATATCCATCTGTCTAAATTCCGGGCCAGTTAGCCCATACCTGTTCATGGCCATCTTAATCGCGGCGGCCGACACATCGGTTCCTATAACTCGTTCAAAAGATTCGCTTAAAAACCGCGTCTGGGTCCCTGTTCCACACCCTACATCTACCATGGGTAGGTTTGGTCGAAAGTATTTCACCATCCGCAAGCGATCTTTTTCAGCTGCCAGTTCAGGTAACACATCCCAGGGAACTTCTCCAATATCGCTTTTTAACGATTGGTAGTAGGCTTCCCAATTGTCCCGATAGTATTCCTTGCTTTTGTCGGCCATGTAGGTTCATTGATTTGCGCTCAAAATTAAGACATTTATCATAGAAGCCAGGTTTTTTGAGGTGGTAAAATTATGGGTCACGGGATTCTTTAAAAATCCGCATAATTTTTACTCAAAAATAAACTCCTATCTTTGCAATTCTTATACTCCTGAAAAAACGACCATGTTTGCGATAAAATACAAAAGGCTAAAAACTGTGATATTTAAATTCTTGTCCGCGATCATGGCCTCAGTTATGATTTAAACCGATGAGACAATGAAACCGGGCAATTCTAAAAGAAGAGTATTATTTCACCGCTTTTTCAATACCTATTATGGTGGAACCAATGGGGGGCCCATTAAAGTGAGAGATTGCTTTGAACACATAAGGCAATCTGAGTATTTCAAACCCTTAGTATACTTCCATCCTGAAACCCAATGGTTTGACAACCCCGGAAATGTTTGGTTGCCTTACCGCAATTCTCCAGATATGTTGGATGAATGGAAATTGAGGGAAAGCGATATACTTTTTTTTGCCGGAGTCGACTGGATGGTGCTAAATTCCAATCAGCGCCATTCCCCTCCTATTCCTATTGTAAACATTGCGCACCCAAGGCATACGAATCCCACCGATAAGAGAAACTCCTTTTTGCAACACCCGGCCATCCGCATTACCAAAAGCAGTCTGAGTAAAAAGATATTGGACGACTACGGAGTAAATGGCCCGGTCTATGTCATTCCCGACGCCCTGGACCCCGTGGACATTCCCGATCCGAACCCCCATCCCGACCTCGACATTGTGATAGTGGGTCTAAAAAACCCCGCCCTGGCTAAAAAGATTCATCGAAGATTACAATGGAAGAATTTATTCAGGCGAAAAAAGCTAAAAATAGCGGTACAAACACCTCCTAAATTACCCACTCGCAGAGATTTTTTGAACCTGGTCAACAGGGCAAAAATTGTAATATACCTACCGCTGGAGGAAAAGTATGGAGCTGAAGGGTTTTATTTGCCCGCTTTGGAGGGGATGTTTATGGAGAAATTAGTAATTTGCCCCTTTGCTGTGGGCAATGTGGACTTTTGTCTGAAGGACAAAACCTGTCTCATGCCTGAGTACAATTTGAAATCCATTATGCACTCGATAAAAGAGGCGTTGGAAATGCCTGAGATACAGAGGAATAGATTGATTGCCAATGCCCTAAAAATCACACAAAATCACCTGATAGAGACCGAGAGAGCGTCTCTGCTAAAATTATTAAACAGAGTAGATGTTATCTGGAATCAAAAAGATATTTTTAAAAAGCCCTGATTCAAAAGGGGTAGGGAGGGATGTGATTCTCACCGGTATCCCGCGATCGGGGACGACTCTGAGCTGTAAAATTTTACTGTGTGCAGAGAATCAAATCGCTTTGAACGAACCCATTGCTGCACCTCTGTTCAAAAAAGGCTCTCCTCCCGGCAAAGTAATCCGCCGATGTTTTTCCTCCTATCGCAAAAGCTTATTAAAAGAAGGTGTGGCACCGGTCAGAACCCGCGAGGGAAAGGTAACAGACAATGCATACTCCTCCAAGGGTTCAAGCAGAAAAAAAGTCCTCGAGAGAAGTCGAGTTTACTTCGACAAACCTCTGTCAAAAGATTTCACCCTGATACTCAAGCACTGTGCAGAGTTTACCTTGATTCTCGAAGAGTTAAAGGAGGAGTACGAATGCTATGCCATTGTCCGGAATCCCCTATCTATTTTAGCCTCCTGGAGCAGTGTCAACGTCCCGGTCAGCAGGGGAAAGGTTGCCAAATCAAAATTATTCCGGCCGGATTTTTATCAAAAAATTGAAGAATTAAAATCCCTTGAAGAAAAACAGATTTTTATCCTCGATTGGTATTTTTCACAATACCGCAAACTCGGAATCGAACGGGTAATTAAATACGAAGACATAATAAAGAGTGGGGGAAAAGCCCTTTCCGTTGTTTCCGGAAAAGAAATACATTACCATGAAGAGCTTTCCAACAAAAATACCAATAAGGTGTACGATAAAAATTCCATTCTCAAATACAGGGATTTATTATTGAATAACAAGCAGGGCAACCACCTTTATTTTTATACAGTGGAAGATATTCATTCACTGGCAAAACAGTTTGGGATATGAATTCTAAAAACATCATTCTTACCGGGCCACCGAGATCCGGGACCACTCTGACATGCAATCTGTTGAACAAACTTCCGGGCACCGTTGCCCTGCACGAGCCCATGAACCTAAAAATGTTTCCCGACAGAGCGTCGGGACTCCAAAATATCGATAAATTTTTTGCCCAAATGCGAACAATGATTCTCGATGAAGGACAAGCCATTTCAAAAATAAAAGAGGGTAAAATCCCCACCAATCCGTTTCACGAGGGAAAAAGAAATAGAGAGAGTGTGGTTAAAAAGGGCCGGTTTACAATCGGTAAAAAATTAAGCCCCGAATTTAAATTAATCATCAAGCAAAACGCCCATTTTACTTTTCTACTGGAAGAATTAAAGGAACAATACCCCTGTTATACGGTCATCCGAAATCCACTTGCCACTTTGGCCTCCTGGAATTCAATCAATGCACCTGTTTCCAGAGGCAATCTCACGGTACTGAAAGGAATCGACCCCGTGCTGTACCGCCGACTGGAAAGCATTCCCGATCTCATGGATAGGCAACTGGAGTTGTTGGACGAAATTTTTATTGCTTATTCCATTCTTCGCGAGGACGAAATAATCCGGTATGAGGAAATAAGCTCCTCCGGTGGAAAGGCCCTCACAAAAATTGATCCCGGAGCCATAGAGTTGGCGGAACCCCTTGAAAATAAAAATCTGGTGAAGAAATACGAATCCGCATTAATCGTAAAACTGGCATCCCGTTTGATGAAAAATGAGGGAGCCTGGAAACAATATTATACATTGGGCGACCTTGAAAAGGTACTCAATCTGTATATTTGACCTTTTTTTAGGAAAACCCTGAATTACGAGGTGGTCGACCTGAACAAAATCCGGTGGAAAATTCTCACAAATCAGCTACAAGGTTAAAAAGGAAAAGACCAGATGTCGTATTTGGAAGTATTTGTTGAAGTAGCCATTGCACTGGCCATTATTTTGGCGGCCTGTCAAATTGTGGGAAGCCTGGCCAGGTACATTTCACAGCCCCGGGTAGTGGGTGAGATGATCGCCGGGGTGCTGCTGGGGCCCACCCTTTTCGGAAAGCTTTTTCCGGATTTATTCGCTGCCGTCTTTCCCCCTGAGGTCATGCCTTTTTTATTTGTCATAGCCAATATAGGCCTATCCATTTACATGTTTTTGGTCGGCAGTGAAATCAATCTCAAACTCTTCAATAAAAAACTGATTACCGATGCCGTTGGAATTTCTTCTGCGGCCATTGTTGTTCCTTTTGGTTTTGGGTTTTTGGCAGCACTGATTTATACAGACACCCTCAATACGGAGGACCTATCTACATTTGAATTTACTGTATTTATGGGTACTGCTTTTGCCATCACCGCTTTTCCCATGCTCGCCCGTATTCTCCAGGACAATCATCTCATCCAGACGCGAATCGGAGGACTGGCCATGGTTTCAGCGAGTATACAGGATGTCGTCAGCTGGATATTACTGGGACTGGTGACGGCTCTGGCTGTAGGGAGCGGATTAGGCAGCCTGATTTATATGATCGGGGGTGCTACCATTTTGGTTCTCGTACTCTTTTATGTCGCAAACCCACTTTTATCTTTGTGGATCAAAAGGCAGCCGGTAGAACCTTTTAATCAAGCCATATTTGGTGCTGTTCTGTTTCTCCTGATTACCAGTGCAATCATTACTGATCAACTGGGGCTCTACTCGGTTTTTGGCGGATTTATATTGGGACTCGCCATGCCGAGGAATAAACAACTACTCAGTGGAATTTCCATTCGGTTAAAAGACATCACCCTGGTACTTCTACTTCCAGTATTCTTTGCTTTTTCCGGACTGAATACAGACCTGAACCTACTTACCAAAACAGAAAATATCGCTCCTGCACTGGTATTGCTCCTTTTTGCCTGCGCGAGTAAAATTCTTCCCCTCTACGGCTCCATGAAATGGAGAGGCTATTCTACCGGTGACTCCTTCTCGATCGCTTACCTCATGAATGCCAGGGGATTGATGGAGTTGATAATTGCCAACATCGGTCTGATGTACGGCCTGATTGACTACACCCTCTATTCCATTCTTGTATTAATCGCCATCGTGACTACTCTCGGAGCCATGCCTCTCTACAATTGGAATCAAAAGATTTTCAGAAAAAAATAATTTGCCTTCACGCGGCAAAATAAGCTTTTTATAATACAGAAAAAGACACAAAGTCACTATAAGAGATTTGTATTGTTTAACTTAGTATTAAATGTTTTCAAAAAATCATTTTCTCTTCCCGATTATCATTCCATTAAATAAATTATTGGTTTTCAGTTTTTTATAAAATGTGACTAAAATCTGACTCTTAACCCGCATTATTCACCAGGAAAAGTTTTCACCTAATTTTATAGATTTCAGTTTTTTAAGCTTTGCCTGGATTTGAATTTTAATAAAATCTATC
>SL_3KL_010_SEDDRAFT_10003587_pt1 | contig 14079 bp, 10 predicted proteins | sample SodLakKL_010_SED_2_FD_10381 | JGI IMG/M metagenome (IMG submission 10381)
CCAAGATTTTGGGGTGCTAACCTCAATGCGGATTTCGCTACACTGTTTGCTTTTCCGTGTAGATTAACGGATAAGAATGCGTCGGCCAATGCATGGCGGATGATGAGCCTGTTTGGTTGCATGTTCATTGCTGTCTGTAAAGCAGCTAATGCGACCTCTTGATTTCCCAAACTCATTGCTGTTTTACCCAAACCATAGTGCAAGCTCGATTCAAGTTCTGTGTTATCGAGTTTGTGAGCCTTAATCAGGTTGTTATAAGCGTCAAATGCTTTTTGGTGCTTGCCCTTAATCCGATCTATATCTGCAAGGTAAAGGGCAACCCGTTCACTTTGCGATTTGCTAGGTTTATTTTTCTTCAGAATTGGCAATAAATCATCGAGTATATTTAATTGTCCTTCACCGTTTGGTTTGGTTTCAATTCGATTTATCAACAAATCAACAGCAGATAACACTGTATCCAAATCATCAGGATACTGTAATGCCGCAAATAATAAGACAGGCTCTGCTAATTCTTCTTTATCTAAGGCTATCAACACCTGACCAAGGAGCCTGGCGACATTTGGAAAGTCTGTGTATTTTTCATGGAATGGTTCCAACAACTGGTAAGCTTTTTGCGGTTGATGCAGCTCATAATATGTATGAGCTAAATCAAGCTTCCCTTCCACATGATTTGGTTCAAGATCATGGGCTTGTTTTAGGTTTGGTAATGCTTGTGATGCTTGGCCCTGTTGGAGCAGGGTTTTTCCCAATTTGCGGAGTAATTTTGGTTGGTTAGGTGCTTTTTCAAAACCCTTTTTCAAGGTCTCCAAAGCTCGATCAAGTTGACCATTTTCTTGCCATAACCAGGCCAGGGTAATCCAGCCGTCTGGTTCTGTTGGGATGCTCTTGACCACGCTTTCCATATGTTGAATCGCTTTGATGACATCACCGTTCTTCATGAAGCCTTCACCCAGCAAAACCAATGCTGTGGTGTTATCTGGTTCTCTTTGTAAGATGTTTTGGCAAACAGATAACGATACATCTACTTCTTCAGTTCTCAATGCCGCTTCTGCAAATCTTTCAAGATCATTTATGGCTGGTTGAGAATCTGATTTGACCAAGTTTTGGAGGAATGAATAGGCTTTGTCCCATTTACCAACTTGAGCATAAAGATGGGCAAGATTGCGTTTATGTACCTTATTAAATGGCTCCAGTCGTTCTAAAACCGATGATAACTCAATGGCTTTTTCGATTTGNTGAGTCTTGTCATACAGATCACGAGCCAGTTTAATTCTTTCCACATCATTGGTGTCAGCCTGGATGTACCTATCAAGCCAATCCCGGCTGATTTCATTCTCCTGATTATCCATAACCAGGTTCAAGACATCCTCATATTGATCAATTCTTGCCTGGTACACATAATAACTGCTCTCTTGATGTGACCTGCCATTACTCCCNGTTTTCGAATGCGATACTGATTTGATGAGCGACTCAATTCCAGGCTTATCCATCTGTTCTATTTGATTTTGAAGTAATCGCTTCTCTGTTGATGGAGGTAAATTCTCAAGCTGTTTTTTGGCTTCTTGATATTGCTTTTCTTCAATCAGTGATCTGATGTAGAAGAAGCGAGCTTGTTTTGAGTGTGGAACCGATTTGATGATTTCTAGCCATCTTGAGGCTGAAAAATGCCCGCTTTCTCCACATAAAGATTGAATGAGTGTCTGTGCTTTCAAGAACTCAAGCACATCACTTGATTTCTGGTAGGTTTCAATTGCTTTATCCTCATTGCTGCTGAAATATTCAAATGCTGCTATTCGATTGATATCTTCCGCCAGGTTAAATCGAACTTGTTTCTCTAAGGGGTCGAGCTCTGGATGGACTGTCTCAAATGATGCGATTTCAGAAAAAATCTGAGAAAAGAAATCTCGATTATCTTTAGTTTGGATCAGGTTTTTAGATAACTGAGCTCTTAATTGGTCATGGTGAAAATGGTTAAGCCATTTAAGACTTTCTAACTGCAGATCAATTGACAAGGATTTGATGACTGGAAATAGCATTGCTATTCTCTGGTCAGAATTCATTGGATTGGTAAGTATGGCATGAATGAAGATGGGTAGAAATGTTTTTCTTGTTTTTTCTGAGGAGGTAAAAAATTCATCAGCTAAACTCTCAAAATCTGTGCAGATAGATAATAAACAGGCAATGGGTGTTTGCCAAANCAGGAAATTCTTATGATAATCACTTTGGTTACGAATCTTAAATAATTCTTGTGAAATTCCACGCCATCCACCTTTTATTTTTTGGCGTTGGAGCAAGGTCAGCGTCATCAATCCTGCAGTAAACAGGTCAGCAGGGGGTAATCCTGTATGAAAAGTTGTTTCTAATGCTTGGGCTCCTCGTGTTTTTAATGAATCTGGAAGTGTGAAGTCATGCTGTTCTTGTTCAGAGAGAGGGACCCCGGTTACTTGTTGTACTTGCCAAACAGCTAAGTTTCCTGGTGAAAAGCTAATTAATTCACTAGGGTTTTTTTCTAAAAAGGTCAAACTCTTTTCATCGTTTTTTACAAACTGCCATACCAATGGATCTTGTTGCAAACTTCGCAGTAAGATCTGACCTGTTTCAGGTGTGAAATGATCTCTGATAAAATCGAGCCAAATCTCTAATGACATGATTAATCCAATTCTCAACTAAGGTGATTAGTGCGTTAATCCGAGGTTTCTTGTGATAAAGTAGGCTGTTGTAAGCAAAGCAATGCCTAAAAAGACCATAAACACGCCAATGCCCGTATTTGTTTTGGATAGATCATGAAGTGCATTGATGAGGGCCGATGCGTTACCCACTAAACCAGCAATATTTTCTGTGATCCCTTTTTCGGCTAGTTTTGAAGTCTGTTGGGCTATTGATTTTATATCGCGTCCCAAGGCTTGTCGGGTAAGGATAAATATGCTGATCCCCATGACGATCAAACCCAGTATGAACATAACAGTTGCCATCGTCATGTGGAACTCAAATGTCGTTGAAAACATAAAAACACCTCCTGATAATTATCTCTGGAGGTGTTGTAGCAAGTTCTGTGCCAAACTGATCAGGCAATTATGTTATGTTGCTAGTTGATCTTTGATTTCTGCCGGTAGATGGTGGATATCAATGGTTGGGTCATCACAGAAAATTATGGCTCGTTCCAAAGCATTGCGAAGTTCTCGTATGTTGCCAGGCCAATCATACTGAGTCAAAGCTTCCATTGCCCGTGGTGTTATATCTTGAACATTCGACCCGATACTCCTATTACATTGCCGGAGGAGCAGGCCAACGAGTTCTGGGATGTCATCTCTTCGTTTTCGCAAAGGCGGGATGTCTAGGTCAACAACTTTCAATCGATAATACAGGTCTTCTCTGAACGCTCTTTTAGTTATCATCTCCTTAAGATCTTGATTGGAAGCGGCAATAATTTGGACATCAACCCGTATTAATGTCGTGCCGCCGACTCGCCGAAAGGCATGTTCCTCGATTGCTCGGAGGAGTTTGGCTTGCATATCTAATGGCATTGATGAGATTTCATCCAGGAATAGAATTCCCCCATCAGCAACCTCCATTAGGCCGTTTTTCCGTTTGTTTGATGCGCCTGTAAATGCATTGGCTTCATGACCAAAAAGTTCTGATTCGATTAATGTGTTTGCAACCGCTGCACAATTAATCGCAATAAAGGGTTTTTGGTTGCGTGGACCAACCTGGTGAATGAAATTAGCCATCACTTCTTTACCGGTTCCCGATTCCCCAGTGATGAGTACAGATACAGATGCCTCAGAAGCGCGTTGGGCAAGATTAATCAATGCTTGCATGCGTGGATGCTGGCCAATCACAAAATTGCTTGTTGAGGATTGAGAATACCTTAAATGTTCCAACTCACGCCGCATAGCGACCATATCCTCTGCCCGGGCGATCGAGTTTTTTAATGTCTTCATCTCAATCGGCTTAGTAATAAAATCCAGAGCACCTTTTTTCATTGCTTCAACAGCGTAATCAATTTGACCATGCGCGGTGATAACAATGAATTTTGGTTGGATATCCATTTGAATTACCTCATCAAGTAGAGATAGTCCATTACCATCAGGCAGCAGGATGTCCAGCACGCATATATCAGCTTTGTTTAATTTCAGGATATTGCGTGCATCTTTCAGCGTTCCAGCCTCGAGGACTTCCTTCCCGTCCTTTCGAAGACTGTCCGCAATTGCTTCACGCGCGGTATCCACATCGTCAACAACTAAGATAGTTGCGCTCATATATTGTTTGAGCCCTTTCTTTTGTGAAGGAAAATCCTGAATATTGTACCACCAGGATAACTGTCGACTTCGATTTTTCCCTTATGTGCATTGATAATTCGTTGCGTGATGGCTAAACCTAATCCAGTTCCTCGACTAGAGCCTGTTACGAAAGGTTTAAACATGTGTTCTTTTATCTCATCAGGAATACCGTGTCCGGTATCCGTCAGGGTTATTTGAAATGTGTTGGGTTCGAGGTCTTGGTCAGCTTCGGTGATTTTTATTCCTAGAGATCCACCTTTGTCACTCATTGCGGTCACAGAATTGCTGATGAGATTGGTGAAAACCTGTTCTAACGCACGTAAATCACCTTCGATAATGGGAGCATCCAGTTCGGAATCAAAGTAGTGGGTGATATTCAAACGGATTAATCTAGGTTGCCATCTTTCCAGAATGCTGGAAAGCAGGTATTTTAAATCAACACCAGCCATTTTATATTCTAATGGTTTGGCAAAGGATAACACACTTTCCATCAAGTACATTAATTTATTACATTCATCTCGTATGTTTCTAATCCATTTTGTGTTGGGATCACCTTCTTCCAGGTTGTCTTCCATAACCTGTAGGGATAGCATGATCGCATTGATTGGATTGCGTACTTCATGAGCAAAAATAGCGGTTACTTCTCCTAAGATTGCACGTTGTTCAAGTTGTTGGTTTTCTGCCTGGTTTTGGTGTTGTTGACTTAAATCTTGAATTATTAAAATGATCGAGTAGAGCTTTTCATCTCTCATCACCGGGGACATCAATACCTGGGCTGGAAAGGAACGACCTGAGCGGTGATGTAAGGATAGATCACCACTTATCAAGCTTGGGAGACCTTGTTGAGCCGATTTTATTGCAGCCCCAAGGGATTCTGATCCGATAAGAATTGATTCAATGGGTTGACGTAGAGCTTCAGTATTGGCATATCCCAAGATTGTCTCAGCTGCGGGATTGATTTCAGCAACGGATAAATCAGGCGCAAGAATAATCACACCTTCTTTTAGATTAGAGATTATTTCATTTTGAATCTTAACAACCTGTTTAATCTTGTTTGCCAGTGTACGTAGGTTTACCTGTGTATTGTGTTTTTCCATTTGATTGGTGATGTACACAGATATAAAATTAGCTAATAGAAGTGTTTGGGGATCAGTAAGAGGTTTTTTTGTAAAGTGACATACAAACCATACTTTGTGGTGTTTGTCTCTAAAGGGATGGTCACAAGGCACTGAAAACCCATTTGAGCAGCTGTTTTGTGGAGGGTGCTCACGGCTGGCATTTCTGAGGTCCATAATTCGGGTTCTTGATGTTGATATAAATCCTGGTCGGAAAGATGAGGAGGGAAAACCAATGCCGGTTGATCATCACTTGATAGGTAGTTACTCATTGGCGGTGATGAACCGGTTGCTTTGTATAGACAGGCAATTTCTGTGTTTAACAACTCACATGATTGAATAAGAATTTTTTTGATCTGAGTAGTTATATTGGGTTCATTGTTAACTTGAATTAGGGAAATGAGTTTTTCTAAGGTTGCTGAGTGATCAGAAACCAGATATTTGTTGGCAGGTTGACTTTCATCTGGTTTTAACAAGAGAACCAGGTGTTTTTCTAATGGATTTAACGGAAAAATACGAACCGTGACAGGTATTAAGGGTAATTTCTTATGTCGTAAAAGCGCCTTTTTATTGTGACCACTAATAGGATCTGTATCATTGATATTGGGAAGAACAGCTTTTATTGATTGGTGGAAAAAATCGTCTTCACCCAAGTTAGTCATTAAAAAGAAAGCGTTATTCGCTGCAATGATCGTGTCTTCCCCCGGTAAATAGATGATAGCAGGATCAGGAATTAAATTAAAGAGCGTGAGGATACTGGATAAACCCTCATCGGAATTATGTACAACCTGATCGAACTTCTCTGGCAAATTATCTGTCACATGAATCTCATACAGTTGCGAATTTCTCCATTCGTCGCATGTGAGCTGGCAGAATGCCTTCCATAGCGCGATATTTAGCGACTGTTCGACGAGCAACTGAAATACCCTGGTGCTCCAAATGCTCTTGCAACTCGGTATCGTTCAGTGGGTGGGCTTCATTTTTGATCACTTCACGAAGGAGGGCTCGAATGGCTAAACTTCGATCAAAAAACGTAGACATTGGAATGATTTTTTTGTTTGGCAGTTGGACTGTCTTGTTTGCCACTGCTCGCGATATCGTAGATTCATGGACTTCCAGTTCATCAGCGATTTGTGCCCTTGTGAGTGGTTCCAATTGTGTTTCCCCATGAATTATAAACGGTTTTTGAATCGATGCTAATTTCTCCATTAACTGCCGCATCGTGTTATTGCGCTGTTGTATACATTTGATTAGTAAGGATGCCTTGTCTACATCCTTCTTCCATTCTTCTTGCTTATCTGAAGTTTGGCCTTTTAAGGCTTGTTTAAATAGGGGATTTATTCTTAGAGTTCCTCGAGAGGGTGTAATGATTTCGATCACCAATGGGTTGCCAGGTTTATTGTTCAAGTAGCTAATAATAATATCGGGTTGATGATAAACATCGGGTGTCCTTGTATTTGGGTTACGCATTGACCCCCAATTTGCCCTCCCAGGGAATGGATTGAGGTTTTCAGTGATAAAGCTGGAGACAGATTTGATTTGATGAAGTGTTGTACCAAATTTCTTTGCCAGTTCTGTGTATTGACGTTTTGAAAGAAGCTCAAACTCTTCATCGATAATGCGGCGTAGAAATTCAGGTAATTCTATGGTGTCGGATAGGTGCTCAACTTGAGCAAGTAGAGCTTCCTGAACATTACGTGCAGAAACACCCACAGGATCACACCGTTGGATTTTTTGTAAAACTGCCTCTACTTTGCTGGGTGATACATGTAAAAAACGGCATATCTCATGAATCTCTATATCGAGAAACCCATCTTCATTCAGATTGGTTAAGATCATGGCGGCAATTTCACGCTCATCAACATTTAAGTCTGGTGCAACCTGTTCTAATACATAGGTAGGTAAATTAATTTGGGCAGATGATGTTGGGTTTTCCTGGTGATCCTCCCAGGTGGTACCCGTGCTCCCCTGGTAAGTGAAAAAATCATCTCGAGGTGAGACAAAAACGATCGTTTCATCTGGGTTCATCGTTTTGGGTTGGCTGCAGATTGGACAGGGTGATTGGAGGGGCAGCTTTCGTCCACACATTGGACAGCGGTGTTCATCTATCAGCTCAAGAGCAGGGTTTTTGGAAAGTTCAACATCAATTGTTTGCAATAATTCGGTCGATGTCATATAGAGCAAGGTCATGGTTTGTGCAATGTGAGCCGTCGTCATTGGGCTCTGTGTTTGAAAATGACCTTGAGAATGATTTAGCTGCATGATGCTTTCTCCTGAACCAATTATATATGGATAATCGATATGTTGCAAGATATGTGCCAGTCAGGAAGATGTCAATAAACGACCATAGTTTAAACCAATGGTAAAATCTAACACATCTCGGAGAAGAGGTGTTTATGAAGTTAAGTGTCATTGGTGGTGGTCTATCTGGATGTGAAGCTGCCTGGCAAGCGGCTAAACGGGGTATTGATGTCGAATTGTATGAAATGCGACCAGAAAAGACCACAGGAGCACATCAAACTGCCAATCTGGCAGAATTGGTATGTTCGAATTCTCTAGGTTCTAACCTGCTCAACCGTGCATCAGGCTTATTGAAAGCTGAGCTGAGGAGGCTTGGATCAATGTTAATTGATTGTGCTGATGCAAGTTCTTTACCAGCGGGTAACGCCCTGGCAGTCGATAGGAATGTCTTTTCAGCGTGTGTTGAAAAAAAACTGGTTGATCATCCCCAAATTACTATTATTAGGCAGGAGCACCATGCGATCCCAAACAGCCCTGCAGTATTGGCAACAGGACCGCTTACATCTCAGGCAATGTTAAATTCAATTAAGTTATTTACTGGAAACGATCATTTGTTTTTCTATGATGCGATTGCACCCATTGTTAATTATGACTCAATCGATATGGAAATAGCCTTCCGGTCGGACCGGTATGCATTTGATTCTCCGAATGAGGGGGACTACATCAATTGTCCACTTGATAAAGAGGCTTATCACAGTTTCTGGTCTGCATTAAAAACAGCACAGCGGATTACGATTCGTGATTTTGAAAAGGAAATGGACTTGGGCGTAGATGCCGGGGAAGGAGACTACTTTCAAGGTTGTCAGCCGGTTGAGGTCATTGCACAACGAGGTGAACGTGCTTTGGCTTTTGGGCCGATGCGGCCTGTTGGACTGGTTGACCCGAAAACGGGTAGACGTCCTTTTGCTGTTGTCCAACTGCGACAGGATAACCTGGTTGGTGATCTCTACAATTTAGTTGGGTTTCAAACGAACCTGACTTTTTCAGAGCAAGAACGAGTCTTTCGATTAATACCTGGATTAGAAAACGCAACATTTGAGCGGTTTGGCCAAATGCACAGAAATTCTTTTATTGCTGCACCGAAGCTTTTAGACGAAACATTGGCTTTTCATTCGCAGCCTGGTCTATTTGTGGCGGGTCAATTGGCTGGATTTGAAGGTTATGCAGGTAATATTGCATCAGGACTGATTGCTGGCATAAATGCAGCCCATTTTATCAAAGGGTTTCCACCGATGGCATTACCTGCCAGCACGATGACTGGTGCATTAATCCACTATATTACCCATGCTGATCTTAAAGATTTTCAACCAATGAAAGCAATTTTCGGTTTGTTGCCAAAACCTTCTGATGATAAACGTCGGAAAAAACAAGAGCGGTTTGACTATTATGCGGCCCGTGCGATGAAGGACCTTGAACATTACTTACAACAGCAATTTGGAGACTTATAAAAACTGAATTCAGATGATGAATGAGGAGTTTAATCGTGGTTATATGGGTCGTTTATCCAACCATTTGCTTCCGCAAATGATTTATAATGCAATCATACTCACCAAAAGTAGAATGAGGAAAAAACCGCAATGGAGATTAAACCAGCTCAACGAATATCACAAGTAAAGCCATACTTTTTTGCAGACTTAGAGAAGACGATTGCCAATTTGGATCAATCTGGCATGGAAATTATCCGGTTAGATATGGGCTCACCTGATTTGCCGCCAATTGATTTTATTATTGAGTCATTGGTTAAAAATGCTCGTCGCCCCGACATGCATGGCTATGGTCAATCTGGCGGCACGCTCAACTTACGATCAGCATTTGCCACTTATTACCAGAACCGTTTTGGTGTTGACCTTGATCCAGCCAAAGAAGTTCTTGGATTGATCGGATCGAAAGAGGGAATTTTTAACCTCAGCCAGGTTTTGATCAACCCGGGTGATCTGGTTTTATTGCCTGATCCTTGCTACCCGGTTTACCGGGCAGGTACCTTGATCAGCCAGGGTAAAATATTTTCGATGCCCCTTTTAGCAAAAAATGGGTTTTTACCAGATTTGACCTCTATCCCAACTGAAATCGCCCAAAAAGCGAAATTGATGTGGTTGAATTATCCCAATAACCCAACTGGTGCTATTGCGCCTTATGCTTTCTTTGAAGAAGTGATCTCTTTTGCTGCTGAGCATAATATCGTCGTGGCTCACGATGCACCTTATGTTGATGTGTGTTTTGATAATTACATTGCTCCAAGTATATTGCAAGTTCCTGGTTCCAAAGAAGTTGCAGTGGAGTTTAACTCTCTTTCTAAAACCTATAATATGGCTGGTTGGCGAGTAGGTGTAGCGGCAGGCAATGCGGAAATTATCCGTTTATTGCGGTTATACAAAAGTCAGCTTGATTCATCACATTTTGCACCAATCATGCTCTCTGCTGAGACGGCATTATTGGACGATCAATCCTGGATCCATGGCAGAAATAAAGTTTATCAAAGCCGACGTGACATCGTTCTTAAGACATTAGTAGAATTAGGATTCTCAGTGGAGATTCCAAAAGCATCACTCTATGTGTGGGCACGTTTGCCAGAAAAATGGACAGATTGTTTTGAATTCTGTGATATGCTTTTGAAAAAGACTGGTGTTTCAATCACTCCTGGTGCAGTATATGGTGAATCTGGCAAAGGCTTCATTCGGATTTCATTGGTTACGCCAGTGGAGAGGCTGATTGAAGCGATGCTGCGCATGCAGCAATGGATGAAGGAGCAAGACTAATTACCTATGACGAAAAATCAACTTATCGAAACAAAAAGTCCTCAACAAAAAGCGCTTTTAGTTGGTGTAAGCCTTTTTTCACAAGAAGATTTACTCCCATTGGAAGATTCATTAAGTGAATTAGAGCTGCTGGCTGATACAGCGGGTGTTGAAGTGTTGGGACAAACAACTCAGAATTTGAGAACACCAAATCCTAAGACATTTATTGGTTCTGGCAAAGTGGAGGAAGTTAAATTACTTGCCCAAGAGCTTGAAGCTGACTTGGTCATCTTTGATAATGAGCTATCTCCTCGTCATCAAAGAGAACTCGAACGTGAGTTTGGGGAATCTATCCAGGTTATTGATCGTACAGCCATTATTTTGGATATTTTTGCACAACACGCAAATACCAGTGAAGGAAGTTTACAGGTAGAGCTTGCCCAATACGAGTATCGACTTCCGAGGTTAACACGTGCCTGGACGCACCTTGCTCGACAGGCTGGTGGAGGTGGGGGTCGTACAGGTGGGGTAGGTGGTGTTGGATTACGGGGTCCGGGAGAAACCCAATTAGAAATTGACCGACGAACGATCTCTGGAAGGATAGATTATCTTAAAGGTGAATTAGAAAAAGTTCGAGCGCACCGTTCCCGATACCGTGACCGTCGCAAGAAATCACGCTTACCCCTGGTTTCGTTGGTGGGTTATACCAACGCTGGGAAGTCAACATTACTGAACCAGTTAGCCGATACAGATATCTACGTGGCAGACCAGTTATTTGCCACACTGGACCCTACCACACGACGTGTTGATTTACCCGGGGGTCAGATAGTTCTCTTAACCGATACTGTTGGATTTATCCAGAAGTTACCAACAGAACTGGTGGCTGCCTTTCGGGCAACATTGGAGGAGATTTCTGAGGCGGATGTGCTTTTGCATGTTGTTGATATAACCCATGCAAATGCCAGTGCTCAGGTCAAGGCTGTACAAGAAACTCTGGTCGAGATTGGTGCAGGTGATATACCAATTATCACGGCATTTAACAAGATTGATAAATTAAAAGACCCCATTGGTGCAATAGGTGTACTTGACGAATTCTCCAATACTTACCCAATTTCTGCGCTGACAGGTCAGGGCATGGAAGATTTACTGGCAGGGATTGAAGAAGAATTATTTGATTCCTATGTAGAGTTGGATGTTCTGATTCCATTTGAAGAAGGACATCTGCTATCGTTGTTCCATGAAAATGGGCAGGTTCAGGAAGTGGTTAATAGTGAAGAAGGAACCAGAATCAAGGGTCTGGTGCCAAGAAGGTTGTTGTTCCAGTTTGAACCATATTACATTACTCAACCTGAACTTGATGAGGGGGAAGAATTTGATGAAGATGATGATGGGCTTTGTAAAAGAAAAGCTGGGCTTGTTTGTGGCCCAGCTTTTATTCTTGAAACTATTGATTATGGGTTTTACTCACGTTCGGTCACATCAATGACTTCACGACCCTGGTAATGACCACAATTTGCACAGACGCGATGGGGCAAGCGTGTCTCACCACAGTTTGGGCATACAACAATATTTCGAGCCTTTAATGCGTCATGTGCACGTCGTCGGTCACGTCGTCCAGAGGAAACTCTTCGTTTTGGTAGAGGTGTCATCTTTCACTCCTTAATTTCTCACATAATATCAATACAGCCTGAAGATTATACCGGTAGAACATATTACCGTCAAGGATCGTTTATATCTTCCTCATCGATGTTCTCATGTTCTTCATGATGTTCAAGGTCGGTGAATTCTCCATCCTCAATAGCGTTTAATAACTCTTTGGCATCATTCACCTGCTCTTCTGGCACCATTACATCTACTTTACCCAAAGTGCCTGCAGCCAACCCCAATGTGCGTCCGACACTCTCCTGACAGAGAATAACCTTAAGTCCTTGGGCTTCCAAGAAACCTTTTAGCATATCTGCCTCTAGTAAGCCAGCGGCTGAGTAAATACTAACGAATTTCATTGTTTATCTCCTACTTTGCCAATAAATGTTTAATGGCTTTCGCATAGGCATTAAGTGCTTCTTCAGGCTTGTTTTGTTTTATATTGATGTCGCCGAGAGTCTCCCAAAGTTCACTTTTCGGTTCTAAGGGGCTTTCGGTAGCTTCTCTAATCCACAATTCAAGTTTATCCAGGTGGTTGGGATTAATAATTCGATCATTGATCTTTGGAATAACACTTTTAAAATTGCCTTGTTCAATTAGGTGTTTTATGCCCTCTAGTGCATCATCATTATCATCCAAAAATGTTTCATTAATTTGGATTTCTTCATGACTTGCCAAGGGATGTTCTTCGTGTTCTGATGCTAACAGTTCTTCAATTAATGATTCTTCTAATGATTGGGGAATGTCATCTTTTTTATCAATTTGAGTTTGTTCGGATGGCGATATTTCTTCATATCCAAACTCATCATGCTTTTCAAAAGTGGACTCATCTATCCCTGGTAACTCTTCATCTTCCTCATCGATTTTAAATGTATCTTGTTCAAACGTTTCTTCAAATGTTGATGTTAGATCTTCTTCAGTAGATTTATCATCTGAACTTGATAAGGAATCGATTTCTTGATCTGCAGTAATTTTTTCTTGTTCATAGGGTACGCCAAAAGGTGGTGAAGAAAATTCTTCCTCATCTGAAAAAGGATCATCAAAAAATGGTTCTTCTATAGTTGGTAATGACTCTTTTTCATCCTCAATTGAATAAAGATGATCGAATGTTGGTTCATCCTGGTCCGTCTCTTGGTCATCTTCCTTTTCTTTATCAATTGTTCTTTGCTCTGTTGAATCTTCAATCATTGGCGAAGGAATTTCTTTATCCTCTTTTGGTAGGTAGGCTTCTATAAATGGGTCATCTGGTTCTTTATCAATTCTTTCTTCATTTACTTGACCAAAAGGTTCATTTCTGCTTGAATCCTCTACCCATGGTGAAAAGTATTCGTGCTCATCAGCGGCAGAATCCTCTGCCAAAGGTTCATCTACAGAATCTGATAGGTGTAACTCGTCTGCTTTCTGTGAAGTATCTTCAATAGATGGTTCATCCAGAGTTGAGGATAATGGTTCCTGATCATCTGTGGAAACGTTTACAGGTTGAGTTTCATATTCAGCCATTTCGTATGCGGCGATATCATCAATACCCGTAGAGATTTCTTCAGATATCACACTCTCTTCACCCATTACCTTTTCTTCTTCAACCGGTTCATCTTGTTCTAAAAGCCAACCCGAATCCAACTCCTGTGCTGGTTTGTTTGAGGAATCAATATCGACCAAGAAAGCTTCTTCTTCATCTAATTCGTCATTAAAAACAAAATAATCCTCATCCTGATAGTCGTCTTCATCAAAAGATGATTTTTGTAATTTTGGTTCTAGATCGGTATTATTCTCCTCAACATGGTCATGCTTTTCAATGACTTCATCATTAAAATCGGTTTCTTTTGGTTGTTCCTGTTCAGCAATCATTTCTTGTAACCACTCTGGGAGTTCACCTTCAATCAAAGGTTCATCTTCCAGGGCCGCTTCATTCTTTATAGAAAATTCAGTTGTTTCCATATCTGAAATTTCCATAAAACCTTCAGAAGATGGCAGGTCATCTATCGTTGGTCCGATATCGTTTGA
>SL_3KL_010_SEDDRAFT_10003588_pt1 | contig 14077 bp, 16 predicted proteins | sample SodLakKL_010_SED_2_FD_10381 | JGI IMG/M metagenome (IMG submission 10381)
GGACCTCGGACCTCGGACCTCGGACCTCGGACCTCGGACCTCGGACCTCGGACCCCGACCCTGGCCCGCCGCCACCCGCTGACCGCTACAATGCCCACTGACCCCCTACAGACAGATTGACCGTGAATCGAATCCGCATCCGCCGTCCCGACGACTGGCACCTGCACCTGCGCGACGGCGCGCTGCTCGATGCCGTGGTGCCGGCCACCGCTCGCAGCTTCGGCCGCGCCATCGTGATGCCCAATCTCAAGCCGCCGGTGCGTACCGTGGCCGATGCCCGCGCCTATCGAGACCGCATCCTGGCGGCGCGGCCGGCCGGCAGCGACTTCGAACCCCTGATGACGCTGTATCTGACCGAAACGACCACGGCCGACGACATTCGCGAGGCGGCCGAAAGCGACTTCGTGCACGCGGTCAAGTATTATCCGGCCGGGGCGACCACCAACTCCGATTCCGGCGTGCGACAACTCGAACGCGCCTACCCGGCCATCGAGGCGATGGAAAAGCATGGCGTGCCCTTGCTCATGCACGGCGAGGTGACCGACGGCGACATCGATGTGTTCGACCGCGAGGCGGTATTCATCGAACGCCACCTGGAAAAACTGCGCTCGACCTTTCCAGCGCTGAAAATGGTGCTCGAGCACGCCACCACCGCCGATGCGATCGACTACGTCAACTCCGCCCCGGGCCCCATCGCGGCCACCATCACGGTGCATCACCTGATGTTCAACCGCAACGCCCTGTTCGAGGGTGGGCTGCGCCCGCACCACTACTGCCTGCCGCTGATCAAGCGCGAACGCCACCGCCGGGTACTGGTCGAGGCTGCCACCAGCGGCGATGCACGCTTCTTCCTCGGTACCGACAGCGCGCCCCATCCGAAGCATGCCAAGGAATCGGACTGCGGCTGCGCCGGCGTGTATTCCGCTCCGGCGGCCATTGAGCTCTACGCGGAAGTCTTCGAGGCCGCCAATGCACTGGACAAGCTCGAAGCCTTCGCCAGCCTCAACGGCCCGGCCTTTTACGGCCTGGCTCCGAATGATGGTTTCATCGAGCTGAAGAAAGCAGCGTGGACGATGGATGCGGAATTGTCCGCTGGCGACGAAAGCATCGTGCCTCTGCGCGCCGGCGGCGAGATCGCCTGGCGTCAAGTCGGCTGATACCCCATGATTCGGCTCAGCGCCAGCGATGAAGACCTGGCCCATGCCGCCGAGCTGCTCGAGCGCGGCGAGCTGGTGGCCCTGCCCACCGAAACGGTTTACGGCCTAGCAGCCGATGCAACCAATCCGCAGGCCGTGCGCCGCATCTTCGCGGCCAAGGGCCGCCCGGCCGACCACCCGCTGATCGTACACCTACCGGATATCGCATCACTATCCGACTGGGCCGGGGACATCCCCGACGACGCACGCAGGCTGGCCGCGGCTTTCTGGCCCGGCCCACTCACGTTGATCCTGAAAAAGAAAGTCTCGGTTGATGACATCGTCACCGGCGGTCAGGGCACGGTGGGGCTGCGTGTGCCCGGCCACCCCGTGGCGCTCAAGCTCCTGCAACGTTTCGGAAAGGGCATCGCCGCGCCCTCGGCCAACCGCTTCGGCCACATCAGTCCCACAACCGCCGACCATGTCATCAACGAATTCGAAGATGCAGACACGGTGGCGGCCGTCATCGACGGTGGTCCGTGCGAGGTCGGCGTGGAATCGACCATCGTCGACTGCACCGGCCCCGTAACGCGCATCCTGCGCCCAGGCATGATCGGCGTCGAACGACTCGCCATGGTGCTGGGCACAAGGCCTGAAATCGCCACCGAGCAGGAAGGGCCACGTGCTTCTGGCCGTCTGGCCTCGCACTATGCCCCGAATACCCGGCTGGAACTGGTCGATCCCGAGTCATTTAACCGACCAGACCCGCAGGCTGCCGTGCTGGCACTGGCATCCACACGCGACCCCGGCGGCTTCAAGGCCTGGAAGACGTTACCGGGTGACCCTGTTGCCTACGCTCGCGAACTATATGCCGCATTGCGCGAACTCGACGAATGCGGCGCCGAACGCATCCTCGTTCAGCGCCCCCCCGCAACCACACTATGGGCTGCCGTGCGGGATCGGCTCGAGCGAGCATCGAAGTAGGCCCGGGCAACCGGACCGTTCGGCGCGTCATGATCGACCCAGCGTCCACATCCGGTCTTCCTCGCGCAGCAGGAACAGCGCGATGCACGCGCCCAGCATCGGAATGGCGGCCAGGAAGAGCATGTTGTTGAACGGATCAAGGTACTGCTGCCAGGACGACAGGGTCGAGATCGTGTGGGTTACCAGCACGAAGCCGTAGGTCCAGAACTTCCAAAGCCCCAGCACGAATGCGACCTCGATGGCCAGTTGCGCCAGGCCGATCACCAGCAGGATGCCGGCGCCCATGCCGGAGATGAAATAGAAATTCTCGAACACGGCCGCGGCATGACCCGGCACCAGGATCTTGTCCAGCGACCACATCGCCATGACCACGAAAACGCTGACTCGCAGCAAAAGCAGCGACAGTTGCAGATTGTTGTTCACGATTCCGGAAATCTTTTCCGGCATCTGAGGTGTCCTCCATCAATGGCGTGAACCCCATTGTCGAGGACCCGTGCAATCGCTCCTATCCGCAAAAACCCCTACCGGAAACTCGCCATCAGGTTGGACCCAGGGCGACCACCGCCGCGGCAACGGCGCCCAGGGCAACGACAGTGATGAGCAGCCACTTGATCAGGACACGGCGGGCGTCGGCCTCGCCCTCGGTTTCGAGGTCGGCCATTTGCCCCTCACTGAGCGGCTGCTCGACGTCATGGTCGGGATTGTCCAGCAACGCCTCGGCATCTTCGTACTGCGGTTCCAGCAGGGCCCACAGGCCGGCACGGTAGCGGCCCTGGTGAGCCAGGTTGAGGCGCATGGAGGCCATGTTGGTCACATGTGTGGCGATGCCGCGCGAGCGGAGGAACGCGGCGCGCTCCTCCGCTTCGGTGCGGGAGGCATAGCGGGCGATCAGGCGCATTCGTGCAGGTCCTCGACTTCAGTTTCCGCGCTCCAGTTTAACCCGCGGACCAAGCTCGACGTTCCGCGGCATATCGCCTGTGCGGTCGGTACCGTAAGGATAGAACTCGATCTCCAGGATTGGCTGGTCGAAATCGAAATTCGATATGAATAGCCCGCTTTCTCCCGGCTCGAGCGGCCCGGTCAGCGTCAAGCGGCTGGTGCCGCCGATCATTGCCAGGCGCTCGGGCTCGTCACCGGCCCGTCCTTCCCAGGCGACCGCGACGGTATGGCGACGATTATCGGCGAGCATGTCGTCGCTCCGGTTGGTCACACAGCCAATCACGTGATCCGTGCCAGGCATCTCCAGGTTCTCCAGCCGCGCGTTCGAAATCCAGATCTCGCCCTCGCCGTCGTCGGCGTCAATGCCGGCACATTCGGCTTCCAGCGGGTGCTCCGGACGATCGACATGCAGGATGCGATCGATCTCGAGCGCGTCAGCGGTACTGAACTCCGGCCGGCCGCTCTGTCCGTCGATGAGCACGTTGACGCCGGAAAACCGGTAACCCAGGGTGCCGAAACGCTCGTAATGGTCGAGATCTCGCATGCGTCGCTGGGATGTCCGGAACTCGGTCGCCTCGCCCGGAGCGAGACCGGTCAGGCGCAGATTGGTCGTGAAACCGCCACCGCCCGATCGGCCTTCGCGAATGCTCTCGAACTCCAGCATGACCTGTTCGAGCGTGCCTTCTCCCTCGTTTTTCAGGCAGCCGGTGATACGCGGGCCCTCGAAGTCCAGCGCGCCGCGCTCGAGATGCACGTCACCCAGGGCGACAGGCCCGGCCCGCACCCATTCCTCGACATGCTCGCAGGCATCATCGGCCAGCGCCGGCGGTGCAGCGAGAAGGGCCATCACAATCAGGTTGGTCGGTATTCTCATTTCGATCTCCCACGGTTTTGGGTGAATGTCGGCCTCATCAACGGAAGTGAGACGGCGATCATGCCACCTCGTTGGCGACTTTCACCGGCCTGGCCCGCCATCCGGCCCACACCAGCATGATCCAGCCGCCCATCTGCATCAGGCCGCCCAGCGGCGTGAGCCAGCCCGGCACACCGACACCACTGCCGGCACCCAGGTAAATGGTGAAACTGAACAGCATGGTGCCTACCGCCAGCAGACCGCCGGCCCAGGCCAGGTGCCGACGGGTTCGCGCCGCCTGGACCGCCAGCAGGGCCAGGCCGACGGCGGTGACGCCGAGCGCGCCGAAGTGGTGATATTGCAGCGCGACATCGATGCGGCGTATACCCAATTCGTCCAGTCCGGGCAGCAACAAGTGTTCGGCCAGGGCCCCACCGCCCACGGCCAGCAATCCAAGCACGGCGCCGAGCATCAGGATCGGGTTCATGGCATACCTATCCGGTTGAGATTTCGTCCGAGTATGCCCGAACACGTCGGCGATCATGGGCGCATACGGCATCATCCGTCAATGCGATCCACCGTCGAATCGGCTTACCATGCACACTCGATCGGACAAGGAAAACAACCATGATCACCCTGCACCACCTCGAGCATTCCCGTTCCCAGCGTGTACTCTGGCTACTGGAGGAGCTGGAGGTCGACTACGAGATTTACTGGTACGGGCGTGACCCCAGGACCAACCTGGCGCCTCCGGAACTCCGTGATGTCCACCCGCTGGGCAAGTCCCCGGTCATCACCGACGGAGAACTGACGTTAGCCGAGTCGGCCGTGATCATCGAGTACCTGGCGCGCACATACGGCGACGAGACCTGGGCGCCGGCACCGGATGATCCGCGCTACTGGGATTTCAGCTACTGGATGCACTATGCCGAAGGATCACTGATGCCGCCATTGCTGCTCAAGCTCGTGTTCTCGAAGGTCCGCAGCGACAGCCCCTTCCTCGTCCGGCCCATTGCCGGCCGCATTGCCAGCGAGGTCGACAAGGCTTTCACCGACCGTCAGCTCGAGACCCATTTCTCCTATCTCGACGACTATCTGGCCGGGCATGAATGGTTTGCCGGTAACGCCATCAGCGCGGCAGACATCCAGATGAGTTTTCCGCTCGAAGCGGCCGTGGCAAGGGGCACGGCCGGCAACCGCTTCCCGAACGTCATCGATTACGTCCAGCGTTTCCAGGCACGGCCGGCCTATCGGCGCGCACTCGAGGCCGGCGGTGAGTACGAGTTCGGGCCGGGCCCGAAGGACTAGACAACCACAACAGGTCAGAACCGATGAACGAACGCGCCCACGCCAGCGATCAACGCGATCGTTACCCTGACGCACTGCGTGCCGGTGCGCTGCTGGTGGTGGTCTTCGGCCACTGGATCGCCACATTGCCGCGGCTGGATGAAGGCCGGGTCGTCGCCACCGAACACATGCTCGACATCTGGGGCCCGGCCGGCATGCTCACCTGGATCGTACAGGTAGTACCGCTGTTCGTGTTCGTCTCCGCCGCGGTCAGCGCCGACGGCGTGGCGCGCCGGCTGCATCACGGCCACGACCAGATGCACTGGTGGGCCGGCCGCGCACTGGGCCTGGCCCGGCCGACGGTCACCTACATGGCCGCTCTGACGGTCTTTGCGCTGATCTCGCTGTATACCGGCGGGCGGCTGCTGACGCCATTCAATCATTCGCTGACCGTTCACCTGTGGTTCCTGATCATGCTGATCACGGTACAGGCCCTGCTGCCGTTGAGCGTGGAAGCCGACCGACGCTACGGCCTCAAGGCCGTGTTCGGGCTGATCATGCTGGCCGCGCTGGCCGACGTCCTGCGGGCCGGTTTGCGCTCCCCTTTCGAACTACTGCAACTTGGCGAACTGGTCACCGACGCCGGCGGCGGAATTGGCTGGGTCAACGCACTGATCGTCTGGCTCATCCCGCAACAGCTCGGGATCGCCTGGAAGCGCAAGCGCTTTGCCGGCACGTGGACGGGGTTGTGGCTGACCCTGTTTGGCCTGGCGTGGCTTGCGGGCACGACGGCGAGCGGCTACCCGGTCGCCATGGTCGGTACCGACCTGGAAGGCAACTCCAACCTGCTGCCGCCGACGCTGGCGCTGATCGGCGTGATGTGGGTGCAGGTCGGCCTGGTACTGTTGTGCGAACGCCCCATGCGCTGGTTGCTCTCTCTCGGCCACGCAGCGAAAACGGTTGCTTTTCTCGGCGCGCTCGGCATGCCGCTGTATCTCTGGCACAAGCTGGCCGAACTGCCGGCCGCCTGGCTCGGGGAAAGACTCGGTGCACCCATCGACGCCGGCGATCCGGGCGATCCCGGCTTCTGGATCGGCCGCATCGTCTGGATCATCCTGTGCATCGTCATGGTCGCCCCGGTGCTGGCCGCCGTGGTCAGTTTCGAGCTGACCCGCAAGCGCGACGTCGCCCCTGCGACCTCGACACCGTCCATACTGGCCGGAGGCTTCGCGCTGATGGCCGGGCTGATCACCAGCCTGACCACCGGCGCCCTACCCGGTGCATTGATCGGACTGGTCGGTATCGCCATGGCCTCGTGGTTACTACGCGCACACTCCCAGCCATCGGCAAAGGATGTCTGACTGCCGTAGACGCGATCAGGGCTCGCAGGCAACCCCACTCATCACGAGATCGACTCGAGAATCGAGTCCTCCATAACGCCCGTCGAGATGCACTCGCGATTCCAGCGGCTGTGCTCGAGGTAGCGGGATTCCGTGAAGTCAGCATTGATCGTAACTGTCGTCAGGCCACCTGACTCGACGACAAAAACATTGAAGGCCACCTGCCGTCCACTGGACGAGGCCAGTCCGCGAGTGCCGCAGTCGGCCAGGTCGTCATCAAAACGCTGACGCTCCGCGTAGATGACGCCGCTGTCGCGCGCAATGCTCTTGATCCTGAAGTCGGTGCCGGACAGGTGCTGGACCANGCTGTCCCAGACTTCATCGTAGTCCCGATCAAGACTGCGGGAATGGTCCATTGAATCCATGCCCGGACGCGTTGCACAACCGACCACGATCAAGACAATAACAGCAGCGGCAAGAACCTTTTGCATAGTAAGCGTTTCCCGGTTTGTTGACTTCAGAGTATCGGAGACCCTTGCATCTGGCGCAAGGTTCAACATGCAGGGTGGTGCATTCCGGGGCGGGCTTCAGGACGGTCGCGCAAACGATTCTCTGGATCGCGATGCGCCGCCGTGCTTGTGGCGGTACATTTCACCATCGGCCTGGTTGAGCAGGTCGGTCGCCGAGCTGGTGTCATCGTTGAACAGGGTGGCGCCGATCGCCGCGCTGGTGATGATGCTGGCCTCACCGAAATCAAATGGCTTTTCGAGCGCTGTGTGGATGCGAGCGGCAACCATGTCAACATAGCGGCGAGCACGGAAACCCTGCTTGCCGGCCCCCTCGATCAGCAGCACGAACTCGTCGCCGCCGAGCCGGGCCAGGGTGTCGGTCTGGCGCACCTGTTCGAGAATGCGGGCGGCAACTTCCTCCAGCAGACGGTCACCGACCTCGTGGCCGAAGGTATCGTTAACCTGCTTGAAACCGTTTAGGTCAATGAACAGCAGGGCGGCATGACTGTGCTCTCGTACGCACCGCGCCTGCGCCTGCTCGATACGATCGAAGAGGAGTCGCCGATTGGGCAGGCGCGTGAGGGGATCGGAGTAGGCCAGCTCGCGAATGTGGTTTTCCAACCGCTTCTGGCTCGTGATTTCAGTCGATATGCCTAGCAGGCCCAGCACTCGTTCGGGATCCTTGCGGTCATAGATGGGCGTCTTGACCTCGAGGTAGACATGCTGGTTTTCACCCTCGCCGCTGACGACTTCATCGAACGTGCTCTCCCCGTTCAACACCAACTGATCGACGGCTCGCAGATGCCGAACCGTGTCGGCCGGAAAGAAGGCGGCATCATCCCGACCGCACAGATCCTCCGGCGCACATCCGAACAATTCCAGTGTCTTGAGGTTTGCATAGACGTAGCGGGATTGCCGATCCTTCATGTAGACGTAGATCGGGAGCCGATCGAGCGTTTCATACAACTGATCGAGCCTGAGGTTTCTGAACCAGTCGTCGCTCGTTTTGGCATCTGGCATGACGGCGTCCCGTTTACCCCGGGGAGATCAATGAATTGCACGGAAAACCCGAGCGGGGCCTGCTGTGCATGGCCGTTCAGCATACCACATAATGTGACTTATAGCACATTAATAATGCATCAATGTGACGCATCTGCACTCTTGAATTGATCGATCACTCGTCGGAAGGTGTCGACATCCGCCACCATCTTGCGCAAATCACGCTCCAGTCTGGATTCATTGGCCAGCACATGACCCACCTGGGGGAAGGGACGCGGACGCTGGGTACGGATCGGCCCGAGTGAGCAGCCCTCTTCCTCGAGAGTCAGCGCCAGGTAGCAAGTGTCGTACTTGAACCCGGCGCGCAGCCGCGGTTGGCCGTAGGGCAAGGTACCCAGCTCTTCATGGAGCGCCAGCAGGGCATCTTGCCAATCGGGAGTAAGCGCACGGCTGAGCTGCTCGGCGTCGAGATCGCTACCATCGTCCGTGCTAACCAGGAAAACAGAATCGAATTCCTGGTTGCCGGTGGGTATTGCGCGCTTGCCGAATGCTTTCGAAAACCAGCCGAAATTGGGCCGGATGCTCAGTCCGGGGTCGAAATGTGTGTGCACCTGTATGCGGAACAGGAATCCATCGAATACCTGGGTGTCGCTGCTGTCCTTGCCGCTGCTCCTGGCACGCAGGGCAGCGTGAACCATCTCGAAGCGTCGCCCGCCATATTCGCCTCGCACCAGGTGTTGCACCTCGCCACGGTTCCAGCGCCCTATCAGTTCCAGTGCGTTGAAGGGCTTGACGAATGAGTGATTCGCTTCGGCACGGTATTCGATGTCGCCATCGAGTGCCTGACAGATCTCCGGCATCAGCGCATCGGTCACCCACTTTTTCCAGCGTCTCTGGTAGCGAGATCCTGAGATCACGATCCAGACAACACCGCCGACCAGCGGGAACACGCCGATGCCTGCTGCGTTGGCTCCAGCAGCTGTGGCCATGGCCACAGCCGCGGCGATGGCCGCGACGAGAGTCACGGTACCGAGGAGAGTGAACCAGCGCAGTGCAGATCGTCGCATGGACTGGCGGTCCTGCTCCAGATCGTCCAGCTTTGGTCGCAACTCCTCTACCAGGTGGTCCAGGTCGGGGGTCTTTGCTGTCCTCTCCACTTTCATGCCTGTCCTCTGATTGATTGCAAACCCAGGTCAGTCCCAGGTTCTGAAAACGTCGCTGTCGGCACGGCCGGTCTCCCGCTTGCGCTCCTCGGCTGCGTTACGCTGGCGATGCTCGCCAACGTGAGTGACCACATCGATACCGATCTTGAGCACGACCAGCAGCACCAAGGCGTAGGCCGGTTGCCCCAGCGCACTCACCAGGAAGCCACCGGCCAGGATGGTGACATGAAGGATGGCCACCCGCTTGTACGGAGCCACCATGACTTCCTCGCCCTTCATGCCCCGGTACTCCTGCTTGCCCAGGAAGTTCATCGTGTAGGAGGCGCCGTGGCTGATCAGCAGGGCCAGGAACGGAACCCAGAGGCTCATGCCCGTCGCGCCGGCAACATGATCCTCAGGCCGGAACATGGCCATCACGAAGAGGCCGTGCACCAAGGTGAACACGCCGAAGTGAAAGCAGAAGAAGGGGATCAACAGCAGCACCCGGCCATCGCCGTTGCGCCGATACAAGGTCACCATGCGGGCAATCGCATACAACCCCAGCACCAGGTTCTCGGCCCAGAACAGCAGTACCACCTCGTAGACCGACCAGCCGAAAAACAGCACGCCGGCCAGCGGTAGCAGATTGACGGCCACCAGAAAGGCGCTGGAAAGGAACAAACGGTTGTTCATCGGGACTCCATGTGATTCGAATCGCCCGGCTGTGGATCAACACACACCGGCCGCCCGCCACAATCTACGGATTCAATGCCGAGAACGTGACAGGCTGCCGCGGGTATTTCATCCCCATGACCCGGCACTGCTATCATCGACCTCCAGAGAAAAGCCGACCAGGAAACATTCATGCCATCGACAGTCCTCCAGATCACCCGTACCGTTGTCATAGCCGGTCTGCTCACCACCACCGTCCTCGGGCAGGTCAGCGCACAGGACACCACTCGCCCCATCCTTCACGGCAAGGAATGGGTGGCGGTGACCGGCAAACCGCTGGCGGCGACCGCCGGGGCGAAGACTTTCGAGCGCGGCGGCAACGCCGTAGACGCGGCGGCAGCCATGCTGGCGGCCACCGCCACCATGTGGGACGTGCTCGGCTGGGGCGGCGAAACCCAGGCGCTGATTTACAACCCCGAAAGCGGCGAAGTCATCGGCATCAACGCCCTGGGCGTGGCACCGACCGGCGCCACCCCGGAATTCTTCCGCGAACAGGGGATGGTCTATCCGCCGGAATTCGGTCCGCTGGCCGCCACGACCCCGGGGACACCAGGTGGGCTGATCGTGATGGTGGCCGAGTTCGGCCGCCTGAGCCTGGCCGAGGTGCTGGCGCCGGCCATCGACATGGCCGACGGCTACCCCATCGAGGCGCAGACGGCCAATGCCATAGAAAATCGGCGTGAGATTCTCGAACAGTGGCCATCATCGACCAAGGTCTTTCTGCCCCACCTTGACCCGAACGATCCGGAAAAGCGCGCCGCACCCCGCGCCGGCGAGATCTTCCGCCAGCCCGACCTGGCTGCCACGCTCAGAAAGCTGGTCGAGGCCGAGCGGGAAGCGCTGGACGCCGGCAAGACTCGCGAAGAAGCCATCATGGCCGCCTACGAGCGCTTCTACCGCGGCGATATCGCCGAGGAGATCGTGACGGCCACCCGTGAGGCTGGAGGCCTGTTCACCCGCGATGATCTGGCCGACTGGGAAGTGCGGCTGGAAGAACCGGTCAGCACGAACTATCGCGGGCTCGACGTCTACAAGCTCACCGCCTGGACCCAGGGCCCGGTCATGCTGCAGATCCTCAACATCCTCGAAGGCTTCGACCTCAAGGCCATGGGCTACAACTCCACGCGCTACATCCACACGCTCTACCAGGCCATGAACCTGGCCTTCGCCGACCGCGACTTCTACTATGGCGACGTCTACAGCGAACCGAAAGTGCCGATCGAGGGCCTGCTGTCGAAGGAATATGCAGCCGAGCGCCGCGAACTGATCCCGGACGACCACAACCTCACCGACTACCTGCCCGGCGACCCCTACCCCTTCCAGGGCGAGGAAAACCCGTTCGAGGAACTCCGACAGAACTGGCAGCTCAATCCGCCCGATGCCGAGGCCATGGGGATCGAGGGCTTCCAGGAAGCGAGCCTGATGAGCCGGGAAGAAGCCTTCTATGCCGGTACCACCTCGATCCAGGCCGCCGATGCCGACGGCTGGGTCGTATCGGTTACCCCGTCGGGCGGCTGGATCCCCGCCTTCATCGCCGGCGAATCGGGCATCGGCCTGAGCCAGCGCATGCAAAGCTTCGTGCTCGACGAGGAGCTCAACCCCTATAACGTGGTTGCTCCCGGCAAGCAGCCGCGCGTCACGCTCACCCCCACCCTGGCGCTGGAAGACGGCCGGCCGCGCATGGCCTTTTCCGTGCAGGGCGGCGACTCACAGGACCAGAACCTGCTGCAGTTCTTCCTGGCCATCGCCGAATGGGACATGAACGTGCAGCAGGCCGCCGACGGCCTGGGCCACATACAGAGCCACCAGATGCAAAGCTCCTTCGGCGCCCACCAGGCCGAACCGGGCCGCCTGCAGGTCTCGCGTGAATTCACCACCCCGTATACCCGCGAGCAATTGCGGAAAATGGGCTATGACCTGGAAACCGTCGATCGCGTCTACAACCCGACCACTGCCATCTGGTTCGATTTCGATAACGACACCATGCAAGGGGCAGCCAGCGACTTTGCCGAGGACTATGGCATCGCCTGGTAGGGAACCCTGATCTCGAGCGCCATCGGTTCTGAGCGGAGAAACCCGCTCAGAACCGATCGTTGCCGGGAACTTCCAGGTTGTTGATCACCATTTCCAGATACCCTACCGATTCCCGGATGCGCACCAGGTTGCAGTAGAAATCGCTGGCCGGACACTGCTTGTCGTAGACAACGACGACCTTGCTGGTTTCGTTCCCGTCAATCGCCGAATCTGGCATGGCCAAAGCTTAGTCCACACCGGCGGCCACTGTCACGCTGCAAGACGACAAAGTTCACATGGCTTGCTCACTGACGTCCACTCCCTGCCGGCGACTTCAGAGCCATTACCGGCGAAAGTCCTCCACCTTGAATCCACGAGGTGGAGGCGGCGGCATGATCATCGCCAGGGCCGTGTACAAGAGCAGTCCCGGCAATGCGCCGGTCAGAAGCGATGCCACTAAGAACGTCAGGCGCGTCGCAGACGGGGACCAATTCAGATACTCGGCGATACCACCGCAGACTCCCGCGATCCAGCGATCGCGAGAAAGTGTGAAATTGTGCTGCTGCATGGAACAAGCTCCAGTGGTCTGGTTTCTACCCGCGCCCCAGTATTCAGGTGCGCTTGTGCAACAAGGTCAGGCCGTCGCCGATCGGCACCAGGGACAGATCCACGTCGTCATGGTCGTGAACATGAGAATTGAAAGCCCGGATGGCCGCCGTATCTTCATCGTCTTTTTTTTGGGGATCGATGACGCTGCCGCCCCACAGGGTGTTGTCGACGAGGATCAGTCCACCGGGTCGGATCAGGGTCAGGCAGCGCTCGAAGTAGTCGATGTATCCGGTCTTGTCGGCATCGATGAAGGCCAGGTCGAATTGCCCGGCTCGGTCCTCGGCAATGAGCTCGTCCAGGGTTTCCAGCGCCGGCTGCAGCACCAGACGGACGCGGTCGGCCACTCCGGACTGGCGCCAGTAGCGCCACGCAATGTCGGTCCATTCCCGGCTGACATCACAGGCGATAATCTCGGCGTCTTTCCCCATCGCCTGCGCCACCGCCAGCGTGCTGTAACCGGTAAAGGTACCAATCTCTATGTAGCGCCTGGCCCCGATCAGGCGTGCCAGCAAGGCCATGAACTGCCCCTGCTCCGGTGCGATCTGCATGTTGCGCTGCGGCAGTTCGGCAGTGACCGAGCGCAGCTCGGCCAGCACGGGGTCTTCGCGCAGTGATACATCCAGCAGATAGCGGTAAAGGGGTGGATCGATACCGATGGACTGGTTGGACATGATGCCGATCTCCGGTGTATGTGCGGGGTCAACATTCAATGTAACAGCACTGCATAATCACCGGACGGCGAGGTCGTTTTCCGGTGAAGCCTTCTGCCGATACTTATCCCTTCAGTTTCCCGGACAGGATATCGATGCCGCGCAGGACTTCAGAGGGCTTGGCGGCAGTAAAGCAGGCCCGAACGCGTGTCGGGTACGGTCCGAAACTCGAGCCCGGAGCGACCAGCACGCCGGCTTCGGCCAGGTCACCAAGGAAACCGTCGAGGCCGCGCTCGTCGAGGCAGTGAGCAACATCTGGAAACAGGAAGGTACTGCCTTTCGGAGCCGGCAGCCCCAGCGCGTCGGCCGCTTCCCGGCCCAACTCGGCATATTTTTCACGTGCAGCATCCACCCAGGGCTGGCCGGCACCGTCGAGCGCGTTGAGCGCGGCCAGTTGGGAGGCCGAGCAGGCGGAGTAATTGATGTTGGTGACGATGCGCTTGATGGCGGCAATAGCCTCGTCCGGCCCGGCCAGGTAGCCGCAGCGATTGCCGGCCATGCCGTAGGCCTTGGAAAAGGAATGCACCGAGATGGTGCGCTCCGGTGCCAGCGAACGGGTGTAAACGTGCTCGCCGTCGAATACGTAGTCCTCGTAAACGTCGTCGGAGAAGATCCACAGATCGTGCTCGCGCGCCCAGTCGGTCAGCGCCCGCAACCAGTCTTCGGGCAGCAGGCGACCGGTGGGGTTGTGCGGCGTATTCCAGTAGATCGCCACGGTCTTGTCGGTGCGATACTCCTCGAAACGGGCTACGGCTTCCTCGGCCGTTTCGATCTCGGTCATCAGCGGCACGTCGACCGGATGGGCGCTGACGGCACGGATGCTG